>ERZ500994.246-NODE-246-length-17693-cov-5.839721_pt1 | contig 17693 bp, 18 predicted proteins | sample MGYA00248878_ERZ500994 | MGnify/ENA primary metagenome ERZ500994 (study PRJEB25958, sample SAMN03398533) | human skin metagenome | study: EMG produced TPA metagenomics assembly of the Human Skin Microbiome Metagenome (human skin metagenome) data set. | reverse complement strand
GGCCCGGTCGATCGAGCGCGAGTCCTCGGCGTGCACGATCATCAGCGCGTCGTACTCGACGAGCACCCGTCCCCAGCCGGCCGACTGCTCGCCGCTGATCCGCCCGCGCCGCTCGCTGGGCGGGCCGGGCCACATCTTGCGCGGCTCGAGAGCATGCACTTGTCGGCGCAGCATCGCGGCGACCTGCTCGCGCACCTCCGTCGGCGGCGGTGCGACATAGCTGGCCGCCGACGACGGGTCGCACACCGAGCAGCGGCCACATGGCGCAGCGCTTGGATCGTCCAAACTTTCCTGCAATAGCTGCATAAGACATCGCGCACCCGCGGCGTAGTCCTGCATGATGGCGGCCTCGCGTTTGCGCGTCGCGACGACCGATTCGTAGTGCTCCTTGTCGTAATGCCAGTCAGCGCCGGTCGCGACCCAGCCCCCGTCGACCCGCTCGGTCACACCGTCGACCGCGAGCTGCTTGAGGATCAGCTCGACCCTGGTGCGGCGTACGCCGGTCGCCGCCTCGAGCTTGATGACGCTTTGCGGCTCACCGGCCTCGCGCAGCGCGTCGAGCACCCGCTCGACCTGCTCGGGCACCGGAATCGTCGCCGTCGCGAAGTAGTCCCAGACATGCCGGTCGGCGTGCGAGGGCAGCAGGACGACGACGGCGTTGTCGATGCCGCGACCGGCACGGCCGACCTGCTGGTAGTAGGACACCGGAGACGGCGGCGCGCCGATGTGCACGACGAACCCGAGGTCCGGCTTGTCGAAGCCCATGCCCAGTGCCGACGTCGCAACCAGCGCCTTGATCTCGTTACGCCGCAGGCAATCCTCGAGCGCGGTGCGTGTGTCAGCCTCGAGCTGGCCGGTGTATGCCGCGACCGGGTAGTCGTCTCCGCGCACCGCCTTGATCGCCGCGGTCAGCTGTTCGGCATCGGAGACGGTGAGCGTGTAGACGATGCCCGATCCGGGGAGCTGGTCAATCTGGTCGCACACCCAGGCAAACCGGCTCAGCGGATCGGTATCTGGCGTCACGACAAGCTGCAGGCTTGAGCGCGCGAGCGGCCCGCGCAACACGAGGGCGTCCGCGCCGAGCTGTGCGGCGACGTCGTCGGTGACGCGCTGGTTGGCCGTGGCGGTCGTGGCGAGTACGGCGGCGTCGGGGTTGAGCTGCTGCATGACGGCGCTGATGCGCCGATAGTCCGGTCGGAAGTCGTGGCCCCAGTCGGAGATCGAGTGCGCCTCGTCGATCACCAGCAGCCCGATGCGCCCGGCGAGCTGCTCCATCACCCGCGCGCCGAACTTCGGGTTGGCCAGCCGCTCCGGCGAGACGAGCAGCACGTCGATCTCATCGGCCGCGAGCTCGCTCTCGATCGCCGACCAGTCGTCGAAGTTCGCGGAGTTCAGCGTGCGCGCCGTGAGCCCCGCACGCTCGGCGGCCGCCACCTGGTCGCGCATCAGTGACAACAGCGGCGAGACCACGAGCGTCATTCCGCCCTGTGCGCTGCTGTGACGTCGGATCGCGGTCGCGACCCAGTAGACAGCCGACTTGCCCCAGCCGGTCGCCTGCACCACCAACACCCGAGCGCCGTCTCGGACCAGCGCGGTGACGGCTCGCTGCTGGTCCTCACGCAGCTGCGCGTCCGGACCGGCCAGCGCGGTCAGCGTGCGGGTGGCGATCTCGGCGTACTCGTCGGTCAGTTGGCCTTGCTGGTCTTGCTGGTTTTGCTCCACGCGGCCACGCTACCGACGTGCGGCGACATCCGCTGTCGACCTGTGGATAAGCCGTCCGGCCGCGTCGATGACGTCTCCGTTGGCGATCGGGTGCCACGTCATGTCGGCAACGTCCTCGCCCGCGATGACGGCCAGCGCGGTCTGGATGAGGGTGCCGTGGCTGACCACGACGATCGGTCCTCCTCGTTTGCGCACGTCGCCCCAGAAGGCGGCGAAGCGAGCGGCGACCTGGCGCGGCGACTCACCCGTCTCACCGTGCACCAGGTCCGGGTCGTACGGCGCATCGGCACCGTCCGGCGTTTGGGGGTCGGCGCTCCACGCAGCCATCGCGTCGCTGCTGCGCATGCCGGTGAGCTTGCCGTGGTCGTGCTCACGCAGCCGCGCGTCGAAGCGCACGGGGACCTGGCAGCGCTCCCCGACGATGCGCGCCGTCTGCGCTGCGCGGATCTGGTCGGACGCGAAAATCTCCTGTGGGCCAAGGGTTCTCACCACGTCAGCGGCCTCACTCGCCTGCTCGCGCCCGAGAGCCGTCAACGGCGGCTGGTGGCTCTGGCCCTGCACGCGCCGCTGGAGGTTCCACGTGGACTGCCCATGCCGCACAAAGAACAGCTCAGCCACCGCTCACCACATCCCACGCCCGCAGCAGGCCGTCGACGATCTCCCGGTCGCGTACGGCGATCCGTAGCCACCGTCCGTCGAGCCCGGGGAAGGTGTCGCAGCGGCGTACGGCGTACCCCTGCTCACGCAAGGCATTCCAGACATACATCGGATCTGATCGCGACATCTGGGTCGACGTATCGGCCAGCACGAAGGGTGCGTGGCTCGGGTGCACCCGAAATCCCCTTCGCCGCAGGCCATCTTCCAGATACCTGCGGTCATCGATGATCGACAGGGCGTCGGCGGCGGCCGCAGCACGGGCGGAATCCTCGAGGCATGCCTCGATCGCTTCGAGCGCCAGTGCGGAGACTGACCAGTGCGGCTGCACCACAGCAAGCCGTCCGATGATCTCCCGGTCACCCACGACGTAGCCGGCGCGCAGTCCGGCGATCCCCCACGTCTTGGTCAGTGACCGGATCACCACAATGCCGGAATTTTCCCCATATGCCAACGACTCTGTCTCGTCCGGTAGCGCATCCATGAACGCTTCATCGACGACCAGCACTCGTCCGGGGCGTGCGAGCGCGCGCAGCAGGTCGGCCGGATGCAGCGTGCCGGTGGGGTTGGTGGGGTTTCCCACGACCACCAGATCGGCTGCCTCCGGCACCGCTCGCGCGTCGAGGGCGAACCCGTCGTCCGCGCTGAGCACGACTCGGTCGACGTCGTGCCCGGTCGCCCGCAGGGCGTGCTCGGGTTCGGTGAACTGGGGGTGCACCACGACCGGATGTCTCGGTCGCAGAGCCGTGGCCACGAGAGTGAACGCCTCCGCTCCCCCAGCTGTCGGCAGCGCAGATTCGGGCGAGATCCCATGCGCTGCAGCGATTCTCGCGGTGGCGGACGCCGGGTCCGGGTACGCGGCGAGCCCGTCGATGCGGGCGCGCAGTCGGTCGGCGAGCCAGACCGGGGGCGCCGTACGCCGCACGTTGACTGCGAAGTCGACCAGGCCCGCACCGAGCTCCGCGTCGCCGTGATGGCGAAGGTCGGTCATCGCGCACTCCGCTCCGGTCGGACACGTCGGAGCGCTGATCGTCTCACGGGGGCAATCCCTATAGAGTCAGGTGGTGCGAAACAACCAGGTGAGCATCGATGTCTAGCAAGTCGTTGCGCCCGCTGCGCGAGCGACCGGGGCACGGCACCCAGCTCAGCGAGCGGGTGGCCAACCGGGTGCGTGAGGCGATCATGCTCGGCGAGCTGACGTCGCCGGACTACATCCGCACCGAGAAGTTGGCCGCCGAGCTCGGCGTCAGTCCGACTCCGGTGCGCGAGGCGCTGATGGCGCTGTCGTCCGAGGGATCGGTCAAGTGGGAGCCCCGCCGCGGCTTCCGGGTCGTCGCGGTGACCTCGCAGGACATCCGCGACCTGTTTGACGTGCAGGCCTACGCGGCGGGAGAGCTCGCGGCTCGTGCCGTCGACAACTTTACCGACGACGACATTGCCGACCTCACGGCGATCCAAGCGGCCATCGACGCGGCGTACCAAGCCGATCAGGTCGGCGAGGTCGTCGCGCTCAACCACCAGTTCCATCGCAAGATCAACCGCGCAGCAAGGTCAACGCGACTCGCGAGCCTGCTGCGCAACACGGTCAGCCACGTCCCACTGTCGTCGTACGACGAGATTCCGGGATGGTCGCAGGCCTCGGTCGATGACCATGCGCCGATCCTCTCGGCCATCGCAGCACGCGACCGTGAGGCGGCAAAAGCGGCGATGTACCAGCACATCGTGCACGTCGGTGAACAGCTCATCGACTACCTGCAGACGCAGCGACAGTCCGGCTGAACGCTCCTGGGGTCTCGATAACGGGCTCGTCCCTCGCCCTACTCGACCACCAATGCCTCCTCGCGCTACTCGATCATCAATAGGGGAGCTACCGGAACTCGGGTCGGCGCTTGGCCAGAAACGCCGCAAAACCTTCGCGCGCGTTGGGCAGATCGCCTACGTCGCCGATGGTCTTCGCCTCGTCGGCGAGCTGATCGACCAGCGTGCGCTGCCCGGCCTGACGCATCAGCCGCTTGGTCGCAGCGAGCGCTTCCGGCGACTTCGCGAGCACCTTGTCGACGGTCTCGGACACCGCTGCGTCGAGATGCTCGGGGCGCGCGAGCCGGCTCACCAGGCCCGCGTCGTAGGCCTGCTCGGCGTTGAACGTGTCGTTGGAGATGTAGAGCTCCATCGCCCGCGCCGGGCCGAGCGCCCGAGCGAAGCGCCAGCTCACACCGCAGTCCGGGCTCAGCCCGATGAGCGCATAACCGAGCCGGAAGAACGCGGACTCACTGGCGACCACCAGATCGCCGGCGAGCGCGAGACCGCATCCGCCGCCCCCAGCGGCACCCTGCACCACGCTGACGACGATCGGGTCCATCGTCGACAACGACTCGATCGCCTCGTGCAGCGGCAGCGCGACCACCTCGTTGATCCGGTCGCCCACCGCGGCGTTCTCAAACGCGCCAATGTCGCCGCCGACGCAGAACCGCTTACCTTCCGCACACACGACCACGCAACGGATTCCAGACATACCAGCGATCTCGCGCACCGCGTCGCGCAGCTGCTCTGCCATTGCGAGGGTGAGCACGTTGCCGTTGTCGGGGTCGTCGAGTACGACGCGTGCGACCGGCCCGTCGGTCTCCAGACGTACGGTGCGTCGCTCGCTCATTCAAGTCCTCCTCGCTGGACCAGCTGCCGGACGATGACGTTCTGCTGGATCTCGTTGGTGCCCTCCCCGACGATCATCAGCGGCGCGTCGCGGAAGTAGCGCTCGACATCGAACTCGGTGGAGTAGCCATACCCACCGTGCACGCGGATCGCATCGAGGGCAACCTCCATCGCCATCTCGGAGCAAAACAGCTTGGCCATCCCGGCTTCCATGTCGGAGCGACCGCCGCCGTCGTACGCCTCGGCCGCGTTCCACAGCAACGTGCGGCCGGCGGTGAGCTTGGTAGCCATCGTGGCCAGCATGTTGCCCACAGCCTGGTGCTGCCAGATCGGCTTGCCCATGCTCTCGCGCTCCTGGGCGTAGCGCAGTGCGTCATCGAACGCGGCTCGCGCGACGCCCGTGGCACGTGAGGCCACCTGGATCCGGCCGATCTCCAGGCCCCGCATCATCTGGCTGAAGCCGACCCCCTCCTTCCCGCCGAGCAGTGCATCGGCGGGAACTCGAGCGTCGGTGAAGCTCAACTCGCAGCTTTCGACTCCCTTGTAGCCGAGCTTGGGCAGGTCCTTGGAGACCTCGAAACCGGGGACCTTCTCGACGAGCAGGATGCTGATGCCCTTGTGCGCCGGCTGAGCCTCGGGGTCGGTCTTGCACAGCAGCGCGATCATGCCGGCCTTGCGCGCGTTGGTGATCCAGGTCTTGGAACCGTTGATGACGTACTCGTCGCCGTCCTTCTTCGCCACGGTGCGCATGGCCTGCAGGTCCGAACCGCCGCCCGGCTCGGTGAGCGCCATCGTGGTGCGTAGCTCACCGGTCGCCATCCGCGGCAGGTACTTCTGCTTCTGCTCTTCGGTCCCGTAGTCGACCAGCAGCTTCGAGACCACCGTGTGACCGCCCATTGCGCCGGCGAGGCTCATCCATCCCCGAGCGAGCTCCTCGGTGACCCGGGAGTAGCAGGGGGTCGAGACCTTCACATCGCCGTACGGCTCAGGAATCGCCAGCCCGAAGATGCCCATCTGCTTCATCTGCTCGATGAACTCGGTGGGGTACTCGTTCGCGTGCTCGATCTCCTGGACCTTGGGCTTGACCTCCTTGTCGACGAATGCAGCGACCGCGTCGACAATGGCCTGCTCTTCTGGATCCAACTGCAGCATGGATGTCCCCTCTCGGCAAGTGCAATCCGTTGAATTCTATAGAATTAAACGGAGGCGCGGCAAGCGAGGGTGACCGACCCGGCAGAGCAAACTACTGCAGGTCAGCGCAGGCCACCTCGCCGTCGGGGTACTTCAAGACGAGTATGTCGGCGCCGCCCGCGGCCGCCGCCGTCCCGCAGGCGACGGCCGCGTCGGCCGAGCTGCCCGAGCTGAAGGTCAGCACGATCTTGTCGCCCTGCAGCTCGGCGGAATCCGGGTTGAGCACCGCTTCCAGCGTGCCCATGAGCGAGGCGAGCGGACCGCTTACCGCACCGCTCGTCGTACTCCCGCTGGTGCCGGTCGATTCGGTGCCGGTCGACTCGGTGGTCGAACCTGACTCGCTCGAACCCGAGTCGGATCCGCTTGAGCAGCCGGCGATGGCGAGTACGGCGGAGGTGGCGGCGACGGCGAGAATGCGCCGGTGAGCAGTCATTTTCAGTTTCCCATCGATCGGTGACGGCCACACACAGTACCGACCGAACCTGTCAGCCGCTACAGGGCAGCAGGCTGCCGGCGTCCTTCTGGGTCAGCACCCGGCGCGCCGCCACATCGAGCTTGGCGGCGAAGGCCGGATCGGCGGCCGCCGCCACGATCGCGTCGTTCATCTGCGCGGCCTGCGACGGCTGCGCGGTCAGCACGATGTCGCCGCCAGCGGCGACAAACCGGGTGGCACGCTCAGGCACGGGTACGTCGGCGACCGCCGCCGCATTGCCGATGTCGTCGGAGATCACGATGCCGCCGAAGCCCAGCTGCTGGCGCAGCAGGCCAGTGATGATCGGCTCGGAGAAGACGGCGGCCGAGTGGGGGTCGAGCTGCGGGTACCGCGCCGAGCCCACCATCACCAGCGGGATCTGCGCGGCGATCGCGTCGGCAAACGGCGCGAGGTCCGGATCGCCGGCGGTCATCGCGGGGTCGTCGATCCCGGTCGCGGTGAGGTCTGTGTTGCCGGTGATCCGGCCTATACCTGGAAAGTGCTTGACGGTCGGCAGTACACCGCCTGCGGTCATTCCCGCCGCGAAAGCCAACATCGGCGGCGCGACCTCTGCCGCGGTTGCGCCGTACTGCCGGTCGTGCTGGCCAATCGGGGCGTTGGCGGTGCCGATCGCCGCGGGCACGACGTCGGCAACCGGTGCGAGGTTGACGTCGATCCCGACCGCCGCGAGCTCCTTCGCCCACCCGGTCGCCTGCGCGGTGAGCTCGTCGGTGCTCATGGCGGCCTGCTCGAGCGCGCTGGGCATCGTGCTGAATCCAGCGCCTTTGAGCTTCTGGACCTGACCGCCTTCCTGGTCGGTCGCCACCCAGATCCCGATGCTCGCCGTCACTGACTCGAGCGCGTCGATTTCTTGTATCGCAGCGGAAACTGCTTCGCTACCCTGCCACTTGCCGAGCAAGATCACCGCGCCAGCGTCCCCCTCGCTGATCGCGGACGTGGCCGCTTCGCCCGTCCCCGGTTCCTGCGCGACCATGATCAGCTGCGCTGCTTTCTGCTGTGGGCTCAGCGCGGCAAGCGTCGTATCGACGCACGACGCGGGCGGCGTGCTCGATGCAGAGGTGGTCGGCGTGCTCGAACTCAGCGGTTGGGACGACGTACTCGCCGGGGCGCTCGCTCCCTCGGTGACACATCCGGCGAGCATCGTGCTCAGTGCCAGCGCTGCCACAGCGGGGGCGGATGCGCGGTGACGCAACGGATCTCCTCAGTACGGCGGCGGCGTGCGCAGCCCTCAAGGGTAGTCGAGTGCGGCCCGCCGCAGGTGGGGGTTCATCCCCAGGTTGCGGAGTTATCCACATCCGGCGCTCGCGACTGAGCGCGAGGCGGCGTCGGCGTGATCGGATACCCACATCCACGCAGTACGACGGAGGGAGCCGCGATGAGCGGGCCAAAGATCGACATCGACCAGGTCAACGCCGCCATCGGCGTCGTCGACGAGGCAACCGCCTCGATGAACACCGTGACCACCAAGATCCTCGCCGAGGCAGACGCGACGACCGCGGCGATCACCGCTCCGGCCGGACAGGTGACGGCGGCGGCGTTCACCGAGCTCGGTGGCGGCGGCAAGGCGCTGTCCGAGGAGCTCGCCGTACTGCGCAATGACCTCGCCACGCTGATCACCGTCGCGCAGTCCGGATCCGACGAGGCCACCGCGGCCGCGAAGTCCGCCACCTCAGCCGCAGTCTCCGGCGCAATCTAGGGAGCATCCGATGACGCTCATCAAGTTCGACACCGAGCAGATCTCGGCGATCGCAAGTGCCACGCTCGCCCACCAAGGCGAATGGGATGCGATCTGGCAGGACGTGAAGACCAAGCTGTCCGGGGTCGTCAGCGATGCGCTGGACGCTGCGACGGGGATGAGTCTCGAGGAGCGCTCAGCGCGCTACAGCCAGAAGACGAGCATGTATACGCAGCAGCTGATGTCGCGCGCAGCAGCCACCTCGCAGGTGGCCTCGATCGCCGAGCAGACCAACATCGCGATGGTCAAGACGCTGACCGGTTGAGGTTTCGCCCAGTCGCGCATGCTGGGCGGGAACGTCGCCGTGGGGGCGGCGACGCTGCTATCGGGGCGGGATCCGATAGCACTCGGCGCCGGGCGGGCCACGAGCCCACCCGGCGCCGATTCACGTGACGCTATCGGTGGTCGAGCCCGCCCAAGTGGTGGTCGAGCCACGCGAGCACCCAGGGCGAGCCTGAGTCGAGACCCCCGTCGCCCAAGACACCTCCCGGCTCAGGCGTTGCTTAGCCAGGTGCGCGATGTCCCGGTGGCGCGTCAGCGCGCGGCGATCAGCTCGGCGATCTGTACCGCGTTCAGGGCCGCGCCTTTACGTAGGTTGTCGTTGGAGACAAACAGCAGCAGCCCGCGGTTGTCGGCCACCGACTGGTCCTGGCGGATCCGGCCGACGTACGACGGATCCTGACCGGCGGCCATCAGCGGCGTCGGCACGTCAGAGAGTACGACGCCGGCCGCGCCGTCCAGCACCTTGGTCGCATCGTCCGGCGTGATCGCAGTGTCGAACTCGGCTGCGATCGACAACGAGTGGCCGGTGAAGACCGGTACGCGCACGCACGTGCCCGCGACGAGAAGCTCTGGCAGATCGAGGATCTTGCGGCTCTCGTTACGCAGCTTCTGCTCTTCGTCGGTCTCACCGGTGCCGTCGTCGACGAAGTTTCCGGCCTGCGCCAGCACGTTGTAGGCGATTGGCGCGACGTACTTCTTCGGCTCCGGGAACGACACCGCCGCGCCGTCGTGGGTCAGCTTCGGGCCGTCCGCGCCGACGGCCTCGACCTGCTCCGCGAGCTCTTCGACGCCGGCCAGACCCGAACCCGAGACCGCCTGGAAGGTCGTCACGACGAGTCGCTTGAGACCGAACTGCTCCGCGAGCGGCTTGAGCACCGGCATCGCGGCCATCGTGGTGCAGTTGGGGTTGGCGATGATTCCCTTCGGCGCCTGATCGACCAGCTCGCCGTTGACCTCCGAGACGATCAGCGGCACCTCGGGGTCCATCCGCCAGGCCGAGGAGTTGTCGATGACGATCGCGCCCGCAGCGGCAAACTTCTCGGCCAGCTTCTTCGAGGTCGAGCCACCGGCCGAGAAGAGGGCGATGTCGAGCCCGCTCAGGTCTGCCGTCTCGGCGTCCTCGACGGTGATCTCGCTGTCGCGCCACGGCAGCGTCGTACCCGCCGAACGCGCCGAGGCGAAGTAGCGGATCGAGTCGACCGGGAAGTCACGCTCTTCGAGCAGGCGCCGCATGACGCCACCGACCTGGCCGGTCGCGCCGACCACTCCGACGTTAAGTCCCATTGCTATCGCCCCGTTCCTGCGTGCACCTCGGCGACCTTGTCGCTGCCGAGCTCGAATGCGTCGTGCAGCGCGGCGACCGCCTTGTCGAGGTCAACGTCGCGCACGAGCGCGGAAATCCGGATCTCCGAGGTCGAGATCAGCTCGATATTCACACCGGCACCGGCGATCGACTCGCAGAACGTCGCGGTGACGCCCGGGTGCGAACGCATGCCCGCGCCCACAAGGGAAACCTTGCCGATGTGGTCGTCGTACAACAGCTTCTCGAACCCGATCTGCGGCTGAGCGCGGTTGAGCGCCTCCATCGCGGTCTGCCCGTCGCTCTTGGGCAGGGTGAAGGTGATGTCGGTCTTGCCGGTGCCGATGTGCGAGACGTTCTGCACGACCATGTCGATGTTGATCTCGGCGTCGGCGACGACGCGGAAGATCTGACCGGAGATCCCCGGGGTGTCATCGACGCCCTCGACGGTGATCTTGGCTTCGCCGCGATCGTGCGCGACGCCGGTGAGAATGGCCTCTTCCATCGGGATGTCCTCCATGAATCCGGTGACGAGGGTGCCGGGATCGGTGGTGTACGACGACCGAACCCGCAGCGGGATGTTGTTGGCGCGGGCGTATTCCACCGAGCGCAGATGTAGGACCTTGGCGCCCGACGCGGCCATCTCCAGCATCTCTTCGTATGAGATGGTCTTGAGCGCCGATGCGTTGGGGACGATTCGTGGATCCGCGGTATAGATGCCATCTACGTCCGTGTAGATCTCGCAGACGTCGGCGCGCAGCCCGGCCGCGAGGGCGACTGCCGTCGTATCGGAGCCGCCGCGGCCCAGGGTGGTGATCTCCTTGGTGTCCTGCGAGACGCCTTGGAAGCCCATCACGAGAGCGATCGCGCCATCATCGAGCGCCTGCCGGATGCGCCCCGGCGTGACGTCGATGATCTTGGCCTTGCCGTGGGCGGCATCGGTGATCACGCCAGCCTGCGATCCGGTGAAGGACCGCGCCTCGGCGCCGAGGTTGTGGATTGCCATCGCGACGAGCGCGTTGCTGATGCGCTCGCCGGCGGTGAGCAGCATGTCCATCTCGCGTGCCGGCGGCAGCGGACTCACCTGCTGGGCGAGGTCGATGAGGTTGTCGGTCTGGTCGCCCATCGCGCTGCACACGACGACGACGTCGTTGCCGGCCTTGCGAGTCTCGACGATTCGCTCTGCCACCCGCTTGATGCGGTCGGCATTCTCCAGAGACGAACCGCCGTACTTCTGCACGACCAGCGCCACCGCACACCTCCATACACACGAAACGGCCCGACACAGAGCGGGCCGCACGAGACTTGAACCTACCCGGCGTGATCCTCGTCGATCCGCCGGTGCCCAAGTCTACGCCGCGCGGGGTGTGCAGAGCATCTGGTTATGAGCAGCCCCACCCGCCTGGGGCTGACTAACGACGATTAACGCTCGGATCGGTGTGAATAACGCTCGGATCGGCGTGAATAACGCTCGGATCGGTGGGATTAACGCTCGGATCGGGGTGAGCGGTGGCGGGACCACGCGGCCCAGAGGCGGGCGTACTCACCGTCGGCAGCCAGCAGCTCGTCGTGAGTGCCCTGCTCGATGATCCGCCCGGCTGACATCACCACGATCCGCGAGGCGCCGGCCGCCTGGCTCAGCCGGTGCACGATCACCAGCGCGGCGCGGCCGGCAATGGCCCGCTCAACGGCGGCATCGAGCGAGGCGGCGTGTGCGCTCCCGGCCTCGGCGCTCGGCTCGTCGAGGATCACCACGCTCGGGTCGGCGAGTACGACGCGCGCCAGCGCGAGGCTCTGCGCCGTGGCCGCAGGGAGCTCCACCCCGCCGTGCCCGACCTCGGTGTCCAGACCCTCCGGCAGCACATCCACCAGCTCCTGAACGCCGACCGCGGCCAACGCCGCACGCACCTGGTCGTCGCTCGCCTCCGGCGCGGCCAGCAGCACGTTGTCGCGCACCGTGCCGGCGAACACGTGCACGTCCTGGCTGATCACGAACGTGTCCGCGGCGAGCGTCCGCGAGCCGCGTACTGGGTCGCGCAGCCCAGCAACGCGCCAACCGTGGACTTGCCCGCTCCCGACGTGCCCACGAGTGCGACCTACTCGCCGGGTGCGACCTCCAGCGAGACGTCACGGACGACGAGATGCCCTGGGGTGTAACCAAAGTCGACGTCCCGCAAGGCAACCCCACCGGATGACTCCACGGAAGGAGACTCCGCCCGCGTGACGTCAACGCCGACAATCCGGCTGAGCGAGGCGAGGGCAGACTGCAGGTCGTCGATCACGAACAGCAGCTCGTTGATCGGGTCAAACAACCGCATGAAAAACAGCGCAGCGGTCGTCGCCATCCCCACGCTGACCGCGTCGTCGCGCACCAGCCAGAACGCAGTTACCAGGATCGCGGCGAGCCCGATGAACTCGGCGACGTTGAGCCGGCCGAAGAAGCCGTTTTGCACGATCCGGGCACGTAGCGACCACTGCGCCACCCGCCACGACGCGGCACCGATCTCTGCGCGCTCGCGGTCCTGCAGCTCGAACGCCCGCACCGTCTCGACACCGCGGAGCGCCGACAACAGCGGGCTGCATTGTCTGCGTTAGCCGCACGCTCGGCGCGATAAACCTGCGGCGCGGTGCGCAGGTACCACCGCACGGTCAGCACGTGCACCGGCAGGATCAGCAGCATCGCGATCGCGAAGCGCCAGTCCAGCACCGCCATCCCCGCAACGGTCGTCACGATCGTGAACGCCGCGCCGCCGATCGCGGGCACCGCACGCGGCGCGACCTCGGAGATCATCGCGACGTCGTCGGTGGCGCGGCTGATCAGGTCGCCAGAGCCCGCGCGTTCGACGACGGCCTGGGGCAGCTGCAACGCGCACGCGACCATCCGTTCGCGGACCGCGGCCAGCAGCCGTTCGGCAAGCCTGCTGGCGAGTACGACGCCCAGCCCCAGCAGCAGTCCTTCGACGAGCGCGCCGGCAACCATCACCACGCCGAGCCGGATGACCTGCCCGGTCGCATCCGCGGCTCCGACCGCGTCGACCATGCCGCCGAGCGCCGCCGGCGCGATGAGCCCCGCCGCGGCCGACAGCACGAGGACCACGACGGCAAGCGCGAGCACCCGCCGACGACCCCGCATGACGACGCCGACCTCGGCGCGCACCTGTGCACCGGTTGCGATCGGCAGCGCCTCGCTCCGGGCGGTCATCGATGCACCTCGCTCGCATCGAGCTCGACCACCCGGTCGGCGACCGCGCGAAAAGCCGGCGAGTCGGTGATGACGACTGTCGTGCGTCGCGCCCGAAAGTCCTTGAGCCGCAGGGCAATCTCGGCTTCGGTCACCGAGTCGACGGCTGTTGTCGGGTCGTGCAACACCAGCACGGGGGTCTCGGCGGCGAGCGCCCGGGCGAGTGCCACCCGCTGCCGCTGGCCACCCGACAGCGCCGACCCCTCTTCGCCTACTTCGGTCGACGCGCCGTCCGGCAAACCGTCGATCAGCTCGTCGCAGCCGGCCGCCGTCAGCGCTGCGTTGGCGCGTTCGGGTGTGACGCGGCCGAGGTCGACGTTGGACAGCACGCTGCCGGGAAAGAGCCGGGCCTCGTGCGCTGGCGCGCATCGGCCGCGATACCAGTCCAGCCAGGACGAACACGATGATCAGCAGCACGCTGACCGGCGCTACCTGCGACCAGGCCAGTCCGCTAACCGAGCCGGCGCCCCACGTCGCGCCGGCGAGCGCGACCTCGCGGTCGGCGCGCATCAACAGGTAGGTGTTGACCGCGTTCAGCATCGCGGTCATGCCGATTCCAACGATGATCAGCCGGAAGCTCGTCACGCCTCGCCGGTAGGCGAACGCGTAGACCGCCACGGCGGTCACCAGCCCACCGACCAGCGACCCGGTGGCGATTGCCGCGAACCCCCCGCCGGCGAAGATGATCACGATGAGCGCGCCAGTGTAGGACCCGGTCGTGAAGCCGATGATGTCGGGCGATCCCAGGGGGTTTCGGGTCAGGCTCTGGAACATCGCGCCGGAAACCCCAAGCGCCGCACCGAAAATCAGCGCGCCGAACGCCCGCGGCAGGCGCCATTCGACCACGACGGTCGCGGCGAACCCGTCTTTCTGCCCGACCAGGCTGCGCGCGACCTGCGCGAGCGTGAGCGGGTAGTCACCGATGCGCAGCGCCAGCATCGCGGCGAGCACCGCGCCAGCGATGAGTACGCCGCACACGACGACACTGCGCGTCGCCACCCGCAGATCGAGCCCGAACCGGTGGATCTCCCACGACGGGCGTGGCGGTGGCGGACGATCCGAAGCGGTCTGGTCCGCCTGGGTCGCCATCGTCACGATGCGCTCGCCCTGCGACGCCGCACCAGGAGCATCAGCACCGGCGCGCCGACGAACGCGGTCACGATCCCCACGGGGATCTCCTGGGGGCGGGCGATGACGCGACCGAGTACGTCGGAGGCCACCATCAGCAGCGAAGCGCTGATCATGCTCATGACGAGGATCCAGCGCTGGTCGACGCCGACGATCCAGCGCGCGATATGTGGCGTCATCAACCCGATGAAGGCTATCGGGCCGGCGATCGCGGTCGCTCCGCCGGCCAGCAGCGTCACCGCCAGAACGACGACGACGCGGACGAACCCGACTCGCGTCCCGAGGCTCCGCGCGACATCATCACCCAGCGCGATCGCGTTGAGCGGCCCGCTGGCGATCACGGCAAGCCCGGCGCCGACCAGGAGGAACGGCACGACCACGCCGAGGTCGCTCCGCTGCCGACCCGCGACCGCACCGGCCTGCCAGACGCGCAGCTGGTCGAAAGTCGCCGCGTCGCTGAGGATCAGCGCCGACGTCACTCCGGCGAGGACGGCGCCGAGAGCTACACCGGCAAGGGTCAGTCGCTCGTTTCCCTGTTCGCTGCGCCCCGCCGAGCCGACGACGTACACCGCGACGGCGGCCAGGAAGGCACCGGCGAGCGCGCACCACACGATCGCGCTCATGCTGGCGGCTCCGAAGAATCCCACGCCGAGCGCGACGGCAAACATCGCACCGGAGTTGACGCCGAGGATTCCCGGGTCGGCGAGCGGGTTGCGAGTCAGCGCCTGCATGAGCATCCCGGCCACGCCGAGCGCGGCGCCTACCGCGATCGCGACCAAGGTCCGCAGAAGGCGCAGCTCGAAGATCACCGTGCGGTCCTCCGCCGCCCCACCGCCGGTCAGCACGTCCCACACCTGGTCGATCGGAATCTGCTGCGAACCCACCGCGACGCTGAGCAGCACGGCGATCACCAAGGCACCCAGACCGAGCGCCACGCCGACGACGCGCCCGGCCACCACGCGCCTCCGTGAGCGCGTCGGCGTACTCGCCGCGGCCGTGCTTGCGGCGGCGGGTCGGGCGAGGGTCGTCGTCACCGGCAGACCTATCTGGGCTTGCTGTTAGGCCGGCGACAACGCGGTGGCCAGCTGGGGCACAAGCTGGTCGACGACGTACGGCAGGCTCAGCGGCGAGGTGAAGTAGATGGCGCCGGCGAGTTCGGCACCGGTGTAGATCGACCGGTTTGCCTGCACCGCAGCCAGATCGGTGAATCCCGGCGTACTCAGCAAGGCGTTGACGTCGTCCTCGGACTCAGTGCCCCAGATGAGTACGTCGGCCGCGTTGAGCACCGACAGCTGCTCGAGCGGGATGTAGGCCTGCCCGAGCTCCTCACTATCGGAGACGAACTCGTCGATCTCGGGCGGAATCGTGAAGCCGAGGTCGGTCAGGAAGTCGGTGCTCAGGCCTTGCTGCTAGGCGACGACATTCCCGTCATAGACGGCGTTCTGCAGGAAGATTGCCTTCGCGCCGTTGAACTGCGGGTTGGCGGCGGCGGCATCGGCGAACTTCGTGTCGACGCCCGCGATCAGCTCGGCGGTCTGCGGTTCGAGATAGCACGCCTTGCCGATCGCCTCGGTCTGGGTGCGCCACGGCGCGAAGTACGACGGCTGCCCCTTCGCGTGCGCGATCGTCGGCGCGATGTCGGTGAGCTTGGCGTAGTCCTCTTTGGTGATCCCGGCGTTCGTGCCGACGATGAGGTCGGGCTTCAGGGTAGCGATCTTCTCGAACTGGAAGCCGTCGTCGGTCTTCAACACCTCCGGCTTCGCCGAGCCCAGTGCGCTCTGCGCCCACGGCCACGTCGCGTAGGGCTGCTCGCCGTACCACTCGGTGACCGCGGCCGGGGTGAGGCTCAGCGCCAGCAGGGTGTCCTGCTCGGTGAGTCCGACGGAGACAACCTTGGCCGGTTTCTTAGGCACGGTTGTGGTTCCGAAAGCGTGCTCGATCGGCACCCCATCGCCCGAACCGCTGGCACTGTCGTTACCGCCGCACGCCGAGAGGGTCGCCGCGGCGACCACCGACAACATGCCCAGCCCAAACGTTCGTCGGTCAATCCGTTCGCCGCACTGCACCTTCATCGCACCTCTTGTCTCAGGTTGGTCCGAAGATCATAACTTAGCCTTACCTAACCAGCAGCAGATGGCCTCGGATGTGAAGGACCCCGGGCGTGGGGTATGGTCGGTGGCGATGTACGGCGCACTTCTTCTCCTTAGCCGCCGCGACGAGACCCTCTAAAGGTCGGCACTCTCGTCGCGGAGTCTGGCATTCGCGCCGGTCGATCCAGCGATCTAGACCCTGTCTAGGAATCCTTAGCCTCAGGCCGTTTTCTGCGCCTCCACCCTTGCGCGCGGCCAGCTCACCCACTGGAGAGACATCCCATGAGCATCACCACACGTCACGCCAATCCGCAGCGGCCCTCCGGCATGCCGCTCTCGAAGTACGCGCCGTTTGCGCCGATCGACCTGCCCGACCGCACCTGGCCGAGCAAGGTCATCGAGCGTGCGCCGATCTGGTGCGCGGTCGACCTGCGCGATGGCAACCAGGCACTCATCGACCCGATGGACACTCCGCGCAAGCTGCGGATGTTCGAGCTGCTGGTGAAGATGGGCTACAAGGAGATCGAGGTCGGATTCCCGGCCGCGTCCCAGACCGACTACGACTTCGTACGCCGGATCATCGACGAAGACCGCATCCCGGACGACGTCACGATCCAGGTCCTGACCCAGGCCCGCGATGAGCTCATCGAGCGCACGTTCCAGTCGGTCGAGGGCGCGCCGAGCGCCATCGTGCACCTATACAACTCGACGTCCACCCTGCAACGTCGTGTTGTCTTCGGGCTCGACCGCGAAGGCATCGCCCAGATCGCGCTCAACGGCGCCCAGCAGTGCGTGAAGTTCCGCGAGCTGTCGGGCACCAACATCCGTTTCGAGTACTCCCCCGAGTCCTACACCGGCACCGAGCTCGATTTTGCCGCCGAGATCTGTAACCGCGTGATGGACGTGTGGGAGCCGACCGCAGACTGGCCGGTGATCATCAACCTGCCGGCCACCGTGGAGATGGCGACGCCGAACGTGTACGCCGACTCCATCGAGTGGATGAACCGCAACCTGAACAACCGGGAGTCGGTCATCCTCTCGCTGCACCCGCACAACGACCGCGGGACCGCCGTCGCCGCTTCCGAACTGGGCTACCTGGCCGGTGCTGACCGCATCGAGGGCTGCCTGTTCGGCAACGGCGAGCGCACCGGCAACGTCGACCTGGTCACGCTCGGCCTGAACATGCTCACGCAGGGCGTGGACCCGCA
>ERZ500994.245-NODE-245-length-17707-cov-5.911965_pt1 | contig 17707 bp, 13 predicted proteins | sample MGYA00248878_ERZ500994 | MGnify/ENA primary metagenome ERZ500994 (study PRJEB25958, sample SAMN03398533) | human skin metagenome | study: EMG produced TPA metagenomics assembly of the Human Skin Microbiome Metagenome (human skin metagenome) data set. | reverse complement strand
CCCCACGGACAGCGACGCGGATGGCGAAGGCGACCGGCGGGCGGACTATCACCTGTACTGGCCGCGGGATGCATTTCGGGACGACCGGTCCGTTCTGATCGCCGGCTGCGGAACCCGGCAGGCCGCCCGGCACGCGATGCAGTGGCCCCGCGCACGGGTCGTCGGGATCGATGTCAGCGAAACCAGCATCCGGCTGACCCAGGCGCTGAAGGACAAGTACGATCTCGCCAATCTCGAACTGCGGCATCTTCCCGTGGAACAGGCCGGCGACCTCGGCGCGCGCTTCGACCAGATCGTCTGCACCGGCGTCCTGCACCACCTGCCCGATCCGGATGCCGGCCTCGCCGCGCTCCGGGCGGCGCTGGCGCCGGGCGGCGCCATGCATCTCATGGTCTATGCGCCCTATGGCCGGGCCGGCATCTACCTCCTCCAGGACTATTGCCGCCGGATCGGCCTGGCTCCGACGTCAACCGATATTCGCGATCTCTCCGCGACGCTCCCCTCCCTGCCACCGGGACATCCGCTTTGGCCCTTGCTGAAGGAGTCTCCCGATTTCCGCTATGAGGCGGGCCTCGCCGACGCGCTCCTGCACCCGCGTGACCGGCCTTATTCGGTGCCGGATTTCCTCGCCTTCGTGGCACGCAACGGCCTGCGATTCGGACGCTGGCTCAGGCAGGCGCCCTATCTGCCGCAATGCGGCGCTCCCGCCGCGTCGCCGCATTCCGCGAGGCTGGGGAAACTGGACCGGGACGAGCAATTTGCCGCGATGGAGCTGTTCCGGGGAACGATGGTTCGCCACAGCGCCATCGTCTATCGGAGCGACGATCCGCCGGCCGGCGTCGCAATCGACTTCGTCGGCGACGCATGGCTCGACTACCGGCCGATCCGCCGGCCGGAGACCATTTTCGTCGAACGGCGTCTGCCACCCGATGCGATCGGCGTCTTGATCAACCGGCGTCACACCGACACCGATGTCTACATGCCCGTCACCGCCGCGGAGAAGCGGCTGTGGTCGGCCGTCGACGGCAGACGGCCGATCCGCGATTTTGTCGCAAATGCGGCGCAAATTCCCGCCGCCCGGCGGTTTTTCGACCGGCTCTACCGCTACGATCAAATCGTGTTCGACGCGTCGAAACCGGCATCCTGACGAGCCGGCAATCCGCGATTCGCGCAGGTCGTCGCGGCTTCGCAGCCATTCCAGCGACGGGATCGCGGGCGCCCTGGCCGCCGTCAATCCGGGCGCACACCCTTGGCGTATCGCGCTCGTCGCGCGCGACGAAATCATTCAGGAAGGCCTAAGCGGCCGTCCAACCATCATCCGATGGCAGACATAAAAAACCCCGGGGCGTCGCCCCGGGGTTCTGTACGGATCTTCAGGAGAAGATCAGAAGGCGCGGATCATGCGGATGGCGCCCAGGTACTGGCTGGTCGTGCCGACCCACTTCGGCAGGCCGAAGGTCTGCAGAACCGGGTCCGGCGCAAGGCCGAACGGACGATCGCTCATGTAGCGGGCATAGGTGAACTCGGCGCCGATGTCGAAGTTCTTGATCGGCGTCCACACCAGGTTCGTGCCGATACGGACGTCCCGGAAGTTGTTCATGCCCAGGGCGAAGGCCGGACCACCCGTGCCCACACCCGTGGCCGGACCCGCTCCCGTGAAGAACGGATTGATCGGCATGCGCGCGTTCTGCGAGTAGGTCACCTGGTAGTAACCACCGAAGAACGCGGAGCTCACCGTCGGCGTCCAGTAGTGCTTCAGAGCCGCGAGGACAGCGAAGGCGCTCGACTTGTCGCAGGTGCCCGCATAGGTGAACACGCAATCCGCGTCAGCCAGCGAGGACCAGCCCACGCCGTTCTGCGAACGGTTGATGCCGACACCGTAGGAGGTCGTCGAGCTCGGACCGCTCACGAACGCCATGTTGTTGCCCTGGACGTAACCGATCGCGCCCTTGGCATAGGTCGCCTGCAACCACAGCTTGTCGCCCGGAGCCAACGAGTCGAGGTTGAACTGGACGCCGCCGTTGATCGCGAAACCGATCGACGAAGTCGTGTTCACGGACTGCGCATAGAGAGCCGGGTTGCCGGTCGCGCCCGAGGTCGTAGCCGCAGCCGGGAAGAGGTTGGCGCGAACCTGGTTCAAAGCACCGGAGATCTGCACCGCGCCCCAGGGTTGGTCGAAGCGGAGGTTGGCGACGAGGTTCGGCATGCGAGCCGCACCGACGAGCGCCACCGCGCTGCCCGTGCCGACCGCCGCCGGACCGACGCCACCGACCGCCGCGCCGAGCGAAGCGACGCTGTAGACCGGACCGCGATGCGAGGCCGCATCTTCGATCGCGCCCGTCAGCGAGAAGCCACCGCCGAACGTGAACGTATAGGCGCCGGCCCACACGGTGTTGTTCGGGCCATGGAGACCGGTGTAGTTGATCGCGTCAGCATAGAAGTCGAAGAACGACTGCACGCGGCCCGCCGTGATGCCGGCGAACTGGATAAACGCTTTGTCGAGATAGGCGATTTCGCGGCTGGCCGTCGGGCCGGCGGCATTGGCGAAGGCGTTGAAGCCGAGAGCCGACTGCAGCGAGCCGGTCGTGTAGTTCGCGCTGGAGCCGTAGGACGACTGCAGACGGATGAACGTACGAACCGTGCCGTACGGCGACTGGGTGCGCGCGTCCAGTTCGATACGGCCTGCAGCCGTATAGCCGAAGATTTCGCGCCCGCGCGTCGTCACGACGCCCGTCGCTGCCGGCAGCACGCCGACGACGCCGAAGCCGGGAAGCAGGCCGACCGCAGCGGCGCCCGCACCGGTGCCAGGCGCGATGGAGTAGAGCTGCGAAGACGGCTGAATGCCCATCTGCGCGAGAACGAGGCCGCCGACGCGCAAGCAGGTGTCGGTGCCGGGGATATAGAAGAAGCCGGCGCCGTAAGCGTCGCAGACCCGAACGTATTCAACAGGCGCAGCCTTCCGCGTGGGAAGATCGGCAGCCTGGGCGGCAGCAACGGTCACAAGACCCGCCGCCGATCCAAGGAGAAGGCTCTTTACGAGCTTCATAAGTTACCTCCAGAAAGTTGACCCATCGGGACTGGACTTTGGAACCGTTTCACGGCTTGGCCGCGGACCGAACCTCTTTCCTCATCCCCTCCAGAACATTGGATGCCCGGAGAGTTTGAGCCCGGTCGCGCATCCCGTTTTCTTTCGACCGGGCTTCCCCGACCGCGTCCGGAATTTACCTGCGCCCTACCGACCACGAAAACGAAAAGTGACGCTTCTTCAGGGGCAATGCCACCTTTCAGCCTCACTGTGGCAACGCAGGCACACTGAAACGGGTCTAATCGGGCTTTTTTGGGCATGGAGAGGCCCAAAAGGCCCAAACCATGCCGTCGACCCGGTGCTTTCCGGAAAGACGTGACTCACGGAATCGCCAACGCCCGAGCGGGGAATCGGCGTTCCGCGCCGTCCGGTTCCCGTTCCGCGGGCAGCGAACGATGCCAGCGGCTCGGCCGGCCGCCGCCGAGTTCGGAAGTCATCACGGCGTCGCAGAGCCCTGCCATCCTCGGATCGCGCGGTCCACGTGGCTGGCGGCGGTTAACCTGAACGGGCCATCGGGGCTGACCCGAAAGGTCACGGGGACATGCGCCGACCATGGATGCGCATGGGCTCGACGGAATCGGCAGGCGTATGGTTTGTCGCGAACCACGCGCCGACCGGCGTGTCGCGACAGAGCGACGTGGGTCTCGCCGCGACATCCGTTCGCGCCGCGAGTCGCCGTGGGCCTCGTCTCTCCGGATGCGCCGGCGACGGAGCCGCCGACCTGGGCCGCCGGCCTCATATCGTCGAGCAAATCCGTCACGAGTGGAATTACGGTATCGAAGGGCGCGGCAGGCGTATCAGCGGAAATCGCTCCGACGTCGATGATGAGTGCGCGCTGGTCCGACTTTTTCGTCGTTGTCACCTTCGAGCCGGAGCTGTCGGCTTCGCCGGCATCATCTCGGCACGCAGATGCGCCGCAGTCCCTTTCATCGCTACGCTGATTGTACGCCGTCGTTCGGGCGTCCGCCGGCGCGCCATATCTGGCTGTCATAACGTAGTCCTGGTCGCGAAGCGCTGCCGGAGAACGGCGGCCGCCCGGTCAAGGCGTTGCTCCTTTGAGCGATCGATTGCCGGCAAAGGCGACGCGTCAGGTCCGTATCCGTTTCGCGCGCGTTGCAGGCTGGCAACATGGCCCCCTTTTTGGCTGTCGAAAGAGTCGATCCGTTGTCGTTTAGGGACAACTGGGTCTTAGTGGATGCTCTGCATTTTTGAGGGAACAACGCTCGATGAAGAAGCTGGCTGCAGCCGCCATTGTCGCAGCTTCGACGGCCGGAGCGGCGTCGGCCGCCGACCTGCCGTCGCGCAAGGCGCCCGTCATCGCGCCGCCGCCGCCGGTGATGACCTGGACCGGCTTCTACATCGGCCTGAACGCCGGAGGCGTCTGGGACGGCAACAAGAATATCACGACGGTCGGCGCGCCGGTGTTTTCCGGCCCGACCTGGGAAACGGAACTGGCGACCTCCACTGCGCTGACGACGGGGAGCGGATCCGGCAGTTCGTCCGGCGCCATCCTTGGCGGCCAGATCGGCTACAACTGGCAGACCGGCAGCTTCCTTCTGGGTCTGGAGGCCGACATCGGAGGTCTCGTCGCCTCCAGGGACCGGCTGCGGTTGGTCGGCGCCGGCGTTCCGGCGGCATTTCCGGGAGAGACGATCTTCTCGGCGACGACGTCGCAAAAGTCGGTCGACTATCTCGGGACGGTTCGTGGTCGCCTCGGCTTCATCGCCACGCCGACGTTCCTGCTCTATGCGACCGGCGGTCTCGCCTATGGCGGCGTAAAGGCGTCCACCGCCGTCTGGCAATTTGACGCCAACAACGGCGTCCCCGGCAATGCACCCTACGGCACCTTCGGCGCCATTTCCAAGATGAAGACCGGCTGGACGGCCGGCGGCGGCGTCGAATGGATGTTCCAGCCGAACTGGAGCCTTAAGGTTGAATATCTTTACTACGATCTCGGGCGCGCCACCTTCGGCTCTCCGCTTTCCCTCGCGGTGCCGGCCGCCTTCAATTCCGGCTACACGGCGGCGGTCGCGACGTCGGTTCGCTACACGGGCCATGTCGCGCGCGTGGGCGTGAACTATCACTTCAACTGGGGGGTTCCGGCTCCGGTCGTCGCCACTTACTGACGCGCATCCCGAGCACACGCGAGCCATAAGAATTGCGTCAAAGTCGCGTCGATCGAGACCGAAGACGGAATAAGGCCCGGCGAATTGCGCCGGGCCTTTCTGTTAGCGTATCCCGATAGGAATCAAGCTCTGTGGGACGGTGAACTGGGTTGCTATCCCGTGGCTGCAGTAACCCTTAGTCACGTTGCAAGCCGCGTTGTGAGTGGGTCCGAAGGTTTTGCAGATGGCGGCCGGTTGCGTGATGACGAAATAGTTCGTCGGCGCGTGGGCGGCGAGAGGATCGGGCGTTGCATAAGCGTAGATCCCGGCCTTCGAAACACTGTCGCAGCACCAGTTCGCGCTTGATGTTTGATAGGGCGGGATCGGACTGATGCCGCGGCCCGGACATGCGATAGGCCCGGATGTCGGGGGCGGCGGGGGCGGCGGATAGACTCCGCTCGTGTTCGGCGCCCATACCGGTGGCGTCGCCTTCGTATTCTCGATGTACGGGAAGAGATTTTTTATGTCCTGGTCCGGGTTCTTGTCGACCATGAACATGTATTGCTGCCCAAGCCCGTCCGGCGCCGGCAGATCGCCGTCAGCCTTCACGCCATTGTCCCAGAGATAAATCGGGCAGCTGGCGGGATCGTACGAATTGAGAACGAAAGCCGGGAACGACGGATTTATTGGCTTCTTCTTTGCGGGATCGCAGAGGGCGTAATACGTGAACTTGGTAGCGTCGTTCGGCGAATATCCGAGATTGACCGTTATCGGAGCGGCACATTCGTGCTGATTTTCCAGATTGATGGTGCCCCCGACATCGACGATGAAACCCTGGCCTTCCGCCTGGACGTTCCCCAGGGCGTCATCGACGGAATATGCATAGGCGCATGGAATCTTGAGATCAGTGTGGATCAGCTTCACCCACGGATTGAACACGTAATTCGGATAAGAAAGATTGGAATTGTAGTTCAGGCTGTCGAACGACGTCTTGACGTTCAGATATTTCGTGTAGTCCGTGATGGTGCTTGTCGCCAGGTGAACGATATCGAAATAGCCTGGCGTATCCTGCATGAGATTCTGGGCTGCCGCACAGCCAGCGCCGGGATTGGCTTCCGTCCAGGGCGTCCAGCCATACACATGGGCGATCAGCACATTGTCGTCGATATTGATCGGAGTTCCCGGACACTTGCCGGCTGCGAACAGTTCCCGGTACTTCGTGTAGTTCGCGAGCAGGATCTGCTTCGAAGCGACAATCGCGTTGCACCAGTCCGTTATCTTATGAGACGGATCGGGAATGCCGGTGCAACTGCCGACCGTCGCCGTGAAGTAGGGCGAGGTCGGGATCGCGGTGACCGTGCCAGCATATGTCTTCCAGTTCGTCCGCAACTGCTCGATCGCGGGCCACAGCTTCGTCGGCCATTGCGGCGCAGGCGTGAGATCGGGCGGCGCGCCGGCGCCTGGCGGACTCAACCTTGCGAAAATTTCGAGCGGCGAAGGAAACTTGAGAAACGTGAACGGTGGCGGAGCGGGGTACAGGAATTCGTAGGTCCTTACGAATTGAGGCCAGCCGAGGGTCGGCGGCGATGTCGTCCCGTCATATCCCGGTTGCGTCTTCTGGAAATTCACGAGCCCCGCCTTGAAGGCATCGACAGTCTGGGGCGTGCCAGTATATCCAACCTGATTGTTGCCCAGCACACCGATCACCGCAGGCGTCCAGGCGACATTCACGTAGCTCACGTCGAAATCGACATTCGCCGTATCCAGCGTGTAGGCGATATCGCCGTTGGTCTTTCGCGTATCGACGCTATTAATGTTACGCGCACCCAGAGTGTATTCGATGAGCTGATCCCCGTCAGCCTTCGGCAAATCCGCGACATCGCTGTATATAGTCAACGGGTCGCTGCATGCGGGCGGGCTCGGCGGCGGCGCGACGCCCGACACGAGCGTTCCGCACGTCGGAAGTATCGCATCGGACGCCTGGATCGATATGACCCTCTGTGTCCTCTTGCTGTCGTTCCCCGTTCCCGTCCTGGCCAATGCGTCCGCGATGCCTGTTGGCTGCGGAGCCGACGGCGGGTTTGATCCGGCGGCGATTGTACTGGTGTAGAGCAACACCGTGCCGCCGTTCCACCAGTCAATGAACGTGTCGACGCACGTGACGTCCTTCGGATCGCATGTCGACGGCGCGCTGTTTATGGTGTTCTGGATCTTCGTGTAGAGCGGAAGTGTCACTGTTACGCCGGTACCCGGCGCGATGCCCTTCGTCGGGTTCATATAGAGCCGGTAGTTCTTGTTCCGGGGGTACGGGTTCGTTCCGGCGTCGACGACAGGTTGGGTGAGTTTAAACCATGCCTGCATCCAGATGTCGCTGGCGCCTTTTCCCGTAGTCAACACCGGGAAGATAAAATGATTGGGCGTATTGTTGAAAATCCTGATCGTCATCACGCATATCTTGCCCGGCGAACTATCGCAGGTAGGAAAAGGCTGCGCGCGCGCCGGCGAGACGATGCCGGAACACAAGGCGAGGAAAGACGTGAGTGCGATGAAACAGAAGCCGGACAATCTGGCCCAGCTCGGGATTTTCACCTTCGTCATCATTTAAGTGTTCCGCCCTCGCGGCCAAACCGATCTGACACCGTCGCAAAGCCGCTCAGCTGAGACTACGCAAAATGGTCAGACATAGGCAATGGCCGGAATTTGATACGATGGAATAATTCACCGCCTTCGCGCCTGGCGATCATACGCTGAAAAGTCAGTTGCTCTTTCGCTAACGTCGATCCCATAGATTTACGGATCGGCCATTGCCGATCAATACATCCGGCAACATCTCGGATCGTGGGGGCGGTGGTTTCCCTTCGGGATTAACAGGGAATGTGGCGAGCGGGATTCATCTTTTGAATCCGCAGCTGTGAGCCGTGAGTCCTCGACCGTTACGCCCTGGCGCGCAAGCTCCGGGAAGGTCCTTGAGGACGCCGACCCGCGAGCCAGGAGACCCGCCGTCAGCCGTGGTCACATGCGATGAGCGTCGGACGGCCGAACCGAGGTGGACACTGGACGGCGGCGGGCGTCCAACCTGTTGACCGCCACGTCTGTTCGCCGTGACGCCCACGCCGCCGCCAATCATCCCTTGTCTTCCGCTGGTGTCGCGAAGCGCGATGTCACACTGCGTCATTCATAGAGATATCCCACGGGCTTTCCGCCGGTCCGCAAGGGACGCGCCTGCTTCTGCGCGATGATCTGACCGGCAAGGCCGTCGATCTCGTCACGCTGGGTCGGGGTCCAACGGTGAAGATCCTCGATGCCCTTCAACAGGCCAAGCCGGAGGATTTGCGTATCGTCCCCCACGCCGGCGAGTTCGATCGAGCCCTTGCCCGCCGTGACAGTGTCGCCCGTCGCGAGTTCCATGACTTTGCCGGCGCTGTCCCTGAATTCCGCCGTCCCGCGAATAACACGATAGACGACGACCTCGCCCATCGCCAGGTCCGCGACATTCGCGACGCCCGAGGCGGTCTTCGGAAGGACGGACTGGCGCTTCGGATCGGTGGCGATGATATGCCCCGTGACGAGATGACCGCTTGGAACTTCTATGCCCAGATCCCTCACATAGACCTTTGCCGCGGATTTTGCGGGCCCTCCCGGCAGCGCGTCCGCCAATTCCCGATAGGCCGCGTCCAGCGCCAGCGGATCCTGTAGCCAGAACCCCGCATCGCGCGGCCGGTTGTGCAAGGCATGGCTCCACGCCATCCGCGGCGTTTCGGCCTCGTCGATGTGGTCGATCCCGACAACGGTCGGATTCGGGAAGGTCGACGGCTCCGTGATAAAGGCTTCAAGGAATTTTCCGGAGAAAGCCATCGCCATCGGATCGGGGACGACCGTCTGAGGCGTCTTCAGGTTCTCCTCGGTCGGCAGGCCCGACCAGGTATACGCAAGCTGGCGATGAACGATCGCGCTTTGAAGAATCGCCGCTCCCGGGCCGATATAGTAGACCTGCCCATCGTAATCGAAAGAGAACATGCCCGAGGTGACGATCACGAGCTGAAAGCCGCCTGGCGGAAGGTGAAGATGAAAATCCGTCGGCCCCGTATCTTTCCGGTAGCTCGGCAGATTTGTCGAAACCTCCTGCAGGAGGAAGGCATCATTGTTGGCGTGAAGACCTTCACTTGCAATATTGTAGAGGGCTTGCGGCCTGTAGATCGCCTCGAACGAGGCGTCGCGGTTTCGGTCGACGGCGACGAAATCCCGGCAATTCATCGAAATGCGGTCGCCGTTCGGACGGGTCAGGCCGGTCCATTTGAAATCGGCCATTGCATGCACGCTCATGGCGGTCCCCGGATATGCTTTGAAAGACGTCATCAAATGCAAGTGCCGGACCAGACCGCCGCAGGACCGACAAAATCGCGGAAGGGCGCGTTTTATGCTCGCCGAGAGGGCATCCCTGCCGGCAAAACGGATCGGCATGTCCAAAGGACCGGCATATTTATTCAATCTGTTTCGGAGAGTCCTTGTCCGATATGATTGCCTGCACGAAATGCTGTCCCGGTTCCGGGAGTCTTCCGCAGGGTCTTGCATCGTGATCGTCGGCTTTCTCGGCAATTGCCAGGCCGAACTCCTTCATCGCGCCTTCCGGCGGATTGCGCCGCCGGGAGTCGAATCCTTCTATCATTTCCACGACCTGACGCCCGAAGAGGCATCCGCCGCGCGCGCGGACCTCGCACGTTGCGATGTGCTGCTGATGCAGGACATCCGCAACGTCGACGATTATCCCCTCCACGAAGCGATCGACGCGCGAACGAAGGTCATACGCTTTCCCTTCCTGTCCTTCGCGGCGCCCTGGCCTTGGGACGATTTCAACGGATTTCGCGACGCATCCGCGCGCGCGCAGGACGATGTTTCCCTCCACACCGTCACTTATTACGACGGCGCGCTGGGACGCTTGCGCAAACGCGTCGCGGATCCCGTCGCGCGCCGCGAAGCCTATCGCGGGCTTGATCTGCCCGGTCTCGTCGCGCCGACGCGGGTGCTCGATTTCGAGATGCGCCGGCTGGAAGGACTGGATACGAAATTCGGCATCGCCATCGGGCGCGCGATCCTCAAAGGCTTCAGGCGCGAACAGCTTTTCTATACCGTGAACCGCCCGGCTGGACCGCTGCTCGCGCAGTTGCTCGCGTTTCTGCTGGACGCCCTCGCGCTGCCGAGGTCATCTGCGGCCCTTCCCGAACTCGACGAACTCGGCGCGATTCAGGTGCCAATTCATCCCCGGGTCGCCCAGGAACTCGGTCTCGTCTGGGCGACGGCGGACCGTCTCTACCCGCACAAGGGACGCCTCCTCGACTGGGACGGATACGTAAGCGACTATATCGCGCGCTACAGCTGAAAGAGCACGTCCAGCCGGCCGGCTTGCCAGAGTTCCCGCGCGCGCTGGCGCTGAATCTTTCCGCTTGTCGTCACGGGCATCGCCCCCGGCGCGACAAGTGTGACGGATGCAAGCGACAGATCGTGTTCCGCCGACACCGCCTCACGGATGCGCGCCGCGAGATCGTCGAGGTCGTCGCGATGGCGATGCGTCCGCTCGATCTCCTGCATCATCAGAAGTTGCGCATCCTCGTCGAGCGCGACCACGGCGCCGTGACCCGGCCGGCAGGCGGGATCGACACCGAGAACGGTCTGCTCGATGTCCTGCGGGTAATGGTTCTTACCGCGCACGATGAGCATGTCCTTGAGGCGGCCCGTCACGAACAGCATGCCCGACGCGTCGATGAAGCCGAGATCGCCGGTCCGCAGCCACGTGCAACCGGGCTCGCCCTCGATCGTGCTCTCGAAAGTCTCTCTGCTCGCACCTGGATTGTTCCAGTACCCTGCGCCGATCTGTGGGCCGTGGACCCGGATTTCCCCGACGCGTTCCGGCGCGCATCGCCGTCCCGTGTCGGGATCGACGATCGCGATCTGCGTATCCAGAGCGGCGGTTCCGCAGCCGACGACCGCCTGAGCATCGCCCGGGTCCGACGGCCCGGCGATGCAGCCGGTCTGCAATTGCGCCCTGCTGATCGCGCGGACCACCGGGCCGTCGCCCTTCGGTCCGCCCGAGACGAAGACCGTCGCCTCCGCCATGCCGTAACAGGGGAAGAATGCGCGGGCGTCGAACCCATAGGGTGTGTAAGTCCGCGCGAAGCGCGCCATCGTATCGGCGCGCACCGGCTCGGCGGCGTTGAAGGCGATGCGCCAGCCGGACAGATCGACGCCCTGCATCGCGGCCGCGTCGAATCGCTTTACGCACAGATCGAACGCGAAATTGGGCCCGCCCGCCACTTCGGCCTTCGTGCGCGCGATGGTTTTGAGCCAGTTCAGCGGCCGCTGCTGAAATCCGACCGGCGAGAGAAGCGTGCAGCATGCGCCGATATGCAGGGCTTCCAGTACGTTGAGAATGAGGCCCATGTCATGGTGAAGCGGCACCCAGCTCACGTAGTCCGACCGCGGCCCGTTGCCGAACGCGGCTTCCATCATGCGGAGATTGGCGTACAGCCTGTCGTGGGTGACGATCACGCCCCGGGGCGCCGACGTGGAGCCCGACGTATATTGCAGAAAGGCGATGACCGACGCTTCCGGCGGCAAAAGGTCCGGCGGCTCGCTGCCTGCGTCCTCGGGATCGATGGCGATCCATTCTATCGGATGTTCCGCGAAACGTTCGGGCAGATCCGGCCGGGTTTTTGTGAGAAAGGTCGCGCCGGTCAGCGCCGCGCGGGCATCGCAATCCCTGGCGATCCCGACGCTGACGTCGCGCGCGCCGACGCGTCGTGGCGGCATCACTGGCACGGCGACGACCCGCGCATAGAGGCAGCCGAGGAAGCCGACGACAAAATCGAGACCGGGCGGGAAGACCAGAATCGCCCTGTCGCCGGGTGCGACGCCGCGTGCGGCCAGCGCGGCGGCCACGCCCAGCGCACGCCTGCGCAAGGCCGCAAACGTCAGCTCCCGCTCCACGGCGCCCCGGTCCGAGAGGAATCGCAAGGCGACCTGTTCCGGCCTGGCCGCCGACCAGGCGTTCAGCGAATGCAGGATCGTCGGATTCATTCCGGATCGGGCGGCGATTGCGCCAGAGCGCAGAGATATTCGCTCAGGCGCGCGATCGTCGGATGCTCTCCCACCACATCGGGCAGAAGCTCAAGATCAAGCCGGTCCTCGAGTTCGACGATCAGTTGTACGGCCATGGCGGAATCGAAGCCGATCCGGCTGAAGGTGGCCTGAGGATCGATGTCGGCGGGGGAACGATCGAGCATGTCCGCCACGAACGCCACGCAGAACCGCGTCAGGGATTGCGGCGTCACCTGATCGGGGAAAGCGGCATCCATGGACGGAAACCCTTTGGCAACGACGCGACTCCTTGGCAATATCCGCGCGTTTCCGCGCATGCAACGACGGCAAGGCAGTGGACAGCAAGGGAAATCCGACGATTTCGGCACCCAATGGGCGCCGACGCACCGGTGGGCAACGCGCCGTGTTCTCGAGCCCGGCGTTCCACCGCGTCCAGCGGCGTCATTTCCTGCTGTTCGACGTGATACCCGCCCTGGGAGCGCTGGCGGCCTTCGGGGCGCTGCCATGGCTGCGGCCGCAGGCCGTCGACCTGATCGCCTTCGCGGTTCTGTGGCTTGCGACGGGCCTTGGTCTCACGGTCGGCTTCCATCGCTATTTCTCGCATCGGGCCTTTGCGGCCGCGCGGCCGGTCGTCATTGGACTGATCGTGTCCGGCTCGATGGCGGCGCGCGGGCCAATGGTTTCGTGGGTCGCGATGCACCGGCGTCATCACGAGGTCTCCGACCGGGACGGCGACCTGCACTCTCCGAACCTCCACGGAACGGGCCGCGCGGGACGGCTGCGCGGTTGGCTGCACGCGCATCTGACGTGGATGATCGCGCATGACTATCCCAATGTCGCGCGCTACGTGCCGGACATTCTCGCCGATCGCGGCCTTATGTGGTGGAACCGCCTGTATTTTCTGTGGGTCGCGCTCGGCCTGGCGATCCCCGCCGTCATCGGCTTCATAGCCTCGGGCGCATGGCAGGGCGCGGTCACCGGTTTTCTGTGGGGCGGCCTTCTGCGCATCTTCGTCGTCGAGCAGACGATGTCGGCGATCAATTCCTTTGGCCATATGGCCGGCGCGCGCGCCTTCGACCGCACCGACAACAGCCGCAACAACGCCTGGTTCGGCCTGTTGTCCTGGGGCGAGGCCCATCACAACAATCATCACGCCTGGTCGAATTCGGCGGCCTTCGGACTACGGTGGTACGAGCTCGATCCGGGCTTCTGGTTCATCCGCATCCTGCAGGCGCTCGGCCTCGCATGGGACGTCCGCGTTCCGGCGCGCGATCGCGTCGAATCCCAGCGGATGCCCCCGTGACCGCGCCGGGCCTGCCGGGGGAATGGCCTGCCGCGATGCCGGCTCTCACGTCGATGCAGGCCGCGGGCGATGCGATGTCGCGGCTGCGAGCGCGTTGTCTGCCGCGCGCCGCGCATCGCCGGCTGATCGGGGATAGCGGTTTTTTCGATCGGGATTTCTACATCGGAACCTATTTTCGCGACGAGCGCCGTCCGGTCTCGGCGATCGATCATTATCTGCGCACCGGCTGGCGACGCCGCTGGTCCCCGGGGCCTGACTTCGACGTCGACTGGTATCTCACTGTCAATTTCGACGTCGCCGCCGCCGGGCAGGAGCCGCTGCAGCACTATCTGCTGCATGGCCGCGAAGAAGCGCGGCTTCGCTCGCCCGCGCACAAGGCGGCCGTCAAGGCGCTGATGATGCGGTTCCAGAGTTTTGGCTTCAATTGCGAATTCGGGACCGTCCAGCGGTTTTTCGGCGCGGAGCCGCTCGACCTGTTCCGCTTCGCCGGCACGCCTTCGATTCACGAACTCGCGCGCGCGCTGCGGGAGCGTCTTGCGGCGTTCCGGAATCCCGACGGCATCGAGATCGATCACGTGCCGTGGGATGAAACCGGCGGATTGCGCGCCGAGCGGGGCGTCGAGATGGGCGCCATCGTCAGGGAACACGGATTCTGGCTTCATGCCGGCCGGGACCAGCACGATCCAGACGCCTTGCGACGAATCCAGACCCAGAAACTGCGCCGGCTGTCCCTCAAGCTGATCGAGGATCTCGAGCGCGGGCATCGCATCTGCGTCTATTTATGCGGCGGCGATGCGCGTCCGGCCATCGAGGATCTGGCCGATGCGATAGGCGCCTATGGACCGACATGGCTCCTGTGGGTGTCCGGCAGCGAAGCGGGAAGATCTTCCGGCTCGCTCGCGCGGATCGGGCCACGACTGCTTCACGGCCATGTCGATACGTCTTCGCTCGCATCGATCCGCTATGCGGACTGGCTTGCCGTCTGCGAGGCGGCGGCCTCTGTCGTCGATACGGCATGAGCGAGCGTCCGGACCCCGCCCGGATTCTCGCGGATCTGACCGACATTTTCCGCATTCATTTCGACGATCCATCGCTCGTTCTCAAACCGACCACGACGGCGCGCGACGTCGCGGGCTGGGATTCAGCGCAGATGGTCATGCTTGTAATCGCCGTCGAAGACCGTTTCGGTCTTCACATGCGCAGTCACGAGATCGACGCCCTTGCCTGCGTCGGCGACTGGATCGATCTGATCGAGGAGCATTTGCGATCCCGATCATGAAGGCGCCTGCAGGCAAAGCCGGGGCCTTCTCTAAATGGCGGCCGAACGCGTCTCGATCGCCGTCACGGGATCACCGACAGGCGATGCCCGACAGACCTTGATGGATTTCCCTCGCGTATCGAAAATCTCCCGTTCGCGTCCCACTTGTCGATGAGTGACGGCGGTCGCGTCAACGGCCCAAAGACTATACGTTCAGGCGCTCCGCGTCTTCCCGTGTTGCCGTACGCAGGACCTCGCATTTTTAGGGTGGCGTGACACGGCGATGCGCCATCCTCCGGATGCAAGCTCGGCGGGGTCGCGGCGGCATCGGCGGCGGATCATCGTCGCGAGCCACGATCGCCGAAATCCAAAGAACACCAAGACGCGACGTATCACCGGCAGGACGGAATAGGCGAAGGGCGCTTCGGTGATCCATGGATCAGCCGGAGCGACATACCCTCGCCCCTTATACACCTGCGGCCCAATTGTATGACACTAGTCGCCCGCTCTCCTACTGCGAAACAACCGCGTTGAGCACTCCGCCGCACGGGCAAATGTCGCTCGTGTTGCCGTTAATCTGGTTGTTCTTGTAGGTCAGACTCGTTCCGCTGAAGACAAGTACGCCTGTGCCGTTTCCCGTTATCACAGACCTACCCAGCAACATCGTTGTTCCGTGGACGTAAATGCCGTTTCCGGCATTGTTGGTAACGACGTTCGAGTCGAGTGAAGACACTGAAGCGCCCATTACGACTATGCCGCCGGAAGTGTTCTGAGATGTAACGCTCTGCGACACGCTAAATTTCGAACCCGTCGCGGCCAAAAGATAGATGCCTGTCGAGTTGTTCGTTGAAATTACGCGATTGATGTCAACTGTTGCCGTTGCTGCTTTGTTGAATGACCCATCCGGACCAGTTAGTATGATACCTGTTCGCCGATTGTTAGTGACTGTCGTATCAAGGATTGCGATCTTTGGTGTCGAATTCTGTGGTGGAAAAAGAAAGATACCAAAAGCAGCCAGATCACCGTCTGCGGTGAAATTCATGATGTTGCACTTGTCGATCGTGAGAGCGCCGCCGGTGTTGAAAACGATGCCATTTCTACCGCCGCCAAGGCCGTCCACCGTGAGACCTCGTAACGTAACTTTCGCGTCGGATGGAGCGTTGATTGTGATCGCGTCGGCTCCGGGCGCTGCCACCACGCCTGCGATGCTACCATCGCCGACGACAGTGATAGCCTTCGCGATGACAAGCGACCCGTAGCCCGCAGAGTCCTTCACATCGATCTCGCCGCCTGCTGATGTTTGGTCATGGGCATACTGCAGGCTCCGGCAGGGATTGGCGATCGGGCCGCACCCGGCTTGATCGACACCAGCGCCGGAAATCCACGTCCGTGAATTGAGAGCATGAGCCGGAACCGAAAGCGAAGCGAACAGCGAAATACTGACGATTGCCGGTAAGGCGATTTTGCGCATGATGACCCCCTGTCAATGAACGTCGCCAGATTAACCGACGACGGAAGATCACGCCAAGGTCGTGATGCGTAGTAGCCCTGACGGCCCCCGAAGCCCCTAGCTGACACCAAAGTCGGGATATTCCGCCGCCCGGGGCGTCCGTATGTTCCCTCGCCCCACCGTCTCCAATCGAGAGAACCGATGATCCGTCAGCTTTCGGTCCCATTGCTTTTCGTTGGCCTCGTTCCGGCTTGCGCCGCTGCCCAGACGGCTGTCCAGCGCACATTCGTTTCCACGACGGGCGACGACACCAACACGGCGTCTTCATGCAGCCCGGCGCTGCCTTGCCGTTCTTTCGCGGCAGCTATGACGGTCACGAAGCCCGGCGGCGAGATCGTTCCGCTCACATCCGGGGGATATGGATCGGTGACGATCACCCAGAGCGTACAGATCGCCGCGCCCTTTGGGGTCTATGCGGCGATCACCGCCGCGTCGGGTAACGCCATCACGGTGAACGCCGCAGCCACGGACACAGTTGTTCTCAAGGGATTGGCCATCAACGGATTGGGGACGGGCAATCGCGGCATTAGTGCAACATCGTTCAAGGCCCTCTATGTCGAGAACTGTGTAGTCAGCGGGTTTGCCGGCATTGGCGTCATCGCAGATTACTCCACGGGCGCGTCGCCCGGGTCGGTCTCCATCAAGGACACAATCGTTCGAAACAATGCCGATACAGGCCTCTATTTTCGCGCAACGTATGCATCAACACAGATGCCGATCTCAATTGATACCACGCGATCTGAAGGGAACGGCCAGCACGGCCTGCTTGTAACAAACAGCGCAAAGGCCACGATCAGTCGAACGGTTACGTCCTTCAACGGCAATTCTGGCTTCTACGTGCTGAACGACACCTTCCTGTTCAAGGCCGAGATCAATTGCGATGGCTGCGTTGCCAGCAACAATGGCAATGCGGGATTCGCGGTTTTCGCGACAACCCCCGGGACCGTTACGACGATGCGTGTTGCGAGATCGTCGGCGACCGACAACGTGAGCGGCTTCTCTCAGACGCTATCGTTGAGCGGCAACAGCACGTTCGAATCTCTGTCCGGGACGAACCTCGTCCGGGGGAATACGACGAACACGATCGGTACGATCACGCCAGTGACGAGCCCCTGAAGGATATTCCGTCGCCCGGCGTCTACGGTATGCTCACCTTGGCCGCCTTCGCGGTGCAAAGGGTCCTCCTATGGCTAGACTGCTTTCAACGGCGCTGGTGGCGTTTGGTCTTTTCGCGTCCAACGCCTACGCGCAATCGCCAAAAATTTTCATAGCGTCCACGGGCGCAGACTCCAACGACGGCAGCAGCGCCTCGCCGAAACGCTCGTTACAAGCCGCCCATGATGCCGTCGCTGCT
>ERZ500994.244-NODE-244-length-17787-cov-13.884785_pt1 | contig 17787 bp, 21 predicted proteins | sample MGYA00248878_ERZ500994 | MGnify/ENA primary metagenome ERZ500994 (study PRJEB25958, sample SAMN03398533) | human skin metagenome | study: EMG produced TPA metagenomics assembly of the Human Skin Microbiome Metagenome (human skin metagenome) data set. | reverse complement strand
GGTGTCGGTGCGCTGCGCGCGGTGGAGATGGAGGGCCACGGTCAGACCGTATCCGGGCGGGACGACAGCGTGACGTCCCCGGTCCACACGGCACGTCCGAGCGGTGTCGGTCGAGCGTGGTGGACTCGACTCATGACCGACCTGCGTCACCTGACGACCGAGCGACTGCGGCTCGACGCCCCGAGCCGAGACGACCTGGCGGAGCTCTTCGCGATCTACTCCGACCCGCGGGTGTGGGCGCACTTCCCGTCTCTGCGCCACACGACGGTCGAGCAGACCGGGCGGATGCTCGACGCCTGGACCGTCGCCTGGCGGGACGTCGGGCTCGGACCCTGGATCGTGCGTGGTCACGTCGATACCGCCGTCATCGGTCACGTCGGGTGCTCGCCGCGCGCGGCCTGGTGGAACCTCGGCTACCGCTTCGCCGCCGAGACCCACGGCCAGGGCCTCGCCACCGAGGCCGCCCGTCCCGCGCTCGAGGCGGCGCCCACCGTGCGGGACGTGCCCGTCGTCGCCTACCTCCTCGAGCACAACCACGCATCCCGGCGGGTCGTCGACAAGCTCGGCCTGACAATTCGGCACCGCGGCCCCGACGCCGGCAACCCCGACCCGGCCGCCGTCCGGCTCGTCTACGCCGACCGCGAGCTCGCAGCGGACCAGCTGGCCGGCGTCATGGGGGAGTAGGGCCCGCGAGCGTCGGCGATGCCCCGGTAGACATGGTCCATGCCCACCACCTCGGACACGCTCCGCGGCGACCTCTGCCCGAGCGGCCCCCTTCGCGCCGTCATCAACCTCGGCAACCCCGTCCTCGTGCAGGGGACGCCGCAGGAGCCCACCGGCGTGACGGTCGACATCACCCGGGAGGTCGCGGCCCGTCTCGGGGTCGACGTCGAGCTGCTGCCCGTCACCGCGGCCCGTGACGCCTACGCGGCCCTGGTCGACGGGCGAGCGGACCTCGGCTTCCTCGCGATCGAGCCGGCGCGGGAGGAGGGCGTGCGCTTCACCACCCCCTACGTCCAGATCGAGGGCGTCTCCGCCACCAGAGACGCCTCGCTCACCATCGCCGACGTCGACCGGCCGGGACGACCATCGCCACCCGCCGCGGGTCCGCCTACGACCTCTACCTGACCCGCACCATCGAGCACGCGACGATCGTGCGTGGTGACGAGGTCGAGCAGGCCTACGAAGGGGGAGCCGATGTCCTCTCCGGTGTGCGCCAGCCGATCACGGCCTATACGCAGGAGCACGGGCTGACGGTGCTCGAGCCGGCCCTCCAGGCGATCCGTCAGGCCGTGGCCGTCCCGCGGGAGCGGCCCGAGCGGCTCGTGACCGAGCTCGACGAGATCGTCGCCCAGCTCAAGGCGAGCGGCTTCGTCGCGGAGAGTCTCGAGCGGGCGGGTCAGGTCGCGACGGTGCCCCGGGACTGACCCTTCGAGACGGCCGCGGGCGGCCGCCCACGCGGCACGTGGGACCCACTCAGGGAGCGGCGAACACCTCGGCCATGACCGAGGCGTCGACATTGCCGCCGCTCGCCACGACGACGACGGTCTGCCCGGCGAAGCGCTCCCGCTGCGCGATGAGCGCGGCCAGCGCGGCCGACCCGCCGGGCTCGACGACGAGCTTGAGCGTGCGGGCCGCCTCACGCATCGCGACCCGCGCCTGCTCGTCGGTGACCTCGAGGCCGGTCACCTCGTGCCGGGAGAGCGCGGCGAGCGTGTGCTCGCCGACCGTCGGCGAGCCGATCGCGTCGAGGAAGACCGGCACGGCCGGCACCTTTTCCACCCGCCCGGAGGCGAGCGAGCGCGCCATCTTGGGGTAGCCATCCCGCTCCACGACGAAGGGAGCCGCCCCCGGGTACGTCTCCCGCACCGCCGTGATGACGCCGGACGAGAGCCCGCCACCGCTGCACGGGACGATGATCGCGTCGGGCAAGTGACCCCCTTCGCCCAGCTGGTCGACGATCTCGAGACCCACGGTCCCCTGGCCGGACATCACGCGCGGGTCGCCGTAGGGGTGCACGAGGGTCAGCCCGCGCTGCTCGACGAGCTCACGGCCCACGACCTCGCGGTCCTGCGTCGCGGGGTCGTAGAAGACGACCTCGGCGCCCCACCACCGGCAGCCGTCGACCTTGATCTGCGGCGCGTCCTGCGGCATGACGATCGTCGCCGTCGAGCCGGTCATCCGCGCCGACGCCGCGACCGCCTGACCGTGGTTGCCGGTGGAAAAGGCGAGGACGCCCGCCTCGCGCTCCGCGTCGCTCAGCGACAGCAGCGTGTTGAGCGCACCGCGGATCTTGAAGGACCCGGTGAGCTGGAGGGCCTCGGCCTTCACGAGCACCGTTGCGCCGCAGAGCTCGTCGAGCATCGGGGAGGAGAGGAGCGGAGTGCGGCGCACCCGGCCCTCGAGTCGCTCGGCGGCCGCCCTGATCGTCTCGATCCCGAAGTCCATGGAGACCATCGTGGCCCATGGACCCCATGATTGCAGAGCGCTAGCATGGGGTCATGCCCACCCTGTACATCCGTGATGTCCCCGATGACGTGGCCGAGACGCTCAAGGAGCGTGCGGCGGCCGACGGGCAGTCGCTGTCCGCCTACGTCGCCGGTGAGCTGCGTCGGCTCGCCGGGCGCCCCACCAATGCTGAGGTCGTCGAGCGACTGCGACAGGTGGACCGGACGTGGGCCCCGGCCCCCGAGGAGATCGTCTCGGCCCTGCAGGAGAGCCGCCGGTGATCGTCGTCGACGCCTCGGCGATGGTCGAGGCGCTCGTGGGGCGTGCGCCCGACCCGCGACTTCTCGACGGCCTGAGCGGTGTGGTCGAGGCACCGCAGCACCTGGACGTCGAGGTGCTGTCCGTCCTGCGGGGCCTGACGCTCGGGGGCAAGCTCGCGGCGGAGCGCGCCGAGGAGGCCCTGGGGATCTATCTCGACCTCGACATCACGCGACGGGACGTGGCTCCCTTCGCGCGGAGGGTCTGGTCGCTGCGACACCAGTACACGAGCTACGACGCGGCCTACCTGGCCCTGGCCGAGGGACTCGACGCGCCGCTCTACACGTGCGACCGCAAGCTGGCCGCCGGTGGCCACGAGGCCCAGGTGGTCCTGCTCTAGAGGCGGTCTCGAGGGGCCTCGCTGGCGCTCGGCTCACCTCGACCCACGGGGTCAGTCGGCCAGGGGCTTGGCGCCGCGCTCCTCGAGCATGGTGGTCATCGTCTCGACCTCGGTCGTCTGGCTCTTGATGATCGACGACGCGAGCGTCTCGACGGCCCGGGTGCCGGAGCTGTCGCGGGCGGCCTCGGCCATGGGGACGCCGGCCTTGTGGTGGCGGATCATCAGCTGGAGGTAGTAGACCTCGGCCCGCCTGCCGCGCAGCCCCTCGAGCTTCGTGATCTCCTCCTGGGTCGCCATGCCCGGCATGAGGCCGTCCTCGCCGAGCTCGGTGGCCTCGGCGCCGTGGTCGTGGCCCAGGCCCTTCATCCAGTCCATCGGTTCGCCGGGCCCGGTGGGGGACAGCCCCCAGACCTGCAGCCAGCCGGCCATCTGGCCGGACTGGTGGGACTGGGTGCGGGCGATGTCGTAGGCGAGCGAGCGGACGAGCGTGTCGTCGGTGCGGTCGTAGACGATCCACGACATCTCGACGGCCTGGTCGTGGTGGGTCTGCATGTCGCGGGCGAAGCCCGCGGCGACGCTGCGGTCACCCGGGTGGTCGTCCCCGCCGGTGCGGCTCAGGGACAGCCCGCCGAGCAGGCCGAGCGCGAGCGCGACGACGACGGCGAGGACGACCTTGGGGGTCACTTGACGAGGCTCGTCTCGGGGGTCACCCCACCCGTGCAGGCCGCGCCCGGCTCGGGGGTCTGCTCGCCCTGGCGGTACTCCTTGATGAAGCCCTTGATCCGCGGGTCGTCGGCCGAGTCGACGGAGAGCTGGTGGTCCCAGGCCGAGAGGACGATCTTGCTCGGCATCTTGCCCTCGTAGGGCGAGAGGACCGTGTAGGTGTCGGGCAGGGCGTCGTCGAGCTTCTTGACGTCGGCCTCGGGCAGCTCGGGGTCGTAGGTGATCCACACGGCGCCGTGCTCGAGGGCGTGGACGGCGTGCTCGTTGGGCACGGGCTCGTCGTAGGTGCCGCAGTTGAGCCAGACGGCGTTGTGCTCGCCGCCGACCGGCGGCGACTCCTTGTAGTCGATCTTGCCGTCGACGTGGTTGACACCCTTGTAGTCGAAGGTCTTGACCCCCGACAGGTCACCGGCTGCCTGGCGCTCGTCGCGCTCGCCCAGGATCGCCCAGGTCACCGCGGCCGCGATGATGACGATCGCCAGGCCGGCGGCCCCCGCGATGAGCGCGGAGCGTCGACGCTCGGAGGCCTGCTGCTGCTTGCGGGCCGCGGCGAGCTTTTCGTCGCGGGCGGACACGGACTTCTTCTTGCTGCTCATGAGTCCCTCGGGTCTGGGGGCCGGATCGGGGCGAATTATCGCACCGTCAACTGTGCATCGCCTGAGTCCACCCGTCGCTAGGGTGAGGCGCATGCGCGCCGACACGACTACCGTCACCTCCCCGCACGACGGGCTCGCCCTCTTCGTCCGCACCTGGCTGCCTGACGGCGAGGCGAAGGGGGTCGTGCAGCTGGCCCACGGCATGGCCGAGCACTCCGCGCGCTACGCGCGCTTCGCCCAGGCGCTCACCGACGCCGGCTACGCCGTGTGGATCCACGACCACCGGGGGCACGGCGAGACCTCGAGCCTGCCGGAGGAGCGGGGCTACTTCGCCGACGACCACGGCTGGGACGCCGCCGTCGACGACATGCACGCGGTCGCCGAGGCCGCCCGCGCGGCCCACCCCGGCCTGCCCCTCTTCTTCTTCGGCCACTCGATGGGCTCGCTGCTCGGCCGCGACTACGTCACCCGCTACGGGCACGACCTCGCGGGAGCCGTCTTCAGCGGGACCGCGAGCGACGCGGGCCTGCTCGGCCGGGTCGGCGAGGTCGTCGCCAAGGTCGAGTCCCGGGTGCGCGGTCGCCGCGCGACCTCGCGTCTGATGAACTCCCTGACCTTCGGCTCCTACAACAAGGCCTTCGCGCCCGCCGCCACCGACTTCGACTGGCTCTCGCGCGACCCCGCCGAGGTGCAGGCCTACGTCGACGACGAGCGCTGCGGCGAGGTCTTCACCGCCGGCTTCTACGCCGACCTGCTCGGCGGGGTCAACTCCCTGCCCAAGATGGCGGCTCGCACCCCCGTCGACCTGCCGATCTTCGTCCTCTCCGGTGCCGCGGACCCCGTCGGTGGCGACGGCGTGCGCAAGGTCGCCGACTGGTACCGCGATGCCGGGGTTCGTGACGTCACCCTCGAGCTCTATCCCGAGGGTCGCCACGAGCTGCTCAACGACACCGTGCGTGATGAGGTCACCGACCGCGTCATCGGCTGGCTGGACGAGCACCTGACGACGAAGGGGGCGTGACTCCCGTGACCGAGGGCAAGCGCGATGCACACCAAGCCATCGAGGACCTCGAGCTCGACAAGCACCTCGCCCAGGCGGGTGCGGCTGCGGCGAAGCTCGCCCAGGACGCGGTGAGCGCGGCCGGCGGCTTCGTCGACGCGCACCGCGAGCAGGCGCACGAGTGGCTCGGCCACGCCGAGGGCGAGATCGACCGGGTGACCGGCGGCAAGGCCACCGACCTGCTGGGCAAGGTGCGCTCCGGCCTCGCGGCCGGCGTCGACCTCGTCGCCGACCAGCGGCCCGAGCCCGACGACCCTGCCGCCCCCCCTTCGTCCTCCGCGTGATCCGTCGCCGACTCGGGGGCCTGCTGCTCCTGCTGGCCGCGCTGTACTTCGCCGGAGAGGCGTGGGCGCTCGCGGGCTGGCAGGGGCGCCCCTACGACCTGACCGTCGACGCGATCAGCGCGCTGGGGGTGCCCTTCGAGATGCCCGACGGTGCGGTCTCGACCCGGCACGCGGTGATGAACGCGACCTTCATCGGTTCCGGCCTCCGGGCCCTGCTCGCGGGGTGGGTGCTGGCTCCCTTCGTCCCGCGGTGGCGGTGGCTCGTGCTCCCGCTCGTCGCCGTCTACTCCGCGGGGCTCGTCCTCGTCGGCCTCTCGCCCGCCGGCGCGACCGTGCACGGGGCCGGCGCGCTCCTGGCCATCGGCGGTGGGCTCGTCCTCCTCGCGGCCCTCACCGGCGCCCTGTGGCGCCACCGCGCGCTGGCCGTCTGGACCGCGGCGTGCACGGCGGTCTGCGCGCTCGGCTGGGTGCTCGCCCTGACCAATGCGTCCGGCTTCGGGACCGCGGAGCGGACGGCCGTCTACGCGGTCGTCGTCTGGCAGGTCGGCGCCGGTCTGGGCCTGCTCCTCGCCCGCGGTCGGGACTAGACCCCCGGGGCGAAGGGGGGAGCCGGCGGGCCAGCCGCCAGCCCCTGCTCGGCGGCCGCCGTGCGGACGGCCTCGACGAAGAGGTCGATGGACGGGCGCGGTGACGTCGTCGCCCGATGGGCGATGGAGACGGTCCGCAGCACCGGCTCGTCCAGCGGGATGACGTCGACGCCCGGCGGCAGCAGCGTCAGGCCGAGGTCGGAGACGAGGGTGACCCCGAGGCCACCGGCGATCATCGCCAGCGCGGTGAACTGCTCCTCGACCGTGTGCGCGATGCGCGGCTCGAAGCCGCGCTCGTGGCACCAGACCCGCACCGCCCGACCGAAGTGCGACCTCGGCCCGGCGAGGATCCACGGGAAGTCCGCGAGGTCGGTGAGCGCCACCGTCTCGCCGGTGATCGCCCCCTCGGGCACGGCGGCGTGCAGGCGCTCGACGGCGACGACCGTGCGCTGGAGCGCCGGGTCGGGGTCGATGGTGTGGCTCGAGTAGTCGATGACGAAGGACAGGTCGAGCAGGCCGTCACGCACGGCGTCGGCCGTCTCCTCGGGGGCGAGCTCGCTCGTGCGCACCTCGATGCCGGGGTGGTCGAGATGCAGTGCCGACAGCGCGCGCGGCAGCAGGCCGGAGGCGACGGACGCCCACACGCCGACGGTGAGGCGGGCGGTGATGCCCGCCTGCGCGGCCTCGATGGCTGCGGTCGCCCGCTCGACGGAGCCGAGGATCTCCTCGGCGTGGTCGGACAGGAGCAGGCCGAGCTCGGTGAGCTGGACCCGGCGGCCGCGCTTCTCGATGAGCTTGACCCCGACCTCGCGCTCGAGCTGGGCGAGCTGCTGCGAGACGCCCGACGGGCTGTAGTGCAGCGCCTGGGCGGCAGCGGTCACCGTGCCGCGACGGTGCAGCTCGCGCAGCATCTGCAGGCGTCGCAGGGACAGCTCCATCCGCCCACAGTAGGCCGCGGCCCGCTCGTGGCGGGGGAGGCGGCGACCGTGCAGCGTCGGTGCACGATCACGTGCACCTTCTGTAACTGGACGTGAAGCAGGTCACACACTGACGCTGGCCGTACTGCACCCCCTTCTCAGATTGGCGGTCATCACCATGACGGCGACCCACACGACCAACCCGGCCCACGATTTCGTCGACCGCGAGCCCGCGCACCAGATCACCTGGGTCGACCCGGTCACCGGGGCCCACGGCTACCTCGTCGTCCACACCCTGGTCGGCGGTATCGCCACCGGCGGCACCCGCATGCGGCCCGGCTGCACGATCAGCGAGGTCGGGGACCTGGCGCGGGGCATGGCCACCAAGACGGCGGCCTTCGGTCTGCCCGTCGGCGGGGCGAAGGGGGGCGTGGACTTCGACCCGAAGGACCCGCGGGCCTTCGGTGTCCTCACGCGCTTCTTCACCGAGATGCGCCCGTGGCTCGACGGCCGGTGGGTCACCGCCGAGGACCTCGGCGTGACGCAGCAGCTCATCGACGACGTCTTCGCCGAGGTGGGCCTCTCGCAGTCCTTCCACGCGGCGATCTCGCGCTCGCCGCAGCCCGAGGAGACGCTGGCGCGCGTGCAGGCCGGCCTCGAGGTGATGACCGACGACGGCTACCCGCTCGGTGACGTCATCGGCGGCTACGGTGTCGCGGAGGCCTGCCTGGGTGCGGCCGAGGGCTTCGGCTGGGCGGTCCCGGAGACGACGATCGCGATCCAGGGCGTCGGCACGATGGGCGGCGGTGCGGCCTGGTACCTCCACGAGGCCGGAGCCCGGGTGACGGCACTCGCCGACGCGCGGGGCACGCTCGTCGACCCCGCGGGGCTCGACGTGCCGGCCCTGCTCGACCTGCGCGACGAGTACGGCGAGATCGACCGGGCGCGGGTGCCGGCGCACGTGCAGCAGCTGCCGCGCGAGGCCATCGTCGGCATCGCGGCCGACATCTTCGTCCCGGCCGCCGTCTCCTACGCGATCCGTGAGGACAACGTCGACGCGGTGGCCGCCAGGGTCGTCGTCGAGGCGGCCAACGCCGCGACGACGTGGGGCGCCGAGGACGCGCTCGTCGCCCGCGGTGTCGTCGTCGTACCCGACTTCATCGCCAACGCCGGCGCTGCCGCGTGGGCCTGGTGGCTGCTGCAGGGGCAGGTCGGCTGCGACCCGCAGGACTCCTTCGACCGGCTCTCGGCGGAGATGCGGGCCAAGGTCGCCGTCCTCGCCGAGCGTTGGACCTGCGACCGGATCCCCATGCGGCAGAGCGGGTTTGCGCTCGCGTCGAGCAACCTGCACGCGCTGGAGGGCGCGCAGATCGTCATCCCCTGACGTCTGCCGCGACTCTGCATTGCCCTACGGCAATGCAGAGTTCGCCACCCGGAACCTTGCATTGCCGTAGGGCAATGCAGAGGTGGGAGCAGGCGAAGGGGGTCGGGCCGGCGGTCGCATGTCCTCAGGCTCGTGCGGCCTCGCGCTTGTCGACGAGGCGGCTGACGGCGTCGTCGAGGTGTGCCTGGAGGGCCGCCTTGGCCTTCGCCGGGCTGGCCTCGAGGATCGCCGCGCGAAGCTCCTCGTGCTCGTGGACCTGGGTCTCGAGGTCTCCGTAGGTCGTGCGCAGCTCGCCGAGGCACATGCGGGTCTCGACGAGCAGGGTGCGCATTGCCCGGATGAGGCGCGGGCTGCCCGAGGCCTCGACGAGCACCTCGTGGAAGTGCTGGTCCGCGTCGGAGACGGCGGGACCGTCCCCCTTCGCCGCGGCGCGACGCATGCGGCGCACCACGTCGTCGAGCTCGTCGGCGGTCTCCTCGCGGCGCGCCCTGTCGAGGACGACCTCGAGGGCACCGCGCTCGATGACCGACCGGGTGCGGTAGACGTCGAGCACGTCCTCGAGCGTCAGCTCGGTGACGAAGACCCCTCGGTTGGTGATCGCGTGGAGCAGCCCCTCGGAGACCAGCCGCTGCATCGCCTCGCGCAGCGGGCCCCGAGAGACCTCGAAGCGCCGGGCCAGGTCGGCCTCGCCGAGCTGCTCGCCCGGCTCGAGGCGCCCGGCCATGATGGCGTCGCGCAGCTCGTCGGCGATGTACTCGACCGTCGAGCGGCGCGGGTTGGGGCTGAGCTCACTGACGGGCATGGTCCTGCCTTCGTGGGGGGAGGCGTTGGGAGAAGAGGGTGCCGAGGTCAGGGACGTCGGAACCTCCCTTCGCATCGGGATTGCCAGATTGTTGACAATCTAGGAACCCGCTCATACGTTGTCAACATGTCTCGCCAGCCCGTCGTCGTCGTGCTCCACGACGGCGAGATGCCCAGTGAGAGCTCGATGGCCCCGGTCGTGGAGCGGGCGCGCGAGGTGCGCTACGCCACCGCCGCCGAGCTGCCCGAGGCGATCGCCGGGGCTGACGTTCTCTTCGCCTACGACTTCTTCTCCAGCGCGATCCCCGACGCCTGGCCCGCAGCCGATGCGCTCGAGTGGATCCACGTCGCCTCGACCGGCGTCGACGCGATCCTCTCGCCCGAGCTGCGGGCGAGCGATGTGGTGCTCACCAACTCGCGCGGCGTCTTCGACGACGCGATCGCCGAGTACGTGCTGGGGCAGGTGCTGAGCTTTGCCAAGGACCTGCCGCGCTCGTGGGAGCTGCAGCAGGCGCACCGGTGGGTGCACCGCGAGTCAGAGCGGGTCGCGGGCACGAGCGCCCTCGTCATCGGCACCGGCCAGATCGGCCGCGCGATCGCCCGCCTCCTGCGCGCGGCTGGCATCCGGGTCTCGGGCTCGGGCCGTCGGGCGCGCACCGACGACCCCGACTTCGGCACCGTCACCGCCCAGGAGGACCTGCACGAGGCGCTCGCGGGCGCCGACTGGGTCGTGTGCATCGCCCCGCTCACCGAGGCCACCCGCGGCATGCTCGACGCCGCCGCCTTCCGCGCGATGCCCGACCACGCCCGCCTCATCAACGTCGGGCGCGGCGAGTCGGTCGTCACCGACGACCTCGTCACCGCCCTGCGCGAGGGCGCCATCGCCGGCGCCGCCCTCGACGTCCTCGACACCGAGCCGCTGCCCGACGACCACCCGCTGTGGGACCTGCCCGGGGTGCGCATCACGCCGCACAACTCCGGCGACTTCGTCGGGTGGCGTGACGCGCTGGTGCGCGTCTTCACCGACAACTTCGCCCGGTGGGTCGACGAGGAGCCGCTGCGCGACGTCGTCGACACCTCGCTGGGCTACGTACCGACCGACGGGAGCACCCGATGACCCCCACCGAGATGACCGCTGTCGAGCTCGTCGCCGCCTACGGCGCCAAGCAGCTCTCGCCCGTCGAGGCCACCGAGGCGGTGCTGGCCCGCATCGAGCAGGTCGACGGCGACATCAACGCGATGTGCCTCGTCGACCGGGAGAGCGCGCTCGAGCAGGCCCGCGCGTCGGAGGCGCGGTGGCAGGCCGGCGCGCCCCAGGGGCTGCTCGACGGGGTGCCCACCTCGATGAAGGACATCTTCCTCACCAAGGGGTGGCCCACCCTTCGTGGCTCGAGGTCGATCGACCCCGACCAGGCCTGGGACGTCGATGCACCCGTCACCGCGCGGCTGCGCGAGGACGGCATGGTCTTCGTGGGCAAGAACACCACCCCCGAGATCGCGTGGAAGGGCGTCACCGACTCGCCCCTGACCGGCGTGACCCGCAACCCCCTCGACACCCGAATGACCGCCGGCGGGTCCTCGGGCGGCGCCGCAGCGATCGTCGCCGCCGGGATGGGGCCGGTCGCCGTGGGCACCGACGCCGGGGGCAGCATCCGCATCCCTGCGTCCTTCTGCGGGATCGTCGGCTTCAAGCCGACCCACGGGCGGGTGCCGATGTTCCCCGCGAGCCCCTTCGGGCCGCTCGCGCACGCCGGCCCGATGACGCGCACCGTCGAGGACGCGGCGCTGCTCATGGACATCATCTCGCTGCCCGACCACCGCGACCCGACGGCGCTCGCGCCACCGCGCGCGACCTTCCGGGGCGAGCTCGGCCGCGACCTCACCGGGCTGCACGTCGCCTACTCGCGAGACCTCGGGTGGGTCGACGTCGACCCGGAGGTCGCCGGGACCGTCGACGCCGCGGTGGCCAAGGTCGACGCCGCCGGGTTGCACGTCACCGCGACCGACCCGGGCTTCGACGACCCCTTCGACGCCTTCGAGCTGCTGTGGGGCGCCAGCGCGGCGACGCTGCTGCGGACGATGCCGGGGGCCCGCGACACGATCGACCCCGAGCTCGGCCGGGCCTGGGACCTGGGTGAGTCGGTGAGCGGTGTCGACGTCTTCGAGGCGCGGGCCGTCGCCGCGCGGCTCGGCATCACGATGGGCGCCTTCCACGAGGAGCACAACCTGCTCATCACGCCGACGATGCCGATCCCCGCCTTCGAGGCCGGTCACGACGTCCCCCCGGGCAGCGGCATGACGCACTGGGCCCAGTGGACGCCCTTCACCTATCCCTTCAACATGACCCAGCAGCCGGCGATCAGCATCCCGTGCGGCACGACCTCGGCCGGTCTGCCCGTCGGTCTGCAGATCATCGGCCCGCGGCACTCCGACGACCTCGTCCTCGCCGCCGCCCGCTGGGTCGAGTCCGTCCTCGGCCGATGAATTTGGATGACACCTGTCGCCCCGCTGCCGGAAGGGCTCGCACTGACGAGTTAGATCGACGGGCGTAGGCGTCTCTTTTCGCTGACAAGTTCTGCTCGCCCGGTCGCCCAGAGGGGGCAGGGAGCTGTGGGGCGTTCAGAGTTCGCGCCCCAACGGCTGTCGGCTCCGATAGATTCGCCTTAGAGACTCTTAAGTGATTCATTCGATCGATTGTCCTTGGAGGGGCCGTGGCTAGGAACGACGTGGTGTTGCTAGGCGACATGCTAGAGCGGTCGCGACAGGAGGCGGTCGGCTTGTCTGCCCCCGAGCAGGAGGCCTACTTCGTCGCAAAGCACATGCTTAGAGTCTATCGGCCGACGCATGACGACATACTTTCGGGCCTGGTTGATGGAACTAGAGATGGCGGCATTGACGCGATATATGTCGTAGTCAATGGATATATCATCCGTGATGATCAGCCCTTGCAGGGCTTGGGTGCAGGAGCTCGGGTAGACCTTATCCTGTTGCAGGTTAAGAACACCAGGGGATTTAGCGAGGGGGCTGTCGAAAAGCTAATTCTTCACGTTCCGGAGTTGCTGGAGTTTGGGCGTGATGAAGGGCGTTTGTCTAATCGGTTCAATGGACGAGTCCTGGAGGTTAGCCGCCGCTTCCTGGGCGCCTTTAGATCGCTCGACATGCCCTCTCTCAATATATATTGCGGCTTCGCCAGCCTTCGAGCGGACGGTGCTCCGAACCCACAAGTAGAAGCGAAGGCCAAAGATCTACAAGAGGCGATTCTGAGTTGCTTTGGATCTTGTGGGGCAGAGGTCTGGCATATGGACGCAAGTCAGATCGCTGACATGGCGCGGGATAGGCCCCCGACTACCCGAGAGCTCCAGTTGGCGGAAAACCCGATATCGACGAACACCACGGGCGGCTACATTGGAGTGGTGAATCTCGACGAGTACCAGAAGTTCATCACTGACGTGACTGGGAAGTTGGACGCGAGTCTATTTGAGGCGAATGTTCGGGATTATGAGGGTGCAACTGGCGTAAATGAAAGCATTCAGGGGACGCTGGAGCGCGAGGACCGAGAGGTGGACTTCTGGTGGCTGAATAATGGCGTCACCATTGTTGCCGATCGGGTCCAATTGGCAGGAAAGCTGATGCAGCTGGAGTCCCCCCAGGTGGTGAATGGACTGCAGACGTCTCACGAGATATATAAGCGCGGAGCACGTGGCGAATTTGTCGAGCAGCGAAGTGTACTTGTGAAGATTATTCAAGTGGGAAACGATTCTGTTCGTGACCGGATTATTCGAGCCACGAACAGCCAGACGGCGCTTGGTCCGAGCGCCTTGAGGGCGACGGACAAGGTTCAGCGGCAGATCGAGGAGTACTTGCAGGGGCGGGGATACTTCTATGAGCGTCGGAAGAACTATTATCACAATCGGAGCATTCCGCTCGACAAACTGGTTTCAGTAGAGCAGTTGGCCCAGGCGGTAATGTCGACCTTGGTTCAAGTTCCGCATTTGGCTCGCGGTGAGGTGTCGAGACTGTTTGAGCCGGACGTTTACGATCTAATCTTCAACGAAGACCTCCCTATCGAGATGTATGGGACCGCGATTTCGCTGCTTCGTCACTGTGAGACATTCTTGCGCGGCCACCCAAAGGCCAAGGGGCAGGTGGATGATTTTGTGTTCCATTTGACTATGTTCGCTGCAGTCGCTGGCACCCGTCGACGACAGCCGAGGGCGAGTGACATGGGCGAGGATTTGTCGTTGCCAGATGATGTCGCCCTTAATGCCGCCTTTGAAATTGTGCAGGATGAATTTGCGGCTGTCGCCCGACAGACTGGTGAAGTGCTGTTCGAGCGCCTAGCTAAAAATCCTGAGACTAGTAGGCGGCTGCAAGAGCGAGCCGTTCGGTACCTTTCCTCCTCCGCGCGATAGTGGCCGCTATGATTGCGGTAGGCGAGTGTTGCTGGTTGTAGTTGAGGTCTCCGTATTCCGTGAGGAAATACGGAGTCAGGCGCGGGCGAAGACCAACCGCTCGCCCTCGAAGCCGCGCCGCCACAGGTCGGTGCAGGCCGCGGCCATCTCGGCCAGGCCCTCCTCGATCGTCGCGAAGACCGAGCCGGGCACCCAGCCGAGGTCACCGTTGATGAGCAAGTTGTTGCGGCCGTAGAAGATCGCCAGGTCGGTCGCTCCCTGGGCCGCGTGCGCCTCGGACCCGGGCTCGTAGCCGTAGGCCGGTTTGCCGATCTCCCACGGCTCGAAGTCGAAGAGGCAGACATCGCCCGGGATCGGGGTGACCGTGGGATTTTCGCGCCGCGGAGCCGCGGTGATCCTCGGGAGCAGGGTGTAGACCTCGTTGCGCGCGTACTTCGCGTGGAAGGCATCGCCGCCCACGGGGAGCGCGTCCCACACGGCCGTGCAGGTCAGGGGTGCCTCCTCGTCGAGGAGACGCGCGCGGCACGTCACCCCACGACTCTCGAGCGTGATGGTGACGTGCCGCGTCATGTCAGACCTCCGCCAGGACCTTGCCCCAGATCTCCAGGGCCTCGTCTACCTGCTCGGCGGTGACGACGAGCGGCGGGATCATCCGCACGACGTTCATGTGGGCGCCGCAGGTGAGCAGGAGCAGCCCCTTGGTCGCGGCGAGCTGCTGCGCGGCCTGGGCGCGGGCCGTGTCCGGCGTGCCGTCGGCGGCGGTGAACTCGCTGCCGACGAGCAGGCCGAGCCCCCTGACATCGCCGATCCCGTCGACGGCCGCCGCCTTGGTGCCCTCGAGCAGCTGGGTGCCGCGCTCGGCGGAGTTGGCGACCAGACCCTCCTCCTCGATGACCTCGAGGGTGGCCACGGCCGCGGCGCAGGCGACGGCGTTGCCGCCGTAGGTGCCGCCCTGCGAGCCGGGCCATGCCTTGCTCATCAGATTCTCGCTCGCGGCGATGCCGGAGATGGGGAATCCGGAGGCGATCCCCTTCGCCAGCGTGATGATGTCGGGCTTCACGTCGAAGTGCTCGTGGCCGAACATCTTGCCGGTGCGGCCGAATCCGGTCTGGACCTCGTCCATGACGAGGAGGATCCCGTGCTTGTCGGCCCGCTCGCGCAGACCCTGGAAGAAGACGGTGTTGCCGGGGATGTACCCCCCTTCGCCGAGGACCGGCTCGACGATGAAGGCCGCGGTCTCCTGCGGCGAGGTGAGCGTCGCGAGGATGTAGTCGAGCTCCTGCAGGGCGAAGCGGGTGGCCTCCTCCTCGCTCCAGCCGTAGCGGTAGGCGGTGGGGAAGGGGGCGACGTGCACCCCGCCCATGAGCGGGGAGAAGCCTGCGGAGAAGCGGGTGCCGGAGGTCGTCATCGTCGCGGTCGCGACGGTGCGGCCGTGGAAGCCGCCGTGGAAGACGATGACATTGGGCCGGCCGGTCGCCTGGCGCGACAGGCGGAGGGAGGCCTCGAGCGCCTCGCTGCCGGAGTTGGCGAAGAAGAGGCTGTCGAGGTGCGAAGGGAGCACACCCTGCAGCTTGTCGACGAGGGCGAGCAGCGGCTGGTGCATGACCGTCGTGTACTGGCCGTGGATGAGCTTGCCGACCTGCTCCTGCGCGGCGGCGACGACCTTGGGGTGGCAGTGGCCGGTGCTCACGACACCGATGCCGGCCGTGAAGTCGAGGTACCGGTTGCCGTCGACGTCGAAGATCTCCGTGCCGAGGGCATGGTCGATCGTCACGGGCGTGGCCTGCTTGAGCAGGGGGGACAGCGCTGTCATCGAGACCTCCGAGGTGGGGTTGTTCGTCTGATTGTTGACAATACGTCTACGGTTGGGGAGACGGCAAGGACGCTGACGAAGGAGCCTTCCATGACGACCACGGACACGCCAGAGGTCACCCGCGAGCAGGAGCGCGAGGCCATCGCCTCGGTGCCCACCGGTCTCTTCATCGCCGGGGAGTGGCGCACGACCCGCGCGACGATGCCGGTCGACGACCCGTCGACCGGCGAGCACCTCGTCGAGGTCGCCGACGCCGACCCCGACGAGGCCGCCGCGGCCCTCGACGCCGCCGTCGCGGCACAGGCCGAGTGGGCGCAGGTGCCGCCCCGCGAGCGCAGCGAGATCCTCACCCGCGCCCGCGACCTCATGCTCGCCGACGTCGACCGGCTGGCCCTGATCATGACCCTCGAGATGGGCAAGCCCCTGGCCGAGGCGAAGGGGGAGGTGGCCTACGCCGCCGAGTTCTTCCGCTGGTTCGCCGAGGAGGCCGTGCGCATCGACGGCGGCTTCATGACCGCGCCGGCGGGCGGCTCACGCTTCCTCGTCGCCAAGCAGCCGGTCGGCCCGTGCATCCTCATCACCCCATGGAACTTCCCGGTGGCGATGGGGACCCGCAAGATCGGGCCGGCCATCGCCGCCGGGTGCACGTCGGTCATCAAGCCTGCGGCCGAGACGCCGCTGTCGACCCTCGCGCTCGCCGACATCCTCGTGCAGGCGGGCCTGCCCGCGGGTGTGGTCAACGTCGTGACGACGAGCAAGAGCGACGACGTCATGCGCCCGATGATCCTCGACCCGCGCTCGCGCAAGATCTCCTTCACCGGGTCTACCCCCGTCGGCAAGCACCTGCTCGAGCTCGCCGCGAAGACCGTCATGCGCACGTCGATGGAGCTCGGGGGCAATGCCCCCTTCCTCGTCTTCGACGACGCCGACCTCGACGTCGCCGTCGAGGGGGCCATGGCGGCGAAGATGCGCAACATCGGCCAGGCCTGCACCGCGGCCAACCGGATCCTCGTGCAGCGTGGCGTCGCCGAGGAGTTCGCCCGCCGGCTGGGGGAGCGGATGGGTGCGCTGCCGATGGGTCGCGGCGTCGAGGACGGCGTCGTCGTCGGCCCGCTCGTCAACCAGAAGGCGGTCGACAAGGTCGACGAGCTCGTCCGTGACGCACTCGACCGCGGGGCCACCGCGCAGCTCGGCGGCGCCCCCGCGGACCGCGACGGCTACTTCTACCCGGCGACCGTGCTCACCGGCGTGCCTGCGGAGGCGCAGATGGGCAACGCCGAGATCTTCGGCCCGGTCGCGGCGATCACCGAGTTCGACACCGAGGAGGAGGCGATCGCGCTGGCCAACGACACCCCCTTCGGCCTGATCTCCTATGTCTTCACCCAGGGGCTCGACCGCGGGCTGCGGGTGAGCGAGGCGCTCGAGGCCGGCATGGTCGGCCTCAACCAGGGTGTCGTCTCCAACCCCGCCGCCCCCTTCGGCGGGATCAAGGAGTCCGGCGTCGGCCGCGAGGGCGGCTTCACCGGCATCGACGAGTTCCTCGAGACGAAGTACATCGGCGTGCGGATGGGCTGACTCAGGCCCGCAGGTCGGTGGCGCTCTCCCCGTGCTCGGCGAAGTCCTCGGCCGTCACCGGGCCCTCCGCGGGCTGGGTGATCCGCACGGGGTTGCCGAAGGGGTCCCGCAGCGCGCAGTCGATGCCGTAGGGGCGCTCGGTCGGCTCCTCGGTGAACTCCACCCCCTTCGCCCGCAGGTCCTCGTAGGTGGCCCGGCAGTCGTCGGTCGTGAGGATGGCGGCGGCTCCGAGCGCGCCCTTGGTGAGCAGTTCCCGCAGCTGCACCTCGGTCTCCTCGTCGACGAAGGGGGCGCCCGGAACCTCCAGCATGATCTGCCGGTCGGGCTGGGCGGGCAGTGCGACGGTGAGCCAGCGCATGAAGCCCAGGTCGACGTCGGCACTCACCTCGAAGCCGAGCTTGCCGCAGTAGAAGTCGAGCGCCTGGTCCTGGTCGAGGACGTAGACGGAGTGGTGGCTGATCCCTGTGAACATGGGTTTCTCCTATGTCAAGCCGCTGTTGCGAGTCCGGTCGCGGTAGCGGTTTGGTCG
>ERZ500994.243-NODE-243-length-17791-cov-10.360002_pt1 | contig 17791 bp, 20 predicted proteins | sample MGYA00248878_ERZ500994 | MGnify/ENA primary metagenome ERZ500994 (study PRJEB25958, sample SAMN03398533) | human skin metagenome | study: EMG produced TPA metagenomics assembly of the Human Skin Microbiome Metagenome (human skin metagenome) data set. | reverse complement strand
GGCCGGCGATCCATGCCGAGGTCCTCGCCAGCGACATCCTCGTCATCGCGACACCCACGTGGCTCGGCCAGCCGTCGAGTGTGTCCAAGGTGGTGCTCGAGCGTCTCGACGCGATGATCTCCGAGACCCACGACGACGGCACCCCGGTGGCCTACAACAAGGTCGCCGGTGTCGTCGTCACCGGCAACGAGGACGGCGCGCACCACGTCATCGCCGAGGTGGCCGGGGCGCTCGGTGACATCGGCTTCACCGTGCCCGGTCAGGCGTGGACCTACTGGAACATGGGTCCCGGACCCGGTCCCTCGTACACCGAGACCGACCACAAGCACGACTGGTCGGCGAAGACCGGCCGCACGATGGCCTCGAACCTCGTGGCGGTCGCCCGGGCGCTGCGCGTGCAGCCCATCCCCGCCCCGCCCGGCTGACGGCCGCGGGGACGCCGTCAGGAGCTGCGCAGCGTGATGCCGTCGACGACCCCTTGGGCCACGTCGTGCAGCTTGGTGTTGGTGTCGTTGGAGTGGCGACGCAGCACCTCGAAGGCCCGACCCATCGTCAGGCCGTAGCGCTCCATGAGGATGCCCTGCGCGGCCCCGATGAGCAGACGATTGCCCAGGGCGCTGCGCAGCCCGGAGATCTCCCGGGCCTGCAGCAGGGCGACCGAGGCCAGACGGGCGTAGACGACCGACTCCTCGAGGGCGTCGTCGTCGAAGCCATCGACCCGTGACGAGTACATGTTGAGGCAGGCGAGGTACGGATCCTCGATCGCCAGCCGCACGCTGAGCGACGAGCGGACGCCCTGCTCGGCGGCGCCCGAGCTCCACCGGGGCCAGCGCTGGTCGGTGTCCGTGTCCGGCACGGAGGCGATCTCGTGCTCCCTGAGCACCGACAGGCAGGGGCCCTCGTCGAGGTCGAACTGCAGGTCGTCGACGGCCCTGGCCCGCGGATCGGTGGTGGCCGCGACCTGCACGGTCTTGTGGTCGCGCACGAAGACGCTGCACATGTCGCACCCGGGCACGTTGGCGACCGCCTGGTCGACGACCTGCTGCAGGGTGTAGCTCTCGTCCGGCTCCGTCGACAGCTGTTCGACGATGTGCGCCAGGTCGGCATCCTTCACGCGCTCACGACTCCTCTGGTGGTGCGGACATGCTCCATCATGGCGTCATACCCGCTCCGGTCGGGAGGATGCCTATCCCTCGGACCAGTGGCGGCGCTGACGCAGCTCCTCGGGTGCGGTCATGCCCCGGCCCGGACGGACCGCAGGTGCCGAGCGGAGCGCCGCACGCGAGGTCGGGACGAGCAGACGCCCGGTGACCTCGATCGACATCCGCAAGGGGATGGCGCGATGACGGGGGAGCGGGCCGACCAGTCGCACGACGAGCCAGTCCGGGGGGCCGCCCCGTGCGCCCGCGAGGACGTCGCTGACGCGCCCGAGCAGGGTCCCGTCGGCCGCGTGCACCTCGCGGCCGAGGTAGCGCTCCAAGGCTTCACACGTCTTCCGGTCACGCGTGGTCACGGCTGAGCTCACCCCCTGTCTCGGTTCGGCTGCAGGCCAGATCGTCACTGTCGCCCCTACCCTCACGGGCAAGCGGGCATGCCCCGCTCGGCGCAGGTGATGCGCCGATGTGTTGCGTGTCGTCCGACGCGGTGGTTGGCTTGGGGAGCACGACGTCGGCTCGAGACCGTGGCTGGCCCATTGCTCCATGAGAGTGAGGCCGCCGCATGTCCATCACCCACACCGGTACCGAAGAATCCACCGGATCGTACGGGGAGCGTGACCGTCGGACCACCCATCTGCTGGCCCAGGCACGCGCCGAGTCCGACCCCGCCCATGCCGCACGGCTGCGCGAGCGCGCCGTCATGGCCAACGAGGGCCTCGCCGTCGGTCTGGCCACCCGCTTCGCCGGCCGGGGCATCGACCTCGACGACCTCGTCCAGGTCGCGATGCTCGGCCTGGTCCTTGCCGCCCGGCGCTACGACCCCGAGAGGGGCAGTGGCTTCAGCGCCTTCGCCGCCCCGACGATCACCGGGGAGCTCAAGCGCCACTTCCGCGACCACGGGTGGGCGGTGCGACCGCCGCGCGGGCTGCAGGAGCTGCACCACCGCGTGCGGGAGACCACCACCAGCCTGCAGCAGCGCCTGCAACGCGACCCGTCGGTGGACGAGATCGCCGAGGAGGGTGGCGTCACGCCGGAGGACGTCCGCCGGGCCCGCGCGGCCGGAGACCGGTACCGCTCGACCTCGCTGGACCAGCCCGTCCACGACGACGCCGCGGCGACGCTCGGCGACACCCTCGACGACGGGCGGGAGGACCCCTTCGACCGGTCGGTCACGCTCATCTCGCTGCGCGCCGCGATGGCCGACCTCGACGAGCGCGACCGCCGCATCATCAGCCTGCGCTTCGGGCAGGACCTCACCCAGCGGCAGATCGGGGAGCGCATCGGCGTCAGCCAGATGCAGGTCTCGCGGCTCATCACTGGGATCTGCCGGCGACTGCGCACAGGCCTCGAGGGCTGACCCGGCTTGACCGTTCGACGCCGCGTGCATCCCCGGCGACAACGGGGGTAAGGGAGCGGCATGGATCGTGACGACGTCGTCGAGGAGGTGCCCACGGCCCGTGGTGCGCTCCCCACGCGGTGGCAGGAGCGCGAGGCCCTCGTCAGGCGCGTCGGCGTCGGTGTGCTGTGCCTCGTCCTCATCGCCGCAGCAGCGGGACTCTTCGGCCCCGGGACCGGGACGAGGACGGCCGGAGCCGGGGACCTGACGGTCACCTACCCGACCGTTACCCGCCCGGGGCTCGACAGCAGGATCGTGGTCACCATCCCGCCGGGTCGCGACTCGTCTCGGCACGTCGTCCGGATCGACCGGACCGTCCTCGACGACCTGGGCATCGAGACCTTCCACCCGCAGCCGTCGGCGACCCGCAGCCGGGGAGGCCAGGTCGAGCTGGAGTTCGAAGGAGCGGGCTCCCGCGCGACGAGGGTCAGCCTCGACGGCCGCGTCCCGACCCAGCTGGGTGCAGGCGCTCGGGACGGGGACATCTCCGCCGTCGTCGATGGCGACGTCCAGACCGTCTCGACACGGACGTGGGTGCTGCCGTGACGACGATCCTCGGCGCGGCCGCCGTCTTCCTCGTCCTGATGGTCGTCCTGCGCGTCATGGGCAAGCGCGAGCTGTCCCAGATGACCGCCTTCGAGCTCGTCATGCTCTTCGTCATCGGGGACATCGTCGGCGAGTCGGTGGTCGCCGAGGACACCTCGCTCGTCGGGGCCCTTATCGCGACCGCGACCTTTGCCGTCCTCACCGTCCTCTTCTCCTGGATCAGCTATCGGTGGGCGCCCGCCCGACCGGTGGTCGACGGGGTGCCGTGCATCGTCCTCATCGACGGCGCGCCGGACGAGCGGGTGATGCGACGCGAGCGGGTCACCGTCGACGACCTGGCCGAGGCGGCACGCGCGCAGGGGATCAAGGACCTCGCCGAGATCAGGCTGGGACTGCTCGAGCCCAACGGGTCCTTTTCTTTCTTCGAGCGGTCAGGGCGATGACCCTTGCGGCCTCACCACTGCCAGGTGAAGCCGAAGGCGCCCGGGCCCGCGTCCTCGAGGACGATCGACGCCCGACGGTCGTCGTCGAGGGTCACGGCCCCGCCGAGGACCAGCTGACCCCCGGGTGGGCACTCGACCCGCGTGATCGCGGCCGGCGCCACCTCGAACTCCACCGACACCACGACCGACCGGGCCGTGTGCGGTGGCCCCCACACGAAGCCGTCGCTGTCACCCAGGTCGGCGTCCGGTGCCACCTCGTCGATGATCTGGTAGGCGTAGGCGTGCATCTCCCCCTTCGCCAACCGCCGGGGGAGGCCCACCTCGAAGACGACGACATTGCTGTCGGGGAAGTCCTGTCGGCCCAGCAGGGAGCAACCGAGCAACGGGACGAAGCGCATGTCCGCCGCGCACGTCGTCTCGTCGCCGCCCTGGACGCTGAAGACCCGCTCGAGGCCGTCCTCGACGGCGGCGATGGAGGTCTGGCACCCAGTGCGGCTGATGCGGCGGTTGGCCGCGACGCTCGTGCGCCACACCTGGCTGATGACGCGGTAGGCGCCCAGCGAGAGGCGGGTCAGGGCGTCGATCTGCTCGAGCTCGCTGAGCCCGGGGTCGAGCAGTTCCTCGAAGGTGATGAGCCGCTCGGTCGCCCAGGCGTGCATGAACTCGGTCTGCTCCTGGGGCGTGAGGCCGAGCGCGACGGCGATCTGCTGCAGCGTGGCGATCTGCGGGGTGAGGATCTCACCGCGCTCGAGGCCACGGATGGTCCGCACGCTCACTCCGGAGTGGTCGCTGAGGGCGCTTTGGGTCAGGCCCTCCTCGCGGCGGACCCGACGTAGCCACGCGCCTCCCCGTGCTGCCCGACTCATGCTCCAAGGGTGCACCAGCGGCGGCTCCGGTGGGGCGCAGACCACACCCCCCGGCATGTCGAAGGGGGCCGTTCCCGGCGTCGGTAACGGCCCCCTTCGACGATCTCCCCCGGAGCGATGTACTTGTGCGTACCCAACGGTAGGTCTGTGGCCGCGGTGGACTCCAGTGATGGCGGCAAGGTTGCCGCTGGATTGCCGCTTGGGCGTACCGCCACGGGGTAGGAGGGCCATGCCTACTGTGGAGCGCATGGCGCACCCGCTGATGTTCGACGACGACGATCCGCTGCTGGCGCGCGTCCGCGGGCTGGCCCTCGCACTGCCCGGCAGCGACGAAAAGGTCAGCCACGGGCACCCCGCCTTCTTCACGACCAAGGTCTTCGCCTACTACGGCGGCTCGATCAAGGTCGACGGGCAGTACGAGCAGCACGGCACCTCGCTCGTCGTCCAGCCGGACGAGGAGGAGGCCCGCGCGCTCCTGCAGGACCCCCGCTGCTACCGGCCGGCCTACCTCGGGCCGAGCGGGTGGGTCGGTCTCGACCTCGACGACGGCACCGACTGGGACGAGGTCGCCGAGCTGCTCGAGATCTCCTACCGGCGCACCGCCGGCACGCGGCTCGTCGCCCGCCTGGACGCGGAGCGCGGAGCCGACTGACCCGCCGCCTATCCTCGTCGCGTGGAGTTCGCGCGCTTCGGGTCGACGACGTGGTGGGACCCGGTCGAGGTCAGCCACGACCCGGCCGGCCTCGAGCGTGGCCGGTGGGCCGTCGTCGTGACCTTCGAGGGCGCGCTGACCGCGGTGCGCTTCGCGCGTCGGGACGAAGGGGGGAGGGCCCCCGGTGACGCAGCCCGCTGGCCGGCGGTCACGGACTGGCGCCCGTCGCTCGACCGAGCCGCCTACGTCGCCGGGGTCGAGGAGGTCCGTCGCCGCATCGCGGCCGGCACGGTCTACCAGGTCAACCTCACGACGGTGCTCTCGGCGCCGCTGCCCGACGAGGCCCGGCTGCCCGATCTCGCCGCGCGGCTCGCGGCAGGCAACCCCGCCCCCTTCGCCGGGGTCGTGCACGTGCCCTCCGCCGGCGTCGACGTCGTCACGGCCTCGCCCGAGCGCTACCTGACCCGCACGGGGGACCGGATCGTGTCGAGCCCGATCAAGGGGACCGCGCCGACGGTCGAGCAGATGCTCACCAAGGACGTCGCGGAGAACGTCATGATCGTCGACCTCGTCCGCAACGACCTGCAGCACGTGTGCGCCCCCGGCAGCGTCGTCGTCGAGCGGCTCTGCGGGCCGGAGGAGCACCCCGGGCTGGTGCACCTCGTGAGCGACGTCGCCGGCGACCTGCGGCCCGGCACGACGTGGGCGGAGGTGCTCGAGGCGAGCTTCCCGCCCGGGTCGGTGAGCGGTGCTCCCAAGTCGAGCGCCCTGACCGCGATCGCCGACCTCGAGCCGGTGCCGCGCGGTCCCTACTGCGGTGCGGTGGGCTGGGTCGACGCCGATCATCCTGACGGTTCGCGCGGGGAACTCGCCGTGGGGATCCGCACGTTCTGGACTGCGACGGACCCCGACGGGGTGCGTCGGCTGCGCTTCGGCACCGGGGCGGGCATCACATGGGCATCCGACCCGGAGGGGGAGTGGCGTGAGTGCGAGCTCAAGGCACGTGTCCTCGTCGGGCTGGCATCTGGAAGAGTGGTGACATGAGCAACGAGGTACGCGTCTGGGTCGACGGGGCGCTCGTCGCGGCGGACCAGCCGGCGCTGGCCGCCCTCGACCACGGGGTCACCGTGGGCGACGGCGCCTTCGAGACGTGCAAGATCGTCGACGGTCAGGTGTTCGCGGCCGACCGGCACTACGCCCGTCTCGACCGCACCCTCGCCGGGCTGGGCCTGCCGCCCGCCGACCGCGAGGTCATCGAGCAGGGTGTCGCGGCGGTCCTCGGGGCCGGCCCCACGATCGGCTTCGGCCGGCTGCGCTACACGATCACCGCGGGTCTCGGGCCGCTCGGCTCCGACCGGGGCGACAGCGGCATGACCTACATCGTCACCGCGGCAGAGGTTCCCCCCTTCGCCCCCAGCGTGGCGGTCGCGACCGTGCCCTGGACCCGCAACGAGCGGGCGGCCACGGCGGGGCTCAAGACGACCTCCTACGCCGACAACGTCATCGCGCTCGCGCACGCCAAGGCCCGCGGGGCGTCGGAGGCGATCTTCGGCAACAACCGCGACGAGCTGTGCGAGGCGACCGGCAGCAACATCTTCGTCGTCGTCGACCGCGTGGTGCGCACACCCGCGCTGAGCAGTGCACCGCTGGCCGGCATCACCCGTGAGCTGACCATCGAGTGGGCCCGTGCCGCCGGCATCGAGGTCGTCGAGGAGGCCCTGCCGATGTCCGTCCTCGAGACGTGCGACGAGGTCTTCCTCACCGGCACCACCCGCGACGTGCACCCGGTCCACCGGGTCGACGATCGTGAGCTGCCGGCGCCCGGCCCCGTGACCACCCGCGTCCAGCAGGCTTGGGCCGCGGCGTCCGCGACCGAGATCAACCCCTGACCGGAGTGGAGACCATGGCGGGGGACGTGGACACGACCAGCGAGACGGCTGGTCAGGGCAAGGACGCATCGGGGGCCCGGCGGGCCTACCGTGACGTGCGCCGCGAGCAGCACGCGATCGTGCGCCAGGAGCTGCTCGACCGCTTCGGCGAGGACGGCCGGATCGACGCGCACGAGGACCCGATCCGCTGGCGACGGGCGCTGCGCACCCATCCGGTCATCGGGCCGGTCTACCGGGTCGTCATCGCGACGCTCGGCCTGCTGCTCATCATCGCCGGCATCCCGATGGTCCCGCTCGTGGGGCCGGGGTGGGCGGTGATCTTCGTCGGCCTCTTCCTGTGGAGCACGGAGTTCATCTGGGCCCGTCGCGTGACGCAGTTCGTCAAGGCCGAGGTCAAGGCCTTCGAGCAGTACACGCGCGCCCTGCCGTGGAAGGCGAAGATCCCGATGCTGCTGCTCTCGGCGGCCTTCGGGTGGTTCTGCTTCTACCTCGCGCTGCTCATCACCGGGGTCCCCGGATGGCTGCCCCAGCAGGTCCTCGACCTGCTGCTGCAGGTCCCGGGGCTGCACCGGGCCTGATCGGCGGGACACGCCGCGGGACCGATTGGCACCGAAGGGAGCCCGCCGGGTACTCTGCTCAGGTTGCCCGGCCGCGAGACTGGTCAGGGAGCACCACGGACGTATAGCTCAGTTGGTTAGAGCGTTCGCTTCACACGCGAAAGGTCAGGGGTTCGAGTCCCTTTACGTCCACCACGTGAAGTTCCCACTTACGCGGGACTTCGTTCCCACAATGGCCCGTTGGCCGTGGCCTGACCCACCTCGGTGGGCTGGTGGCGGTTCGCGGGCCATTGTGCTGTCCCGATCAGGCCGCCAGGGGCCGATTCGAGCGCCGGATACGCCCTCGGACACGACGAGTGCCCCGCCCGGGACTTCCGGACGGGGTTCTGACTCAGGATGTGGCGCTACTCGCGGCGGTGGCTCAGCGCGGCCTCCGGCCTACTGGCCCAAGCGGGTTTGGTCAGCGGGCCGGGCAATCTGGGCGGTCGGGATGAGCCCTGCTTTCGACGCGGCTTGCGCCGGGCGAAGGTCGTGACGTTGAGGGTCCGCTTGGCGTTGCCGTCCTTGTCGCGCACGCCGGGCTTGGGCAGCGGGGTGCTGACCATCTCGTCGGGCTCGAAGGTTGAGGGCGTCTTGCCGTAGCGAGAGCGCATCATCTGAACTGTGTAGGCGATGACGGCAAAGGTCGTCAGCAGGGCGCGCTTGCCGACGCTGCGGGTGGTGCGCACGGCGTGGCGGTTCTGCAAGGAACTGACCTGGACGGCGGCGTTGGCGTTGTGGCCCTCGACGCTGCTGCGGCGGCTGTGGTCTGCCAGCCACTTCGTTGTGCCATAGAGGAAGCGCTGGCGCAGGTTGAGGGCGTCGTCCGGGCCGAGGCTGGGCTGCGCACCGCAGGCGCAGGGACTCAGCGGCTGGCCTGCCTCGTGCTGGGCGACGGTCGGGCAGGCGGGCCTGTCGTCTGGAAGGCGAAGACTCGCGGGGCTGTTGGCGCAGCGAACCTTCCGGGTGGTGGCCGGACCTCGGTACTGCTGGACCCCGCGCTCCCACTGCGGCTTCCCTTTGGGCTCGAAGGCGTAGGGGGCGCGCTCGTCGTAGCGCTCCGCGAGGGCGGCGCTCTCCGCTTGGGTCAACTCCAGGGCGAAGGCGGGTAGGCGGTGCAGGCGCTTGGGCATCCAGTCCACGAAGAGACGTCCGTCGATCATCACGGTACCCGGCACGGGATTGCCGTTGGGCCCCATCTGGTTGGCCTTCAGTTTCAGGGACTGCTCGACGTGACGCTCGCTGAGCCAGCGGCCCCAGTTGCTCATCTGGGTGTAGCCCCGGTCCACGATCACGCGGCGCAGGTCGTAGCCCTGGCGTTTGAGGGACTCGATGAGGGCGATCCCAGCCTCTTCGCTGGACTCGTTGCCGGGGACGAGGATGATGCCTCGCGGAATCTGCGGGTAGTCGGACTCCCCGAGCGGGCTGACGTCGCAGGCCACGTGGAGAGCGAAGCCATTCCCGATGCGCGAGGACGACAGGTTCTTCGAGCCGATGAAGACGTCCCGGGCATCTGGGTCGAGGGAGGGCTGGTAGTCCCCGTTGCCGAGGACACGTGGCCAGCCCGGCTCGCTCACGACCTTCTTCTTGGGCTTGTTGTTGGGGGAGATGCTGCCGTAATCGGTGGCGGGACCGGAGGACTCCTCCGGGGCGATGTCGCGCTTCCAGCCGCGCCGCCGTGCCCATGCCTCCAAGGGCATAGCGTCGATGGCGAGGGTGTCCCGAGACTCGATGCCTCGGGTGGCCGCGAGGAGCAGCCGGTTGAGCAGGTCCTCCAGCGAGACGGAGACATGAGGATCGGTGACCTCCCCGGTCTCTATGTCCAGTGTTGGGGTCGTCGCGGACACGAGGTTGTTGAGGTAGCGGTCGAGGGTGGAGTTGGCCGGGTCGACGGTGAAGCCGAGCAGGTCGCGCTCCTGCGTGGACAGGCCGGTCCACACCCGCTGCCCGTACGCGAGGTGCATCCCGGTCCGCTGGTTGATCGCCGTGAGCAGGCAGAAGGCGAGGATCGAGCGCCACGAATGCGCGTGCTTGCGCCCCTTCTTCTTCCGGGGCATCTCCTCCTGGAGGAGGTCGGCCACGCCGGAGTCGTCCACGATGCGCAGGGCGTCGTGGATGTCGAAGTCGTTAACCTTGACCGCCTTCAGGCGGCGGACCTCGGGATGGGGCGTCCTCATAGGCCCGCCCCCTTGAACAGGTAGGCGTCCTCGTCCCAGCGACCCTCGACGTGGGGCGCGATAACCTCCAGCGACTTCGAGGACACGGTGCCCGCCATGGCCATGAACTCAGAGATTCGAACGTCCTGGGCGAGCACGTCGGCCATCCACGTGGTGCGAAGCCGGTTGGCGCGGAAGGGTGGTAGCCAGTCGGGCCACACGATTCCTTGGCGCAGAGAACCCAGCGGGTCCTTGCTCGTGGGGTTGTGCTCCCCGACCAGCGGGCCGTCCGGGAATTGGTCGCAGAGGTCTCGCAGGCGGTCGGCGTAGCGGGTGAGGACCGGGACGGTGCGGTCCGCCAGCACGATGACGAACAGCCGGGAGTTGTCGGGGTGGACGCGCACGCTCTGGCTGGCGGTGACGTCGAGCATCTCGCCCGGCTTGATCCCAGCACCCAGCCCGAGGGTGAGCATGACCGAGGCCACCCGGACTCGGTGTTCGGTCGGCTGGACCTGCGCAGCGTCCCAGAAGCCGTCGACCTCGGCGGGGGAGTAGGGCGGAAGGATGGTCTTGTAGTTGGCGAAAGGCTTCGGGGGCGGCGTCCACGGAGCCTGCTTCGTGCAGGCCCGCCCGACGCGCCGCAGGTAGCCACGGAGGGTGGAGCGGCTCGAAGCCACCCGGCCCTTCAGGACGGTCGCGCAGTAGCGCTCGACGTGGCTGGGGACGAACACCGACTCCAGGTCGAGCGGCAGGTCCTGCGCGTAGGCCCACGCGAGGAAGTGGCTCACTGCGGCCATGCAGTCCAGCGCCGAGGCGACCGAGGTGTAGTCGGCAGCCCGGCACGCCTCGACCGCGATGGGCCGGACCGTTTCCCAGACGTCTGCGGCGACGTGTGATGTGCGGGGTCTGTAGTGCGCGAACACGCCTTCGGGAGTCGTCACGACGACCCCCTGCAAGACGCGGTGCTTCGGCACTGGCTACCTCCGTGTGGCGCATGGGTCTTATAAGTCCCACCATCATTACTATAGCCAGTACCACCGACGATCCTGGAATCGAGCAGGTCGGTCCCGGGATCGAGCGCTCGCGACCGTAGGCTGAGGACATGCCCCGTTCCGCTGGAGACCTCGCTCCGCACGAGTACGTCGTGCGCGGTCAGTGGCCGACCGGACGGCTGGTCAAGGACGCCCCTGCCAGTGCCGTCTATGGCCAGCAGTTCGTGCTGAGGCTGACGGAGGCACTGAAGGCCAAGGGGGAGCCCTCGTTGCACGCGGTCGAGCGCGAGGCGCAGGTCAGCAGGCGCACCGTCGAGCGGACCCTGAAGGGCGAGGTACTGCCGGACTTCGGGGCCATCGCACGACTGGAGGAGTGGCTGGGGACGGACCTCTGGCCGGGGCCGGAGATCAGGGCAGGGCGAGATCGACGCGCGACACGCGAGGACAACCTTGACCAGGGTTGATGCGTGGCCTACCGTCAGAGTGTCTAGTTCTACGGGGCCCCTGCGACTTCTGGTCGTGGGGGTTTCCTTTTGCTCGCGCGCCAGTAGGCGCGTGCTCATCGCTTGTGGGTAGTTCCTTACGTGAGGTGGTGGCGGCCCTTGTCGCTGACGACCTCGCCCCGACCGCGCAGGTACTTCAGTGCGTCGGTGATCTGATGACGGGTGGCCATCAGTCGGGGGAGACCGTGCTCGGCCTGGACCGTGCTGACATGCGCCATGACTGCGGTGAGGATGGTGCCGACCGTTACAGGTTCGTCCTGCTCGGCCAGTACGTCCCGGACGATCCCGGTCAGGCTCAGCCCGAGCGGGCGGAGTTGGTCGGGCACGGTCTGGGTCCTCGGGGTGGGGGTCCACTCGTGGGTCAGGGCGCTCTCCACCGCAAGCCAGTCGGTCTGGCTTGCGGGGAGGTGGTTGGCGGCTGCCACGGCCTGCCGGGAGGCGAGGACGCGAACTCGCTCGCGCACCTCGGCTTCCAGAGCCGTGTAGTCGTCTTCCATGTCATCCACGTTGCCAGGCTGTACGGGGGACTCCCCGCTCGTGGCCAGATTTGGCCTGGCTGATAGCAGGTTCGCGTCCAAGGCACGCAAGCGTGCAGTCAGGCGTGGTCCAAGGTCGGGGTCGGCCAGCATGAGGGCGACTTCCGAGACCGTCACCCAGCGCAAGCCTCCGTGGATGCGTCGCAGGGTGCGCTCGGTGATGCCCAGCCGCTGGCCGAGGGCGTCGAAGAGATCGACGCGGTAGGGCTCCCTTTCATGCTTGGCACGATGGTCCTCGGTCATCTCTGCCAGTTCGCCGCTCAGGGCATGAGTCACGGCCGGGGCGATGCGGAGATCGAGCGGGAGCGAGCCCGGTCGCGTCAGCAGCGCCGCCTGCTCGTCAAAGGGGATGTCGCGTTGGCGCGGGCGGAGGGAGTGAAGTCCGTCGCGCGGTCGTGGACGCTCCGCGCTCACTGCTCGACGTTCTCCCAGACCGGGGCCAAGAGTTCGTCCAGGGTCAAATCCCACGCCTTCGCGAGCAGCAGCCACGTCCTGAGGTCACCACGGAACCTGCCGGTGCCGAGGTTGATGAGCGTGCCACGTGTGAGGCCGGAACGGTTGGCCAACTGGTCGTAGGACAGTCCGCTGCGGGCTCGGCGGTCCTTGAAGATGCCTTGCAGGGCGGCGAGATTGGGCTCGGGGACTGGCTGAAGGGTCACTGTCTGACCCCACTGCTATAGCAGGGCGTCGCGCAGTACAAGGGCTTGTACCTGGTGGTTCAAGATGCTTCACTGAGGCCGCTGCACCACCCGGGACGAATGACGGTCCCCTTGCCCGCCAGCCCCGCACAGAGAGTCGCCACCATGCGCCAGCCGGTCACCCGCCTCGTGCTCGCCGTCGTAACCTGCGTTACGGTCGCCGCCTGCTCCTCCTCCCCAGCCTCCGAGCCGCCACCGACGAGCGCCTCGGCCCCTGACAGCGGAGCGCCCGCAGAATCCGCTCACGTGCCTTCGGTTCCGGTGGCTGACGTGTTCGGCCCTGCGACGTGGGGCTTGCTCTTGCCGACGACGGACACGCAGGGCCCGCCGCCCGTCGTCACAGCCGATCGCGTCATCTTCCTCGAAGGTGAAACGGTCCGTGCTCTCGGGCCAGACGGCAAGCAGGCGTGGGAGGGCACGTGGGATGCCTTCACGGCAGACACTCGCTCCGGTGGGGCTTCGGGCTACCCCTTCCTCCGACAGGTGAGCCCCGAGGTCGTGGCAGTGGTCGATGGCGGTCGTGCTTCGGGCGAGGGCCTGGACCGGGACTCCTACGACACTCGGGTTGCGCTCTTCAACATCGCTGACGGCAAGGTGATCAAGGAAGTCGTCCTCCAAGGCACCGAGGGCGAGGCTCCGCAGCCCGGCGAGATCGGCCTCGGCTTCTACCTCGGGGGCGACCCCCAAGGAACGGTCTCCGTGGTCCTCTCCGATGGCGAGGTCAAGGAACTGCTTCCGGTTGAGGGCCAGCGGACCGCAGGCGCAGCGACGATTGGGGACACTGCCCTGACGATCACGGGCGACCACCAGCCCGTGCCGGACGGCTTCAACGGCCCCGGTTACGACTCCGCGAGTCTGGCTCCCAGCCCCAAGCACACGCTCGGGTCGGTGCAGGCGAGCAACGCGGACAACTGGCTGGTCGGGCGCTTCGTCGTCCCTATGGGCGAGCCCGTTTACCGGGTGTTCGAGGCCGATAGCGGACGGCTCCTTTCCGAGCCGAACTGCGATCCTGTGGGAGCAGACCAGATCACCATGAGCCCTGACCGGAGTTGGGGCGTCCTCGGTCCGATGAGGCTCGACAAGGCTGGAAATACGACCTGCTTCGGCGGCGAGGACCAGCGCAAGGTCCGTCTGACGGCGGTCACCGACGACGGCAGAGCCTTCGGTCTCGCCTCCCAGAGTGGTGCCGACGACGTGCTCGTGGACGTCGACCACTCGGGTGAGGTGTCCACGACGGAACTGCCCGAGGGTGCAGCCCCACCTGTGGGCGTCATGAGCGACGGGCTCGCCATCCACTGGGACCCGCACACGGCCACCCTGACCGCCAACCCGATCAAGGAGGAGGAGTGACATGAAGGCAGACAACATCGCAGCAGCGGGCGTAGGTGCGGGGGTCCTCGGGGCCACCGCCGTGCTGACGGGGAGGCGGTTCGAGCACGCGGTCGCCTCGATGAACCATCAGATCGAGCAGGACCTCTACGCGCTCGGCCAGACCGGCCAACTCCCGGACGTGAGCCCGGTGCTGCCGCTGAACTACCGGCCCAAGGGCGTCCTGCGCCTGCTGCTCGGGAGCATCCTTCTCGGCACGGTGAGCGTGGGCGCGTTGACGTTCGTGACCCTGACCTGGTTCGGCCTCACCTCGTCGGACTACAGCCCCGGATCGGTCCTCGTGCAGGGCTTCATCTTCGCCTTCGTGGTCGGACTCCTGACCGGGTGGGTTCCGGGCCTGTTCGTCTACATGTTCCGGCAGACCCGTGAGACGAGCAAGCGCCTGACCGAGCGGGTCTACGAGCGCTATGCCGCGTACTGGCAGGAGCGCATGGCTGGACAGGCGGCGCTGCGTGACGGGATCGCGCAGCCCTAAGAGGTCGCCACGCGGCTGGAGGCACACCACCTCGACCACGTGCTGGAGGACTACTGATGGCGGAGAAGCCGAAGACGCACCCGGATTGGCTGCTCGAACTGGAGGAGCAGATCGCCGCCGAGGACTTTGAGGATGCTCGCGCCGAGGAGGAGCGTCTTCGCCTCGGACTGCCGGAGCCTGAGCGAGATGTGCGGACGTTCGAAGGCTGGGCCGGGACGGCGGTCAGTCCGCGCGACTGAGCCCCAACTACTCCGCGAGCCTGCGCAGCATGTTGGCCAGCAGGATCACCGCGTCTGCCGCTATCCCTGCACGTGTCCGGTCAGCGCTGGGCGAGTGCTTCACCTTGTGCGCCAGCGCCGACGCCTTCTTGGCCAGCCCCCGTAGTTCCTCGTTGGACTTCCCGGGCAAGCGCTCATCGAGGTAGCCGCCGATGCGGATGTCGGTCTTGTCGACCGGAGGCTCGGCCATCCCCTCGGGGCAGTGCTTGGCCGGGTCGTAGACCGTCGCGCTCAGGGCCTCCAGGACGCCGACGCAGCGGTTGCCGACGTCCTTGTAGTCCTGCGTCGTCGCGGCGGAGCGGAAGCGCAGACGGAGTTGGTCGATCTCGTCGTCCACCCGCTCCCAGCCGGTCTTCGTCCGGGGCGAGATCGGCTGCGCGAGTTCGGCACGGAACCCCTTCTCTTCTGCCTCCTCCAGCGTTTCCAAGACTGGGCCGAACCACTCAGCCAGGATGTCCCGGCGAGCCTGCCACCCTCCGGTGCCCGAGGCCCCGACCGCGATCCAGTGCGATCTGAAGGACTCGAAGTCGCGCCAGGGTGGGCGGAACTCGATGCCGTGACGGTCGAGCACGAGGCGCAGGGCGCGCAGAGCGATGCGAGAGTCCTCGTCCGTCCACTGCTGGGAGCCGTTGGTCCCGAACGCCTGGTACTCCTGATGGGTCAGGCGGGCGAGGCTGATGGCCGTGGTGAGGTCGTCGTCACCGGGCAGCGGCCCGCGAGCCAGTTGTGCCATGAGGTCGGTGTTGAAGGCTGGTCGCGCTGCACCCCAGCCGTCCGCTGGAGCCGTGTCTTCCTCGATGAAGAACTCGTGAGATTGCATGCCCCGATTCTGCCGAACGGTGGGGACAGACCCGTCTTCACCCTCTGGCGGGAGGAGCGGGTGGGTGGCCGGACCGGCGAGGGTGACACGCCCGAGACGGAACCGCCGGACGGACGATTTTCTAATCATGGGCTGCGACGAAAAGCATCAATGATCGTTGACTGAATCGTTTAGTGAAGCACCTATGAAATGCAAATCGTGGCCGAATCCTGGACAGAACCGGCGTCAAACTCCACATACATTCCAGGTCATCATCCAAGTTGTCCAAAAGGAACAGATGGCAGGTAGGGACTATCAGGACGGTCGCACGCGGCGGACAGCCGCCCTACGCCCGGAGGTCTTCGAGCAGGTCCGGAGGATCGCTCGTATTGAAGGGCGCTCGGTTGCCTACCAGATGGGCCAGTTCAACGCAGACGGCGTGGCCGCGTGGGTTGAGCGAAATGGAGAGCCTTCGGCGCTCCCCAGCGCACGAAAGACCCAATAACAACAACGGAACGCCTCCCACTTGCTTGGCGGCGAAGGGAGGCGCTCCGGAAGTCGTTCGAAAGGAACAGTTTGATGCTAGCACCTGGACCCAGCCAGGCAACCGACCTCGCGGTAGGTGTGTCGTGAGTTCCGCCCCGGGATACGCCCGCCTCCAGTTCTCGTGGTTGGAGGACGACACTCTTGTGGAGACACTGAGCGGCGAAGCGTTCAGGCTCTTCGTCCTCCTCAACGCTCACTGCGCGAAAGACCTCACTGACGGCTGGGTCAGCCCCCGTCTGCTTCGGACCTACCTCAGGGACGAGGAACACCTCGAACTGGTGGCCACGGGGTATCTCGTGGCCGAAGTGCGCGACGAGGCTCGTCCGTGGCGGGCTACGTACTACCCGAGTTCCTCGATCAGCAGAAGTCCCGGAAGGTGCGTGAGACGGAAAAGGGGCTCTTCACCGATGAGTGTGGGGTCGTAGGTTGAGGCCGCCGCCGATGAGGAGCATGCGGAGGCGGTAGTTGTCGCGGTTGCGAAAGCCGCGGGCTACGCGGCGGTGGAGCTCAATGAGGCCGTTGATGGCTTCGGTGCCGCCGTTGTTGGCGCCGTTGGTGTCGAAGTAGCCGAGGAACTCGCGGCGCCAGGTGTTCAGGGTCTTGCCCAGGCGGGCGACCTCGGGGATCGGGCATGAGGCGAAGGTGTCGAGGATCTTCTCGGCGACCGCTCGCCCGGCAGCATGAGTGGCCTGGTGGTAGGCGGAGCGGACCTGCTGGGCGCACACCCAGGCGACCTCGACCTCGAGGTGGCGTTCGTCGGCAGCCCACGCCGCCTCGAGCCGGGCGCGTTGTCGCTCGGTGAGGTTCTCGGCGCCGGCGCGCAGGATGTTGCGGATCCGGTACAGCGGGTCGTTCTTGCGGCCTCGGTGGCCGTGGATCTGCTGCTGGACACGTCGGCGGACGTCGTCGACGACGGCGGTGGCGAGCTTGACGACGTGGAAGGCGTCCAGGACCGAGCGGGCGTCCTCGAGCTGGTCGTCGATCGCGTTCTTGTACCCGTGGAACGGGTCCAGCGTGGCCACCTCGACCCGGGCTCGGAAGGCCTGGCCGCGCTGGTCGAGCCAGTCCTTGTACACGGCGCCGGAGCGACCCGGGACGAGGTCGAGCAGCCGGGCCCTGGTGCGCCCGCCCGCATCACGGGTCAGGTCGACCATCCCGGTCAGCTCCTTCGGGCCGCGTCCGCCGTCCTCGATCGGCTTGGTCGAGACGTGATGCCACACATGTTCATCGACCCCGAGGATCGCGACCCCCTCGAAGCGCGACACGTCGTCGGCTGCGGCCTGCAGCAGCGGCCGGATCGACTCCCACACGGTCCGCCACCCTGTCCCGAGCTGGCGCCGTACCCCGTTGACGCTGGCGTGCTCGCGGCGGATCTGCTCGATCGCCCACCGGCACGCCCGGGCCGTCAACAACCCGCGAGGCGTCGCGACAGCGTCGTCCTGCTCCACGAACGAGCCGACCCCGCACGCGGGCTCCAGGCACAGCCAGCGGCGCTTGCGCCAGATGATCCGCACCGGCCGGCCAAACGCCGGCGCGTCGACCAGGCGCACCTCCACCCGTCCGTGGCCGCGGGCGATGACCCCGCAGGAGCGGCATCCCATCGGCTCCGGAGCCGACTCCACCGTCACGACCAACCGGTCGTCACCGTGCTGCTCGACAGCGATCACATGCAGCCCGGGTAGTCCGACGAGCACGTCGCAACGGTCGCAGTAGCCGCCGCGCACACGGCAGCACAACGTAGGCTCGGGCATCGTCGAGGTCCTTGCGATCAGGAGAGGTAAGAGTCCTCTGATCTTCGAGGGCCTCGACCCTTTCCACCCTTACCCCACGCCCCGGCGCGTCGCGCTCACCCCACACTCATCGGTGAAGAGCCG
>ERZ500994.242-NODE-242-length-17806-cov-23.104388_pt1 | contig 17806 bp, 15 predicted proteins | sample MGYA00248878_ERZ500994 | MGnify/ENA primary metagenome ERZ500994 (study PRJEB25958, sample SAMN03398533) | human skin metagenome | study: EMG produced TPA metagenomics assembly of the Human Skin Microbiome Metagenome (human skin metagenome) data set. | reverse complement strand
TTGTCTCCTTTTCCCCCATTTAGGTTGTTTGGGTGGGGGTGACAACTATTCTGACAGTGGGGGAAGGTCTCAAGGAAGGGGCTGATGAGATTGTAGGTAATGGGGTAGCCCAAATCTTGCAGGGTGTGGAAAGTGCAACAGCAAGTTATCAGCAGACTGTAGCCAATCTTGAGAGGGTGGCGGCTATTTCTCAAAAGAAAGCAAAACCTATCTTTGATGGTTTAGAAAGCGTGGGTGATTTGTTGCGAGGTAAGATTTTTTGGTTTACAGGATTATTTTGTTTTGGGTCATTCTTGGTGAGTATGTTAACCGCATTTATCATTTATCAAATTGTAGTGCCAACAAAGTATGAACTAGACCAACGCAAGCAATATATGCAGACAACCGCAGAAAGCATAGAGTTTATGAATAAAGCCTTAGCAACAAGAGATTATGAGTGGAAGGACGGCAGACTATATCTAGGGGTTGATAGGTTTAATTGTTATGACAAGGGCAATGCTAGTTTCTGCCCTGCTAAGCCATCGAAATAAGGGTCATCTGTAGGGATATATGAATAGTAAAGACGAACCAAAAAATTGGCTCTCTATTGCTTCTGAGGCCAAAAGTATTCTAGATAGTTTAACTGATAAAGAATATCATTTTCTAATAAATTCTCAATTGCCATACAAAGAAAAAATTTTGCTTTTTGATATTCTAATGCTATTTAATAATGTAGAAATGAATTTAAATAGAATATTGAACTTAAAATATGATATTGGTGCCCTGTTATCCAATATTCTCAATGATCAGACCAATCCAAGATACAACTCATTATTTAATACGGAAGTCGCTGAAAATTTTAGAAAAATATTAAAAGAAAACATAGAGATTAGACATCTCATAGCTCACGGAGTACCTAAAAAATACAAAGATATAGAGTGTATAATTTTTTTAACCAGTAATAAAAAAGATTGGGACAAAAAGATAGTCAAAAGCCCTGAGGAAAAGTCTAATATTGGGCAGATGAGAAAAAATCATATAATTACTCCTATAGTCTCTATATCCTCTCTTAAGGCTCTTAGAGCAATTCTAATTGATATAGATAATTATATTGCTTTTCATGCGGCAATAGACACCTATAAAAAATAATCAATGATGGGATTCCTTCAAGGTCTATTTATCATTTTTCAATTGGTGTATTTGTTCTAACCTCTCTATAACTAACTTTTGAATATAAATAGGTGGTAGTTTCTCATTCTGTAACCAACTTTGCAGAGTTCTATGTGGCATATCATATAATGCCGCACATAATTCTAATTGTGTGTAATTGAGTTCATTTTTTAAAAAGTTTAAATTTTTGGCAAAATCATTCATGCGTTTTTATCTTTAAGTTCCAATTTCGATATATTTTAGAATAGTTTTTGTTATTTAGGTATTTTGTTCATACAAGGTTCCGAATTCTGTTCTGACCCCATACGGACATATTCAAAGAATAATAAAAGTGTTACGTTTACGTTCGTAGTGATTTCATCAAATCATGACCGAAACTGACCTCTCGACATGCTCAGGATGAACGCTTTCCGCATCAGAAATAAATTTCTTTCACTGTAAGAGTCAATAATAAACAAGCTTATTGACTTTTACGCACTAAGTGCGTATTATTCATGGCAATTTTATTGCTCTTTAATATGAATTACTAAGTGAAGTTTATGAAAAATCTAAGAGTCTTATCTTTATTCTCAGGTTGTGGTGGTATGGACTTGGGGTTGGAGGGTGGTTTTATTGCCCCAAAAGCTTCTATTGATGAAAACAGATATTCTAAATTTATCGAGCATACAGATGATAAATATGTTTATCTTAAACATACAAGATTTGAAACTGTGTTTTCTAATGATATTTTGCCTTCTGCTCAAAAAGCTTGGTGTAACTTTTTTAAAAAAGATAAAAGCAACGCTGATGAAATATTTCATTTAGAAAGTATTGTTGATTTAGTTAAACAGTATGATGAAGGGAATTTTTCTTTTCCAGAAAACATTGATGTTGTAACAGGCGGTTTTCCTTGCCAAGATTTTAGCGTAGCGGGGAAAAGAAAAGGATTTGATTCTCATAAAGACCATAACGGTAATATTTACGATGAACCAACAGAAGCAACTCGAGGTAAGCTCTATCTATGGATGAAAAGAGTCATTGAAATCACTAAGCCTAAGCTTTTTATTGCGGAGAATGTTAAAGGATTGGTGAGCTTGGGTGATGTCAAAGAAATGATTCAAAGTGATTTTAGAAATATAGACGATGGTTATATTGTTCTAGACGCTAAAGTATTGAACGCTAAGAACTATGGCGTTGCACAGAATAGAGAACGTATCATATTTATTGGTATTTCTAAGAGGTATGCTAAACCCCTAGTGATAAAAGACTTGATTGAAAATGGTGAAAATTCAAAATTTTATCCTTATCCAATTATGACACATGGTGAAGGTGAAGGACTTAAACCATTTGTTAAGCTTAGGGAGGTTATTGGGCATTTGCCTGAACCCGAAGAAACTACAGACGAAAGTCAAAAGGCATTTTCTAAAGCTAAGCTGTTTAAAAACTCTCAGGGTAATATCGAGGTGAATTTAGATTCCCAATCACCAACTATTAGAGCGGAACATCATGGAAATATAGAATTTAGAAGGCTGTCTAAAGAAAATGGCGGAAAAAACTTACAAGAATATCACTTAGCTCAAAGAAGACTAACTATAAGAGAGTGTGCTTTGATTCAAAGCTTTCCACCCAATTATGACTTTGTTTTTAATTACGGTAAACTAAATACTCTATCTGCTTCAGCCGCTTACAAGATAATAGGAAACGCAGTCCCGCCGCTTCTTGCATTTGCATTAGCGGTACATCTTAGTGAAATTTGGGAAGAAATATTTTAGTTAGATCTTAAATTAAAATTGGTTTGGATAAAAATTTTCTTTTCGTCTTCACTAAGCGTTTCGTAATATTGAACTAGCTCATAGGTGAACATTCTAAGATTTATATCAAACCATTTTCTTGGACTTCTATCTGATTTAACGTAGTCTAGCCATTCGTCAGTTAAAGATTGTTGCCAATCAATAAAATTTCTGCTTTTGGTTTCAAGCTCTTCTGTTTGATAAGATAAAGTAAGTGAGCCAGCAGAATAACTTCTATTTTTTTGATTCCAGTAATTTAAACTTGAAAAAGATACCTCAGGTCTCGGGCTTCTATCAGGAAACTGAACCCTTCCTGTTATAGAGTTAGCATAAATTCCAGTAGTTATTTCAATTTCGTTTCTTGGGGTTTTTTTGACAAATAGAACAAATCCTGTTGGGTCAACTTGTTGGACACTTGAACCAGGAATCTTATCTTTTTTGGTGGATTTTAATTCCAAAGGTATAAGTTGACCTGTATTTAATACAATTAATAAGTCAGGGTTAGTATAGACTGAAGATGTCTTTATGGATTTAATGTAATCAACTTGTTCATCTGACATCTCACTACCTAGTAAAACGTCTTGAATATAAAATCTACTTAACTGTGAAAAATCAAAAATATACTTATTTTTATCTATTAAAAGATACAAAGTAAAGTCTTGAGAACAGGTACAATGGGGATATGCTTTGAAAAAATCTCTAAGACAAATTTTTAAATCTTCATCAGTATTTGCTTCTTGAGAGTGAAAATTTACTTCCTTTGAAATTTTATAAATTAATGTTGAATTATGTTCTAAACAAAATAAATAAATGGAAAAAAAAGCAAAACTTTCTAAAGTAGTCATATCCATATTTAATGAATTAAATTCCATAGAACCGTCCAACAGGTCAATTAGCAAAGTTAATGGCTAATAGTATAAGGAAAATATGGACAGGGCAATTAAAATAAGACTATTAGAAATAAGTGGTAGTTAGGAAAAATTATGACAATTAACAAATTGCAAAAAACATACTACACATTAACACAATTCATCTTTACAAGCTAAAATTTTGGCAATAAATTAAACAGCGTGAGACCGAATTTTTGCCAACGGCAAAAAAACCGTCTCCTAGAAACGCCAAGCCCCCAAAGCTGGACACTTTAGGGGCATTGGACTTAATGTGAAATAACTTAAAGTTCGTCGCAGAACATTTACAAGGCACTTCACAGGATAAATCCTTAATCATATTTTAAGGGTTAGTCTTGTTTTGTGCAAGGCTAACCGATGAAAGTTTTACAAAAAAACAATAAGCAGACTTATACCTCACCCCCCATAAAGCGGATTGATAGCCGTTTTATCCATAATAATATTCATCTTCTAGATGAAAAAAATCATAAAAAATGGCAAAAAATCATTGCCGACTACTATCGTTTTGTCTCAAAAAACAGCCCAAACTATCTTTATACAGATGCCATTAAGAAATGCATAGCGTTTGGGTGGATACCGCAGGACTACTGGCAACGCCATCTTATGCGGTTATTGGCAAAAGGCATAGACATACCAAAACGAATACTTGAACAACATGGAGTGACCATTTATGACGGCATAGCATATAAAACAGACCGCACCCACACCCCCAAATTCAGAAAGCCACAATCGGACACAGATTTTGTGCTAGCTGATACGTCACGGTGGCAAGAATACGAGCATTTGCAACGTTTCTATGATGAACTACCTGACAAACCCTACTTTGCAGAATGCAAAGATGGACAAACGCTGATACGTCCCAAACACTACGCTAACCGCTATTCCCACGTTCACCCCTTTCATAACAAACATTTTGCCCTTGTCTTTGACATTGACGAAATGGCAGGGCGATGGGCGTTTCAAGCCTGGCGAGAATGTGGGCTATTGCCCCCCCATCTCATCATTGCAAACCCTGTCAAAGATAGCTGTCAATACGTCTATTTTCTGAAAATCCCCTTTACTGTCTATTTAAACTCGAACATAGGTATTATCGAAAAATTCAAACTGGTACACGGTGCCATGAGTGACTTATTGCAAGCAGACACAGCGTTTAACCAAGCGAGAATGAAAAACCCCTTGCACAGCTCACACAATATCTATGTAGGTGGAGCAGAGCCTTACACCCTTGCACAGCTCATAGACAAATGTGACCTATGGGAATATCGAGCCGAATTATTTAAACGCCAAGCTAAAGCAAGCGAATTGAAACCAGCGAATGATGATCTGATGTACCAAGGGCGTAACCATGAAATCTTTGAGAACGTCAGACACCAAGCCTACCCAAACGCATCAATGGACTGGGATAGCTTGTTTGACTTCACATTTGAAAAATGCGCAGCATATAACAAGCGTTTCAGCGAACCGTTACCGCACAATGAGTTATGCAATATTGCACGCAGTATTACAAAGTATTGCAAAAATGGGGGATTAAATGGCAAATATAGCGAACGCTTTTTAGCGTTTCAGCGAGAGCAAGCACCGAAAGGAGCGAAGGCAGCAAATGCGCAAGGGGCAAACAGTAAAGGCGGTCAAGCCCGTTCAGCAAGTTATGAGCCAAAGCGAGAACAAGCCCATGCAATGCATAAACAGGGGCTTAAAAACAAAGTAATCGCAGACACCCTGGGCATAAGCCCCAAAACTTTGCGAAATTGGGGAATATTCAGCAAAAAACGGTAACGAAAAAAAGGGAAAGTGCCGCCCAATCAGTTAATAGCCCCTTGGGGGGTGTTTTATCCGCTTAGGCTATTTGAGTTATCCATCAATCTGTCCCCTGCCGTGGGCGGTCAGCGTTGGGCTACCCAAAAATGCCCCTTGAGCTGACCGCCCACAAAAGGCAAGGGGGCATGATTGTGTGGTAACTCATCATGCTAATACTTAACTAAAAGGTTCACGTTGTCTGACTTGCTGGTAGTATCTGCTATTGTGTACTGTACTAAACTGTATTATAATACGATACAGTATCATACACTAGAGAGGCCTATATAATGGCAATTACCAAAAATGACGTATTAACCGCAATTGAGCAAATCGAAAGCAGGGGCGACAATCCCACCAATGCCAACATTCTAGCAATTGTCGGCGGTAGCAATGCGACTGTTCAAAAATACCGTAGCGAAATCATGTCAGAACGTCAGCAACAAGCGTTTAAAAGCCGTATCGTTTTGAAAGACAATGAACTATCAAAACTTACCAATACGTTTAACGACCTACTTGCTAACCGTCTTGGTGAACTTAATAGCGAACTTACGCAAATCATCACTCAGCTACAGACATCCAATGATGACCTATCAGCCCAACTTGATATTATCCAAGCCGAGCTACTAACCACTCAAAACCAATCAAAAGCCAAGGACGAAAAAATTAGCGGACTTGAAAATGAGCTGTCATTCATTGAGAAAAAGTCGAGCAGAGAAAAGGACGAACTCAACGCCCAACTGGTTGAACTCTATAAACAAGCAGGTAAGGTAGAGTTGCTAACCGAAAAGTTAGCAAGCCTAGAAAAAGAGAATAGAGAAATTAAGCGTGTTATCGACAATAATAAAGACGAGTTGACTAAGAAAACACGCACTAAGAAACAAGAAGATTTGCCTATTGAGCCTTAGCTCAATCTAGTCCAATAAGTAAATATTATGGGCTACATTTTCAATGTCACTTGTCCATTCGTGAGCAGTTTCCCAAAAAATCTCTTGGCATGAATATTCATAATCGCTGCTCTCATGGATTTGATAGATATGAGCTAATTTATTCTTTCTAAACTCTACCACGTAGTGTTTACCGCTAACATCCTCAAAATCATAGTATTGAGGATGGTCTTTATAATTATCGCAGTTGGCAATTAGCGAATAGCTTGCATGGTCAAGTAAGCTACTCCAATCACTAAAACCAAATTTATCATTTAACTCTTTAAGCAGTATTTGTTCGCTTATTGGGTCGCTTGTATATTGCATAATTGTCCTTAGTGGTATTTTTATTATTTAATACCTAATTTACCTTATTAACTAATTTAAGCTAGTATAAGACTATTAATTATTTTGCTGTGGCAGAATGTTTAACTGAGATTCCTGTCCACCACTATAATTCTTTAATTCCTGCTTAGATAATAATCCAGCTTTCTTTCTTAAATTATCTAATGTTGCATTAATCCTTTTTAAGTCATTATCACGGGTAACAGACTTATCCAAAATTTCAACCAATGTTTTAGCAAAATTTGAATTCCTACTAGCATAAGATAAAACCGCCCCACCAATGACAACCTTAATTGCTGTTTGGGCTTTATTCTCTAATTGTTTAAGACGTGCGATTTCAGCCATCTTTTTTGCGACGGTTTGAGATTGAGGCGTTACTATTAGACTATCGCTAGTGGCTATTTCACTTTCTAAATTTGGCGTACTGAGTTGATTATCCATTTTTATCTACCTTTACTATAAAAGTATCATCATATCATCACACATTAGCAAAGGCAAAAGCAGGAAAATGCCCCCCATCTGTTATTATTTCGTATAGCATATTGTCAAGCTAATACGCATACTTCATAATAAAGCGAAAGGGAGGCATTTCCCAAAGGGCGAAATTACGAGTTACAAAAACCATTCCGCTATCGCTACAGATTTTTATAACTCAATTTCGGCAGGGCAAGCCCCACACCCCACCGCCCAATATGAAACCGCCTTTAGGCACTGTTTCAAGATTGGACGGAAAAAGCAAAAGCTAAAAATAAAAATAGGCAAAGATTAAAATGGCGATTTTCTACCTTGAGACTAAACCTATAAAACGCAGTGAGGGGCGTTCGTCAGTTGCCGCCAGTGCATATAGGGCAGGTGTGTCTTTAGTAGATAATCGCACAGGCGTAAAACACAGTTACGAGAAAAAGGGAAAAAATGGCGTAGTTAGCAAAGATTGTTTTATGTATCAAGATGGACAAAAAATTCAACTTGATAGAGGCGAGTTATGGAACATAGCCGAAAAAGCTGAAAAGCGAAAAGATGCCAGGACAGGGCGAGACTTTATCGCTAACTTACCTTTTGAACTTAGCCCAAAGCAAAGGGAAAATATCGTTAGAGAATTTAGTAAAACTATCGCCAAGCTCTATAAGGTTGCCGTTGATTGGGCGATACACTTGCCAGATAAAAAGGGCGATAACCGCAATCACCACGCGCACATTTTAATTACTACTCGACAAGCCAAGCTTGAAAACGGACAAGTTGTCTTGGGGGATAAAACTAACCTTGAAAAAGAAAATAAGGAACTTAAAAAGCAGGGCTTGCCATTAACCCAAGACCAAATTAAGAGTTTACGTAAAGAATGGGAAGTTATCACCAATCATCATTTAGCAATGGCAGGGATTGAAGAAAGGATAGATTGTCGCAGTTATCGAGAACAGGGCATACAAAAATTGCCTACTGTTAAATTGGGGGCAAGGGCAAGTGAGAATGAACGCAACGGTATAGCCACTAGAAAGGGCGACTATAACCGCCTTGTTGAGAAAGCCAATGCTGAACAATGGCAAGGCACAATGGAAGAATACATCGAGAAAACCATCTATGACTTAGAACTTGAAATCATTGTCGAAAGCCGGGCCGAAAACAATGCTCAAAAATCGCAAAAATTGGGTGATATTCAACGTCAGGAACCTGCTCCTATAGAAACTACTAGACAAACCATAAATGAGCCTAAAACGCATAAAAAGGGGCAGAAAGAAAGTTCTAGACCTAGTAAGCCGAAATTATCCCTTGAGGAAAAAATGGCACGTTGGGAGCAAAAGCAGGAAAGAGAAAGGCAGATAAACGAAAGGGGCGATCAGGCGTTATCTAGGTTTGAGCAGAGAATGCAACAGCATGAACAACGGTTAGCCGAGAAAGCCGAAAAAGATAGGTTAGCCCAATTGGAACAACAACGCCAAGCCGAGTTAGCCGAACAAGCACGATTGGCCCAATTAGAACAACAACGGCAGGCAGAGCAAGTACGCTTAGCCGAGATTGCTAGAAAGCAAAAAGAATATGAGAACAGAAATAGCAGGGGTTTTAGTCCATGACCGATTATGATGATTATTATGAACCTGACGATGAGCCAAATGAACAGGAAGAAATGTTATTTGCCTTAATCAAACAGGCGAAAGACCAACAAGCCACCGTTAATGCGGTATTGAATCGCCTAACTATCCTTGCAGATACGTTAGAGAAGGGCGAACAAGCACGCGATGACAAGCTAGATAATGCCCTTGATAAATTGGCTGATATTGATTTGCAAGGCATTGTTAGCGAGACCACCAAACAAGCAGTTAATGAGTTGGTAGTTAATGAGTTAAAGCAGGGCGTTTCTCGTTATGTGACTAATCAAAACTACACGATTGCACAGAATGCTCAAGCCCTTATAGGCGCTAACAATACCATAATCGAAAATATTAAGAGTTTTGCTGATGTGATGGCGAAACTCAAGGCAGATGAAAGCGACCTGTTAGAAAACAAGGTGGCTAAAAAGGTGCAAAATGGCGTTGAAAAGGGCATTACCAATAGTTTAGATAATGCAAGTAATCAGATAAATAGCTATTTGAACAATATCGCTGGTGGTTTAGAGGTTGGTGCAGGTCATATTCAAAGGGGTGTTGGCAATATCCAAAACGGTGTAGAGCAAGTTGTAGCAGAGTTGGTTAATTACCGAGAACAGGTAGCAAGCCGTCCAAGATGGATGATGGCATTGGGGTGGTGCGTGTTCTACACGTTTGCTATCACGATTATTGCGGTTGTGACTTATCGTATGAATATACCGCTACAGAGCGAAATTAAAGAGCGTAGCCAAATTATTCAAAACCAGGATTTTAGAATCACCCAGCAACAACAACAGCTTAACTACATGAACCAAGCACTTAGAACCAACTTTTCAGCGTGGGAAGATGGTAACTTGTATCTGCGCGTTGATAGGAATAAGTGTCGAGATATCAATAATCAGAATTATTGTATGAAACAGTAAGGTTAGAGGAAAGGTCGAAATAGAACAGGCGTTTGCTTTAATAGTTTTTGAGTGTCATGAATTGCTGTAAAGGTTGTGCTGGCTAGTTGATTTTGTTTGTCGTCGGTTGGTAGTATTAATAATACTTTGCCTTGATACTGGCTGTCGTTGCGAGTGTTCCATATTTTTTCAAACTGTTTTCGAGTGAGGGTGCGATTACCCCAACTGGGGTCAGCTAGATAAACGTGAGTGTCATCAATAGCACGCAATACGCTGAAGTGGTCAGTTCGGTTATGGTTCAGATATACGATGGCAGGTATTTTGATTTTCTTTAGAGAATCGTAGTTAGTTGCGATGCCTTTACCGATGAATCCATATTTCTGCGAAACGTTGGCTAAGTCTTGAAAGGAAGCCATTTGCTTATTAAGTGCAAGGTCTTTGATAACTTGGGATTCGGCGGTTGGCTGATTATAGAAATAGGTTAAGATGGTTGCCAAGGAAGCTGATCCACATGAGTAATCAACGTTTTGTTTGACAACATTCTTTTTTTGGATAGCTTGCCAAGTGATAGGTGTAGAAAGAATATTGCTTTCTCGTGGAATATTTTGGCTATGGCTTATCATAGGAAGTAGTGCTGTGATTAATAAACCGTAGCTGATTAAGTATTTCATGGTTGTCCAAATTCCAGTGAGGTTTTTTGGATAATTTCTTCAGTAATATGGGCTTGTTGTTGGGCTAATTTTTTTGACAAATCGCCAGTTTTGTTGGCAATAGATTTACCAACAGGTGAACTATAAAGTTCAATTAATTTTTTAAGCTCTTCTTCGCTTAATGTTTCAGCGTAGATGTTAGCAAGCTGTGAGTTATAATCCACTTGGTTAAAACGTTGTTGTAATCGAGTAAAGAATCCATTGGGTGCATAGGGCAAGTTTTGCTTCATTTGCTGAATTACAACTTTATTTGCTTCTTGCATTGATTGAGCAGAGCCGTCGATAGCTACAAGTTGTTTAGCGAGATTGTTTTTTTCTTTGGAGATGTTAGTCGTAAGAGCATAGCTATTGATATTTATGAAAAATAAACTCATTATTAGGATATATTGAGGTTTCATTTTAGTAAATTCAGCCTTATGTTAATATTTTTAGCCTATTAAAGAATATTGTTCTAGATTAGAAAAAATCTTAATCAGGTCATTTTTTTGGTTCAGCTAAAAATTTTAATATAGAAAAAATGGTTATAATCCCTATGAACAAAATTCCGGATATTATAAAACTTAGTTTAATGAATTTCTTATCTCCGAAAATAATCTCATAAAGCGAATACGTTAGAAAAAATGTAGTTGATATTAAGAGAGCTACCATCATAATTTTTTTATAAGTGTATTGACCATCTTTAAATAATGTTCCACCTATATATCCGCCAATACCCTCTAACAAAGAAGTAATTATTTCCAGCATTTTATTCTCAAAAATAAAGAAAGTTGAATTATATAATACTCTCAGCTCCTACTTATAACCTAAAAATACTTCTCAGAGGCATATAGTAACTATAAAAGTAGGAATAAGCTGAGAGTTTTAAGAACTGTCACTTATTTAATTTTCATTTATTTTTCAAATAAAAATTAACGTCTCCAAGCCTTACTTCAAGAAAATTTTGTTACTTTGTAACAAAATAAATTTTTTTAGACAAAAGTCAATACAAATAAGAGTTATCTTGTCTTTTAAAATTTTTCTGAAAAAAAAGAAAAAGCCATCGATTTACATTGATGGCTTTTATGTAGCGTTTTGGGGTAGGGTAACTTAGAATACTCGCTGTCATGGCAGGTCACTGCAATGACCTTGGTTGCCATGACAGGCGGTCAGTCTTTTACTGACTAACAACCGAGTAATAAACGATGAAACAGGTTTTAATCATCATCGTCCTTGTTATCCTACTGTTGGTAAGCAGTAACGCCAACTAAGGATTACAAGCCCTAGTTCACAGCTAGGGGGTTAGTAGGGAAACCTGCTAACCACTCATTAATTATAGCCTTTTGTTAGATTATTGACAAACTAGCAATTTAAAAAATAAGTACGTTGAATATATAGAGAATTAAAGAATTTAAATGATATAAAATGATAGGGGGACGTTGATTATCTTACCCTATAATGAGATTAACCTATAAAAATAATTAATAAGATTAGAAAAACATTGTGACAATTAACAAATTGCAAAAAACATACTACACATTTACACAATTGTTATTTACAAGCCAAAAAATCGACATAATATAAAAGCCACGTGAGACGAAATTTTTGCCAATGACAAAAAAACCGTCTCTCAAAAGTTTAAGCCCCCAAAGCTGGACACTTTGAGGGCTTGAATGTGAAATAACTTTAACGTTCGACCAAGAACAATTTTTAGGTACTTCACAGGGTATTACTCTATATATTTTAGGGTTAATCCTTGTGTTATGCAAGGCTAACCGATGAAAGTTTTACAAAAAAGCAATAAGCAGACTTATACCCTACCCCCCATAAAGCGGATTGATAGCCGTTTCATCCATAATAATATTCATCTTCTCGATGAGAAAAACCATCAACGATGGCAAAAAATCATTGCCGACTACTATCGTTTTGTCTCAAAAAACAGCCCAAACTATCTTTATACAGATGCCATTAAGAAATGCATAGCGTTTGGGTGGATACCGCAGGACTACTGGCAACGCCATCTTATGCGGTTATTGGCAAAAGGCATAGACATACCAAAACGAATACTTGAACAACATGGAGTGACCATTTATGACGGCATAGCATATAAAACAGACCGCACCCACACCCCCAAATTCAGAAAGCCACAATCGGACACAGATTTTGTGCTAGCTGATACGTCACGGTGGCAAGAATACGAGCATTTGCAACGTTTCTATGATGAACTACCTGACAAACCCTACTTTGCAGAATGCAAAGATGGACAAACGCTGATACGTCCCAAACACTACGCTAACCGCTATTCCCACGTTCACCCCTTTCATAACAAACATTTTGCCCTTGTCTTTGACATTGACGAAATGGCAGGGCGATGGGCGTTTCAAGCCTGGCGAGAATGTGGGCTATTGCCCCCCCATCTCATCATTGCAAACCCTGTCAAAGATAGCTGTCAATACGTCTATTTTCTGAAAATCCCCTTTACTGTCTATTTAAACTCGAACATAGGTATTATCGAAAAATTCAAACTGGTACACGGTGCCATGAGTGACTTATTGCAAGCAGACACAGCGTTTAACCAAGCGAGAATGAAAAACCCCTTGCACAGCTCACACAATATCTATGTAGGTGGAGCAGAGCCTTACACCCTTGCACAGCTCATAGACAAATGTGACCTATGGGAATATCGAGCCGAATTATTTAAACGCCAAGCTAAAGCAAGCGAATTGAAACCAGCGAATGATGATCTGATGTACCAAGGGCGTAACCATGAAATCTTTGAGAACGTCAGACACCAAGCCTACCCAAACGCATCAATGGACTGGGATAGCTTGTTTGACTTCACATTTGAAAAATGCGCAGCATATAACAAGCGTTTCAGCGAACCGTTACCGCACAATGAGTTATGCAATATTGCACGCAGTATTACAAAGTATTGCAAAAATGGGGGATTAAATGGCAAATATAGCGAACGCTTTTTAGCGTTTCAGCGAGAGCAAGCACCGAAAGGAGCGAAGGCAGCAAATGCGCAAGGGGCAAACAGTAAAGGCGGTCAAGCCCGTTCAGCAAGTTATGAGCCAAAGCGAGAACAAGCCCATGCAATGCATAAACAGGGGCTTAAAAACAAAGTAATCGCAGACACCCTGGGCATAAGCCCCAAAACTTTGCGAAATTGGGGAATATTCAGCAAAAAACGGTAACGAAAAAAAGGGAAAGTGCCGCCCAATCAGTTAATAGCCCCTTGGGGGGTGTTTTATCCGCTTAGGCTATTTGAGTTATCCATCAATCTGTCCCCTGCCGTGGGCGGTCAGCGTTGGGCTACCCAAAAATGCCCCTTGAGCTGACCGCCCACAAAAGGCAAGGGGGCATGATTGTGTGGTAACTCATCATGCTAATACTTAACTAAAAGGTTCACGTTGTCTGACTTGCTGGTAGTATCTGCTATTGTGTACTGTACTAAACTGTATTATAATACGATACAGTATCATACACTAGAGAGGCCTATATAATGGCAATTACCAAAAATGACGTATTAACCGCAATTGAGCAAATCGAAAGCAGGGGCGACAATCCCACCAATGCCAACATTCTAGCAATTGTCGGCGGTAGCAATGCGACTGTTCAAAAATACCGTAGCGAAATCATGTCAGAACGTCAGCAACAAGCGTTTAAAAGCCGTATCGTTTTGAAAGACAATGAACTATCAAAACTTACCAATACGTTTAACGACCTACTTGCTAACCGTCTTGGTGAACTTAATAGCGAACTTACGCAAATCATCACTCAGCTACAGACATCCAATGATGACCTATCAGCCCAACTTGATATTATCCAAGCCGAGCTACTAACCACTCAAAACCAATCAAAAGCCAAGGACGAAAAAATTAGCGGACTTGAAAATGAGCTGTCATTCATTGAGAAAAAGTCGAGCAGAGAAAAGGACGAACTCAACGCCCAACTGGTTGAACTCTATAAACAAGCAGGTAAGGTAGAGTTGCTAACCGAAAAGTTAGCAAGCCTAGAAAAAGAGAATAGAGAAATTAAGCGTGTTATCGACAATAATAAAGACGAGTTGACTAAGAAAACACGCACTAAGAAACAAGAAGATTTGCCTATTGAGCCTTAGCTCAATCTAGTCCAATAAGTAAATATTATGGGCTACATTTTCAATGTCACTTGTCCATTCGTGAGCAGTTTCCCAAAAAATCTCTTGGCATGAATATTCATAATCGCTGCTCTCATGGATTTGATAGATATGAGCTAATTTATTCTTTCTAAACTCTACCACGTAGTGTTTACCGCTAACATCCTCAAAATCATAGTATTGAGGATGGTCTTTATAATTATCGCAGTTGGCAATTAGCGAATAGCTTGCATGGTCAAGTAAGCTACTCCAATCACTAAAACCAAATTTATCATTTAACTCTTTAAGCAGTATTTGTTCGCTTATTGGGTCGCTTGTATATTGCATAATTGTCCTTAGTGGTATTTTTATTATTTAATACCTAATTTACCTTATTAACTAATTTAAGCTAGTATAAGACTATTAATTATTTTGCTGTGGCAGAATGTTTAACTGAGATTCCTGTCCACCACTATAATTCTTTAATTCCTGCTTAGATAATAATCCAGCTTTCTTTCTTAAATTATCTAATGTTGCATTAATCCTTTTTAAGTCATTATCACGGGTAACAGACTTATCCAAAATTTCAACCAATGTTTTAGCAAAATTTGAATTCCTACTAGCATAAGATAAAACCGCCCCACCAATGACAACCTTAATTGCTGTTTGGGCTTTATTCTCTAATTGTTTAAGACGTGCGATTTCAGCCATCTTTTTTGCGACGGTTTGAGATTGAGGCGTTACTATTAGACTATCGCTAGTGGCTATTTCACTTTCTAAATTTGGCGTACTGAGTTGATTATCCATTTTTATCTACCTTTACTATAAAAGTATCATCATATCATCACACATTAGCAAAGGCAAAAGCAGGAAAATGCCCCCCATCTGTTATTATTTCGTATAGCATATTGTCAAGCTAATACGCATACTTCATAATAAAGCGAAAGGGAGGCATTTCCCAAAGGGCGAAATTACGAGTTACAAAAACCATTCCGCTATCGCTACAGATTTTTATAACTCAATTTCGGCAGGGCAAGCCCCACACCCCACCGCCCAATATGAAACCGCCTTTAGGCACTGTTTCAAGATTGGACGGAAAAAGCAAAAGCTAAAAATAAAAATAGGCAAAGATTAAAATGGCGATTTTCTACCTTGAGACTAAACCTATAAAACGCAGTGAGGGGCGTTCGTCAGTTGCCGCCAGTGCATATAGGGCAGGTGTGTCTTTAGTAGATAATCGCACAGGCGTAAAACACAGTTACGAGAAAAAGGGAAAAAATGGCGTAGTTAGCAAAGATTGTTTTATGTATCAAGATGGACAAAAAATTCAACTTGATAGAGGCGAGTTATGGAACATAGCCGAAAAAGCTGAAAAGCGAAAAGATGCCAGGACAGGGCGAGACTTTATCGCTAACTTACCTTTTGAACTTAGCCCAAAGCAAAGGGAAAATATCGTTAGAGAATTTAGTAAAACTATCGCCAAGCTCTATAAGGTTGCCGTTGATTGGGCGATACACTTGCCAGATAAAAAGGGCGATAACCGCAATCACCACGCGCACATTTTAATTACTACTCGACAAGCCAAGCTTGAAAACGGACAAGTTGTCTTGGGGGATAAAACTAACCTTGAAAAAGAAAATAAGGAACTTAAAAAGCAGGGCTTGCCATTAACCCAAGACCAAATTAAGAGTTTACGTAAAGAATGGGAAGTTATCACCAATCATCATTTAGCAATGGCAGGGATTGAAGAAAGGATAGATTGTCGCAGTTATCGAGAACAGGGTATACAAAAATTGCCTACTGTTAAATTGGGGGCAAGGGCAAGCGAGAACGAACGCAGCGGCATAGCCACAAGAAAGGGCGACTATAATCGCCTTGTTGAGAAAGCCAATGCCGAGCATTGGCAAGGCACGATGGCAGAATACATCGAAAAAACTATCTATGATTTAGAACTTGAAATCATTGTCGAAAGCCGAGCCGAAAACAACGCTCAAAAACCGCAAAAAACAGGCGATATTCAACGCCAAAAGCCAAGACCTATAGATAATACTAGCCAACCGAAAAACGAGCCACAAACGCACGATAGGGGGCAAAATGAACGTCCTGAGAAAGTTTTATCCTTCCGTGAAAAAATGGCAATGAAAAAACAGCAGGTACAACCAACGCCCCAACCAGAGCAAAAACCAGTAGAGCCACAGACCAACAACGACAAGGTATCGGCTTTCCGTCAAAAAATGGCAATGCAACAAGCTGAAAAACAGCGAGCCGAACACGCTAAACGGCTTGCCCAATTAGAAAACGAGAGAATAGAACGAGAACAAGCGGAAAGGGCTAGACAGCTTGCCGAGCAAGAGAGACGAGCCAAAGCCCAACAACAAAAAGACGAGCCAAAGCGAGAACGGGATAATAGCCCCCGCCCCTTTTAGAGAGATAGCACCATGAGCCAACAACCGAATAATAACGAAATCAGCCTAGACGAGCGTTTGATGGCGTTGCTAGAGATTAGCGAAAATCAAAGAGCAACCGCAGAAATTCAAGACCAAAAATTTAACGAATTGGTAGAAACCTTTGCAGGATTACGCAATGAGATAGCGGACAATGAAAACGTAAGGGCGGACACATTCAGCAATAAGGCATCACAGGCAATTATTAGAATTGAAAACATAGCCGAAAAAATATCAAAAGAAAATTTAATCACCAAACAAGAGCTAGTAAAAATTATTAGCGATACCGTCACTATATATTTTGCTACAAACCTGGCTCACAATTTAAGTGAAGAAGTTAAAGCAAAAATTCAGCAATCTATTGGCGAGAGCGTGGGCGATATTATCGCCAAAGCCTTGCAGGGCGAAGTAGAAGAACTGCGAAATGAGATTGCCACAATTAGGGGCGAATTAAGAGCCACAGCGAATGAAACAAAGGCGATAGTCGTAAATATCAATGAAGGCGGTGTTTGTCAACATAGTTGTCACCCATATTTAAATCAAGCGACTGAAACCTCATTGGCATTAACCCGCCTAGACAGACGCACAGGATTAAGGGCTGTTGGCTCAACAGGCGAACAATTTCTCACCGCTCTACCATTCCAGCGAGCAGGATTCACCTGCTTTGCCATCACCAGCACCGACT
>ERZ500994.241-NODE-241-length-17817-cov-9.585520_pt1 | contig 17817 bp, 12 predicted proteins | sample MGYA00248878_ERZ500994 | MGnify/ENA primary metagenome ERZ500994 (study PRJEB25958, sample SAMN03398533) | human skin metagenome | study: EMG produced TPA metagenomics assembly of the Human Skin Microbiome Metagenome (human skin metagenome) data set. | reverse complement strand
CAGATGACATACATATCCTTTTAGTTAATCACACCTTCTAATTAGAATCAAATAGTACATCACTAAACACTATGATGCCTATATCTAACTAACTTTTAAAGACTAAAAATACACTATACGACAATTTGTGTCGTTCTATTTAAGTTCTATTTAACTTACCCAATCACCAAATTGATTTGCTCTTCTAACGACCGCCCAACTTCATCCTGTTTTTTCGCCATCAAGAATTTACGCTTGCCGTTGCTATCCTTCGCCCACTGCTTACCAATATCATTTTTGATACGAGCATCATCCGCCGTGTCCAAATGCCCACCTTTATATTCTAGAACAAAAATCGAGCCATCAGTTAATTCTGCCACAAAATCAGGATAAAAATAATCTTTTTCTGTTGGCAGCCAAAAAGATGAATGTGGCTGTTTTGGAATATTACGAACCCAATATTTTACTTTTGGGTGCATATCGAGTAATCTTGCACAGATAAACTCTTCAGAAAAAGCCCCTGAATTTGTCTTTTCCTTTAAATCATCCACTTGAGCATAAAAATGCTTTTCAAACTTCCAACTACCCCGATACGGATTTTTGGTTGGATAAATCCCTGCCTTAAATTCAAAGCTGTTATAAATGGTCAAATCTTCACTTACTTTTAAATTTTCAAACAAATCGCCTTGAAATGCCTGTTTTCGAGCAAGACTAAACAAACGGTCTAACTCTTGGTTAATCGCTTGTACGAGCTGAAATTGGGCACGATGAAGACTGGTTAAAGTAAATTTCCTATCATGGATAAGATATTGAATCAGTTTAAGGAGATAGGCTCGCAATTGACTCTGGGTGATACCATTTCGACGAGTTTTTTTATCTAGCCAATTGACTAAATCATCTTCGCTGATAGTGGTTGGCATGGCTTCAAAATGCAATTGTTTGGTATCAAATAAACTGTAGGTTACTTGCTGTGTTTCTAAGTTCATATCAATTTCAAAGCTATTGGCAGTTTCACGGATATTAAACTGCTCTAAGCTAATCGGAAAATCTAGCAAATTCCATTCAATACTATCTTCAATGGTTTCTTTATCTGCCAATTGCCAAAATCCATCGACAAATAACCCTAGTTGTGGAATCGGTGCAAAAGTTTTATTCCAGTTCTCAGGTGCAATCGCTGCTTGACGTGTCGCTCGTCCTTCTTCAAATGAGGTTTGCACATGGGTTTGATGTTTTTTTGTCGTGGCTTGCTCACTTACTGCTTGTTCAATCGCATCAAATTTATCATCTGTTACCCCTTGAGCAATGACAACGGCAGTACCTTGACTGGTCTCAAAGGTTCTGACATGTTCTTTTATTTCAGGAGAAAACTGCTGTACATCCACTTTAAACGGTACTGAAATCAGCACTTGTGGCTCTGTTGGCTTAGTGGGCGTATTATCAGTTTCAGTCAAAGGTAATACTTGCTGTGGATTTGCAACAATGGCGGCTTCGGCTTCCCAACGGTTAAAGCCCATATTTTCAACCATACGGTCTTTTAAGTTATCTGTCGCTTGAGCAGTCGAATTTGAGATAACGTGGGCATAGGCTTTATTCAGTTCATTTTGTTGTCGCTGTTTTGCATACGGCATACGAAGGACACGCCCTAACAGTTGCTCAACATCAATCGCTGATTGGATATTTTGCAAACTTGCCAATACATAGGCGAACGAACAATCCCACCCTTCTTTTAATGCTGCAACGGTAATTACCACACGAATTGGACAGCTAGGGTCGAATAAATCAAGATTATCCAATTCTTTGGTATCGCCTGTCGAAATCGCTATCCATGATTCATCAATGTTACCTTCTTCAAGCAAAAACTGTTTTACCGCAGGAATATTGGCTTCACCATTTTTGTCTTGGGCTTGAATGAGTAAAATCGGGCGAACATAGTCGCTTTCTTTTTGGGCAATCAGTTCAAGCTTTTCACGTTGAATCAAGGCATCACGCACACAAGCTCGCCAGTCGTCGGGATGTTCGGTCAGTACGACAGGCAGTTTAATCATTTGGGCTGATTTAAGTTCAGCGGCAGATACCGAATAGATGACGTTATTGTCTTTGGGGGTGGCGGTCAGTTCAATTAAGCATTTTGGATTGAGGCGTTGCAAGGTGGCAAACACGCTTTTACTGCGGTTTTTATGGGCTTCATCAATAATCACAATCGGTCGGTGAAGATGAAAGAAATTGACCAATGAATGCTTGACTCGCCCAATATCTTGCTCAGTCAAAAATGGTTGATATTGCAAGGTATCTTCAGTGACTTTATCCAAGTTAGTCGTTTGACTAGGCGTTAGACCTGTAAAATATTCACTCAAATTTTCATCAAAGGCATAGGCATTGCGTTGGTGGGTTTTGTCTTTATCGATATTAAAGGCTTGAATCGTGGTGACAATCACCACGCAGGATTTACCCATGTCATGTTTATTGAGCGTTTGCAAGGTTTCTAGGTCGCACACTTTGACACGGTCGCCATAGTAGCTATGCAATGCTTGACGGTATGGGTGATGTAAGTCGTTCAAGGCATTAAGCGTTTGCACTCGAATCATATCTGTTGGCACAACCCATAGCACGATTGGCGAATCGGTATTGGCGTATTGTCCTGCCGCTACTGGAATGCTGTGACAGGCAAGCAACGTCTTACCGCCACCTGTAGGAATACGAATACACACACTTGGAATACCGTCCAATCGGTCAGTATAAGGTACGCTTGGCATTTGCTGTTGCTGTAGAGTCTGCTCAAAGGCTTGTTCTGCTCCCACGGCTGAGGCAATGCTAAAAAATTGGTTTAAGGCTTCAAGCGATTGTTCTTGGTATCGTTTTAGTTCCATTATTTTTCTCACTTTGCCTTATTTAGTCTTTGTGCCATACAGTGCGTAAGGAATTTGTTTAAATTCGATATTTAGACTTTCTAGTCGGTTTTGGTTAATACGGCTTGCTTCACCAAAAATCACTCGTTTACCATTTTGCCCTAGTGGGTGTGGGAAACTTTCTTCAAGATAACGCAAGACAGGCATGGTCAAGACATTGCCACCGTTGGGTCTGCGGTCGCCTAAGATACCGTTATACAGTAGATAGTAGGCAACGCCATCGTGTACGCCCAATAATGGCGTAGTTGGTGCTTGACTGGTAGGGTAAGCGGTTTTGGTGTCGAGCCACCATACATAGCTGGCTAGGTCGGCAAATTTGACATCGGCATTGAGAAAACCGTTTTCATCAAAGACTGGTGAGCCAAGCGTATAAAAGCTAAATCCGCCACCGCCTTGCCAATCGACGATTTTTGAGATACCGCCTTGTTCGCCGTTGATGACTTGGGTCAAGCGTGGGATAACGTGGGTTTTGGCATGTTCGCCCATTTCTATACCGATGTATCGGCGGTTCATTTTGTGGGCGACGGCACAGGTTGTGCCACTGCCAAGAAAACTGTCCAAAATTAAATCATCTTCATGCGTTGCAATATGCAAAATTCTTTGAATTAAACGTTCTGGTTTTGGCGTTGAAAATGTATCATCACTATTGAATGCTTTTGCTTCATTTTTGGCTTCATGATTATTTCCAACTTCTTCATTTAACCAAACTGTCGAAGGTGGACGACTAGGATTTTCTTCAGCAAATTGTTTTACAAAAATATCCCATTGACCATTTTTGTTTGAGAACTCAACTAAACCCAGTTTTAAATTTTCTTGATATGTATCTCTTGACCAACGCCAATTACCTTCAGTATTGGTTGAAGGTCTTATGGGATAAACTAAAGAGCCATCAGGTGCTTCAATTCCGTACCAAAGATTGGGGCGGTCTTCACGTCTCGAGTTAGAACCTTCTTTCCTTAATGAACGTTTACGATAATATTTGCCAGTAGCTTCATCAAAGCTATTAAATTGCTTTAGATTTTGCTCAATAAAAACTTTATTTACATTGAAAGCTTCTGATTTTCGATAAACCAAAATATTATCGTGGTCAGTGCTGAACATTTTAGCGTCCATTCGCTGGCTATAAACCTTTTGCCAAATAACATTAGAGACAAAATTAGCCCGACCGAAAATTTCATCACACATTACTTTTAGATAGTGCGACTCATTATCATCCAACGTAATCCAAATCGAACCATCTTCACTCAACAAATCCTTCAACATCTGCAACCGTGGATACATCATCGACAGCCATTGCGAATGCTCCAACTTATCATCGTAATGCTCAAACGCCGACTGCGTATTATACGGTGGGTCAATAAAAATACACTTTACCTTTCCGCCGTACAAAGGTAGCAACGCCTTTAACGCCTGCAAATTATCACCTTGAATAATTAAATTATCCCTTGCCATCGCTTCATCACCATAAGCCTGCTCAAACTTTAGCAGATGATAAGGCACAGACTCGGCCGTCTGCTCCGCTTGATTTCGATTAACCCAATTCAACTCCGGCATGGCAACAACCTCAAATAAAATAATGGATAAATCATAAACGATTTTTAAAAAAAATTGGGAGAAAAATGAAGCGACTTAATGTGTCGCAAATGGTAGATTATCATCTAACTATATTCTTTGAATTTGCTAGAATTTTCTCAACTAATTTTTTGAGATTTTAATATGAATGAAAATCAGGCAAAACCATTAGCTTATCTTGACCAAAATGCTTTAGATTTTATTTTGAAAAACGGCGAGGAAGGCTGTTACGAGTTTTTCAGAAAAAATCTACAAGTTGTTTATTCAGATTTTACTTTGCGAGAGATTCATAAAGCGGGACTTAATGCAAATAATGAAGTTAAATCTTTGGAATTTGTTAACGTACTAGAGATGCTAAATGCACAACATATCAAACTATGTCAATTAGAAGATGGGAGTTTCAATATTTGGCGTTCGTTTAAAACCCCAATAGAACATTATCAATACTTTATTGAGTTTGAAATGCCTTTCGACAAGTTTTTAAATCCAATGATTCTGGTTAATCAAGCATTTTATAACGGGATTTCAGATTATAAAGCTTTTGGCGAGCAGCAAAAATCTAATATTTTAGAAATTTTTAGCTTTTTAAAAAGCAAGATTGCTGAACTAGAAGAGCTTAAAAAAAATATGGCTGCTGAAGAATTAGAGGATAAATCTGAAGAGATAGATAGTTTTATTAACGATTACAAACAAAAAATTGCCTTATTGGACAAAGAAATTCCTGAATTCAATGCAAATGTCGATTTTACTAACCAAATATTTGAGGATATGAACGCTGAGAAAGATGCCCATAAAGCTTATCAAGATTATTATAACATTGATATAAATAATCTAAAGAAAATCAATAGTTTCGATTTATTAACAAAAATATTCGAATATCTACAACAACAAAATCCTAAGCTAAATACTGATATTAATACTTTTTTTAACCTATATCCTAATCAGCAAGTCTTTCAAAAAGTTCTTGCAATCTATACTCATCTAAATTTGTTGGGTTATTATCCAGACAAGAAATTGAAAAACCAAGATAGGTTTATAAGTTCCTACATTGATACGAATCATGCTAGCTTGGCTTGCTTTTGTGAATATTTAATTACCAATGATGAACCATTTATAGCCAAAACTAAAGTAGCCTATGAATATCTAAACGTGATGACTAGAATCTATGGTATCAGAATAGATGAAAGAGGCGAGATGATTAGTTTAATTTCAAAATATGATCTGTTTAAATTACTTGATAAGAGGCGCGTTGAAATAAAATAAAGCTTATCAACTACTTTATAGCATTTGAATCTCGCTGAAATAATAAACTCTTAAAAGTAATTTTCAAAAATTTTATTATTAGTATTATCTATATTATCAAATTATAGAGGCTCTGTATTCTGCCACGGTAGCGGCTTTGTAAGCAGATATGTGTACAGATAGGTGAATATAAATGTACAGATAGGAGAATCAGAATGGTCGGATAGATGAAGTTAGATGTACGGATAGGTGAAATATGTGTACAGATTGATGAAATTGGAATCTCAACATAGATTGAGAGCGATTATCGTAAGACAATCCAAAATAAAACCTAATTCATTGATATCCATAAATTTTTATTAACTTTTGTAACCCACATGGATTAACATAGATTACGATTTTACCCATCGTCAAGTGCACTTCTATAATTAGGCTCACATAAATCTGAGATAATGGATAGCAAGTCACCCTATGACGATGCAAAATTTTTACAAGCCAGGTGCTGATAAAGTAATGATTATCAAACCCAATACTTTGGTCGAAGCAGGTTTTGACTTAACTGAAGCCGAGCATGACTTGATGACGCTTGCCATTAATAAACTGCATCGATTACAGTCAGGTGGCAAACGAGTATTAATTAGTGCCAAAGAATTCGCTGCCGCCAATCGAGTCAATGAAATCTATGCCTATCGAGCCTTAAAAGATACTGCCAAAATTCTAGGTGATAGAAAACTCAAATTTACCTTATATCTTGATAAAACCATCCAAGCAGAAAATGACGCTGACAAACTCACCGTTCTCAAACCTCATCATAACAATTTCACTATGCTTCGCTCAGAATATCATTGGCTGCAAGGCGTATCGTATCAAGATGAGCAAGGTTTCATTATTCTAGATTTTTCTGATCCTTTAACCTTTCTGATTGATAATACCAGTAAAGCCTACACTCGTTATGATTTTATCAAAACTGTTGAATTTAAAGGGTGCAGTAGTAAAAGACTGTATGAGTTAATCAACAAATGGAAAGATACAGGCGGTGTACCAGAAATGACCGTCGAAGCATGGAAAGAATTTTTTGGGGTGGCTGATAAATATCCCAAAATTGCAGAATTTAAACGCCGAATCTTAGACCCTGCTATCAATCAAATTAACAAGCAAGGCGATTTTAAACTCACTTTAAAGGCAAGCAAGTTTGGACGCACGATTAGCCATTTTTCCATCACCATTAAAACCATCAAAAGTCCAGACAAGCAAGCCGAACAAAACACCAAACCTGATAAGAAATTGGTGAAATTATTGACCGCCAATCAAGCCAATGTTTTTGCCAAAAAGCTCGCCAATGATGGTAATTTCGGCAGTAAATACGCTCGTGTTGGTGAAAGCCCTAATAGTTTTATCAATCGTTTGAATGATGAATTACAAAGAGATTTATTAAAGGTTGATGAGTATCTACCTTATCTCGAAAAACTTGGTTTTAAAGCGTGCAAGGGCGAGCGTTGAATTATCGTCCTCTTTTATCACTTTTACATTTTTTGCATATCAGAACCGACATAAATAACCTGACCAATCACCGAAAAAAAATCACACTCATTGATTTGGTCTTGCGAAATATCGAATGCCGAATATTTTGGATTATCACTGATGATTCTTAATCCTGTCGGTAATCGCTGTATGCGTCGAATAAAAAGTTCGCCATTGATTAAAAGGGCATAGACCGCCCCATCAATCAATTGATTGTGCTGTTTATCAACAATGACGACAGCATCATTCCCAATCGTTGGCGACATGGTATCGCCTTTATACAGATATCCCACTAATTTTGATGTATCAATCGCTCGCTCAGTCAGCCACCAATTTGGCAACGGATAAGACAAATCGGTTGCTTGATTGCTCATATCCATCAGTGCCAACCAATGCACGTCTTGACTAGTCTGAGATAAAAGCTCACCTGTCATCAGTGTCCAAGGATGTACCCCATAAATTCTCGCCAAATCTAATAGATACTCAAGTTTAGGTTCTCGGCTACTTCCCTGCTGTTCCCAATCTTGTAACGAGCTTCGAGAAAACCCTGACGTTTCAGAAGCCAGTTGTACAACTTCGTCTCGAGTAAGTTGTGCATTTTTTCTAGCTTGTTCCAGACGAGAAGAAAGATTGTTCATATTCATACCTGTATTTAGGTTCTAAATTTGTTTAAAAACTTATTCTAGGTAATTAATTTCCTTTAAATAACGATAATTTAAGCAATGATAGGAGAAAAATACCTATTTTTATTTAAAAATAGGTTGAATTAATAACTATTAATAGGTATTATATGTTTATCGGCAGTTATTAAGATGTAATAGAGCGAAACAATAACCCGATAATAAGTAATTTTTGACCTCAAACAACCGATTTTATAAGGAAACATTATGACATATACCTACCTAACAACGGAAGAGCTTTCTGAACGTATCAAATACGATAAAGCGACCATTCGCAGTTGTTTAAAAGACAGTGTATTGCTCGAAGGCATTCATTACATCCGCCCATTTGGCGGTCGCAAAATCTTGTATGTGTGGGAGCAGATTGAAAAGGATATGCGAACCACGGTATTAGATGACATTAACGCCATGGCATTACAATAAGGAGAAACATTATGGCAAGCATTCGCACCCGCAAGGGCAGTAAATTCTTGATGATTGATTTTCGCTTCATGAATCAACGCTGTCGAGAAACAACCAACCTAATCGACACGCCCGAAAATCGAAAAAAACTGGAAAAAATCATCCAAAAAATGGAAGCAGAAATCACCCTTGGACTATTTGATTATCTCAAATACTTCCCAAAAAGTGAGAAAGGCATTGAACTGATGGCAGTCAAAGAGCGTGTGCAAAGTTTTCAATCTGACACACCCGTATTTAAAGACTTTGCTGAAACTTGGTTTGAAGAAAAGCAAATTGAATGGCGAGCAAGCTACATCGGCAAAATCAAAGATATTTTGGATAAGTATCTGGTGCCACATTTTGGCAAACGCAGTGTTATCGCTATCACAAGGGCAGATGTGTTAGCGTTCCGTACATCCCTCGCCAAAGTGACCTACGGAACAGCTAACAAGCATCTGTCAGCAGCCAGAATTAATTCGATAATGACCACTTTGCGTATGATACTGCAAGAAGCGGCAAAACGCTATAAATTTGAAAATCCTTATGAGGATATCAAGGTTTTAAAACTTGATAAGCCTGATATTGAGCCGTTTACCATTGAGGAGGTATGGAAATTTATCAATGGCGTGCGTAAAGACTATAAAAACTATTACACCGTAAGGTTTTTCACCGGCATGCGAACCAGCGAAATTGATGGACTAACGTGGGAGCATGTGGATTTTGACCGCCGTGAAATCCGTGTTCGCCAAGCGTATGTTAAAGGCGTAATTGGTAAGCCCAAAACCCAAGAATCCAATCGAGATATTGCTATGTCACCTTGGGTTTATGAAGCGCTACAAGCGCAGTACAAAGTCACACATGGTCGCTCAAAATTCGTGTTTTGCAATCGAGAAGGAGAGCCAATCGATTATCACAATGTCAATCGTAAAGTGTGGCATCCCACGCTTCGACTGTTAGGGTTAAAAGCCCGTAATGCCTACCAAACCCGCCATACGGCTGCAACGCTATGGCTTGCGGCAGGGGAGGCGCCAGAATGGATCGCAAGGCAGATGGGTCACGCCAATACTACCATGTTGTTTAAGGTTTATAGCCGCTATGTACCGAATATGACACGCCGTGATGGCAGTGCCTTTGAAGCTTTAATCGCAAGTAGTCAAAATAAAGAGCAAGGAGAATAGTCGTGTTGGTTATTGATTATGAAAAATTGCGTCAAACCATTAAACCGCATAATAATTTGAATTTTGTCAGCCAAACTGCCTGTGATTTGGCAAGAAAGTTGATTACTGAGTATGGTATTGCTAATGACGAAAAGCTGTCTGAATGGCTTAATGAACAAAAATACAAATCACATAAAGCGCTAATGGTTTGGGTACAGCAACAGTTGCCATTAATTGATAGTGATGAAACGGATTTTGAAAGATATCGTCAGCTTCGTCGACTATTTTACGCCAATTTTTCAGAGTTTATAGAAGAGGTGCATTAAAATGCGTGTACGATTACTGACAAATAATATGCTAAATGGCTATTCATTGAAAATGTGCCAGGATTATTGGCAACCTTTTAATTATCCAAACCAACATCCATTTTCGCTTGAATGGCATATTAAACATATATGCCGGCATTATGATGTCACTTCTGAAGAGCTTATTACGAGACTATCGATGGTAAAAGCCTACGATTCTTATATCCGCTGTGATACATGCGGGAAAATGTATGAGTTAAATAATCCTTGCAAATTGCCAAAGCAAGACGATTTTATGAGCTGGCAATGTGATGACTGCAAAATATTTAAGCAAAAAGGGGTGATTAATTTACACAGTTTTTTAGTAAATATAGAAGATGATGATTGTCCATTTTAAATATGCTCTACAAAAATACCGTCTAGTTTGGCGGTATTTTTTTGTTTGTTTAAAAATTAAGTTATTGTTTCAACTTTTTCAAGTGCTCCAAATGAAGTTTAATTTTTCAAAAAATCATTATAGCTTATCAATCAAATAGCGCGAAACAAAACGACATAAGATGTCGCAGCGAATACACCCACTTATTCCCAAAACCTTACATTTTGTTAGAATAAACTAAAATGTTGTTTAAAACTTTTTAATCTAACAAGACTATGACTATTAAATTATCAAATCCGACACTGATATACCTACAAAAACTAACTTCGAATCATGCAGACGAACTAAAGCAATGGTATGACATTCAATGTCAAATTTTTCAAAAAATGGATGACTTGCAACTGGAGGTGGAAATCAATCGAGCCATCCAGAAGCCAATATTCCTGCAAAAATCGGCTAATCAAAACACTTTTTTAAATAACCTTCCTGTCTTATTCGCTATTTTGAACAATTACTTTGCTAGCTCGCAGTTGGTTCGTCCATTAACTGTTTTAACTTTTGATGATGAGCAGCTAGATGCAGGGATGATCTTTTTTGAAACCATCGAACTTATCGCTCGGCAGAAAAAATTGCTCAATGTTGATGATGAACTTGAACGACTTAGACGGCAGATTGCATCTCTATTAACCAAAGAACAGTGGCAATCAATTGTTGGTCATCCTAAGCTTACCCAAAACAAATTTTATCCGCTGTTAGGTATGTCAATTGCCACCGCTTATAACGGCAAGGAAAAAAGTGATGCCAAATAATGATGATATCACAACCTCAATTGGCATCGGAGCTAACCCCAACAATGCTATCGAAAACCAAGACGGTTTGATAGCTATCAAGGCTGACCAAATCATCACAGCAATTGAAATGCTGTTTAGCGAAGAAAAATCAATTAATAAAAGTAATCATTTTCCAGATGACGATATCCTTGCTAATTTGCAGTCTAGTTTGGTTAAATTGGTTATTGAGCTAAACAACTATGTCACCATTGAACACATTGATCTATCAAAGCTTATTGATGAGCCATTACTATCAGAGTTGCCTGTGTTTCAGTCAACCTTTGAAGGCTTTCAAAAGAAACAACTAGATGCTTATCCGCCTTTATTACAACTGATAGTTTTGCTGCACTATTTGAGATTGGGAGAAACAACCAAAAAAAATCAGCTAAAAAAACAATGGTTGCTACTGATTTTGCTTATTGCTGTTCGGCTCAAAATCGTAGGTTTGAAGAGTTATTATAAAACCATTATTTTGCGTATCAAATTGGCGATTTTCTCCAACTCACCGAATTATCAGTGGATTTGGCAGGTACTACAATCCGAACCTCTGGATAAAATTGACTTTGAGAATACAAGCTCCGCCATTGAGCAATTCACTTCACGACTAAAGCAAACAGCTGATAACTATCTTCATCAAATGTTAATCCTCAATGATGCTAAAGTTGGAGAAAAACGTTCTCGTCAATTGCATTACATTGCCAAAGCCACTCAATTAAGCTTTTATAAGGGTAAACGGCAAAGAGCTAAAATTGAGCGTGATGATGAGCAACATGAGCAAAATCAGCAGCAAGCCATCAAAGAATTTCAAGCACTCAGAGATAGAAACAGCACGCCGTCACAATCTGCTCAAGTAGTCGTAGAACCTATTTTTCAACTACCTTTAAGCTATGATTATCGTTGGGATAAGCCACCATTTGACCGAGATTTAGAAAACACTACCCCTGATATACAGACACAATTTTTATTACCTAACATTGACAGTAATGCCCAAACCAATACTACATTTGAAGAAGCTGTCGAAAATGCTCAGCAGTTTTTAACTTATCAAGATCGTCCTAGTGCCAGTATTGCTCATAATCCGCCACTGCAATCGGTTGAGTTGACCTTACAGCAACTGTATATTTCTCGGCGAGATTTTCGTTTTAATACGGACACACATGCTTTATCCCAGTGGGGATATCAAGTCTTGTTTAACCGTCTTGCTTTTGATGCGTTAGTTAGTCAAGCAAGTGAATTGTCAGTGGCTCATAAAAATGCTGCTAAATTGTTATTACTGAGTTTTATTACGGCAATGCCTATTAAAACCTTGATTCAGCCGTTATTTATAGCCACCAGTTCATTATTTACCATCCAGAAAACCCAAGTGACACTTAGTTACCATCTGGGTATTACGCCCAGAAAAATTGAACAGTCCCATTTAGTTTTTGAAAATAATAGCGATAAAGTCAGTTTGCCATTGCCTGTCGCATTGGTACATCATTTAGCCAATTCTGACAACTTGCCAAATATCGAAGCGGATATTAGCCAAAACAAAATTAATGAAATTGCTGACTATTTAAAGGTGTTACGGGAATCACTCGAACTGCCGTACTTATCCATTAACCGCATTGAGATGGCACTGGCGACCCTATTGACAAGGTATTTGGCTGGTAGTCATGGACATATTGCCGAACTAGTTTGCCGTATGCCTGCCCCTGACGCACCTGCTATGTACTATAGTAGTCATGCTAACAGTGAAATCGTTGAACACTATATCAGAGCATTGAAGCAGTTAAATACACAGAATCATTTAATGTTTAATTATTCTAATCGGCGAACCGATGTAAAGGTCGGTTCAGCATTTGCCCTTACCCTTGATAGCGTAAAGACATTGCTTGAAAAGGTGCAAAAATGGGTAGGTAGTACGAGTGATTTTGAGCAGTTATTTAATCGATTAAGCTGCTATGTCTGGCTGGTGTTTTGTGTATTGACAGGCATTCGTCCTAACAATGCATTGGGTGAGGTGAGAGATATCGATTTGGCAGTCGGCTGGATAATGGTAAAAGATAAACCCAATAAGAAAGTGCAAAATCACCGCTTGATACCTTTATGCGACACGCTAATTAAGCATTTGGTCATCTACCAAAAAATCCTTGCTATTTTACGCACCCAATCCCTTGATAACCCTGCTATCACAGCAAGATTACATCGAGTCACGTTTGACGATGCCGATATTACCTTGCTCAATTTACTCTCCGAAAAATTTGATAAATTACACGCCATCAAACGGGGCGATATGAATGCATTTTTACAGGATTTTATTAAGCTTGATGTTTACTGGACACGGCATTTTGTTCGCACCCAATTAGAAAAACGGCAAGTGCCGATACATCTGATAAACACCGTGATAGGGCATGAGAAAAACCAACAAGAAGCCCTTGGTAAATTTTCTTCGACCTCAAAAAAACAAGTCCATGATGTTCGCCATACCTTTGAACATATCGCTACAGACTTGGCATTAGATAACAGTATTCACTTTCTTGAACAGCAACTTCATCAATTAAAAGAAAAATAACTTACCATGATTTTAAAATTTCCCAAGCAATTTATTGCTGATTTTACGCCCATCCGTCATAACGATAAAGCCTTTAGTAAAGCGATAGCAAGTAAAGCCTCGAATAATGCTTTAAGCTTTTTTGCCATTCGGCAACATAGAAAATCAGTGTTATTTCTCAAACTCTCATCGCTATGGCGACAACAACAGCAAGATAACACAGGACATCGAAAATGGGCCAAGGCAGATAAATACGTCAATCGTTTTTTTGCCAAACAAATTTTTTATCCTTGTCCTAATCCATGCTTTGCTACCTATCATTCACTTAATCAACAGTTTAGCAAAGATTTTACCCGCTTATGGCGTATCGCTATTCCTATCTCAAAATTAGGCTTTGAGCAATTCTTACTGTCTGCTCAAGGCTTTATTAATCAGTATTACAATGATAATAAAAAAACTTATCTGTCGGCACATCGCCATTTAACCCAGTTTATCACTTATCAAAATACCCAGATTATTGAAGAATATCATTATCGGGTGCCATCGCCACCGATTGACGTTGAGCCCAAGGAAAATCCCCTTAGCTATACTGATAGTTATGTCACCAATGGCAAGAAGCTGCGCAAAATCATTAAAGCTGTCCATCACCATTGGCAGACACATGATGATTTTTCTATAGAAGAAAGCTTAAGTTGGCTGATTTTTAGTGGCATTATCTACGGTGGCATTAATGATGCCACGCTGCTGCAAGCTTGGCTGACTAGCTTGCTAAAAGCTTGTCAAAAGATTGATGATTTCTTAGTGTTTGATGATTATCGATTGTTATTGAGCATACGTTACCCTTCAAAACACTATGGTAATGAATTTGAGAATGAAACGCTATTTAATACCCACCAAATTTTGCTTGATGCGTTGAGTCTGTGCTGGCTATATCGTTATAAACAAAGTGGTCAGACATATCCTAAAGCCATTAATGTCAATGCGTTGTTATTAACAGGTCTTACGCCTATCATTAATCAATTAGGTCTTAAAAAAATCACGCTTAGTTGGCTCTTAAAAAATGCCTGTTATCATTGGGAAATGCTTGACGGCGTTGATATTGACCAAGCCTTGGTGGGTGTTATGCAAGGAAGACATCGTACCACGGGACTGATAAAGGCCGATTTTGAAAACTTGTTATCTGCTAATCCAGCGTCAAAAAAATTGGATGCCAATTACGATTTGATGACACTAGCCAAGCTTGATATTCAAAGCACAAAGCCGCTTGATGCTACAAAAGCAGGGTATAAAGAAAAGGTGAGACGATCAGACTTGGTCAAAGATATTCACAATATTTTCGATAAAGTTATGGATAAAAAATATCGTCCCCGGTTTATCGAAACACTCAATAAAAAACCAACAAAAGACGAATATATTTTATACCGCTTACAATCACTGCATCATATTGGCATCAGTTTAAGTGAACGAATTTTGATCGCGTGGATTGCTGATTTTGTGAAGCGGCAATCTGCCAATTATCAGTCAATTCTACAATACCTAAGCACCATCGGTTATGAATGGATTTATTTTACCAATTTTCAGCCCATTGATAGTTGGACGGATGAAGACTTTACTGAAACGTATGATGAAATGCTCGATTATAAAAAAAGTATATTAGGTAACCAAGATATCACCTATGCTGCTCGGCGGCTACAAAGTTTGCATAACTTTGCTGAAACAAATTTTGGGCTCGCAAAAGTCACCATTGAACAAGCAGAGAGTAAGCTAAAGGTAAGAGCCCAACTGCTCTCAGTCCACCAGTATTTGGCTTTCTTAGAGCAATTGACCCTGAATACCCAAGGACTTGATGGAATGATGGTTCGGGTGTTTTATATTCTCGCTTTCAGAACAGGTATGCGAAAAAAGGAACTGCTTGGGCTAAAATTCTCAGATATAGAACTGTTATCTTTGCCGCATCCTTCATTGCTGGTTCGTCCCAATGAACATCGCTCTATCAAAACTGAGGGTTCAATTCGGCGGGTGCCGATTTTTGCGGTTTTGACCCAAGAGGAACTCAATTTTGTGAGTGATTTTTTTAAGCTGAGTAAACCCGATAAATTGAATCAGTTAATTTTTGTTTTTGCTGATAGCATACAAGGCATTGGCGATTCTTTACCCAACAATCTGCTAGAGCAAGTGTTGGCAGACATTGGGGCAACGCAAGAAATTACGCTTCACGGATTACGACATTGCACCGCCACCAATTTGGCATTATCACTCAATGCCACCCCAACGCTCGCTAGATTATTAACTCAGCAGACAGATGAACAGCGACAACGTCTGCATAGCGAATTATTAGGTGTCCATGATGCTCAAGACAAGTGGCACGCGATTGCCAGTTTTGTTGGGCATATCAGCCCACAACGCACTTTTCAGTATTATATTCATACGGCTATGTTGATGGCGACAGATAAAATTACCCAGGCGGAAATCATAATTCCTTTAGCTACTTTCAAAAACATCACAGGTTTTGATAGGCGTAAACTGGGCAAAAATGGCTATCAATTTGAGGGTGATAGTGTGAATTTAAAAACTCTGCAACCTTTGCTCAATCGTTTAATATTGGACAAGCGAAAAGCTGTCAAAGATAGTTGGCAGCGAATAGGGGAGCAACACCCCTTGCCCATGTTGGGTTCAATGTTTGATGAAAAAGACGATCTCGCGAATCAAGACTTTTTGACCTTTGCTTTTCATCGATATAGCGTCAATCAGGTATTAACTTTACTTGCTAAAGCCGATGTGATTTACGAGCAAGATTTGGATGCAAACTTTAGCCAAATCATCCAGCAAAGTTCCATTGATGATGGTATTGCTCAACATCTAATTGCTAGAGCAAAAATAATAGCAAATTTAAAAACAAGAAAAAAACAACCGCGTTTTACCATTGAGCCAAACCAATTATCACCAATAGCGGTTTCTCACGATGATGAAAAAAAGTTACGTCAAGCGCTGATGCTAAATTTGCGTCAATTGATTACCCAGAAGGATTTAGGCTATCAAAAGTTACTGACAATGGGAATTCAAAAACTCAGCACCAGACAGCCTGCCTTACCACTGTCTTATGCAGAATTGGTTGAATTTTTACCCATTGCCTTAACATTACTGCCTGCTGAGAAATGGCTTATCAAGTATCAAAAATCTGATAAAGCAATTTATAGTAGATTAAAAACGTTAATCCAGACATATCATGAGCAAAATGAAGAACCTAAATTCCATCTTGTTCCAAGTAGAACATCTTTTGATTATGAAATCGGGATTGCCCATAAGCAATCCGTTGGCAATAATTTGACTTGGCAGTTTTCGTCATTGTTGCGGTTTATCGTGCATTACCTGTTTTTGTTTAGTACGGATACTAAAATGATAATCGATAAATCGTAAAGTCGCTTGCTAAATAAAGGATTTTATTGCCTAGCAGAGCATCCCTAAATGTATCAATGTTTTAATTGAGATTCGTCTTTTCTATTTAAAATTTGAGTCCAAAACCTGCGCCATAAGTTGCATCTCCACTGCTTACCCATGATGCGCCAACTTTATAACTTACATTACCAGTTGTTCCAGATATTCCTAATGCAAATGCAGATTCACCATTATATAAACCTGTGCCACCAGTAATCATGCTGCCTTCACCATTTAAGGTAGGCATCATTGCTAAAGCTGTTGAGCCTGCAATTCCTGCACTCAAATTCTTATCCATTTTATTAATACGGTAACCTAATGAATTGATTTGATTTGTATGGTTCTCAAGCAGCATATTTTGTCCCAAATTCTGAGATTCTAAACGTCGTACCTCAGTGTTTATCTTATTATCAAGGTTAGATACTGCAACTTTATCTGCTTTTACATTTTCTAAGCGTTGGGTTTCTGCACCGATAGATTGGATAAGATTAGTATTATTAAGTACTTGCTTGCTTGTATTGTCTAAATCTATTTGATTAGCTTTAGTATCAACAACGTTAGTCAAATTTCTCATATCAGTGTTTAAAATGACAATACCCTTATCATGCAATTGTAAGGTGGTTTGAATGTTAGCATTTTCTGTTTTTAGGTTAGCCACATTGGTGGATAGGTTGTCAACAGTACCCTTATCCGCTTTAATAGCATCAAGGCGCATTAGTTTTGTATTAACCGTATTAATTTGATTACTATTATTAGTCACTTTTTGGTTGGTCGCATCAAGATCAGTTTGATTAGCCTTACTTGCAATAACGGTATCTTGCGCTTGATTTTGGTTATCAA
>ERZ500994.240-NODE-240-length-17869-cov-5.669586_pt1 | contig 17869 bp, 19 predicted proteins | sample MGYA00248878_ERZ500994 | MGnify/ENA primary metagenome ERZ500994 (study PRJEB25958, sample SAMN03398533) | human skin metagenome | study: EMG produced TPA metagenomics assembly of the Human Skin Microbiome Metagenome (human skin metagenome) data set. | reverse complement strand
TGCCGCCGGGCAAGCGCTGAGCCGCTACGCTTGCGCCATGGCATCCCACGAGTCGCCCGCGCCGTCGGATACTCCGGAGGACGAGAACAAGCGCAAGTTCCGCGAGGCGCTGGCGGCCGTGGCGATGGTGACGTGGATGGTGTTCTGGATGCAGCGCACCGCGAAGACCATGAAGTCGACGCTCGAGGGCGACGTGGACCGGGCGCTCGCTCGCGGTGGCATGTGGGCGTTGGTCGCGCTCGGGTTCCTGTCGGTCGCCCGCGAGGGGATCGAGACGACACTGTTGTTGTGGTCATTGGTCCAGTCTTTCGGGAACGCGCCTGCAGCCCTGTTGGGTGCGATTCTCGGGATCCTCACCGCGGTGATCGCTGGGTGGCTACTCACTCGCGGGCTTGTGCGCGTGAACCTTCGGCTGTTCTTCGCGTGGACGGGCGCCATTCTGGTGATCGCGGCAGCAGGCGTTCTTGCGTACGCGTTCAAAGACCTGCAAGAACCCGGCGTGGTCCCCGGCCCCTTCACCGCGGGTGCGCCTATCGACCCTGCGACCGGTGCCGTTGCCATCGGATGGGCCGGGTTCCCGCTCGGCTGGGCGTTCGATCTGAGTAGCTCGATCGCACCCGGCGGCGCTCTCGCCACCGTCCTTCAGGCGACGGTCGGATTTATGCCGCGCATGTCGTGGTTTCAGGTGATCGCGTGGGCCGGATACATCGCCATCGTCGGATCGTTTTTCGCGCGCGGACTTCGCCGCCGAGCCTCCACCCGTGCAGCCTCGCCCTCGCCCGTACCTCACCTCGTCGGAGAATCATGACCCCTCGCATCCCCCTGGCGGTGACCGCCCTTGCCGTGGCGGTGGTCGCTCTCGCCGGCTGTGTGGCGAAGGACGCCGCCACCACAGCCGACGCGCTCACCGTGACCTCCGACGACAACACCTGTGGCGTGTCTGCTGCGGGCGCATCCAGCGGGACTCTTGCATTCAACGTCAACAACACCGGCACTCAGGTCACCGAGTTCTACCTCCTCGCCTCCGACGGGCTGCGTGTCGTCGGTGAGATCGAGAACATCGCACCGGGTGCGAGTCGCACGCTTACCGTCACCGCGCAACCGGGAAACTACCTCACCGTGTGCAAACCAGGAATGGTCGGCGAAGGTATCGGGCGCGCCGCGTTCACCGTCACCGGCGATCAGGTCGCCGTTACCGGTGCAGATGCGCAGCAGAAGCAGCAGGCCGTGAATCTGTACGCTGCGTTCGTGAAGGATCAGGTCGAGCAACTGCTCCCGGCGGCGAAGGCCTTCACCGCTGCGTATGCGGCCGGCGACGACGTCACCGCGCGTGCACAGTTCCCGCAGGTGCGCGCCTTCTATGAGCGCATCGAGCCGGTCGCGAGCACACTCGGTGACCTTGACCCCAAGATCGACTACCGCGAGGTCGATGCTGTCGCGGAGAATCTTGAGTGGACCGGTTTCCACCGCATCGAGAAGGACCTCTGGGTGCCCGCCGCTGATGCGCTCAACGCCGATCAGGTCACCCCTGCATGGCAGAACTGGAGCCCGTCAACTCCCGAACAGCGCGCGCAACTGGGCGAGCGCCTCGTCGCCGACATCGGCCAACTGTACGACTACGTGCACTCAGACGACTTCCAGGCGGCTCTCGACGGTCAGGGCATCGCCGCGATCTCCAATGGAGCGATCAGCCTGCTCGACGAGGTCGCAACCAAGAAGATCACCGGGGAAGAGGACTGGTGGTCGCACACCGACCTCTACGACTTCGCCGCGAACGTCGAGGGCGCCAAGATGTCGTTCAGTTTCGTAAAGGACTTCGCCTCGGCAACCGGCGCGCAGGGGGCCACACTCGTCGAGCGGATCCAGACCGGATTCGCGTCTCTCGAGAACGAACTCGCAACGCACGGTTCCCTCAGTGCGGGCTTCGTGCCTTACACCGATCTCACCGCAGCGGACAAGCGTGCGCTTGTCGATCAGATCAACACGCTCGCCGAACCCCTTTCCCGATTGACGGGCACCATTCTCAACTGATCCGGTTCACCGCAGTCACGTGCCGCGGTGCCAGAAGAGGCCACGCCGCGGCAGCGCGCGCAGTCGCAACCGATACGACAGGGACGACCACTGCGGCCGCGAGCACGTCGGTCGGGTAGTGAACGCCGAGGTAGACACGCGACCACGCCGTCACGAGTACGACGAGCACCGCCACCGGCACGCTCCATGCTCGCGTACGTCGGGGCAGCACGACGAGAACCACAGCACAGCACAACGCGGCCGCGAAGGCTGTGTGACCGCTCGGATAACTGAACGACATCGGATCAGCGACGATCATCGGCTGCAGCATCGCGGGGTCTGGTCGAGGCCGCCGTACGACCAGCTTGAGCGCCTCAACGCACGCCCACGGAACAACCAGCACGATGCCCGCGCGCACCGTGTCCTGCCACGAACGCGTGGCCAACAGGATCCAAGAAAGCACGATCAGCGACACAAGGATCCCTCCACCGATCCCGAACACCGAGTTGATCGCCAAGGCGACGACGTCGCCGGCAGTGCTGTGCAGCCCGTGCACCAGGCCCACGAGTCCGACCTCCGCGTCCGACCATGTGGGCGACGCCACGATGAGCAGACCACTGACCGCAGCGGCTACCAGGCTGAGGGCGGCAAGGGAGACGCTGAGCCATGCAGCGGAACGGCGTGGTGAAGACGGCATCCATGCACTCTCCGTCGTCGGCTCTAAGGCAGCACTGAGAAGTCCCACAGCGCCTATGGATCTGCTCAACGCTGACCGCCGGCGGCTGATTCTTTGACGCTCATCAGAGGCCGCACGTCACGGTGAGGTTATGCGGGACCAATCGCCCGCGGAATGGAGACATGACATGACTGTTCAGAAGAAGACCCTCATCGCGAGTATCGGCGGAGGTGCAGCGGCCCTCGTCCTCGGTATCGGTGGTGTCGCGCTCGCCCTGCCCGCCAACGCAGCGACGCCGGCGCCGGCGAGCTCCACGTCGGCCACAGGCACCGCGGCCGTCGACGGCAACTCGACCGCGGACACGGAAACTGCCGACGACAACGGTGCGGCCGACACGGACACCGAAACCGCCGACGACAGCAGCGCGACCGACACGGACACCGAAACCGCCGACGACAGCGGGGCTGCGGACACCGACACGGAGACCAACGACGACGCCTCCTCGTCGTCGAGCGGCAACTGAATCGAGACGACGAACCCCATCGTCATCTCGCCCCCACCGGTCGCGGGGCGTCTGGTCCGAGGCGCCCCGCGATCGTCACTTGTCGCAGCCCGTCGCCGAGCGGCACTTTCTTAGAAGTGACTTAGACGAAGGGTCGAAGGCTCGGCGTTATGACTCCCTACCGTCCCCGGACCGGCGCCCTCGAGCCCGGTAGCGTCTCTCGGGTGCCGGAGCCGACACTCGTCTTCTGGGCTACGAAAGCGGCTTCGACGGCTCTGGGTGAGGCCCTCTCGGATTTCTCCATCCGCATCATGGATCCTGTCGTCGCGGTCTTCCTCGGCTTCGTCTTCTTCGCCCTGGCCCTGGTCTTGCAGCTGACGCGAGGCCGCTATGTCCCCGCGGTGTACTGGCTGGCAGTGGCCGCAGTGGGAGTGTTCGGCACGATGGCCGCCGACGTCATGCACGTGGTGATCGGCTTGTCGTACGCCGCCACGGCTGCACTGTACGCGGTCGTGCTTGCGGGAACGTTCGCGCTCTGGCGGCGCACCGAGCGGACGCTTTCCGTCCACCAAATCACCACAACTCGTCGCGAGCTCTACTACTGGGCGGCCGTCGTGGGGACCTTCGCGCTCGGTACCGCCGTGGGCGACCTCACTGCAGTGGGGCTGGGACTCGGATACCTGCCGTCTGTTTTCCTGTTCGCCGCGGCGATCATGCTCCCGGCGGTCGGGTACAGGTATTGGCGTTGGGGGGCCGTGTTCTCGTTCTGGTTCGCATACGTGTTGACCCGCCCGCTCGGCGCGTCGGTCGCGGACTGGCTCGGCAAGCCATCTGCCGAAGGGGGGCTCGGCGTCGGGTCGGGGTGGGTGTCCCTCGGCTTCGCGATCATCATGATCGTGCTTGTCGCTGTGATGTATGTCCGTCCACAGACCTCGACGGCGCTGGCTTCCCGGGACGCTCCGCGGGCGCGGGTCGGGTGAAGAAATTAGGAGGTCTCCGCATGTGGAGCATCGCGGCAGGTGTCATTGGCGGGGCAGTGGTCATCGCGGGTGTGTTGGCCGGCGCGGTCAAGCTGGCCGCGATCATCGCTGACCAGCTCGACGACAAGGATGACGAGTTCGCCGACTGACAACACACGCTTCCTTCGCCACGCCGGACGCGGTCAACCTTCCCGCCCGGAGCCCTCGTCGAGGCCCACAGGTGCAGAGGTCAAAGCCATCAGCAGCCGGAGAGCATCTGCTGATCGTGATGCGGGCTCCGCGTCGTAGGCGACGAGCGCCAGCCCATCGTCGGCGGGGAAGGTCACCGCTTCGAACGTCAATGTCAGCTCCCCCACAAAGGGGTGGTGAAGGGTCTTGGCCCCGGTGGAGTGCCGATACACCTCGTGAGATGCCCAGCGGCTCCGGAAATCAGGGCTGCGGGTCGCGAGCTCTCCGATAAGGTCCGTGAGGCGTTTGTCCGTCGGGTACCGCCCGGCTTCGGCGCGCAGCGTGGCGACCAGCCCGTCGGCCATCGCAGCCCAGTCATCCCAGAAGTCATGCGATCCCGCGTCGAGGAAGGTGAACCGCGCGGTGTTAGCAGGCTGCGCGGCGCTACTGAGGACAGGGCTGTAGAGGGCGCGGCCGGGCGTGTTGAACGCGAGCAGTGGCTATGTCAAGTTCGTTTGGCCCCGGGGTGACGGCTTGATCTGGCCCCGGTAGTGTTGGCTGGTCAAGGGTGGGTGCTCGCCGAGCCTCGCGATGATCTGGGGACTGCGAGGATGGCAGTATGCAGATGCTTCGCCGCGTGGTCCTGACCGTCGCCCTTCTGAACCTCGGCTATTTTTTCGTCGAATTCACCGTGGCGCTCACAATCGGTTCGGTGTCGCTCTTTGCTGACAGTGTCGATTTCCTCGAAGACGCGTTGATCAACCTGCTCATCTTCGCCGCCCTGCCGTGGACGGCGACCAGGCGCAGAACGGTCGGCTCGGTCCTAGCTTTCGTGATCCTGATCCCGGCCATCGCGACCATCTGGATGGCGATCGCCAAAGCCTTCGACCCCTACCCGCCCGAACCGTTCGCGCTCACCATCACCGCGTTCGGCGCGCTGCTGGTGAATCTGACCGCAGCGCTGCTGCTGGTGCGGCACCGCCATCACAGTGGAAGCCTCACCAAGGCTGCGTGGCTCTCCGCCCGTAACGACGCGTTCGCCAACATCGCGATCATCACTGTCGGCATCCTCACGTTCTGGTTCGCGACCGGTTGGCTCGACATCATCGTCGGAGTAGGAATCGGTATCCTCAACGCCGACGCGGCACGAGCCGTCTGGAAAGCAGCACGTCAAGAAACCGACCCCACCCCTTAGGAATCGTCCGAGGCCAGCGACGGACTCGAGCGGCGCAGTCGCTGATACCGATGCTGTCTGTGGTGGTTAGGGAGTGGCGTGTTGCTGGCGGGTGTGGGCGAGGCGGTAGGAGTCGGTGCCAGTTTCGATGATGTTCCCCCCGAAAGTGAGCCGGTCAACGATCGCCGCGCAGAGCCGCGGGTCGGTGAACGTTTTCGTCCACCCGGAGAACGACTCGTTCGAAGCGATTCCCACTGAGTTCTTCTCTTCCCGTTCGGCGAGGACCTGGAACAGCAGCTCCGCTCCGCGCCGGTCCAGTTCCATGTAGCCGAGCTCGTCGATCAGGAGCAGGTCGACCCGGCCGTAGCGGGCGATGGTACGCGCGAGCGTCTTGTCGTCGGCGGCCTCGACAAGTTCATTCACGAGGCGGGTAGCGAGGGTGTACTTGACGCGGAACCCCTTCTCCGCAGCCGCAGTGCCCAGCCCGATCAAGAGGTGGGACTTCCCGGTCCCGGAGTCACCGATCAGGCAGAGCGGTTGCCCCCGGCGAACCCAATCGCCGGTAGCGAGAGTGTTGATGGTGGCCGGGTTGATGTTCGGGTTCGCGTCGAAATCGAAATCCCCCAACCATTTGTCTCGGGGGAACCCGGCGGCTTTCACCCGGCGGATCGAGGAACGGCGGTCCCGGTCGTCGCATTCCGCGAGGAGTAGCTCGGCGAGCAGCCCGTGATAGCTGAGTTGCTCTTTCTGCGCGATCCCGACAGCGTCATCCACGACCGCGCGGATCGTGGGGAGGCGCAGCCGGCGGCAGGCCTGATCGATGGCGACCATCGCGGCTTCCTCTGTCAACCCGCGGCGGCGACGGAACGTAGGAACAGGGGCAGGCGTGGTTGTCATGACGCGGTGTCCTTCCGAGACGCAGCCAACGGCCGATCCGTGATGGGGCGGTGCAGGGTGAGCAGGTCGTCGTAGCCGGCGACCGAGGGTGTGGGGCGTGTATCGGCGGGAAGACCGGCAATCACTGCGGCCGGATCCATCAACCGCCGCTGGGTGAGAATGACAACACGGTGCTCGATGATCGGGGTCTGCGCGGGAAGATGACGGTCTGGGCTGGCCCCACCTGTGCCGGCGGCGTGATGTCTGCGTGCTTCGACCGCGACGACATCCGCCGTGACCGCGCCGATGCTCACCGCCGCTGTAAGCCCGGCAATCACGTCGACTGCGGGCATCGACCGGTGCAGTAGCAGCACGTCGATCAGCTGCCTGGCCCCGGCCGCATCGCCGTTCACCTTCCTCGTCGCCGCCCAGAACGCTTCATGCGCTGCAGTGAACACGCCCGCCGCCCGGGCGCGGGCTAACGCGGTCGAGCCGGGAAGAGCGCCCGGTTTGATCTGCAGCACCTCGAGGTAATGGTCAAGGTCGATGCTGTCCGCGCCGCGTGCCACCACGCGGGGATGCTGCGCGATGACGGTGCGCCCGTCGAAGACGACCAGTTCCGACGCGCGTAGCGAGACGCGGACCTGTCGGCCGATGAACCGGGACGGGACGGAGTATTTCGCCATCCGCACTGTGATCAGCGAGGAACGGTCAACCCGCGGCGTCAGCGGTAAGCCGGGATCGAAATCATCGACCGGCAACGCAGCGAGAGCGTCACGGTCCAGGGCGTAGTCCGCTTTGACGGTGCGGATCCGGGACCCGATCCGACGGTCCTCGTCGACCTGATCCCAGGCGATGACCTTCTCGTTGAGTTCCGCGAGGGAATCGACCACTGGCATCGGGGAGAGCCAGGTCCGGCGAAACCGTCCAACGTCGCCCTCGATGCCGCCCTTCTCATGCGCGCCCATTATCCCCGGCTGACAATAGAAGGAGTCAAACCCGTAGTGGGAACGGAACAGCACCCACCGGTCGTTCTCCACCCGAGCCCGACCCTGCCCATAAAGCACCGACTGGACCGCGGCGGTCAGGTTGTCGTATTTGATCTGCCCGGTCGGGATCCCGCCGATGGTGTGGAACGCGGCGATATGACCCTCCAGGAATGCTTCCTGCGCCTGGGTCGGATAGATGCGGTGCACCGCCCTGCCCGAGAAGCAGAGCCGGAACGCGAAGAGGTGACACTTCGTTTTCACCCCCGCCAGCACCACCCAGACCTCACCGAAATCGACCTCCGCCTCATACCCGGGGACATGCTCCTGCGGGACGAACGCTTCCACCCGCCGGCCCGCCGCGATCTCCACCGCCGCCCGCCGCACCCGGACGTAATCACGGACGGTGGAGTACGACAGGTCGGCGGCGCCGTGCTCGTCGATCAGCCGAGCGAGGATGCGTCGTGCGGTGTGGCGCTGCTTCCGCGGCGCATCCAGATCCTCGATTAGCATGCGCTCGATGTGCGGCTTGAACGGCTCCAGGCGGCCAGCTGTTCGGACGGGCGTTTTCCGCGGAGGAGGGACCGCGGACTCAAGTCCAGCTCGCACCGTTCGCCGGTGCACGCTATGTCGGCGAGCAAGCTCCCGAACCGACAACCCCTCAACACGCGCATCCCTCCGGATACTCGCGAACAAATCCACCCTGGACACCATCCCGGCCCTCTCCGTCGACAACCTGCCAGACGAGACCACGATGAGGTGGGGCCAAATCAAACCGTCACAACCACCCCGGCAAGTCGCAAGCGGGGCCAAACCAAGCCGTCACAACGGGGCCACTTCAACCTGTCACAGACAGAGCAGGTCGAGCCGACCGTTGCGGAGGTACGCAGGGCCTGACATCGAGTCGAGAAGACGCTGCAGGCCAGGCCTCACCCGGCTGGTGACCGAGGCGCGGGGCCGTAGCCCCACGCTGTTTGCGTTTCGAGCCAGATCGAACAGGTGCGCACGCTCGGTGTCGTCGAGTCGCAGTGCGCCTGCCAGGGAGTGCAGCACGCTCTCGGATACGCCGGTCAGGTTTCCGCGTTCGAGGCGTACGTAGTAGTCCACGCTGACGCCCGCGAGCACCGCGAGCTCCTCCCGACGCAGCCCGGGAACGCGTCGAGCGCCTCCGAACGGGGTGATGCCAGCCTGCTCGGGTGTCAAACGTCCCCGCCGCGTCGTCAGGAAGTCGCGGACCTCCGACCGGTTGTCCATGAGCCGAGCATACGAACATCCGCGATCTTCGCGAGGGGTGACAGCGTTACCTGGCTCGTGGTTCGCGCGGGGGTGACCATGGATGAACGTTGCGGAAAGGGGAATCGTCATGGCCGAGAAGACGCGAGCACAGCAGCTCGTCGCGGACATCGCACCGAAGCTCGCTGACCTCACCGACGAGGTGCTGTTCGGTGACGTGTGGAGGCGACCGGAGCTGTCTCCGCGCGATCGCAGCCTCGTCACCGTCGCCAGCCTGATCAGCACCGGCAGCACGGAACAGCTGGAAAGCCACCTGCGTCTTGCCCGACAGAACGGCCTCACCGACGCCGAGCTCGTCGAAGCGATCGTGCACCTCGCGTCCTACGCGGGGTGGCCTCGGGCGATGTCGGCCGTGCATGTCGCGAAGCGTGTGTTCGCAGAGCCGGCGGACTGATGCACATCGATCCTCGGGGCGCGACGGTGCGGGGACCATCGGATCGATTCACCGGCGACGTGTGGGTCGACACCATCGCCCGCCCCCAACCGCCTGGATACGCGACAGTTGCTCTGGTCCGATTCGCCCCCGGCGCGCGCACCGCCTGGCACGTCCACCGCCATGGGCAGACCCTCCACATCACGCAGGGAACCGCCGTAGTGCACACCCGCGATGGTCGGACAATCATCGCGGGCGCAGGCCAGAGCGTTCACACTCCGCCGGGAGAGTGGCACTGGCACGGCGCCGCGGACGACAGTTTCATGGAACACCTCGCCGTCAGCACCCTCGCCCCATCTGAGAAGGACTCCGCTGTCGAGTGGGCCGAACACATCACCGCGGAGGAATACGCCTCCGCTCTCACCCACAACGAAAGGCCTTCCAACCCATGAACGAGAACACCACCCCTCGGGTTGCCGTCATCACCGGCGCCTCCTCCGGCATCGGCGCCGCAACCGCCCGCGCTCTCCACTCCGCCGGGTACCGGGTCGCATTGCTCGCACGACGTGCTGACCGGATCTCGGCTCTCGCCGCTGAGCTGGGGCCGGCGCACTCCCGATCCAGGCCGATGTCACCGACCGTAAGCAGCTCGTCGCAGCCGCCGACCGCGTGCAGCAGGAACTCGGCGGAGCGAACGTACTGGTCAACAACGCCGGCATCATGCTCCTCGGCCCATTCGCGTCCGCGCAGCGCGACGACTACCGCAACATGATCGACATCAACCTCCTCGGCGCGATCACCGCGACCGAAGTGTTCCTCGACCAGCTGCGCGAAGCGCCCGGCGACGTCATCAACCTGTCGTCCGTCGCCGGGCACACCGCCCGCGCAGGCGACGGCGTCTACGCGGCGACGAAGTGGGGGCTCAACGGCTGGTCAGAGTCCCTCCGTCAGGAACTTCTCCCCAACGTGCGCGTGACCCTCATTGAACCGGGCGTCGTCGACACCGAGCTCCCCTCGCACATCACCCACGACGCCACACGCGAAGCCGTTCTGAAGGGATACTCCGCGGCCACCGTCAAGCCGGAAGAGATCGCCGCGGTCATCGGTTTCGTTCTGGCTCAGCCGCGCCACCTCGCCATCAACGAGATCCTGCTGCGCCCCGCCGACCAGCCCTGAGGGTCGCTGGCCGCCAGGGCCGGTCGGCTCGGTCACGACGAGAGTGCCGAAAGCAGGGTGGACAGCGCGTCCTCCTCCGCTACCGCGTCCGGGCTGGAGGCGCGTACCTCGGTGAGGACCGCGTCGATCATCCCGTCGAGCACAGCCCACCCGTTCGGATTCAAGGGTTTCAGCACCGATTGCGCGGCATCCCACGCTGATTCGAGGTCCTTGACGCGAGCCACGGCACCGGCCTGATCCCCGGCTTTCACCTTTTCGAGGGTGTCTTGCGAGATCGTCCGAAGTTCGCTGACGTCTGCGGCGGGGAAGCCCGCGGTCGCCGACTCGCCGGGTGCGAGAGTTGCGGTCGACGCGGGTCCTTCTTCGCTCGCTGCCGCTGTCGTGTGGGGCTGCGCAGACGCCCAGATCAGCAGGCCGGCGGTGAGCACAGCAACTCCACCGAAGTAGCCGAGCATCGCCCGTTCCCGTTTCGGGCTCGACCATGGGCTCCGCGCCCACGAAGGCTGCTTTGTCAGTTTGTCGGGGCCGATGGCGTCCGCGCGCGATACCGTCAGATAGATCACAGTCGCGATGATCGCGACGAGGAAGATCACGCTGGTCACAGCGACTCCCAGCCCGAGACCCTGCTGGTCAGCCGGGAAGCCCATCCAGTCTCCGAGGTTCGCGCCCAACGGGCGGGTCAGGATGTAGGCGAGCCAGAACGACAGTGTCGCGCTCGCGCCCAGGCGCCAGCCGATGATCACCGCGATGATGAGCGCCGCGGGAAGCAGCACCGACACACCCGGACCCCAGCCGGTCACCTCGAGGATCCAGTCGCCGGCGGCGGTCCCCAACGCGAAGGTCACGAGGATCGCGAGCCAATAGAACAACTCGCGCGGGGTGCTGGTGATGCTGTGGATGGATAGGGTGCGCTGGCTGGCCCACCAGACTCCGAACACCACTGCGAGCACGCCCGCGAACACGGCTGTGCTGACTGCGAGAGGTACGCCGAGCACATCGGTCAGGATGTCGGTGTACAGGGTGCCGGTCACGCTGACCACCACCACGGTTAGCCAGTACACGACCGGCACGTATCGTCGCAGCGACAGCTGCCAGATGAGGACGCCTGCGAAGACGATCGTGAAGAGGACCGCGGTCATCTCGAGGCCGACGCCGAGGGTCATGTTGATCCAGTCCGCGAAGCTCTCACCGACCGTGGTGCAGAGGATCTTGATGATCCAGAACCACAGCGTGATCTCCGGCACCTTGCTGAGCATCTCGCGGCGGCCGGAACCAGCGGGCGCGATCGTCGTGTTGTTCGTCACGATCTGCACGCTACGAAGGTGCGACTAATCCGTCTCTAAGCGGATGACCGCTCGTTTCATGCCTTCGGTAGGCTCCGGCTGTGACCCTGTCCGACGACCTCGCCGCGTCTCTCGTCGGTGTGGTCGTGCTCGCAGTGGTCGCCACGCTCGTCTTGGCGCTCTTCCGTGTTCCGCGGCTCTGGGAGCCCGCCGTTGCGATCGTTCGAGGCGCCGCTCAACTCGCGGTGATCAGCGTGATTCTCACGGGGATCGTGTCGAGCCCCGAATGGATCGCCGTGGCGCTCGTCGTGATGTTCACCATCGCCAGCATCGTGGCGACGGGTCGCATCGGCTGGTCGTTGCGCGACTTCGGCATGATGTCCTCCTCGATCGCGGCGGGGGTTGTCGTCGCCCTGTCGATCGTCTTCAGTACCGGTGCTCTGGAGTTCACCCCGCGGTACGCCCTCGCGATCGGGGCGATCATCATCGGCAACTCAATGAGCATCGCCACCTTGACAGGCAGATCGTTCACGAGATCCGTCAATGATCACTGGGATGAAGTCGAGGGGTGGTTGGCGCTCGGCGCGAAGCCCCGTCAGTCCACGATCACGCTCGCTCGCGGCGCAGTGCGCGACGCGCTCATCCCCTCGATCGACCAGACCAAGACCACAGGCCTGGTCGTCCTCCCGGGAGCCTTCGTCGGCGCTATCTTCGGCGGTATCTCCCCGCTCGCAGCCGGTCGATTCCAGATCGTCGTGCTCGCCGCGATCATGGCCGCCGGGTCGGTCACCGCAGTGCTGATCGCCCTTTGGATGGGCGACGTCCGTACGCGGCCTAAAGCGGTGCTGGCGTGAGACGTGCCCGCGCGGATGCGCGGATGTCGGAAATCGAGCCGTTCGTCGCCACCCGCGAGAGGTGTGCCCGGTCTGGGACGGTCGTTAACTTGTGGTCGTGACGGACTACTGATCCGCTTCGTCGCTGATCTGGTTGAGCACTGCCATAGTGGCAGTGTGACTGGAAAACGCCTAACTCTCGTTCGCGCTGTCGCAACACAGGTCCTCGGCGAGTACACCCATGAAATCACCTTTCCTGCGGAAGACGATTTCATGATTGTCTACGGGCCCAACGGCGTCGGTAAGACGAAGTTCTTGGAGATCATTCGGGCCCTGTCGCAGATTGACGGAGGGACTCTCCAGGCACTTCCATTTGACACGGCAGCGCTCTACTACTCGGACGGAACGATCCTCCAGGTCCGCGGCATCGATCTGCCCATGGTGGCGGTCAACGGAAAGTGGATTTCGCGACGCCTCCAGTTTGTGATCGAGAAGGCAGACGAGGAACCAGCGACGTGGGACTTCGAGGAAGACGAGTTCGAGTCCTACCTCGACGCCCACACGACGTGGAGACGGTATGACGAAGCTGGCTTGTGGGAGGACGCCCAGGATGGAGAGCTGGTTCACATATCCGAGTTGAAGGATAGGTTCGCCGACGTCGATCGACGTCAGTCCCGCTCCGAGTCGGGCAGGCCGCTTCCAGAACTGTTTCGTCGATTGCGTGCCGCCACTCCGACCTATCTCATTGAGACGCAACGGCTTCGGACTGCTTCGGTGCAGACGAATCGGTTTGCGACCCCGAGGCATCCCGCGCGTAGACGGGTCGACTCCAAGATCGTGCAGTACGGCGCGCGGATGCAAGGACTTCTCGCGAGCGCGCAAACAGCACACTCGACCATCACTCAGCAGTTGGACCGAGACTTTCCGTTGCGAGTCCTGTCGGGCGTAAGCGTCGTGCCGCACGTCGACGAGGTTCGCCGGCGCTACGAAGAGCAGAATGACTTTCGAAGCCGGCTGGGACGCGTCGCCTCAGTAGACCTCTCGGATGAGCTCGAACTGCCCGATAGGCCGCTCGAGGAGTGGGAACTGCGCCTACTGAATCTCTATCTCGATGATGCTCAGAAGAAGCTCGCTCCCTTTGCGGCGTTGCTCCGGAAGGTCGAACTCCTCGAGGAGGTTGTGAACTCCCGGCTGCTGCGAAAGCGCTTGGCGATCACAGCGAAGGATGGGCTGTCGGTTCAGCACCAGTCCGATGACCGGCCGATCAGTCTTGACTCGCTGTCATCGGGTGAGCAGCACGAGATTATCCTCATGTTCGATCTCCTCTTCAACGTGCCCGCCGGCGCCCTCGTGATGATTGATGAGCCGGAGATCTCACTGCACGTGGTCTGGCAGTTGGCCTTTATTCCGGATGTGCAACGGATTGCCGAGTTGGCTGACTTTCGGTTCATTGTCGCCACTCACTCACCGCAAATCATCAATGACGATTGGGACAGGGCGACTGCGCTCGGGCCGGAGGAGGTTCCCTTCGCATGAGGGGGGCCATAACGCCCACGACCATCTTCGGCACAGTGGCGATGGCGCGCCAAGGGTCGAGTTCCCTGATCCTTGTGGTTGAAGGAGACGACGATCACTTCATGATCAAGGAGCACATCAACGACGGCGACGTGGTCTTGATTGGTGGGAGTGGGAGGCCAAAGGTGCTTGAAGCGGCAGTGAAAGCGGAGCAGAGAGGTGTGCGGGGGGTGCGGTTCCTAGTGGACGCCGACTACGACAGGTTCACTCAGCCAGCTTCGCGCTATCCCTCCAACGTCGTCGCCTCTCAACACCACGACGCGATGATCGACGTGGTGCTCACGAATCCGGCGGTTCTAGACCGCGTGATTGCGAGCTACGGTCGATCCGTTGAGCGTCGGGGAGGAACTCTCGACGTCGCATCTGTTCGCGACGCTGCAATCTCTCTCGCGGCGGCCCTCGCACCACTCCGAATTGTGAACGAAAGAATGGGCTACAACCTCAATCTCAGGGACTTTCCGTTCGGCCGTCTTGCTTCGATCGTGCCGACGGCGGCGGATCTTTCAACGCTCGTCATAGAGCGGTCAGACACAACGCTGACTGCCGCGCAGCTGGAAGCCGAGATAGAAGGCCATCGGTCGCACGCAGGCACTGACGTCGCGGTGCTTGCCGGGGACCATGACCTCTTCCGAGCTCTGGCGCGAGTTCTTGTTGATCACGGCGTGAACGTTCGAGCAGACTTCCTGTGGTCGGGGTTCATGTCCGCTGTCGACTGCGGGGTATTGGCTGTGGTGCCCTGGTATCAGGAACTGCTCGACTGGGGCGTAGCGAATTCGCGTGCCACCTTCAACTGCAAGCTTGCTGCTTAGTCACCGCTCGCTCGCGGTAGATAAGCAGTGACATGTCACGGACCGCTCTTGACCTACAGGCGCGTCAGTAGGAATCCGCCATTTCGCGTGGAATTCTGCCCCCCGACCTGACTCGTGCCACTTGAGCGCTGATTCGGCGGTCGTTGGTCGTTCTGCCCTGATTTTCCGGGGTTCGGGGTCGGCGGGTTACGCACTAACGGCGGCGATTTAGACTCCCTCGATGGGGTTGTTCGTCCGGAAGGTGAAGACGCGTTCCGGGGCGACGGCGGTGCAGATCGCGCATACTCGTCGCGGAGTGCAGACGATCCTCGAGCACATCGGCTCGGCGCATGACGACGCGCAGCTTGCGGCGTTGGTGGCGGTTGCGAAGAGCAAGATCCATGCCGGGCAGCAGACGTTCGATCTGGACGCGCTGACACCGACTGCGCCGACCGGGGCGGCGCCGACCGTGACGGGATCTCGTTCGCGGGTGCTGTGGGACGTGCTGGAGGCCGCGTATCGGCGGCTCGGTTTCGATGCCGCTGTCGATGACGACGTGTTCATGAAGCTGGTCCTCGCTCGCGTGGTCGAGCCGACGAGCAAGGCTGACACGATCCGGGTGCTCGGCGAGCTCGGGGTGCCGGCGCCCGGGCTGCGGACGATCTGGCGGACCCTCGCGAGATGTGTTGAACACGATTGGCGGGACAAGCTCGCGACCGCTGCGTATGCGCATGCGACCCGACATGGGCACGTGAAGCTGGTGCTCTACGACGTGACCACGCTCTACTTCGAGGCCGAGGACGAGGACGCGCTGCGGAAGGTGGGGATGAGCAAGGAGCGCCGCGTCGACCCGCAGATCCTGGTGGGGATGCTGGTCACCCCGGACGGGTTCCCGCTTGAGGTTCACGAGTTCCCCGGAAACACCGGCGAGACGCTCACGCTGTTGCCCGTGCTCCGCGCGTTCCAAGACCGACACGCAGTCGACGACGTCGTGGTCGTCGCCGACGCCGGCATGCTGTCCGCGTCGAACCTGAACCAGATCGAGGACGCCGGGTTCTCGTTCATCGTCGGCTCCCGAATCAGCAAGGCCCCTTACGACCTGGCCGAGCACTTCGACGCGCACGGCGGCGTCCTCCACGACGGCGAGACCATGGAGTCGAAGCGGATCATGGGCGTCCGGGAGAACGCCAGACAGCGGCGGGTGGTCTATCACTACTCGGCCAAGCGTGACCGGCGCGACAACCACACCCTCGACAAGCAGGTCGAACGGGCGCAGAAGATCGCCGACGGGACCAAGCCGCTCAAGAAGGACCGGTTCGTCAAGCTCACCGGCACCCGCCCCGCCGTCGATCAGGTCCTCGTCGACCGGGCCCGTCAACTGGCTGGGCTGAAGGGGTACGTCACCAACATTCCCCAGGTCCGGCTCACCGGGAATGAGATCGTGGCCGCGTATCACGAACTGTTCCAGGTCGAGGCATCGTTCCGGATGGCGAAGACCGACCTCCGTGCGAGACCGATGTTCCATCATGAGGCCGACTCGATCCACGCGCACCTCACGATCGTGTTCACGGCCCTCGCGATCTCACGCCATCTCCAGGACCTCACCGGGGCGAGCGTCCGCAAGATCGTCCGCACCCTGCGACCGCTGCGAGACGTCACGATCAGCATCAACGGGAACGAGATCGTAGCGAAGACCCCACCCGGCGACACGGCGCAAGCCATCCTCGACGCCGTCGCCGCGAGCGTCACGCACTAACTTGGCGCGAGTCAGGCCCGAGTGGCTGCCAACTACCGTGGAATCCTCGGATTCTCCGCCATCTCGAGCGGGAACCTACAGTAGGGGGTGTAGGGGTTTTTCTGAGATGTCCATTTCGCGGGTGAAATGTCCACGCGATGTCCATCTGGACATTTCAGGGAGACTCGCGGCTCAAGGCGTGAGTGCACGGCCTACGGATTAGTACAGTTGCTGATGTATAGTCACCGTATGCTGACTATTGCTGATCGACTCGATGTGATGAATCGGCTCGGCCGGGCTATGGCCGACCCGACCCGCTCTCGCATCCTCCTGACCCTGCTGGCCGGCCCGAGCTATCCCGCGGTGCTGTCTCGCGATCTGGGGCTGTCCCGGTCGAACGTGTCGAACCATCTGACGTGTTTGCGTGGGTGCGGGATCGTGGTGGCCGAGCCGGAGGGCCGGCAGACCCGCTACGAGGTCGCGGACCCGCACCTGGCTCGTGCTCTGACGGCGCTGGTGGACGTGACGCTCGCGGTCGACGAGAGCGTGCCGTGCATGGACCCCGACTGTGGCGTTGAGGGCTGCGTGGCGGGGGAGGTGCGGGCGTGAGCGCGGTCACGGGTTCGCAGGTCGAGCACGTCGACCTCGATGACGATGATGACGATGACGATGACCGGCCGTGGTATCGGAGTCCCAGCGTTCTGATCCCGATTGCCTCCGGTGTCGCGTTCGGTGCCGGTCTGGTGTGCGAGTGGACCGGCGCGGAGACCGCGGGCCTGGTGCTGTTCTGGATCGGTCTGCTGCTGGGCGCGTACACGTTCGTGCCGGGCGCGCTGCGCAAGCTGTTCACGAAGGGCAAGCTCGGCATCGGCCTGCTGATGACAATCAGCGCCACCGGCGCGGTGATCCTCGGCTATGTCGAGGAGGCCGCCGCGCTGGCGTTCCTGTACTCCATCGCGGAGGCGCTGGAAGACAAGGCGATGGACCGCGCCCGTGCCGGGTTGCGGGCGCTGTTGAAGCTCGTGCCCGACACCGCACTCGTCAAGCGCGGCGACGCCACGGCCGAGGTCGAGGCGAAGGAGCTGCGCGTCGGCGACGTGCTCGTGGTCCGGCCGGGTGAAAGGATCGCGACTGATGGCATCGTGCGCGCCGGGCGGAGCAGCCTGGACACATCCGCGATCACGGGCGAGTCGATCCCCGTCGAGGTCGAACCCGGCACCGACGTCTCGGCCGGGTCGATCAACACCACCGGCGTCCTCGAGGTCGAGGCCACCGCCGCCGGCACTGACAACTCACTGACCACCATCGTCGAGCTGGTCGAGCAGGCCCAAGCTGAGAAGGGCGACCGTGCCCGCCTGGCCGACCGGATCGCCCGCCCCCTCGTGCCCGGCGTGATGATCCTCGCCGTGCTGGTCGGCGTGCTCGGGTCGCTGCTGAGCGT
>ERZ500994.239-NODE-239-length-17893-cov-5.498935_pt1 | contig 17893 bp, 14 predicted proteins | sample MGYA00248878_ERZ500994 | MGnify/ENA primary metagenome ERZ500994 (study PRJEB25958, sample SAMN03398533) | human skin metagenome | study: EMG produced TPA metagenomics assembly of the Human Skin Microbiome Metagenome (human skin metagenome) data set. | reverse complement strand
ACTATCCCGCGCTCTGGGAGAACAAGGCGCTCGGCGCGGCCAGCTGGAAGGATGTGGTCAAGCGCGGCGTCAGCCTCGCGCGCCCCGTCTATGCGGCGCAGATCGCCCTCTACGAAATGCGCGAGTTTGCGAGCGCCCGGAACCGTGAAGTGAATGCCGTCGCCGGTGCGCAGCTTCACGATCTGGCCGTTCACGTCCGGACCGAAGGCGCTATAGGCCCCCTTCTCGTCGGCGAAGGCGTCGTAGACGTCGATGAATGTCGCGCCGGCGGCTTCCGCGCGCCCGTGGCCGATCTCGTTGATGGCGCCGATATCGGATGAATAGCGCTCGCTCTTCATGATCGGCATGCCAACCCACAGGACGGGGATCTTCTTGTCCTTCGCGATGCCGACCAGCGTCTCGATGCGCTTTCCGTAGATCGCTTCCCAGCCTTTCGACAAAGGCTCCTCTGCGCCGGTCGGCCCGCGCAGCGGCTGGCGATCGTTTGAGCCGACCATCACGACCAGCGCGTCGGGGCTGGTGTTGACGATGTCGCGAAGCGCCTTGGGCCAATCGTAGAAGTCGTCGCGGACCAGTCCGGAACTGTCGCGGCTCTTGTTGACGACCGTCACCCCGCTGCCGGACGGAAACGCATCGGTCAGGCCGGTCGCCAGCCATTGCGCCAGATTGTCGCCGACGACCGCGACGACGAACGGCTTTTGCGCCGGCGTCGCGGGAGCCGGCGTGGCGTCGGCCTTCGGCGGCTCGGGTTTCGCCTGCGGGCTCGCGGCGTCCGGGGTTGTGGTCGCGACGGTCGGATCGGCCGGCGCCGCGCCCGGCGCCACGGGGGGCGGCGCGATGCGTTCGGGCGCGCTGGGCCGTTCGTGCCAGATCGTGGGCTTGGCGAACTGGCGATGCGGCACCAGCCGGCGGATGCGCTGTCCCTGCGCAGGGCGCGTCCGCTGCTGCACGCGCTGGCTTTCCTCGAACCAGTAGCGCGCGCCGCCGATGCCGCCGCCTTCCTGGGCATGCGCGACGACGGCGGCGAGGACCAACGTCAGGAACACGCCGGTCCACGCGATGCGACGCCGGCCCGACCAAATGTCACGCCGCGACCGGTCAGCCATGCGCTCTTATCCGCCGATGCGCCGTCCGGCGCAACCCGCGCGAGACCGGGGGCGTCGGCTCCGGTCGCTTTGAAGACGCGGCTGTGGCATGGTCGGCGCCAGATTTCGTCATGCTGCGCTTCTTCTTCCGCACCCTCGGACTGATCCTGCTGGCCTGCGCCTTCGCCGCCGCCATCGTCGACGGCACGCGGTCGATCGCCTCCAGCAGCCTCGTCTTCACGACGCTGGGACAGGCGATGGAACTCTATCTGCCGGCCCAGCTCGCCAGCCTGCAGGCGGCGGCGGAACGCGTTCATCCCTGGCTGCGCGATCCCGGTCTCGCATTGTTTCTCATGCTGCCGTTGTGGCTGATCGCGGGCGCGCTTGGCGGCGTCCTGCTCGCGCTGACCCAGCCGCGCCGCCCGATGATCGGCTTCTCCAGCCGCGCGTGATGCTCCTGCGAAAGGACGGCCGCGCGCCTATATTATGCGCCGAAGAGGAGTGAGACATGTTCCTGTTCCGAAAGAAGACGGTTCTGCCCGGTCCCGGCGAGGCGCTGCCCGGCCGCCCCGATCCGATCCCGACCGCCTCGAAGCATTTCGTGTTCGGCCGGCCGCTCGTCGGCCCCTATCCGGAGGGTCTCCGGACCGCGACGTTCGGGATGGGCTGTTTCTGGGGCGCGGAGCGAAAATTCTGGGAGTTGGGGGACGGCATCTGGATCACCGCCGTCGGCTATGCCGGCGGGCTGACGCCCAATCCGACCTATGAGGAAACCTGTTCGGGTCTCACCGGCCACAACGAGGTCGTGCGCGTCGTCTACGATCCCGCGAAGATTTCCTATGCGAAACTGCTGAAGACCTTCTGGGAAAACCACGATCCCACACAGGGCATGCGGCAGGGCAACGATATCGGCACGCAATACCGCTCCGGCATCTATTGCGAGACGGCGGAGGACCGCGCCGAGGCCGAGACCTCGAAGAGGGCTTACGGCAAGGCGCTCGCCGCGAAGAACATGGGCGCGATCACGACGGAAATCCTGGACGCGCCGCCGTTCTACTTCGCCGAGGACTATCACCAGCAATATCTCGCCAAGAACCCGGCGGGCTATTGCGGGCTCGGTGGCACGGGCGTGGCGTGTCCGATCGGGACCGGCGTTGCGGCTTGACGCAACACCGGGCGCATGAAGCACTAGAGCCTGACATCTCGCCCGTCATTCCCGCGGAAGCGGGAATCCATTTGACGAATGACTGTCGGTCATTGGTCACAGCGCAAATGATGTCAGGCGTCGATCGCGAAGCTGGATGCCCGCCTGCGCGGGCATGACAGCTTCCACCCCCGCCGATCCGTTATCGCTGACGTCCTTACCGGTAGGCGTAGAAATAAACGTCGATCGTCCGGAAGTCCGGGGCGTTTTCGTCGATGACCGCACCATCGAGCACATGGGTCTGCGTCGGCAGCGGCTCGGACGCCCGGCATGTCGCCAGAAACCGGTCGATCGCGCGCCTGAAGAATGTCGCGCGCAGGTTGGGCAGGTCGGCGTTCGAATAAGGGTCGGGCGCCGGCTTGCGGACATCGCGGCGCGCGTAGATCGCCATGAGGCGATCCTGCGGGTCTTCCAGCGGCAGGAAGGCGATATCCCGGATCGGTGCGTCGGGCAGGATCGCACGGCGGAAGTCGCGGCCACGGTCGGCGAAGCCGCGCACCAGGATGTCGAAATGCCCGTAGTCGCCGCTCAGATAGTCCCGGAGCTGGAGCACGGCGACCGCGATCCCCTTCAGCGTGTCCTGGTCGGCGCGGATTTCGAACAGTTCGACGCCGCGCACCTTCGGGCTCAGGCTCAGTTCGAATTTCGGCAGGAAATCGGCCTGCGTCTTGCGGCGCTCGCGCACGAATTCGTCGGCGAGATAGCACATGTGCACGCCGATGGCGTCGCTGCCGGACGGCTTCGCGATGATGTCGTAGCGCTCGCGCAGGAACAGCTGGCCGTAGTTCGGCTTGCCCGACGGCGATATCCGGAAGACGACGGGGTCCCTGTCGCCGGCGATCACCGGACGGCCCTCCAGCGTCACGCTGATCTGCGGAAAGGCCTTGCCGAGGCGCTCGGCGATCTGCGCCTTGTCGCTCTCGCTCAGCGCGCGCGCATCAAAGACGCCCACTAGTGACGTAAAGACGAGACCGGCCAGCAATCCGGCCGCGCTTTTTCGACGCATGAGATCCCCCCGACAGGGAGGGAACGCCTGTCCGACCGAATCCGCAAGCGAAATCAGCGAAACGGCATCTCCGCTCGTGCCTATCGCGCGTGCAGCACCGCCTTGCATTCCTGCGGCAGCGCCGCCATCGTCATCGGCGGCCTCGGCTTGCCGGGCACCGGGTTCAGCACGCTCGGCTTGAACCACCAGGCAAGCTGGTCGCAGCCGTCGCCGGGCGGCACGGGGTCCTGCTCGCTGCAGCCGGCCTCGCCGCGCGGGCAGGCGATGCGGATGTGGAAATGGTAATTGTGCCCCCACATCGGCCGCACCTTCTGCAGCCATGAGCGGTCGCCGGTCGCCTCGCGGCAGATCGCCTTCTTGATCGCGGCATTGACGAAGATGCGCTCGACCTGCGGGCTTTGCGCCGCGGCGCGGATCACCGCGAGATGGTCCGGCGTCCATTTCGATTCGTCGACGTCGAGCTTGTCCGGCCGCACGACATTGGTCGCCGACATTTCCTCGCGGGATTCGCGCGTCAGCGTGTGGCGCGGCATCGGCGTCAGCCAGATGTCGGCGTCGAGGCCGATCTGGTGCGAGGCATGGCCGGTGAACATCGGCCCGCCGCGCGGCTGCGACATGTCGCCGACGAGGATGCCCGGCCAGTGCGACACCGACGGCACCTTCTTCGCGAACCGCTCGAGGAAGGCGATGAGCGCGGGATTGCCCCAGTTGCGGTTGCGCGACAGACGCATCACCTGCCAGGCCTCGCCGTTGACCGGCAGCGCTTCGCCGCCGGCGAGGCAGCCGCGCGAATAGAAGCCGATCGACCGCGCCGCGAGATCGGCGGGCGAGAGAGCGCGGCCGAACAGTTCCTTGGCCGGCGTCGCCGGGTCGTTCGGATTGGCGAGCGGCGGCAGCGGTTTCGGGTTCATCGTCCCGCGATCCTGCGCGGATGCGCAGGCCGTCGCGGCGATCAGCATGCCGGCGGCGATCAGGCAACGCAGCATTCGTCCCTCCGTCATCGCATAAAGACGCAAAGGATTCGCCACGCCCTGTCAACCACGCTTCTCAAGGATGTTACCGGAAGGCGCTTGCCGGACGGCATCCGCTTTGCAATCCTTCCCGTGCGGCGTTCCGGGGGTGTAGCGTTATGAAGCGTCTTGTTCTTGCCGTGATGGCGTTCTTCGGGCTCGTCATGGTCGCCGCGCCCGCCAGCGCCCGCGTGAAAGTCGCAATCGATCTGACCAACCAGCGGATGTATGTGACGTCCTCGACCGGCTCCTATGTGTGGCCGGTTTCGACGGCGCGGTCCGGCTACGTCACGCCGCGCGGCAGCTATGCGCCGACAAGTCTCCAGCGCATGCATTATTCGCGCAAATACCACATGTCGCCGATGCCGCACTCGATCTTCTTCCGTGGCGGCTATGCGATCCACGGCACCTATGCGACGGGCGCGCTCGGCAGACCCGCCTCCCATGGATGTATCCGTCTCGCGCCCGGCAATGCCGCGGCGCTCTACGCGATGGTGCAGCGCGAGGGCGCGAGCATCTCGATCTCGGGCTCGCCACCGCACGGCAAGACGATGGTCGCGAAGCGGTATGGCGGCAAGACCTATGTCGCCTCGCGAGCCCGCATGCGTGAGCCGATGGCCTATGCGCCACGCGTCTACGCGCCGACCGTGCGGCAGTGGCAGTATAATCCTTACGGATACTGACGCTTCGCGCGCCTAGACAGCGGCATGTTTTCATAATCTAATCCGCCGCAACGCCGTCAAAGAGCGGCATGGGGATGGATCGTCGCGCCTGCGGCGATGGGAGGAATTGCATGACTTTCACGAGACGTTCCGTCGCGGCGGGACTGGCTGCCGGCGTCGCCATGCCGGCCATCTTGCGCAGCGCCTATGCGCAAGGCGCGACCACGAAGATCGGCATGGTCCTGCCGGTGACGGGCCCGGCCGCCGATTCCGGTCGCTACGCGCTGATCGGCGCAAAAATCGCCGTGGATCAGGTCAACAAGGCTGGCGGCATCCTAGGCAAGCCGATCGAACTCATTACCGAGGACGACCAGACGACCAATCCCGGCGCGGTGCTGGCCTTCTCGAAGCTCGCGTCGCAGCCCGACATCGTCGCCTTCCTCGGCTCGATCCGCTCGACGCAGAACCATGCGATGGCGCCGGACATCCTCAAGACGGCCAAGCCCGTGATGTTCGGCGGCACCGATCCGACGCTCACCCATATGGGTAACCAGTGGCTGTTCCGCTGCCGGCCGAACGATTCCTATTCCGGCCGCGTGCTCGCCGATTTCGGCATGAACACGATCGGCAAGAAGAAATGGGCGATCGTCCATTCGACAGATGCCTTCGGCACCGCCGGCGGCAAGGCGCTCGCCGAAGCCATCACCAAGGGCGGCGGCACGATCGCGCTCGATCAGGGCTACGCCAACCAGAGCCAGGATTTCACGCCCGTCGTCCTCGCGGTGAAGCAGTCCGGCGCCGATATTCTCGGTTCCTATTTCACCTTCGAGAACGATCTCGGCATCTTTGCCCGACAGCTGCGCCAGCTTGGCGTGACGATCCCCTATGTCGGTTCGCCGTCGATCGTGAACGTCGTCGCGACGAAACTCGCCGGCCCCGCGCTCTACGGTACCTATGGCGTCGCCGACTACGCGGAGGATTCCAGCGAAGGGTCGAAGGCGTTCGGCAAGGCCTATCGCGAGGTCTCGAAGCTCGCGCCCGACAACCAGGCCTCGTGGCCCTACGACGCCATCATCATTCTCGCCAAGGCGATGAACGCCGCCAAGACCACTGATCCGAAGGCCGTGCGCGAGGCGATCCTCGCGATCAAGGGCCACGCCGGCGCCGAAGGCGAGTATAATTTCGATGCGAACGGCGACGGCCTGCACGGCTACAATGTCGTGCGCAATGAAAAGGGCACGATCGTTTTCGACAAGCACATCGAGTTCAAGGACTAACGGGCGGGTTGCGGGCATAACCGCCGTGTCGAGCCCGGGCGGCCTCCGTTGCGCGATCCTCCCTCGCAAAGCGGGGAAGGTGGCTCGCGCAAAGCGCGAGACGGAGGGGGCGCCCCCTCCACCATGCTCCGCATGCAGCCAAGTGTACGCAGGCTGCGCAAGCTTGCCTGCACTGTCCCCCTCCCCCGCTTTGCGGGGGAGGATCGGAGACGCTCCCTGATGGACATCGCGCTCCAGCTTCTCTTCTCCGGCCTTGGCATCGGCGCGGTCTATGCGCTGGTCGCGCTCGGCTTCGTCCTGATTTTCCGCGCGACGAACGTGGTGAATTTCGCGCAGGGCGAATTCTCGATGGTCGCCGCCTTCCTGATGGTCGTCTTCGCGGTCGACCTCCAGTGGCCTTACTGGCTGTCGTTTCTCCTCGCCATCGGCGGCATGGCGTTGCTCGGCGCGATCTTCAATCTCGGCGTCTATTATCCGCTGCGCAACCGTACCTATCTGCCCGTCATCATCTCCACCATCGGCGCGTCGATCCTGCTCGCCAATGGCGTGCTGGCGCTGTACGGACCGACGCCGCAGGTGCTGCCCCCGGTCTTCGAGAGCGGCGTCCAGCTCGGGCCCGTCTATCTCGACAGCCAGTATCTCCTCATCATGGCGGTGACGATCGTTCTCGTCGCGTTCAACTTCTGGTTCTTCGAACACACGCTGCTCGGCAAGAAGCTGCAGGCGACGAGCCAGGACAAGGAAATGGCGGCGCTGCTCGGCATTCCCGTCGCGACGATGATCATGATCACCTTCATCTACAGCGCGGTGCTCGGCGGCATCGCCGGCATTCTCGTCGCGCCGATCCTGTTCGTATCGATCCAGATGGGCGCCACGATCGCGCTGAAGGCTTTTGCCGCCACGATCATCGGCGGCTTCGGCGACGTGGCGGGCGCGATCATCGGCGGCCTTGCGCTCGGCGTCATCGAGACGTTTGGCGCGGCGTATATTTCGGTACCTTACAAGGACGCCTTCGCCTTCCTCGTTCTCATTCTCTTCCTCGCCTTCCGGCCGCAAGGCCTGTTCGGCGAACGCGTCGCGGAGAAGGCATGAGCGAGGGACGCGCCACGATTCCCGCCACGGCGCAGGCCGGCGGCCTGTCGCGCTCGTTCATCGGCCACGTGATTTACGTGGCGATTGCCGTCGCCGCCGTATTCGTCGCCGCAACCGTCCGCACCGACGGCTACGTCGCGAACATCCTCATGCAGGCGGCGACCTACAGTGTCGCCGTGTTCGGCCTGTCGGTCGTGCTGGGCCTGTGCGGGCAGATCAATCTCGCGCAAGCGGCGTTCTTCGCCTTCGGCGCCTATGCTGTCGGCCTCGGCACGGCGGATTACGGGCTGTCCTTCTGGCTCTGCCTCGTCATCGGCATGGCGGCGGCGGCCAGCGCCGGCGTCCTGCTCGGCGTGTCGACCCTGCGGCTCTCCGGCCACTATCTCGCGATGGTGACGATCTCGTTCCAGCAGATCCTCACCGTCGTCCTCATCAACGCCATCGATTTCACGCATGGTCCGGACGGCGTGCGGTCGATCAAGCGGCCCGATCTCTTCCAGTCGAGCCATGCCTATCTGGCCTTCGCGGTCGCCGTGCTCGCCGTGACAGGCTACCTGGTCTGGCGGCTCGCCGATACGAAACTCGGCCGCGCGATGCGCGCCGTGCGCGACAACGAGATAGCCGCCTCCGCCGCCGGCATCGATACCTATCGCACCAAGGTTTCCGCCTTCGCCATTTGTGCGCTGTTGGGCGGCCTCGGCGGCGGATTGTTCGCGGGCGGCTTCGCCTATGTGAGCCCCGACCAGTTCTCCTTTTCCGAATCCATCGTGTTCCTGACGATGGCGCTGCTCGGCGGCGTCGCCTCGCCGATCGGTTCGGCGATCGGCACGGGGCTGCTGATTCTCATTCCCGAATGGCTGCGCTTCCTGAAGAGCGTGCCGGGCCTCTATCTCGCGATCTACGGACTCGCCGTCATCCTCATCGTCGTCTTCATGCCGGACGGCATCTGGGGTTTCGTCACGCGCCTGTTCCGCCGCGAGCGGGTGAGCGCGCCAACCAAGGTCGCGCCGCTCGTTCTGCGGCCGGCCGATGCCGGCACGCCGGCCGCGCTCGAAGTCGCGGGGCTCTCGAAATATTTCGGTGGTCTCAAGGCGGTCGACGGCGTCGATTTCTCCGTTGCGCGCGGTAAAGTTCATGCGCTGATCGGGCCGAACGGATCCGGCAAGACGACGACGCTTAATGTCGTCTCCGGCCTCTATCGTCCGACCGCGGGCCGTATCACTGTCGACGGCATCGACGTGACGGCGTTGTCCACGCATCGCCGCACGGCGGCGGGCCTCGGCCGCACCTTCCAGAACATTCGTCTGTTCCGCTCGATGACGGCGCTCGAAAATGTCGTGATCGGCGCCGAGCGGCCCGGCAACACGCTCGCCGAGCACGGCCATGCGGCGCTGGCCGAGCGTGCGCAGGCGGCGCTCGATTTCGTCGGGCTCGGCGCGCGTTCGACCGAACTCGTCACCAGCTTCAGCTACGGACACCAGCGTCTCATCGAGATCGCCCGCGCGCTCGCCGCCAATCCGACGGTGCTGCTGCTGGACGAGCCCGCCGCGGGACTCAATTCCAGCGAGAAGAAATCGCTGCACGAACTGCTCGAACGCATCGCCGCGCAGGGCCTGACGATTCTCATCATCGACCACGACATGACGCTCGTCGCGGGCGTCGCCAACCATCTCACGGTGCTGAACTTCGGGCGGCGCATCGCAGACGGCGACACCGCCGGCGTGCTGCGCAATCCGGATGTCGTGTCCGCCTATCTGGGGTCGGAATGATGGCGCTGCTCGAGGTGAGGGACCTTGTGGTGCGCTACGGCGAGATCGAGGCCTTGCGCGGCGTGTCGTTCACGGTCGACGAAGGCCAGGTCGTCACGCTGCTCGGTTCGAACGGCGCCGGCAAATCGACGACGCTGCGCACGATCTCCGGTCTTGCAGTGCCGCAGGGAGGCGCGATCATGTTCGACGGCAAGCCGATCGCGGGCCTGTCGTCAGAGGCGATCGTGCGGATGGGTATCGCCCATGTGCCGGAAGGGCGTCGCGTCTTTCCCGGCTTGAGCGTGCGCGAAAACATCATGCTCGGCGCGTCGAACGGCAAGACGGCGGCGAAGGACATCCGCCGCGAAGCGGATGCGATGTTCGATCTCTTTCCCGACATCCGGCCCTTCGCCGATGCGCTCGGCTGGACCCTGTCGGGCGGCCAGCAGCAGATGGTCGCCGTCGCGCGCGGGTTGATGGCGAAGCCGCGCCTGCTGCTGCTCGACGAGCCGTCGCTCGGCCTCGCGCCCGTCATCGTGCAGGCCGTGTTCCGCATCATCGCGGAAATTCGCCGGCGCGGCACGACGGTTCTGCTGGTCGAGCAGAACGCGCGCATGGCGCTGAAGGTCGCGGACTGGGGCTATGTGCTGGAGACCGGTCGATTGGTGCTGGGCGGTAAGCCCGACGATCTCTGGGGCAACGAAGCGATCCGCGACGCATATCTCGGCGGCGCGTCGGTGAAGGCGGCCGTGTAGAGTTTGGAAAGCCTTTCGTCAAAGCCGGCTCAGCAGCGCGGCTTTCTTGGCTGCAAATTCCTCTTCCGTGAGAATATCCTTGCGGCGCAGTTCGGCGAGACGCTCGATCGTCGTGAGGATTTCATGCGCGCTTTGCTGGCTTTGGGCGTCCTGCGGCGCCGGTTCGGCGACGCGCGTTGGCGTCGGCTCAGGCGCCGGCATAGGAATCGGTACGGGCGTCGGCTCGTCGGCTCGGGGCGTGGGCACATTTTGCGGCGCCGCTGGAGCGACGGGAGCGGGCTGGTTCGGCGCGGCGCGGTCCAGGGGCACCTGCGGCAGGTCCCAGAGGCGCACGAGACCGAACTGGCTCGTGAAGGTCAGCGACTGGTCGCCGCTCTGCTGCTGCGAAACGCCGCCGATCTGATGTTCCCCGGTATCGTAAAGGCGCAAATCGCCGCCCACCTGAATCGCCAGTCGTCGCGCCTGCGGGAAAAAGGCGTAGCGCAGGTCGTTCTGCGCGCCCGAGGAGGACGGACTGCCGAGAGCGGCCGGCCACCAATTGCCGGAGCCAGAGCGGAAGAAGCTGACATTCCCGTTGCCCTGGCCCTGGTATTGCGCCGATGGCGGCGGCGCGAAGAGACCCGGCTGCGCATGGACAAGGCCCGCAAGCTCGTTGCAAAGCGTATCGACGCGATATTTCAGCCCGTTGTTGAACATGTCGCCGACCATGATCATGCCGCCCTGCGACCACTGACCCATGCCGCCGAGTTCGGGATGGCTGAACTGCGCCTGATAGCCGTTGCCGCGCATCAGCGCGAGGAACAGGGTCGTCGCCGCGTCGAGGCTGACGCCGTGCCGGTTGGCGATATCCTGAAGTGCGCGCTGGCCTTCCGGCGTCAGGTCTTGCATCGTGGTCGGCTCCAGATCGTGAATGGCGAGAGATTCGGAAAAGCCGCCTGATCGCGACCATGCGCCTTATACACCGCGCATGACAGCGGGAAGCTGCGACGCCGTAAAATGCAAAATGACAGACCGGGAGAAACGATGACAGTCCATATTGCCGCTGACGCCCTCACCGATCTCGTCGCCGACACATTCGCCCGCGTCGGCTCCTCGCCGGAGGAAGCGCGCCGCGTCGCGACCTCTCTCGTCGGCGCAAATCTCGCGGGCCACGACAGCCACGGCGTCATTCGCGTGCCGCGTTACGTCGACTGGGTTCGCTCTGGCGATATCGTGCCGAACCAGACCGTCGAGCGTGTCGTCGATACGCCGGCGCTGGCCGTCGTCGATGGCCGTTACGGGTTTGGCCAGACGGTCGCGCCCGTCGCGGTCCGGATCGGCGTCGAGAAATGCAAATCGCTCGGCCTGTCGGCGGTCGCCCTGCGCGACGCCGCGCATATAGGCCGCGTCGGCGAATGGGCCGAACAGGCGGCGGCCGAAGGACTCGTGTCCGTCCATTTCGTCAACGCATCGGGCTCGATTCTTGTCGCGCCTTTCGGCGGGATCGAACGCAGGCTGTCGACCGCGCCTTTCTGCGTCGGCGTTCCGTGTCAGGGGCAGGAACCGGTGATCCTCGATTTCGCGACGTCGCTCGTGGCCGAGGGCAAGGTCGCGGTCGCAGCGCGCGGCGGCAAGCCGCTGCCGGCGGGCTCGCTCGTCGGCGCGGATGGACAGCTTTCGACCGATCCCGCGATGCTCTACGGGCCGATGGAGCCCGGTGGCCCGATGGATTCCACAAAGGGCCAGGGCGCGATCCGCGCCTTCGGCGAGCACAAGGGATCGGGCCTCGCGCTGATGTGCGAACTGCTCGGCGGCTCGCTCACCGGCACCGGCGCGACCAAGCCGGGGCGGCGCTTCGCCAACGGCATGTTCTCGATCTACATCGATCCTGCCCGCGTCGATCCCACGCATTTCTTCGACGGCGACGTCGGCGAATATCTCGCCTGGTTCAAGACGGCGAAGACCATGCCCGGCCATGCCATCTTCACCCCAGGCGAGCCGGAACGGTCGGCGCGCGCGAAGCGCATGGCCGAAGGCGTGCCCCTGTCGCAGGAGACGTGGGACTCGATCGCCGTCGCGGCGCGCGGCGTCGGCGTTCCCGAGGCCGAGATCACTCAGGCCGTCAGCTGACGGGGCGGTTCCCGCTTCCCCGTCGTCGTCCCGTCCGCCACGATATCCGCCGCGAGCAGGCTTTCCAGTTCCTGGGCGGCGTCCTGCGCCGTCTGGATGAGCGCGCGTTCGTCCTTGTAGATCGGATGCGTGGCGACGAGCAGGCGCTCGTCATAGTCGCGAAAGGCCTGGATCGTACGCGCGGCTTCGCTCTTGCTCATGCCGTCGGCGTGCAGCACCAGTTCCGTCAGACGCAGGCTCGAGAAGAACGTCTCGCGGACGATCTGCGTGACGCCTTCGTCCATCAGCCGATGTGCATGACGGCGGTTTCGCGCACGCGCGAAAATCTTGAGGTTCGGAAACTCGCGCCGCGCGATCTGCACGACCTTGAGCGACATTTCGACGTCGGGCAGGGTGACGACGAGGATATTGGCGTCCGCCGCGCCGACGGCGCGCAGTAGTTCGACGCGCGTCGGATCGCCATAGAAGGCGAGGCGGCCGAAGCGGCGCACCGCCTCGACGTTCTCGGCATCCGGATCGAGCGCGTGGAACGGGATGTTGCGGACCGCGAGGACGCGGCCGACGATCTGCCCGAACCGTCCGAAGCCGCAGATGATGACGGGTTTTGCCTCCACATCCTTGAGCACATCGGGTTTAAGGCCGGTCTTCGGGAGGAGGCGCGGCATGATCCGCGATTCCACGAAGGCGAACAGGATCGGGCTTGCCGCCATCGAGAGCGCGACGATCAGCATCGCCCGGTCGTAGTGCGCCTTGGCGAGCACGCCCGCCGCCATCGCGACGCCGAACAGGACGAAGCCGAATTCGCTGCCTTGCGCCAGCGCGACCGAGGCGCGGACCGCCGTTCCCGTCTTCGCACCGCGCAGTTTCTCCAGCACGAAGATCACCGCGATCTTGGCGGCGATGAGGGCGAGCGCGCCCGCGACGATGAGAACCGGCTCGGCGACGATGAGCCGGAGGTCGGCCGCCATGCCGACCGAGATGAAGAAGAAGCCGAGCAGCAGGCCCTCGAAGGGCGCGACATCGGCCTCGAGTTCGTGGCGATATTCGGATTCGGACAGAATCACGCCGGCCGCGAAGGCCCCAAGGGATGCCGGCAGGCCCGCGCTGGTGGCGACGAAGGCGGCGGCCACCACCGTCAGCAGCGAGGCGGCGGTGAACAGTTCCGGCGTGTTCGCGCCGCCGACGAGCCGGTAGGCCGGCCGCAGCAGGTAACGGCCGACCAGCAGGATGGCCGCGACGGCGATCGCCGCCTTGATGAGCGCCGGCCAGACCGGTCCGGAGGAGGCATGGGTCGGGGCCAGCAGCGGGATCGCCGCCACGAGCGGCACGGAGGCGATATCCTGGAACAGCAGGACGGCGAAGGAATCGCGGCCGGCTGCGCCGTTGAGCAGATCGCGGTCGCCGAGCATCGGCAGGACGATGGCGGTCGAGGACAAAGCGAGACCCGCGCCGAGCACGATCGCGGCTTCGAGCGAGACCTGCGCCAGCCAGACAAGCGCGGCGGCGATCACGGCGGTCGTGACGACGAGCTGCGCCGTGCCGAGGCCGAACACGGCCCGCCGCATCAGCCACAGGCGCTTTGGCCGCAGTTCGAGGCCGATCAGGAACAGCAGCATCAATACGCCGAGTTCCGAAATCTCGTGGATTTCCTCGACGTCCGTGACGAGCCGCAGGCCCGCCGGCCCGATGACCGCGCCGCAGATGAGATAGCCGAGGATGGAGCCGAGGCCGAGCCGTCGCGACAGCGAGACGAAGACGACGGTCGCGGCGAGGAGGCAGACGAGAGTCAGGAGCATGGGGCAGTCTAGCCCGATGCGCGCCGCGCGGTCACCGCAACGGCGCGATCCCTTCCCGGAAATCGCGCGGCGCTTCGGCGCGGAACCCGGCGATGACCTTGTCGACGACCTCCTCGACGGGCCAGTCGTCGGCGCCCTCGCCGGTCAGGACGACGCGGAAATAGATCGGACCGAGAAGCGTCTCGATCAGGACGCGGGACGCCGCCGTCTCCGGAAGTTCCCCGCGCCGCTTGCCGCGCTCGACCAGAGCCTGCGCGGCGGCAAGCCGTGCAGTCCAGAAGGATTCGCGCAGAGCCCTGCCCTCGTCGCCGGATGGATTCAGCGCGAGCAGCGCCCGCCCGCCCGGCGATTCCAGGAGCCCGATCACGCGCCGCAAGGCGATCTTGAGGTCGGCCGCGAGGGCGCCGGTGTCGGGAAGCGCGAGGTCGGCGTCCACGCGCCGCTGACAGGCGTCCGCCGCGAGGGCGCCGCGCGTTTTCCAGCGGCGGTAGATCGAGGTTTCGTGGACGCCGGCGCGCGCCGCCACGGCGGCGATCGAGAACGCGTCGAAACCGCCTTCCGTCAGCACGTCGAACGCGGCCGCGAGAACGGATTCGACGACGCGCGCGCTGCGGCCGCCAGTGCGGCGGCGTGGAGATGAGATCGCCGGCTCCATAGGGTCATTAATGCAAGCATACTTGCAATAGCAAGCCGGTTGCGCTACTAACGCAAGAATAATTGCGATAATGGGTGTCGGCACATGATCACGATCACGCCTATCCAGACCGGAACCGCGCAGATGAAGGCCGCGCAGCAATGCGGCCGCGAGGGCCGGTCGGCGGTCGGACGCAAGATCGATATTTTCCGCGATACCCGCTGGGTCGGCCCGCTGCCGATCTACGCCTGGCTGATCGACCACCCCGAAGGGCGCTTCCTGGTCGATACCGGCGATACCTGGCGCAATTCCGTGCCGGGCTACCTGCCGCGCTGGAATCCGTTCTTCACGAAGGAAGTCGTCATCAAGGTCGCGCCGGAGGAAGAACTCGGACCGCGACTGCGCGATCTCGGTCTCGATCCCGCCCGCGATCTCAAGGCCGTCATCCTCACCCATTTCCATCACGACCATACCGGCGGGCTGGACCACCTGCCGCACAACCGGATCATCGCGCCGCGTGCGAGCTACGAGGCGTCTCGCGGCTTCATGGGCATGATGATGGGCTGCCTGCCGCAACGCTGGCCGATCTGGTTCAAGCCCGAGCTTGTCGATCTCGACGGGCCGGCGCTCGGGCCGTTTCCCGCGTCACACGCGATCACGGCGGATGGCGCGATCACCCTGGTGCCGACGCCGGGTCATTCGAAAGGCCACGTGTCCGTCGTCGTGCGCGACGCCGGACTTTCATATTTCCTCGCCGGGGACGCCACCTATACGCAGGGCAATCTCGCAAACGAGGAGGTCGACGGCGTCACCTACGACCCGGCCCTGTCGAAACAGACGCTCCAGCGCATCAAGGCGTTCTGCCGCCAACAACCGACGATCGTCCTGCCGACGCACGATCCGGATGCCGTGGCGCGGCTCGCCCAGGGATCCGTTTTCCCGTCCTGAAAGTCTGACTCGAAATTCCACGACCCTCATGCCGAGGAGGTCCGCGGGACCGTCTCGAAGCATGAGATCCAGCCTGCCCCTGCGGCCATCCTTCGAGACGCCTGCTTCGCAAGCTCCTCAGGATGAGGTCCGGGGGAATTCAGGGCGTTGTTCTCGGTCAGGCCCTGAAGGCCGAGTTCATCCCGCGCCAGGCTCGACGCCGGCGAATCCGAAGCGCAACGATTCAGGCCCGTGACCGCTTGACTCCCACGGCCATCGGAGTCCTGTCACGCCTGTGCGGCTGGAATGCCGTTGGACCACGAGTGAGCCACATCTAGTATCCTTCTATTCGACCGATCAACATATCGCGTGAACAAACCGGAACGCGCGACGAGTCAGCGATTCGACCGCGATTCGTTCCGGCGTTGTTCGCAAACCGCGCCGTTCTGTCCCGCTTCGCGCCATCGCGGCGTGTGCGGCACGAAGAAATCCGTTCATCGATGAGGCCGTTCTGATCCGTTCCTCCCGTCCTGTCGCCGCCATCCTCGGGCCCACCAACACCGGCAAGACCCATTTCGCGATCGAGCGGATGCTGGCCCATCCGACCGGCATCATCGGCCTGCCGCTGCGCCTGCTCGCGCGCGAGGTCTACAACCGCGTCGTCGAGAAGGTCGGGCCCGACGCCGTCGCCCTCGTCACCGGCGAGGAGAAGGTAAAACCCCGCGCGCCGCGCTACTGGGTCGCGACGGTCGAAGCCATGCCGCGCGACATCGATCCCGATTTCATCGCCATCGACGAGATCCAGCTCGCCGCTGATCTCGACAGGAGGCATATCTTCACCGACCGCATCCTCAACCGTCGCGGCCGAGAGGAGACGCTGCTGATCGGCGCCGGCACGATGGGGCAGGCGCTGGAGCGGCTCGTGCCCGGCATTCCCGTCACCTCGCGGCCACGCCTGTCGCAATTGACGTTCGCCGGTGGGCGAAAAATCTCGCGCCTGCCGCGCAGGAGCGCGATCGTCGCCTTCTCGGCGGAGGAAGTTTACGCCATCGCCGAATGGATCCGGCGGCAACGGGGCGGCGCGGCGGTGGTGCTGGGCGCGCTGTCGCCGCGCACCCGCAACGCGCAGATCGATCTCTACCAGAACGGCGACGTCGATTATATCGTCGCCACCGACGCGATCGGCATGGGGCTCAATCTCGACGTCGACCACATCGCCTTCGCATCCGACCGCAAGTTCGACGGCTGGCATTATCGCCGTCTGACGCCCGCCGAATTCGGCCAGATCGCCGGACGCGCGGGGCGGCATGTGCGCGACGGGACGTTCGGCTCCACGGGGCGCTGTCCGCCCTTCGACGAAGACCTCGTCGAGCAGATCGAGCAGCACCGCTTCGCGCCGGTGACAATGCTGCAATGGCGCTCGACCGATCTCGATTTTTCGACCATCGCGAGCCTACAGCACAGTCTCGACACGTTGCCGCAGCGGCCCGGCCTGACGCGCGCGCCGATCGCCGTGGATCAGCTCGTTCTCGATATCGCCGCCCATGACGAGGCCGTGGTGCGGCAGGCGGCCGTCCCCGCCGATGTCGCGCGACTATGGGAAGTCTGCCAGATTCCCGACTACCGCAAGATTTCGCCCGGCGCCCATGCCGAACTCGCGCTGCAGATTTTCGGCTTCGTCGTGCGGCGCGGGCGCATCCCCGATGACTGGTTCGCGCGGCAGATCGCGCAGGTCGACCGCACCGACGGCGAGATCGATACGCTCTCCGCGCGCATCGCGCAGGTGCGGACCTGGACCTATATCGCCAACCGCCCCGACTGGCTGGTTGATCCCGAACATTGGCAGGGCATCGCGCGTCGGGTAGAGGACAGCCTGTCGGACGCGCTGCATGAGCGGCTCACGCAGCGTTTCATCGACCGCCGCACCAGTCTGCTCATGCGGCGTCTCAGAGAGAATGCGATGCTGCAAACGGAAATCACTGCGACGGGCGACGTGCTTGTCGAAGGTCAGCATGTCGGGACGATGCAGGGATTCCGCTTCTCGCCGGACCCGCAGGCGGAAGGCGAAGCCGCGCGGACGTTGGCCGCCGCCGCCGAGTCGGCCGTCGCCGCCGAGATCGAGAACCGCGTCACGCGCGTCGGCGACGCTGTCGACGACGCCTTCGTCCTGTCGCATGACGGCACGATCCGCTGGCTCGGTGAGCCGGTCGGCAAGATTGCGCCGGGCGAGAAGATTCTCGCGCCCCGTGCGCTGCCGGTCGCGGACGAACGGCTGACCGGTCCGTCGCTCGAAAAGGTGCAGGCGCGACTCGATCTGTGGCTCGCGCAGCATGTGAAGAAGCTGCTCGGGCCGCTGTTCGTGCTCGAGGAAGGTGAAGGCCTCACCGGCATTTCTCGCGGAATCGCATTCCGCGTCGCCGAGGAACTCGGCGTGCTCGAACGCGGCAAGATCGCCAACGACGTGCGCACCCTGCCGCAGGATGGCCGCGCCGCATTGCGCAAGCTCGGCGTGCGGTTCGGCGCCTATCACGTCTTTCTGCCCGCGCTGGTGAAGCCCGCCGCGCGCGCGCTGTCGGCACAACTGTGGT
>ERZ500994.238-NODE-238-length-17908-cov-5.885846_pt1 | contig 17908 bp, 18 predicted proteins | sample MGYA00248878_ERZ500994 | MGnify/ENA primary metagenome ERZ500994 (study PRJEB25958, sample SAMN03398533) | human skin metagenome | study: EMG produced TPA metagenomics assembly of the Human Skin Microbiome Metagenome (human skin metagenome) data set. | reverse complement strand
AGCATGGCGGCGATGAGGTCAGAGCGGAGATTGCCGGTGTCTGGCACTGACGATGTGTCACTGGGATGTCGCTGGCGCATAGCGGCGAAAACGATCCGAGCCCTGCTGGGCCAGCGCCGGTAGAGCACCGATTTGCTCGTACCGGCGCGGGCGGCTACCGCCGTCATCGACAGCTCGGCATACCCCACCTGCGCCAGCTCATCCCAAACCGCCTGCAGGATATCGGTTTCAAGACGCGCGCCTCGGCGCCGTGACGGACTCGTCTCTATGATTGCCCTCCAATAAGAAACCTTGCGTAGCTTATTTCGTTCGACTAAAGTTTAGATACTAGCAGTATCTTAGGCATCTGACGCCCTTTTGAAACCCCGACCAGGAGGACCCTCATGACTCTCCCCGCTGCAGCCCGCGCGATTCCTAGCGCGCTCAATGGGGGCGTCGACCCAATCGCCCGGCGCATGCCGCCCATGGCCGTCGTTCACCATTTCGGCCGACGCAGCGGTAAGGCTTATGGCAACCCAGTGATGGCCCTGCGAAACGGGTCGGGATGGGTTGTCGCCCTGCCTTACGGGGCGGACGTCAACTGGGTGCGGAACGTTCTGCACGCGCAACGTGCCGACTTGACATGGCGGAACGTCGAACATCGCGATCTTGTCGCGGCCCTGATTCCTATAGAAACAGGGCGAGACCTGCTACCCGGATGGTTCCGCCCCTTCGCTCGCATGCTCGGTCTCAGGCACCTGCTAACCCTGCAGCCGTAACCGGCTACCGATATCCGCGAGTGCCTTCTGCTTCGCAAGTCCATGGCGCGAGGTGAGCGTTCGCTGACCCTTTCCCTCACCGCCATTCATGTATCGCAGAATATGGGCTGCCGGATCGTTGGATCGGCCAGAGAGTAAAACAATCATCCAAAGGCGCAGCGCCCAGTTCGACGGCTCGCCTGAGCTACCTGGAGATGTTCATCAGCAGGGCCTCGCGAAGCCGCGCCGACGTGGATGTTGGTTCAACCGGCCACGTCGACACAAACGATCTTTCCTCGAAATTGTCATGAGGACAGCCCAGTCGACCCCAGCCAAGCGGTGCCGTCAACGGTAGTCACTCCGCCGCCTCGTTTGTTGACCGATCCCGTACCCCAGGTCGGGAGGATTGCGCCGCGATCGAATACGGCGGACCACCAGAACGCCGCGATATTCATCAGAAAGAGTTTCGGACGTTCTAGGTAGCAGTTAACCCCTCCCCTTTTCGTCGCCCGTCGAGTGCGATCTGTCGGACAGTGTCGGGCCGCTGTTACAGGTGGGGTTACACGTACGAACCACTGGACACCGCTCCGTGCAGCCTCTAGACTTCGTTCTAAAGGTCGGAAGAAAGACCTTTAGAGTCTGCCCCGGGTGCATGCCGGATCGGCAGGAGCATGACGCCAACATGTGACCGCCGCGCGCAGACCGGGTTGAGATGCTGATGATCCCGCGCGTTTCGCTACTTGTATTTCGTTGTACACCAGAGGCTTTCGCGTTGCCTTGTATCGCCAATGCAACCCAGTGGGCACTAGCGTTCTGGGTCACATTCATGAAGGGAGATCCGTCTTGTGGCCGTCGGCGAAGCCCTAAGAGCCATGCTCGCTATCCCGGCGATTGCGCTGGTGGGGCTGATAGGGCTCCTCCCCTCGATCATTTACGCCTACTCGCGGCAGCTGTCGCGGGCCGACTATCTGCCGACCGCGCTTTCGGTGACCGACTCGCGCAAGGCCCTGACGTTGGCGCTGATCGTGCCGGGGCTCATCGGTTTTGTGTTGTCGCTCAGCAGTCAGGGCCCACTCCTGCTCACCATGGCGGCGTTCGGCGCTGCGCTGAGCTATGCGCTGATGATCGTCAGCCACATCGTGCTACGCAGGCGCGAGCCCGAGATCGCCCGGCCCTACGGGAACCCCGGCGGCGTCGTCACCACTGGTTCCGCCCTCGTCGTGGCGGTGCTCACGGTGATCACAACCTTCCTCATGGGCCATGTCTCCGCCCTGTGCTGCCTCGTCGTGTTCGCACTGCTCATGGCGTTCTTCGCGCTCCACAGCCGGCACCTCTTGGTCGCCAACTCCCCCGATGAGGAATTCGCCGCACTTGCCGCAGCCGAGGGGGCCCCCAGATGAGCTACAGCCAGCAGATTTCCGGCCACACTTATCAGTTCGACGGATTGGTCGAGGTGATGGCCAAGGCGACACCGTTTCGCTCAGGCGACGAGCTGGCCGGCTGCGCAGCCGAGTCGGACGCCGAAAGAGCTGCTGCTGCCTGGGTTCTCGCCGATCTTCCCCTGGCGACCTTTCTCAACGAGCAGGTCGTCTCTTACGAGACCGACGATGTCACCCGCCTGATCATCGACAGCCATGACCGCCACGCGTTCGTCCCGATCGCACATCTCACCGTGGGCGGATTCCGGGACTGGTTGCTCGACAGCGCATCTCGCGCCGATAGTGCCGAGCGGATCGCGGCGATCACCGCGGGGCTGACCCCGGAGATGGTGGCCGCGGTATCGAAGATCATGCGCAATCAGGATCTGATCGCCGTCGCCGCAGCGACGACGGTCGGTGCGGCGTTCCGTACGTCGATCGGGATCCCCGGCACGCTGGCGACCCGGCTCCAACCCAACCATCCGACCGACGATCCCCGCGGTATCGCCGCCGCGACGCTCGACGGCCTGCTCATGGGGTGCGGCGACGCGGTCATCGGCATCAACCCGGCCACCGATTCACCCCACGCGACCGCAGATCTGTTGCATCTGCTCGACGAGATCCGCCAGCGGTTCGACATCCCGATGCAGTCGTGTGTGCTGACCCACGTCACCACGACCGTCGACCTCATCGAGCGAGGCGCGCCAGTCGACTTGGTGTTCCAGTCGATCGCCGGGACGCAGGGCGCCAACACGAGTTTCGGCATCACGCTGCCGATGTTGCGGGAAGCAGACGAGGCAGGTCGCTCACTGGGCCGGGGCACTGTCGGCAATAACGTGATGTATCTGGAGACCGGGCAGGGATCGGCACTGTCGGCAGGCGCACATCTGGGCACCAGCGGAAAGCCCGTCGATCAGCAGACCCTGGAGACGCGGGCGTACGCGGTCGCGCGCGCGCTGAACCCCCTGCTGGTGAACACCGTCGTCGGGTTCATCGGACCCGAATACCTGTACGACGGAAAGCAGATCGTCAGGGCGGGCCTGGAGGACCACTTTTGCGGCAAGCTTCTCGGACTGCCCATGGGTGTGGATGTCTGCTACACCAACCATGCCGAGGCCGATCAGGACGACATGGACACGTTGCTCACCCTGCTCGGAGTGGCCGGGGCCGCATTCGTCATCACTGTGCCGGGCGCTGACGACGTCATGCTCGGCTACCAGAGTCTGGCCTTCCACGACGCGCTCTACGTCCGCAAGGCCCTCGGCCTGCGCCCGGCCCCGGAATTCGAGGCATGGCTGGCACGGCTGGGCATGGCAGACGGTGAGGGCCGCGTGCTTCCCGTCGATCCCGCACGTTCTCCCCTGCTGGCGTTGGCGGCAGGCGAATGACCGAGGAACGACATCTGCCCGCCGAGGACGTGTGGGCCCCGCTGCGTCAGACCACCCAGGCGCGAATCGGTTTGGGGCGCATGGGCAATTCGCTACCGTCGCGCCGCGTGCTCGAGTTCAAGGCGGCCCATTCGTCGGCGCGCGACGCGGTGCACGTTCCGCTCGACGCCGAGGCTCTAGCCGCGCAAGTCGACACGCTCGGTCTGGGGACGCCTGTGCACGTGCGCAGCCGGGCCGCCGATCGGAGCGAGTATCTGCGACGCCCGGATCTCGGACGTCTTCCCGAGGATCTGAGCGCGGTGCCGCACTCCGACGCGGACATCGGTGTCGTGCTTGCCGACGGCCTGTCACCGCGCGCCTTGGCCGACCACGGCGCCAATCTGTTGTGCGCGCTCGCCGACGAGTTCGGGGCCGCATATCGGCTCGCGCCGCCGGTAATCGCCACGCAGGCGCGAGTGGCGCTTGGCGATCACATCGGGGCGGCGCTAGGCGTATCGACGCTGTTGATGGTCATTGGAGAACGGCCCGGTCTGTCGGTTGCCGACAGCCTCGGCATCTATTTGACCCATCTGCCGCGGCCCGGGCGCACGGACGCCGACCGCAACTGCATCTCCAACATCCATCCGCCCGGCGGTCTCGACTACGCCGCGGCGGCCCGCATCGCCGCGGCGCTGGTGACCGGAGCGCGCAGGCTGGGACGGTCCGGCGTCGACCTTAAGGACAGCTCGCGCGCCGAGCTCGAGGCCTGACTACTACGCGGTGGTATTGGCCAACCCTGTTGATTTGTTCGAGAGCTCGTCAGTGAGGCCGGCGAGGTCGAAGCCCGGGTTCGTTCCGCACGTCGTGGTCTCGATAGCTGCGCTGTGGGCGACGAAGAGGTTGTCGCAGTTCCAGTCGAATGCGCGCAGGGCCACAGCACTCTGCCGTCGGGACGTTCGGCGTCGGCGGGTTGCACTTCGTGGGCGTACTCGCGATCCTGCATGGTCGTCACCGACAGCGTGCTGCTCTTGCACTCGTCGATGGCGTGCCGCACCGATTCGGGGCTGTCGGCCAGATCGAATTCAGATCGGTAAACCGCCCGCCTCGATGAAGGGCGGACAGATTGCAGTCCTCTCCGATGGCCTTGGGGCTGAGAAGGTCCACGACCTGCAGTGTGCCGATGGGTCCGGCCAGCAACTGAGGCCGCGCCTAAGGGTTGTCAATGTGGCGGGTGCAGCCGCCCAGCAAGCGCGACGACGCAGCTGGCGATCGTTGCCGCGGTCGGCCGCCACGCCGTCGCCGTCATTACCGGAAGGCCGCAGTCACTCTCTCGCATCGGGACGATAGCCATCAGCGGAATCGACTGTGACATCCCTGCGCTGGTGCATTCCGTCGCTCTCAGCGTCGAGCCCTTGAGCTGTGTCAAGCTCTGCACGATCAGCCAGTTCGCGTTCCCGCTCAATACGTTCGGCGGTGGGGACCGCAATCCACACCGCGATCAGCATCGCGGTAATCCCCGCCACAACTTTGCCGATCATCAGTGGGCCGATCAGGTTCGGCTGGAAATTGGCGGTGAAGGCGAGGTGGTCGCCCACCAGAAACGCCGATGTAGTGCCGAAGGCGACCACGAGCACCTTTTCCTTGGCCCTCATGAACTGGATGAGGTGGAATGCGGCGATCATGTTCGCCGCAGCCGCCAGCAGCCCTGCCGTACCGTCGGGGCTGATCCCGAACCACTTGCCTGCCGCGCCGAGCGGCTTCTTCAAATACGTGCGGATCACGTATACCAAGGGAAACGCTCCGGCAAGCACGATGGCCACGTTGCCTGCGATCTCCAGCGGTCGCATCTGGTCGTCGGCGGTAGCGATGATCGGCTGGAAGTTCCACCAACTCAGGTGCGAGCTGAAGAAACCGGTGACGTGCTCCACGATCGCGAGCGCAAGGACGAGATAGATTGCGCCGTTAAGGGTTCGGCCGAACCAGATGAAGGCCGTAACCATCGCTCGCGTCACGAAGTAGAGCCCGACCGCGATCACCACCGAGACTACGATCACCGGTAACAGATTGAGCAGGACGTCGCTCATGCCGAAGCCGTCGAGGGAGATGTCCGACGGGCCGTCGGTGATGGCCGTGCCGCGAACCGGCGAATGGGTGGACAGCAGGATCGCCATCGTCACGATGACACCGATCGGGACAGTGAGAATTCCGCTCATGATGCCCAGCGCGAAGTACTGATGATCCTTGCGTTGCAGAATTGCCAAACCGACGGGAATTGTGAATGAGATGGTGGCGCCTGCCATGAACCCGGTGACGGCGGCTGTGATCCACGCTCCCGACGAGTCAGCCGTCGCCAGCGCCAACTGGTAGCCACCCATGTCGCTCGCGATGAAAGTCGTTGCAGCCATTGCGGGGTCGGCGCCGAAGAATGCGTACAGCCGGCCGATAACGTTCTCCACGAACCAGGCGAGGTAGGGTAGACCGGCCATGATGCCGCCGACCGGAACGAACAGCGGCCCGAGGGAGTAGAGGCCTTCCTTGAACTCGTGTCCGATGCCGCGGTCGCCGCGGAAGACAAGGAACACCGCACCTACCAATACGAACGTCATCATCAGATAGATGACTGCATTGCCGAGGTTGGCCATCGCCAAGAGTTCCTTCCAGACGGTTGAGCGGCGCCGACGGAGCCTTCGCACTTGTTTGCCCGATGCTCCGAGGGCCGAGTGGGATGAAGAGTAAGCGCGCCCGATACGGCCGGCCGCACAACTGCCTGGGGTATCCCGATCCCGAATGGATCTTCCGCGACAGTTCAGGATCTCCGATACGTGAGGCCTACGCTGGGGTTCTGCTCTGGTAGGACGGGGCATCGCACAAGGTAGGGAGACACGCGCGTGCCGTCACTCATGGATGTGTGGGATTCCACCCGGATGCGGTTGATCGTCGAATTGGAGCGCGCCACGAGCCTGTCAATGGCTGCGAAAGCTGTCGGGATCAGCCAACCCTCGGCGAGCGAGCACCTGCGTTTGTTGAGTGCCGCAGCAGGTGAACCCATCGCCGAGCGCAACGGACGCTCCCTGGTGCTGACGCCGAGCGGCCGCATTCTGGCGCGCGTGGCATCACAAGCACTGTCCAATCTGTCGGCGGGCCAGTCGGCTCTGGCAGCTCGCGCCGGTCTGAGGGCGGGCACTCTGAACATTGCGGCGTCGTCGGTGCCGGGCACTTTCATCCTGCCGCGGGTCGTCGCGGATTTCGTCCAGCGCTGCCCGGATGTCGAGGTGCGGCTTTCCGTGGGGCCGACCGACGCGGTCATCGACTGGTTACTCGAGGGCCGGGTGACGTTGGCGATCACGTGCAGCGAGATCTCTGCGCCGGGCTTGCGGGTAGAAACCATCGGTGGTGACGAGGTCGTCGGCATCTGCAGCCCGGGCCAACTGGAGATCAGCTCGACGGGCTTCGTAACGACCGATCAGCTCGTTGGCCAGACCCTGCTGGTGCAGGAGCGCGGCTCGAGCACGCGCACGCAGGCGATCGAGATGCACGGCACCGCATCGGGGTGGAGGTCGGTGTGGGAGCTGGGATCGGTCGACGCCGTCAAGCGCGCGGTCCGTGAGCAGGCCGGCGTGGGGTTCGTCTCCATCCATTCGATTGCCGAGGAGCGGCGCCGCGGCGAGCTCGTCGAGTTCCGGGTATCGGGCATCGACTGGGGCCAACGCGATGTACGTGCGATCGCGCTTCTCGGCGTGGTCACCGCACCCGCAGACCACTACTTCAAGGTGCTGCTCGCCCACGCGGTGAATGGTCCAGCGAGCCCCCCGGGACCAGCACTGACCTGACGCTAAGTGGTCCGTCACGCAGTGACTTATCGGACAACCCGATCAGTTGATGCGCTGATATGCGATGTTCCCATACGAAGTGCCGCTGCGATATCGGTCGCGCCTAGTCTTCGGTGGTCGCGTGACGGCGGGATACACAGCCAGATCCAATTCCGAGGTCGCTCACTCAAGAGGGGAAGCAATTGAACCAGTCATCGAGACGACGACCGGTGCCGGTGGATGTCCTCGTGATCGGGGCGGGAGTAGTGGGCACCGCGGTGGCACGGGAACTGTCGTTGCTCGACGTCAGTGTCGCCGTCATCGAGCGGTGGCACGATGTCGGTGAGGAGACATCGAAGGCGAACAGCGGTGTCACCAACTGTGGTTGGTCCTTGAAGCCGGGCAGTCTCGAAGGACAGCTCGTGTCCGCGTCATACCCGCAATGGCCGCAGCTGACGACCGATCTTGGTGTCGAGTGGCGCAAAGTCGGCATCACGATGCTCGCGTTCACTGACGAAGAAGTCGCGGCACTGCCGGCGTGGGTTGAACGCGCGGACCAGAACGGCAACGAGGCGCTGCTTCTCGAGGGCGACGATATCTTCGAGTACGCGCCGCATGCTTCACTGTCGACAAAGATGGCCGTCCATATACCCGAGGAAGCAGTAGTCGATTCCGTACGGTTGACGGTTGCCTACGGAGAGCAGGCGTCGCTCAACGGGGTGAGGTTTTACTTCTCCCAGCCAGCCGTGTCCGCGGAACACGTCGATGGCGTTGTCTCCGAGGTGTCCACGCCACACCACACGTTCAGGCCACGGTTCATTGTCAACGCCGCGGGTCTCGGTGCCGACGACGTGTCGCGGATCCTCGGCGGCGAGGACTTTGCGGTGACGCCACGGCGGGGGCAATGGGCGCTGCTCGACCGTGAATTCGGGTCTCGAGTGCCGGGGATCCTGACAGGTGTGCCGGGGCCGCTCGGCCACGGTCCCATGGTGTTGCCGACTGCACACGGTTCCGTTCTCCTCGGGCCGACCGCGGAGGACCAGGCCGACAAACTGGATCGCACCACCGACGAGGCCAACCTCAACGAGGTGCTGGCCCGCTGCACACAGATGATGCCGGCGATCGACATGCGCTTCGTCACCAAGCGATTCGCGGGCGTGCGGGCGAACTCTGATCCGACATACCGGATCGGGTGGTCGGGGTCGGCGGGCAATGTCGTTCACGTCGCCGGGATCCGCTCAACCGGTGTTTCGGCGTCGCCCGGGATCGCGCAATACGTACGTGACCTGCTCGTGGAGCAGGGGCTGAGTTCGACGCCCAAATCCAACCCGGTGCGCGTCCTGGACTACCGGAAGCCACTGTGGAGCGGTCTGGACTGTGCCGGGGCCGCCGCGGATCCACTTGGCAGGACGGTGATCTGCGCGTGTGAGAAGGTCACCGCCGGCGACATCCACCAAGCACTGTCAGATCCGCTTCCCGCCACCAGCATCATCGGCGTGGCCAGGCGCACGCACGCTACGTGGGGGCGCTGCCAGGGCTCGGCGTGTTTGTCCGGAGTCTCGTTCATCACCTCCATGTACACCGGCCACGATCCTTGGGAGATCCCGTATCACGAGCCAGGTTCCCAACTCGGGGTCGGAGCCACCGATGACTGACGTCGTCGTCGCGGGGTCGGGGCGTTGCGGCCTCCACGTGGCGCGGATGCTCGCCGACGCGGGACTCGAAGTGACTGTGGTGGAACGACTTCCGCAGGTAGGTGGCCAGGAACCAGAACGTGATGCACGCACATTGGAACGCGCTGCCCGCCGCGCTGGTGTGACATTCATGCTAGGCACACTGGCGGTCTCCTACGATGACGGCGTCGTGCAGACTCTCGGGATCGACGGGGCGTCGATGCTCCGGGTGCGCGCGCTGGTCCTCGCCACGGGTACGCGTCCGCAGACACGAGCCGAACTCGGCATCGGTGGTGATCGCGGTGCCGGCGTGACACCGGGCTCGGCGGCCGTACACTTTCTGGACTCGGGTCTGTTACTCGGCCGCAATCCTATCGTGGTTGGAAACGGAGAACTGGCACACCACCTATGCGATGCGTTGTTAGACAAAGGCGCTCACCATGTGCTGTCCGTCGCCAGCGGTCCGCGAATCGGCGACTGGTCGGGCATCACCGCCATAGATAACGCTCGAGTTGTGCGAATCAACGGATTCCCGCGGGTCGGTTCAGCGGTTGTGGCGACACACGACAGCACGCAGGAAATCGTTACGGATGCGGTCATCCTGGCATCGGGACGGATACCGATGCGCAACGTAGAAGGAGCGCTGTTCCCCGGCGATTCCATCTACGACTGCTTCGGAGAACGGGATCCCAAGACCGACGAGGAAGCGATTCAGACAGCGGCAGCCACCGCGCGCGCGGTGGCAGGCGCGATCCGCTGAGATTCAACAACACTATTGGAGACTGAAGTGGAAGTTCTCTCACCTGTAGGACGGTTCCGTGTGTCCGCTCACGGAGTCCGGATTCGCAACGGCCGCCTCATTATTGGCGCTTCGCTGGGCGCATGGCGATCCGAGGTGACTTTCGAGAAGGCCGACGCGCCGCTCGTCCTGTCCACCGTCGGGGCGGCCGGGCTCGCGCTCGCAGTAGCTTTCGGCGCAGGGCGCTGGTCGGCGAACAAGGCCGGGGTGGATCGATGAGCATAAGACCGCTGCCGGATTTGCTCGGACCCGCAATCGAAGGTGGCTACGGAGTGCTGGCATTGAACGTCTTCGACGAGCTGACTCTGCGCACGGCCATCGAGACCGCAGAGACACAGCGAGCGCCGATCGTGATCCAGACATCTGTCAAGACTGTCAGAGCGTTGGGAGCCAGGAATCTGGCTGGCATGTTCGAGCGATCTGCCAGTGACTCGCCGATGCCGGTATCGCTGCACCTTGACCACTGCCCCTACCGTGAGGTGATCTCGGATTGCATTGCCAACGGCTGGAATTCGGTGCTGTTCGACGCATCACACCTGAAGCTGAACGAGGCCACGCAGCAGACCGCAGAGGTGGTGGCCGAGGCACATGCGAACGGCGTGCACGTTGAAGGTGAGGTTGAGGGAATCCAGGGTGTCGAGGACGGCATCGGCAGTGACGGTGCACCTACGGTGTACTCCGACGACAAGATCGTCGACTTCATTGAGACGACCCAGGTAGATTGTTTCGCGCCCGCGATCGGCAACGCGCACGGACTCTACAAGGCATCGCCGACGCTGGACGTGGATCGTGTGCGGCGGCTGTTCGCGCGCACCGATGTGCCGATGGCCCTTCACGGAGGCTCGGGGCTGACCGTCGCGCAGTTCCACGAACTGATTTCGGCGGGTTGCGCGAAGGTCAACATCTCGACTGCCCTCAAGCGGGCTTTCATAAGCAGCTATCGCGAGTATCTCGGGGATCACTCGGATTCCGCGGAGCCGCTGGCGTTGATCGCTCACGTACGCGGGCAGGTCACTGAGTGCGTTCGTGAACACATCGAGCTGTTCGCCGGCGCCGGTAGCCTCCGGTGAACGCTCTCATCTTCGACTGTGACGGCGTTCTCGCCGACACGGAACGAGACGGGCACCGCGTCGCCTTCAACACTGTTTTTGCGGAGTACGGAATCGAATTCTCGTGGAGCGTAGAGGGTTATTCCGAGGCACTGAGGACGGCTGGAGGTAAGGAACGGCTACGGGTGCTGCTGGCACCGGAGTTCAGGCGCCAGCACGGCATTCCCGACGGCGATGTCGATTCACTCGTGACATCCTGGCATGCCCGCAAGACGGAGGTGTTCGTCGGCATGCTGGCTGACGGGCAGCTACCGCCCCGTCCGGGGGTGCGCAGACTCGCCGCCGAGGCGGCCGAGGCGGGCTGGAATCTGGCGGTGGCATCCACCTCCGCCCATGCCTCAGTGCGCGCCGTGCTCGAACACGTTGTCGGTGCAGAGCTCGCACGCTCGTTTACGGTGTTTGCCGGTGACGACGTCAAGCAGAAAAAGCCGGCACCCGATATCTACTTGCGTGCGCTCACAGGTGTCGGGGTGCTTGCATCTGATGCCGTGGTGGTCGAGGACTCCGAGATCGGTGTGCGTGCCGCGCAGGCAGCCGGACTGCCGGTAATCGCTACTTGGAGTGCGTACACCGGCGAGGAGGACCTCTCCGGCGCCGGCGTCGTCGTTGACTCCCTCGGGGAGCCCGGTGGACCGCGACTCGCGGTGACGACCAACCGATCTCACTTGCCTATCGTCGACGCCGTTTTGCTGGAACATGCTCGAGGACTCCTTGCTTCGAGCAAGGTGGGACAGGAGGTCGGCGAGTGACAGATCAGGTCGAGAAGGCACATACGCAGCCGGGCTGGGACGACCTCGCGACCGTCGTTGAGTGGCAGTGGCCGGGTGTACCGTTCGGCGCTGCACCTCTGGACGGTGGGATGACCAACCGCAATTGGAAGGTCACCGTCGGTACCCACGAACCACAGTCCTACGCCGTCCAGTTGCTATTGTCTGACGCGGACGCCGAACACATCGGCATCAACCGGGATACGCATGCAAAGGCGATTACGATCGCGGATAGCCTCGGTATTGGGCCTAAACTAATTGCCTGGCACCGTGATTCACCGAAAGCGATCATCAGTGAGTATGTCGAGTGCACGCCGCCGCACTCTGGTCCGGACCGAATCCGGACGGCGCAGCTAACCGCCGAAGCCTTGAGTCTGCTCCACGCCGGCACCACCGGCGCCGATCTCCCCGGATGGATTAGCGATCCTTTCTCCGGCGTCGAGTGGCTCTACGACAAGGCAAGCAGATTCGCCCCCGAGTTGGCGGCGAGATTCCGCTCGGCCGTGGATATCAACCGCCGTTGCCAGCAGGCGAGGGGTACGTACGCTTCCTGCCTGCTGCACGCCGACGTATCTGTCGGCAACGTCCTGACCGACGGCTCCCGCGCCTACCTCATCGACTGGGAATACGCTGGTTTAGGCGACAAGTACTACGACTGCGGTGATTTCGTCGAGAAGTGGAACCTGAACGCACAGGAGGAGAGCGCTTTTGTCGAGCGCTACCGGCAGGCCGAATCGTATGAATTCGCAGAGGCTGTCATCTTCATGTACCGGTTCACCGCGAGGCTTCGCGAAGGGCTCTGGGCGGCGAGCATCAGTGTCGTGAACTTCATCGATTTCGACCATGTGCAGTATGCGAACGTGTGTCTGGACCGACTCGCGGAGATTGTCGATGACCCAAGATTCGAGGAGAGCGTGCGCATCGTCGACGCGGAGAGGAAAATTCAGTGAGTGCGGTGCAGGTTACTTCGAGGTATTCGGGCCGCGACAGCGCAGATGTTATCACCGAGCGCCGGTTGCGGATTCCCCTCGAAGCGGCGAAGTACGTGGGCGCCCTCGACAGCCGGACCCTGGCGCTGATTGACTGCGATGCAGAAGTCGACGTCACCCGGAGGTTCCGGGAGGTTATGGACCTCTTCGCGCCGGCGTGTGTCTTCACCCCCGCTGGATTCCGTGTCGAGCGGTTGGGCAACGGTCACGTAGTCCTGGATCTGGTTCGCGATATCGGCTTCGACCGCGGCGGGATACCGCGACCGACCGGGGTTCTGTTCTCGGCGGATTCGGCTAACCCGTTCGAGATTCGCGAGTGCCGGCACGTGATCGCGAATGTCACCTGTAACCCGGGAATTGTTTACGATCTCTTTCTGAACAACCCGGAGGCAAATGTCGGGGGGCAGTTTGGCTCGCTGGAAGAGGTGCTCCGTGAGATCGCTGATGTTGTAGGGCCAGGCTGCGATGTGTCTGTCGAGTTGCGGAACCCTTACGAACAGGACTTCGGCCGTATCCTCGATGAGATCCAGGCGTATGAGGATATTCTGACCAAGTATCGACTAGTGGTCAAAGTCCCTCACACGGGCGCGATTTCGCCCGGGCAGGCGGAGCAGCTGCTCACTGGCGACGGTTTGCTCGATCATCGCTGTTACGACGGCTCGCCGGGCGATCTGCTCCGCGGACATGCGCTGGCTCTCAAGCTGACCGAGCTGGGGCATCGGGTCAATTTCACGTTGATGTTTGAGCCTTATCAGACCGCGTTGGCGCTGCAGAGCAGGCCGTATTTCATCAACGCTTTTCTGCGGCATCGACTGAACTTCGCGCGCAGGATCGAGGGATTGGTGGCGGGCTATGCAGCGACCGACGACACCTGGTTCGTCAAAGAGTTGCGCAGTCACCTCGTCGCGCACCACTATCTCGGCCGCAGCGAGGACACTCTGGACCTGTTGGAAACGCTTACCGTCGGTAAGCAACTCATCGCCTCTCTAGTAGCTGGTGGGAACGACGGGCTGGACAGCGCGCGCAGTGCGCTGAGCTGGCTTCGCAGTTCAACGCTGGATGCCACTAGGCTGATCATCTGCTCGATGGACGGGGCGGGTATGTTTCCGGCGATCAACAGCATGCTAGAAGAACCGGACTTTCTCGACATGCACAATCGAGTGCTGGTCACCACCGACCCGCGCTATCTCGCACGATGGGCGAGCAGTCCGCAGGTGATCTCCTACCAACAGCGGTTCCTGAAGGCCGTTGCCGCCCCGCCGGTCAGCGCGACCGGTCAGCCGTCAAACTGACCAATCTATTCTTCGGCGCCTGCGTCATGCCTGGACTCGTAGAGCGAATAACCGTCCACAATGTGTGGTCCCACCCGGTGTGGGCGGAGAGTTCTTCGGTTGGGAAGGATGGGCACGTGGAGTCGACGTCATCAAGTCTATTTCCGGAAGAGTTGAAGTCGCGGGCCGCTGCAGAGGACGGCCGACCCGCGTAGTGAACGGTCTCGCGGTGGGATGCTCGGGGTCGGGCTCTGGTCGGCTGCACGTCGGTGCTGCCGCAACCGTGCGCAAATGGGTTTAGCCAGGCTGAGATCCGTGCCAGGAATCGGGTAGGGCGGACCAGCGAGGTGCTACGTGGTTCTACGTAAGCAGTACCGCATGAATGCCGAACTTGGGCGAGCCAACACGATTTCGAAGGGAGAGTCAGTTTTCACCGCCGCCGCCGATGGCTCCTTCTCGGTAGTCATCGAGCAGTACTACTGACTTGTGACCTGCCGCAATGCGATGGAGTCGAATATGGCGGATTGCCACTCAAGTTCGCCGTGTTCGTCTGACTAATCACCGACGTGCCCCGCTCCTCCCATCGTTTCGGCCGGAACTTTCCGCGTGCGATCGGCGACGATGCGCAGTGCCGCATCAACGCGGCGCATCTCATCGAACCTCAGGAACCCGACGCTCTTGCCGAGTCGGCCCGGGTCGGCTGCGGCGGCCTGTTCGGCAAGCACGCTGGTGTTCACGCCGCCGATCTCAACTACGGGACGAAAGCTGACGGCACGAGCCGACGTGGATGTTGGTGCTACTAGCCACGTCGACAGGGGCAGTTGGTCTGACTGGACCACAACGGCGTAGCGGGGACCGGACCGCTCGTGGCCGCGACTCCCCGCGGGGCACGCAATAGAAAGACCTCACCAAGCACCTGCATGGCCTCGGCGCGGTCCGACTCGCCGTCAGCAAGCCTTTCCGCCTCGGCGCGAATCGCCGCGCCGGCCATCCGTCGTGCGGCATCGACAAGAGCTCGAACGGCCTGGCAAACAGAAGATGCGCGTCTGCAAAGTTATTTTGGCCATTGCTTTCAGTAGGCCCACGTCGATGGAATCGGTGCCGTGTCAACGGGGGTTTGTGAATCCACGCCGTCGGGCAAAATCTATCTATGCGCAAAATTCTGAGCCGCTCGAGCATCGCCGTTGCTGCCGCCGCCCCCATCGCCGCCCTGTCGCTGTTGGGTGCGGGAATCGGTTCGGCAGAACCCCTGAATTGCACAAACGGGCAGTTCTGGGATCCGATCACCAACACCTGCCAGACACCGCGTCCGGCGGACAACTGTGCGCCCGGTGAGTACTGGAACGCCTTGTCGAATGTGTGCCGACCCCTGGGTGTGCTCTAGCCAGCGTTACGGCACAGTCCCCTCCCGGGCGTCACCCGAGCCGCCGAGTGCGCCACCGCGACAAATCCGTATCGAGCACCGCAGGGTCGCGTTCGGTGAACACCTCGTCAGTGATCTCCAGGTGCCGTATGCGATCGAGGTGAAATCCGCGGATCCCTTCGCGCAGCCGACACCATCCCACGAACACCCACGCATCACCCCCGCGCAGCAGACCCATCGCCTCGACGTCCCGGGTAGTGCGCGTCTTCCCATCCACGGCGGTGTAGTCCAACCGTACGACCCGGCGGGCGGCGATCGCCTCCGGAATCAGCGAGGTCGCGACCTCAGACGGCGACGGGGAGTCGATGACGAACATCGACGCCAACGCTTCGCTGACGGGCGCGAGCTGATCCTCGCGGATGATCGCAAGGATTTTCGCCCGCGCCCGACGCGACGCCGCACCGTACGGCGAGGTTTCCAGCAAGCCAAGCCCCGCAAGTACCGCCAGCGATTCCGGCACGGTGAGGTTCAGCGGCGGCAGCGAGTGTTCTCGCAGAATCGAGTACCCGCCGGATACCCCATGATCGGCATAAATCGGAACCCCCGCGAGCTGAAGCGACTGGATGTCGCGTTCGATCGTGCGTTTGGACACTTCGAACTCCTCGGAGAGCCGAGCGGCCGACAACGGTCGGCGTGATCCCCTCAGCAGGTCCACCAGCGCGTACAGCCGCTCGGCTCTCCTCATGAATGTGAGTCTCCCGGTCTCACGTGAGGTGTGTGCGCGTCCCGGTCACCGACCACACCTCGCGAATCAGTCCATCCTCGGTGAAGTCGAAGACATCGATACCGCCCGCAGCGAATTCCCCGTCCTGCACGTTCCACAACATCCGCCCGTGCGCACCGTCCACGGCCCGGTCAACGTCGGTGAACACCACGTTCGGATGCTGCACGCGATACCGATCCAGGAACCGAGCGAAACTCTCCGCCCCCAGCACGTCGTCGCCCGGGTTCGACCCGTCGGCCTCGGAGATCAAGAAATGAATCCGGAAATCGTCACTGCAGATCCGACGTGCGATCTCGCCGCCCGTGTTCCACATCTCCAACCACACCGCGAGGGCCGCATCCGCGCCAGCCCGTCGCGGCTCGACCATGTCTGCGTTCATCTTCATGGCACCAGCGTGAGACGTTGCCGCGACAACGGTATGTCGGTGTTCGGTTGACAACTGGGTCGCTGATCGTTCGGTGCCTGGCGTGAAACCCTGGGTCGGTGGACCCAGGGTTCTTGTCGCAGATCCGATGCGTGGTGTTCGACGTCGGCGAGACGTTGGTCGACGAGACTCGGATGTGGAGCGAGCTCGCGCAGAGGCTGGGTGTGACGCCGTTGACCTTGAGCGGAGCGCTGGGGGCCTTGATCGCCACCGGTAGGGATCATGGCGACCTCTGGGATGTACTCGGCGTCGATCGTCCCGCGTTCGGCGTCGACCCGGGTCACGGCGAGCTGTACGCCGACGCTCTGGAGTGCGTCGCAGCTGTGCGCCGGGCGGGGCTGACCGTCGGCGTCGCCGGTAACCAGCCGGCGACCGTCGGGCGGGTGCTCGCGGCGGCCGGACTGGACGCCGACTTTGTCGCTTCCTCGGCGGTGTGGGGTGTGGCCAAGCCGGATCCCGCGTTTTTCGTCCGGCTGATCGCCGAAGCGCACGTTCCTGCCGAGCGCATCCTGTATGTGGGTGATCGTCTCGACAACGACGTACTGCCAGCCCGGGCGGTCGGGATGCGCACGGTGTTCATCCGGCGCGGGCCGTGGGGTTATCTTCACGCCCTCAAAGACGAAGCGGCGCTTGCTGATTTGCGTGTCGACTCGCTGCACGAATTAGCGATATTGCTGGGCGCAGACCGCGGACGATGACGCGCGGCGTTGCACCTTGACCGTGTAGCTCGACCGTGTGCCTCGACCTCTTTGCGCTGCTGCGCATCACCTACTGGCTGAGGTGCTCTTGAGCGGCTTCTTCGGTGGAGCGCAACGCCCTGTGCTCATGCGCAGGATCAGGGCGACTGCGTCCTTCGAGTGGACTGTCGGCGTCAGAACTTGTTGCAGGAGCAGACCGCGAATCGCGGCAATGGCGACGACTCGACGTTGTCCCGGGTGGTCAAGCTGGTCTCCGAGGCGGAGGTCGACACGTCGTCCACCCAGCGCTTCGCCGACAAGTTCCAGCGCATCTTCGTCCCGGCCGTGCTCACGCTGGTGGTGGCGCTGCTGTTCGCACCCCTGGTTATCGACGAACCGTTCAAGGATTCGCTGTACCGCGCGCTGGCCGTGCTGGTCGCGGCAAGCCCGTGCGCCCTGGCCATCGCCACTCCCAGCGCGGTTCTCTCGGCCGTCGCACGGGCGGCCCGCACCGGAATCCTGGTCAAGGGCGGCGCGGCCCTGGAGGCGCTGGGCCGGATCAAGGTCATCGCGTTCGACAAGACGGGCACCCTGACCAAGGGTCAGCCGCAGATCGCCGACGTGATTCCCGCCGACGGTGTCACGGAGAACGAACTGCTGGCCGTCGCCGTGGCAGTCGAAGAACAGAGCGACCATCCGCTGGCCCGGGCCATCGTGCGGG
>ERZ500994.236-NODE-236-length-18082-cov-5.582571_pt1 | contig 18082 bp, 16 predicted proteins | sample MGYA00248878_ERZ500994 | MGnify/ENA primary metagenome ERZ500994 (study PRJEB25958, sample SAMN03398533) | human skin metagenome | study: EMG produced TPA metagenomics assembly of the Human Skin Microbiome Metagenome (human skin metagenome) data set. | reverse complement strand
GCATCGACATGATCGCGGGCCCGTCCGAGGTGCTGGTGATCGCCGAGGGGCCGCAGGACGCCGACTGGCTGGCGCTCGACCTGCTGGCGCAGGCCGAACACGACGCCGACGCGCAGTCGATCCTGGTCACGCCCGACGCGGACCTTGCCCGCGCCGTGTCGCGCGCCGTCGACAGGCTGGTGCCCACCCTGCCCCGCGCGGCCATCGCGGGCGCAAGCTGGCGCGACCACGGCGCCATCATCGTCACCCGCGACCTCGCCGAGGCGGCGGCGCTCAGCGACCGGATCGCGCCCGAGCATCTGGAGCTGTGCGTGACCGACCCCGGGGCGCTGGCCGCGCGCTGCCGTCACGCCGGAGCCATCTTCATGGGCGGCTGGACGCCCGAAGCCGCGGGCGACTACGTCAGCGGCCCCAACCACGTGCTGCCGACGGCACGTTCGGCCCGCTTCTCGTCGGGCCTGTCGGTCATCGATTTCATGAAGCGCACCACGCTGTCGCGCCTGACCCCCGGCGCGCTCGCCGCGATCGGCCCCGCCGCCGTCACCCTGGCGCTGGCCGAGGGGCTGGGGGCGCATGCAGGGTCCATCCAGGCCCGGCTCGACAGCCTCAACGAAGGGCAGACCCCATGACGCGGCTGATCCGCATCGACCTTGACGACAGCGCCCTGCCCACCGCGACGATCGAGATGGAACAGGAACGCCGCGTCGCGATCTTCGACCTGCTCGAGGACAACAGCTTCACCCTGCCCGGACGCGAGGGGGTGGCGGCGCGCCCCGGCCCCTACGCGCTCAGCCTTGCCGTGCGCGACCGGCGGCTCGTCTTCGACATCGCGACGCAGGGCGGCGACCCGGTGGCCGAGTTCCACCTGGCGATGGGGCCGTTCCGGCAGGCGGTAAAGGATTACTCGCAGATCTGTTCCAGCTACTTCGAGGCGGTCCGCAAGCTGCCCACCGCCCAGATCGAGGCCATCGACATGGCCCGGCGCGGCATCCACAACGAAGGGGCGCGCACGCTGATGGAACGCCTGGACGGCAAGGCCAACATCGACATCGACACGGCGCGGCGGCTGTTCACGCTCGTTTGCGCGCTGATCCCCGACTGACATGCCGGGCAGCTTTCCCAGCTCGGTGCTGTTCTGCTGCGATCACAACGCCATCCGTTCGCCGATGGCCGAGGGGTTGATGAAGAAGTTCTACGGCAGGCGCGCCTATGTCCAGTCGGCGGGGGTCCGCAACGACATGGAGATCGACGGCTTCGCGGTCGCGGTCTGCAACGAGCTGGGGGTGGAGCTGTCGCGCCACCGCTCGCGCAGCTTTTCGGACATGCGCGAGTTCGGCGACGACCTGGGCCAGTTCGACCTGATCGTCGCGCTGAGCCCCGCAAGCGAGCAGCAGGCGCTGGACCTGACCACGAACGCCCACGTGGCGGTCGAATACTGGCCGATCACCGACCCGTCGGGCGCGGCCGAGGGGCGGCAGGCGAAGCTGGCCGCCTACCGCGTCACCCGCGACCAGATCCGCGACCGGATGCTCGGCCGCTTCGGCGATCCGCCTAACGGCGGTTGAACAGCCGGTCGGTCGCATTTTAGGCAGTTTCCGCGCCCCGGTCGCCGCCTGCAGCCCGCCGCTAACCCGCCCTTAAGCCCGCCGCGCATAATTGTCGGGCAATGCAGCACATCGGCAGCACAAGGGGCGTCGCATGACCGGAACCACCTTCACCCATACCGACGCCAGCCAGACGCTGGCCGCCATCGACGCCTCGCAATGCGTGGTGATCTATTCGGCCGAGGGGCGGATCCTCGCCGCGAACCCCCGCGCGCTCGCGCTGTGCGGCTTTGCCCGCGAGGAACTGGTCGGGCGTCCGCATTCGGTCCTCCTTGATCCCGACGACGCGGCGGCGGGCGGGATCGCCGACTTCTGGGAACGGCTGCGCTCGGGCGAGACGATGGTGGGCGAATACCGCCGCGTCGCCCGGAACGGCAGCCCGTTCTGGATCAGCGCCATGCACACGCCCGTCCGCGGCGCCGACGGCGCGGTGACGCAGATCGTCATGTGCGGCATCGACATCACCGCGTCGCGGTCCGAGGCGCAGGTGGCGCGAGCAAAGCTGAACGCCCTCGACCGCGCGCAGGCGCTGATCGAGTTCACCCCGCGCGGCGAGATCCTGCACGCCAACGACAACTTCCTGTCGCTGCTGGGCTACCGGCTCGAGGAATGCGCGGGGCGCCACCACCGCATGTTCATCCCCGCGACCGAGATGAACCTGGAACAGTCGATGGAGTTCTGGGCCCAGCTGGCGCTCGGCAACAGCCGCACCGGCGAATTCAAGCGCGCCCGCCACGACGGATCGCCGGTCTGGATCAACGGCAGCTACGCGCCGGTGACCGACGACAAGGGCCGCGTGGTGTCGGTGATCAAGCTGGCGCTCGACGTGACGGCCCGCCGCGTGGCGGTGGACGATCTGGTCGAGGGGCTGGCCGCGCTGGCCAGCGGCGACCTGACCTACAACCTGGGCCAGAACGCGGGCGGCGAGTTCGTGCAGGTGCGCGCCAACTTCAACACCATGATGTCGGCGCTGCGCGAGCTGGTGACCGAGGTCCGCAGCCGCACCAACGCCATGAACACCGAGGCCGAGGCGATCGCGCTCGCCGCGGGCGAGCTGGCGCGCCGGGGCGAGGGGCAGGCCGCGTCGATGGAACAGACGGCGGCGGCGGTGGACCAGATCTCGGGCAACATCTCGATGACGAGCCAGTCCGCGCGCGAGGCGGACGCCGCCGCCCGCGACGCGCTGCAGGTCGTCCTGAAAGGGGCCGACGTGGTGGCGCAGGCCATCGCCGCGATCGAACGGATCGACGAGCACACCAAGCGCATGGGCGAATTCACCCGCGTGATCGAAGGCTTCGCGTTCCAGACCAACCTTCTGTCGATCAACGCCGCGGTCGAGGCGGCGCGCGCGGGCGAGGTCGGGCGCGGCTTCGCCGTGGTCGCGAACGAGGTCCGCAACCTCGCCCAGCAATCGGCCAAGGCATCCCAGAACATCGCCGACCTGATCGGGAAAAGCGAGACCGAGGTGAAGGCGGGGGTGAAGCTGGTGCGCGACGCGGGCACCTCGCTCGACCAGATCCAGCTGGCGGTGGGCGGTGTCGTGCAGAACATCACCGGCATCGCGCATGCGACCACCGAACAGTCGCATGGCGTGCGCGAGGTGTCCGAGGCGCTGTCGCAGCTGGACCGGGTGAACCAGGCCAACCTGTCGATGTCGGAACAATACGCGGCGGCGGCCGGCGCGCTGTCGTCGCAGGTCGAGGATCTGGGCCAGATGATGGACGCCTTCCGCACCAGCGACCTGCCCGTCCACGTGCGGAACGCTGTGCCCGAAGCGCGGCGCACGGGCCGCGCGGCCTGAGGGCGCGCAACCGGCGAATGCGGGAGGTTCTTGAAGCTTGGCTAAGCCCCGGCGGCCGCGCATCGCCGCGGCACCCGCAAACAGGCGAACCCCTGCCGAACCTTCACCAGATGGCAGCCGGTCCCGAAAGGGGCCGGTCGCCTGCGTAGATCGGGGCAAAGCCGGAAGCCGCGGCGGGTTCGGCGAAACCCCCTCAGGGCCGCCAGTCCAGGAAATTTCGGATGATCTGCAGCCCGACCTGCTGCGACTTCTCGGGATGGAACTGCGTGCCCACGATGTTGTCGCGCCCGACCACCGCCGTCACCGTCCCGCCGTAATCGACCGACGCAAGCAGCGTCGCCGGGTCCGACGGCACGAACTGCCAGCCATGCACGAAATAGGCGTGATCGCCGGTTGCCAGTCCATCAAGGACCGGGTGGGCCTGCCGCAGCGTCAGGTCGTTCCAGCCCATGTGCGGCACCTTCAACGACGCATCTTCGGGCGCGATCGCCTGGATCTCTCCGCCGATCCAGCCGAGCCCGGGCGTGACCGCGTGTTCGTGGCCACGGTCGGCCAGCATCTGCATGCCGACGCAGATCCCCATGAACGGCACCCCGCGCCGCCCCACCGCCTCGTCCAGCGCCTCGCGCAGGCCGTCCCGGGCGTCGAACGCCGCGCGGCAGGCCGGGAACGCGCCGTCGCCGGGCAGCACGATCCGGTCGGCCCGCGCAACCGCGTCCGGGTCGGCCGTCACCTCGACCGACGCCACGCCCGCATCGCGGCCCATCAGGGCAAAGGCCTTTTCCGCCGAATGAAGGTTGCCGCTGCCGTAGTCGATCAGCAACAGCCGCATCAGAGCGCGCCCTTGGTGGACGGCAGCCGCCCCTCCATCCGCGGGTCGGGCTCGACCGCCTCGCGCAGCGCGCGGGCCAGCGCCTTGAACGCGGCCTCGGCGATGTGGTGGGCGTTCTCGCCCCGGATCAGGTCCACGTGCAGGGTGATGCCTGCGTGAACCGACAGCGCCTGGAAGAACTCGCGCACCAGTTCGGTGTCGAAGCTGCCGATCTTGGGTGCCGCGAACGGCAGGTTCCAGCACAGGTAGGGCCGCCCCGACAGGTCGAGCGCGACCCGCACCAGCGCATCGTCCATCGCCAGGTGAAAGCTGCCGTAGCGCCGGATGCCCGCCTTGTCGCCCAGGGCCTGCGCCAGCGCCTGCCCCAGCGCGATGCCGCAATCCTCGACCGTGTGATGGTCGTCGATGTGCAGGTCGCCCGAAGCGGAAATCTGCATGTCGATCAGCGCGTGGCGCGAAAGCTGGTCCAGCATGTGGTCGAAGAAGCCGATGCCGGTGCGGATCGTGGCCGCCCCCGTCCCGTCGAGGTCCAGCGTGACGGCTATGTCGGTCTCGTTCGTCTTGCGGGTGATCGTGGCGCGGCGCATCGGGGCTCCCTTCGGGTCAGGGTCCGTTTACGGGATCGCGGGACCGTCCGGCAAGCGGCGCGCGATCAGTCGAGCCACAAGGCGTTCGCCTTGAGCGTCTGCCGGATCGCCTGCTCGCGCCGCGGCAGCCGCGCGCGGTCGAAGAGCGGCCGCGCCAGCCTGCGGCCGTTCCCCGCGACCACCAGCTGCTGCCAGGCATCCCAGCCGTCCATCACGGCGTTCAGTTCCGGCATCGACGCCAGCGCCTCGACCGTCTCGACCGCGCGGTCGGGCCCCGAGGCGTAGAGCAGCGGCAGCTTGCGATAGTGCCAGGTCACGTCGCCGTCCATGCCGGCGAGGTCCGGCGCGGGGCGGCCGCCGCCCAGGCTGTGGATGACCAGCGGCAGCACCACCTGGTCGAGCCACGGGTCAAGCTCCTGCGTCGCCAGCGCCTCGCCGGGATCGTTCCTGACGCCGCGCGACCAGTCGAGGAAACGCCGCCCGAAGGCGGCCGGATCAGCGCCGCAGAACCATCCGGCGTTGAAGTAGAGATAGCGTTCCCAATGCTCGTCTGGCTGGCCGGGGTCGAGCGAGGACGGGAAGTCGAGGCCGAAGCGTTCGTAGAGCGACTGCCAGATCGCCCCGTAGCCGGGACCGTAGAGCGGCGGTTCGGGCCACGTCCCCTCGCGGCGCATCGACGCGGTGGGGCGGGAAAAATCGAACGGCACCTGGTCGAGCGCGCCGGTGACAAGGGTGTCGCTGTCCAGAAACAGGAACGGCTCGCCCGCGGGCAGAAGCGCCAGCGCCTCGATCTTGTTGCCTTGCGGATAGGCGCGCCCGAACTCGCGCGCGTGCAGCGGCACGATCTCGGCGCCAAGCGCGGTCAGCGCCTCGCGGCCTGCGGGCGACATGCGGACGTCGCGGGTTTCCCACGCGCCGGTCGGCTGCGGTTCCGCCACGATCAGCCGGCCGGTGAAGCCCCGCGCATTGCGGCGCAGGCTGGCGGCCAGCAGGGCGGCTTCGCGTTCCAGCCGACCGGACTGACCGATGGCGAGGATGTTGAAGGGGGCAGCGCCGGGGGCGGCTTTCCTTGCTAGCGCGGGTGTATCGGACTTTGCAGGTCGGCCGGCAGCCCCGTCACCCTTTCCCGCCTTGGCGGCCCGCCGCCCGTCCTTCGCGATCTCGGCACGCGCGGCCTTGTTCTCGGCCTGGCGCGCCGCGCGCTCGGCCTTGTTCGCGGCCTGCCGGGCGGCACGAAGGGCGGCCTTGTCCTCGCTTGCCGCGTCGGCGGGGCGGGTCGTCGAAGATGGGTTGCGCGCAGGGTCGAGAGGTTTGTCGCGATCGGTCATCTGAACCTCTGGCATCGGCGCGAGGCCGCGCACGAGGTGGGTTTCCGACTCGGCACCAACACGAAGGATGGTGGGCGACCCTGGAATCGAACCAGGCATGGGTCTCCCCGGCGGAGTTACAGTCCGCTGCCGCACCTTGCAGCACGTCGCCCGACGCCGGGGGTGATTAGCCGCGCCGCCGGGGCCGGTCAAGCAGGATTTCCGCGTTCCGTCTGCGCGCCCGCTGCCACGCCCAGCCCCGCCTCGCGCGCGGCCGTCCGCGCGTGCCCCTTGCGTCCGACCCCGTGCGCGCGCAGGAAGGCCGCATGCAGGATAACGACACCCCAAACCGCCCCGCCCGCCCGCGCGACGCGACCCGACCGCGCGGCGACGCGCCCGACCGTCCGCGCACCAAGAAGCCGACCTGGGTCATCGACAAGGAACGCGCCCGCCGCGCATCGGCGGCCGAAACGGTGTGGCTGTTCGGTCTTCATGCCGTGCGCGACGCGCTGGCGAACCGCGCGCGCGAGCGGCTGCGGCTGGTCCTGACCCGCAACGCCGCCGACCGGCTCGGCAGCATCGTGGGCGCATCCGGCATGGAACCCGAGATCGTGGACGCGCGCAGCTTCGACAAGGTCGTGCCGCTGGCGGGCGAAAGCGTCCACCAGGGCGCCGCGCTCGAGGTCAAGCCGCTGGGCTGGGGCAAGGTCGAGGATGTGGTGCTTGCGGCCTTGCCCGGCCTGCGGCCGCTGGTGGTGGCGCTGGACCGGGTGACCGATCCCCATAACGTGGGCGCGATCCTACGGTCGGCCGAGGTGTTCGGCGCGCAGGCGGTGATCGCCCCCGCCCGCCACGCCGCGCCCGAAACCGGCGCGCTGGCCAAGACCGCCTCAGGCGCGCTGGAACGCCAGCCCTATCTGCGGATCACCAACCTGGCCGACACCCTCGTCCAGCTGAAGGGGCTGGGCTACGTCCTGATCGCGCTCGACGGCACGGGCGAACAGGCGCTGCCGGAGTTGCTGGCGACGCTGGGCACCCGGCCGGTCTGCATCGTCCTTGGCGCCGAGGGGCCGGGCCTGCGCGACAAGACGATCGAGACCTGCGACCACGTGGCCCGGATCCCGTTCGCGGCGGACTTCGGGTCGCTGAACGTGTCGAACGCGGCGGCGGTCGCGCTGTATGCCGTGCGGCAGGCCGGGTAGGCGCGCCTGCCGCGATCCCGTTCACATGCGCGCGTGTAGGGCGCCGCCATGGTTGAGATTTCCGGGGCCCGGTGGCACATCCGGGCCATGACCGCACCCGCCACGCTTCTTTCCAGATCCCTGCCCCGCGTCATGCCGCTCGCCATCGCGGCGGCGCTTGCCGTGGGCGCGCTTGGTTCCGCACCGGCATCCGCGCAGGACGTGGCCGTGGGCGGCATGGATACGGTGGAGCTGTACGTCACCGGCCGCTCGGTGCCCGGTCGTCCCGACCTGATGACTGCCTGGCACGGCCATGCGTGGCTGTTCGTGTCCGACATCAACCGCGCCGCGTTCGAAGCCGATCCCCGCCGCTATGCCCCCGGCTTCGACGGGCTGTGCCCGGCGGCGCTGGCCGCCGGATCGCGGGTGCAGGGCCGTCCCGAGCTTGCGGTGATGATCGGCGGACGGGTCTATCTGTCCTCGTCCGAGGCGCTGCGGGATGAGCTGCTGGCCGATCCCGACGGCGTGCTGGCCGCCGCCCGCAACGCACGTCGCTGAGTTTTCGTAAAGCCCCCTCGCGAGATTTTCACGCCCCGTCACATCGCGGTGACAGGTCTGGAACCAAAGGGCGACCCGGCGCATTTATCTCGTGAACATGACCACGGAACGGTCTTGTTCGGATCACTGTCCCTCGTTCCGCGACTAACGCCCGGCCTGCTCGTCAGTGCCGGGCTTTTTTCATCCGCCGCCATTCAGAAGGGTGCCCCATGACGACCCAGTCCGACATCGACCGCATCGCCACCGAGACCCGGGTCATCGCCGTCGTGGGGCTTTCGCCCAAGCCCGAGCGGCCGAGCTTCGGCGTCGCCCGCTTCCTTCAGGCACGCGGGCACCGGATCGTGCCGGTGAACCCTGGCCACGCCGGCGGGCAGATCCTGGGCGAGACGGTTCATGCCTCGCTGTCGGACATTCCCGACCGGGACGCGGTGGACATGATCGACATCTTCCGCCAGTCGGACGCGGTGCCCGCGATCGTGGACGAGGCGCTCGAGGTGCTGCCGAACCTCAAGACCGTCTGGATGCAGATCGGCGTCATGCATCCCGGCGCGGCGGCCAAGGCCGAGGCGGCGGGCAAGACCGTCGTGCAGGACAAGTGCCCGAAGATCGAGTTTCCGCGCTGAACCGGGCGGCGCGCGCCCTCTTCCCATCCCTTGACGCCGCGGTATAGTGCGGCCATGACCCGGACCCGCCCGATCCCGACCGCCCCCCACGCGCAAGCCCGCGCGCGGCTGGCCGTTCACCTCCGCGGTCTGCTGCTTCTTACGCTGCGCTGAGCGGGTCCCCGGGCCGCCGCTCAGCAGGTCAGCGCCCGGCTTCCCCGACACGAACCCGGCCCGAATGCCGCAGCAGCAAGGCAGCACTTTGATGAGCACATCCCCTACGAACACCACGACCGACCGCAACCGCGTCCTGATCTTCGACACCACCCTGCGCGACGGCGAGCAATCGCCGGGCGCCACGATGTCCCATGCCGAAAAGCTGGAAATCGCCCAGATGCTGGACGAGATGGGCGTCGACATCATCGAGGCGGGTTTCCCGATCGCATCCGAAGGCGACTTCGCCGCCGTCAGCGAGATCGCGAAGACCGCGCAGAACGCCGTGATCTGCGGCCTCGCCCGCGCCCAGATCCCCGACATCGACCGCGCGTGGGACGCGGTGCGGCACGCCAGGCGCCCGCGCATCCACACCTTCATCGGCACCTCGCCGCTGCACCGGGCGATCCCGAACCTCGACATGGACCAGATGGCGGACCGCATCCACCAGACGGTGACCCATGCACGCAACCTGTGCGAGGACGTGCAGTGGTCGCCGATGGACGCCACGCGGACCGAACACGACTATCTGTGCCGGGTCGTGGAAATCGCGATCAAGGCGGGCGCCACCACGATCAACATCCCCGATACTGTCGGCTACACCGCGCCGCGCGAATCCGCCGCGCTGATCCGCATGCTGCTGGACCGCGTGCCGGGCGCGGACGGGATCGTGTTCGCGACCCACTGCCACAACGACCTGGGGATGGCGACGGCCAACAGCCTCGCCGCGGTCGAGGCGGGCGCGCGGCAGGTCGAATGCACGATCAACGGCCTGGGCGAGCGCGCGGGCAACACCGCGCTGGAAGAGGTCGTGATGGCGCTCAAGGTGCGCCACGACATCATGCCGTTCACGACCCATATCGACACGACCAAGATCATGGGCATCTCGCGCCGGGTCAGCACCGTGTCGGGCTTTCCGGTCCAGTTCAACAAGGCGATCGTCGGCAAGAACGCGTTCCTGCACGAATCGGGCATCCACCAGGACGGCGTCCTGAAGAACGTCGAGACGTTCGAGATCATGCGCCCCGCCGACATCGGCCTGAACGAGGCCAACATCGCGATGGGCAAGCATTCGGGCCGCGCGGCGCTGCGCGCGAAGCTGGGCGATCTTGGGTTCGAGGTGGGCGACAACCAGCTCAAGGACATCTTCGTGCGGTTCAAGGCGCTCGCCGACCGCAAGAAGGAGGTTTACGACGACGACCTTGTCGCGCTGATGCATGACAGCGCGGCCAACACCGACAGCGATTATCTTCAGGTCCGGCACCTGCGCGTTGTCTGCGGCGGGGGCGAGCCCGCGACCGCAACGCTCACGATGGTCGTGGGCGAGGATGAGCGGACGGTGGAACGGCGGGGTGACGGACCGGTGGACGCGGCCTTCGCCTGCGTGAACGCGGTGTTCGAACACGACGCCACGCTGCAGCTGTACCAGGTCCACGCCGTGACCGAAGGCATCGACGCCCAGGCGACCGTCAGCGTCCGGCTTGAAGAGAACGGCCGGATCACCACCGGCCAGTCCGCCGACACCGACACGGTGCTGGCCAGCGTCAAGGCCTATGTCGGCGCGCTGAACCGGCTGCGGGTGCGGCGCCAGAAGACCGCCCCCGACAACGACGTTCGTTCGGTCACGATGTATTCGTGACTTGGGCGCAGGGCGGGCCCCTGGTCCCGCCCTGTTGCGAACGCGCCACATCGCGGGTGGGCGCGCAGCCATCGGCGGAACCATCCCGCCACCGCGCAAACAGGCTTTCGCCGCGCGGCCGCAACGCCTATAGGGGGCGGCGCCTGACGGTGAACGCCGCGGGCCATAACCAGAACAAAACGAGCTACGGGCGCGAGAGGGTTTGACATGGCATTTGGCGGGCTGTTCGCAACGGACATCGCGATCGACCTCGGCACGGCGAACACGCTGATCTATGTCAAGGGCAAGGGCATCATCCTGAACGAGCCGTCGGTGGTCGCCTACCACGTCAAGGACGGCAAGAAGCAGGTGCTGGCCGTGGGCGAGGACGCCAAGCTGATGCTGGGCCGCACCCCCGGCTCGATCGAGGCGATCCGGCCGATGCGCGACGGCGTCATCGCCGACTTCGACAGCGCCGAAGAGATGATCAAGCATTTCATCCGCAAGGTGTTCCGGCGCACGACCTTTTCGAAACCCAAGGTCATCGTCTGCGTGCCGCACGGCGCGACCCCGGTCGAAAAGCGCGCGATCCGGCAATCGGTCCTGTCGGCCGGGGCCCGCAAGGCCGCGCTGATCGCCGAGCCGATCGCCGCCGCGATCGGGTCGGGGATGCCGATCACCGAACCCACCGGCAGCATGGTCGTGGACATCGGGGGCGGCACGACCGAGGTCGCGGTACTGTCGCTCGGCGACGTGGTCTATGCCCGCAGCGTGCGGATCGGCGGCGACCGGATGGACGACGCGATCGTCAGCTACCTGCGCCGCCACCACAACCTGCTGATCGGCGAACAGACCGCTGAAAAGGTGAAGATGTCGATCGGTACCGCACGGATGCCCGACGACGGGCGCGGCGCCACGATGCTTGTGCGCGGGCGCGACCTTCTGAACGGCGTGCCCAAGGAAATCGAGATCACCCAGGCCATGGTGGCCGAGGCGCTGGTCGAGCCTGTCCAGCAGATCTGCGAGGCGGTGATGATCGCGCTGGAAGCGACGCCCCCGGACCTCGCCGCCGACATCGTCGACCGCGGCGTGATGCTGTCAGGCGGCGGCGCGATGCTGGGCGAGATGGACCTTGCGCTGCGCGAGCAGACCGGGCTTTCGATCTCGATCGCGGACCAGCCGATGAATTGCGTGGCGCTTGGGACCGGCAAGGCGCTGGAATACGAAAAGCAGCTGCGCCACGTGATCGACTACGACAGCTGAGGCCGGTCTCATGGCGCGCAAGGGCTATGATTTCGTGGCCCCGGCGCGCCGGGTCCTGATCGCCGTCCTGATCCTCACCCTGTTCGCGCTGTTCCTGTTCTGGCGCATCGACGGGCCGCGGGCCGAACGCATGCGGGCGATGTTCATCGACCGCACCGTGCCCGGCTTCGGCTGGGCGATGCGGCCCGTCACGCAGGTCAGCCAGATGATCGGCGGCTTCCAGTCCTATGCCCGCATCTACGAGCAGAACCAGGAATTGCGGCGCGAATTGCAGCGCATGTCGGCCTGGAAAGAGGCCGCGGTCCAGCTGGAACAGGAAAACGCCAAGTTGCTGGCGCAGAACAACGTGCGGATCGACCCGGCGCTGACCAGCGTGTCGGGCGTGGTGATGACCGACAGCGGCAGCGCGTTCCGGCAGTCGGTGCTTCTGAACGTGGGCGCGCGCGACGGGGTGCTGGACGGCTGGGCCACGATGGACGGGCTGGGCCTCGTCGGGCGGATCGCGGGCGTCGGCCCGACCACCAGCCGCGTCATGCTGCTGACCGATCCCAGTTCGCGCCTGCCGGTCACGGTCCAGCCCTCGGGCCAACACGCGCTTCTGGCGGGCGACAACACCGCGCTGCCGGTCCTCGACTTCATCGAAAGCGCGGACGATGTGCGGCCGGGCGACCGGGTGATCTCGTCCGGCGACGGGGGCGTGTTCCCGTCCGGGCTGGTGGTCGGGCAGGCGGTGCTGGCGTCGGACGGGCGGATGCGGGTGCGGATGGCCGCCGACTATGGCCGGCTCGAGTTCCTGCGCGTGCTGAGAAGTCATCCCGCCGAACAGCTGTCGGATGCGGGCACGCTGATCCCGCCGCCGCCCGACGACTTCATCGGCCCGCCGATGCCGCCCCGCCCCGCGCTGGCCGTTGACCTGCCCGCCCCCGCCGTCCCGGTCCCCGAGGCCCCTGCCCCGAACGCGGACCGCGCGCCCGCCGCGACGGATTGAGGCCGCGATGATCGACCCCGCCCGCCGCCGGCAGATGACCGGGATGACCGTCTATGTCGTCGTGGCCCTTGCGATCCTGTTCGTGCGGCTGCTGCCGCTGTCGCCGGGCCGGGTCGCGATGCCGGGACCGGACGTGCTGCTGTGCCTGACCATCGCATGGGTCCTGCGCCGCCCGGAACAGGTGCCGGTGCTGGTGATCGCGGCCGTTTTCCTGATCGAGGGGCTGCTGATGCTCAGGCCGCCGGGGCTTTGGGCCGCCGTGGTGGTGGTGGGGTCCGAGGCGGCGCGGCTGCGCGAACAGCGTTGGCGCGAGCAGCCGTTTCTGCTTGAATGGCTCAGGGTCGGAACGCTGGTGCTGGGGATGATGATGGCCGACAGGCTGGTGCAGGCGGCGTTCTTCGTGACCGACGCGGCCGCGCCGCGCCCGCCGCTTGGACAGGCGCTGCTGCACGTCATCGCAACGGTCGCCGCCTACCCGCTGGTCGTGGTCGCGGCGCGCTGGCTTCTGGGCCTGCGCCCGGCCCGGCCCGGCGAGCTGCAGGATTCAAGGTTCTGAACGGGTCCGGGACGGCGATAGATGCGGAAATCACCCAAGGATGTCGTCGAAAGCGCCCGGTCGGTCAGCCGGCGGGGGCTGATGCTGGGCGCGATCCAGGCCGCCGTCGTGGGCACGCTGGGCTGGCGGCTCAAGTCCATGCAGCTGGACCGCGCGGACGAGTTCCGGCTGCTGAGCGACGGCAACTCGATCAAGCTGCGGCTGTTGCCGCCCGCGCGTGGACTGATCCACGACCGCTACGGCGTGCTGCTGGCCGGGAACGAGCAGAATTACCGCGTGACCATCACCCGCGAGGAGGCGGGCGACGTCAGCACCGTGATGGCGCGCCTGCGCCACCTGATCCCCATGACCGACAGCTCGGTCGCCGCGCTGATGGCCGAAATTGACCGCCGCAGCGCGATCACCCCCGTCAGCGTCGCGGATCGGCTGAGCTGGGACGAGTTCGCCTCGATCGCCGTGAACGCGCCCGCGCTGCCGGGCGTCACGCCCGAATCCGGCCTGTCGCGCGGCTATCCGCGCGGCGGCGACTTCGCCCACGTGCTGGGCTATGTCGGCCCGGTGTCGGACTATGACCTGTCCAAGATCGAAAACCCCGATCCCGTCCTGATGCTGCCCGAGTTCCAGCTGGGCAAGGTCGGCGTCGAGGCGAAGCTCGAAGGCATCCTGCGCGGCAAGGCCGGCACCCGCCGGGTCGAGGTCAACAGCGCCGGACGCGAGATGCGCGAGCTGAGCCGGATCGAGGGCGAGCAGGGCGCGACGGTCCAGATGACGCTGGACGCGGGGTTGCAGAACTTCGCGATCCAGCGGCTGGGGGGCGAATCCGCCGCCGCCGTCGTTCTGGACGTTCAGACGGGCGACGTGCTGACGATCGCGTCCTCGCCCGTGTTCGATCCCAACAAGTTCGTCCGCGGCATCACCAGCACCGATTACGGCACGCTGATGAACCACGACCACCGCCCGCTCGCCGACAAGACGGTGCAGGGCGTCTATCCGCCCGGCTCGACCTTCAAGATGGTCACGCTGCTGGCGGGGCTCGAATCCGGCGTCATCAACGGCGGCTCGCGCTTCTACTGCCCGGGCCACCTGCAGGTCGCCGGCCGCCGCTTCCATTGCTGGAGCAGGGGCGGCCACGGCTCTATCGACCCGGTGCAGAGCCTTGAACATTCCTGCGACGTGTTCTTCTACGAACTCGCGCAGCGGGTGGGGATCGACCGGATCGCCGAGATGGCGCGGAAGCTGGGGATCGGGGTGCGCCACGACCTGCCGATGTCGGCGGTGGCCGAGGGGATCGCGCCCGACCGCGCCTGGAAGCGCGCCAAGCACGACGAGGAATGGCAGGTGGGCGATTCGCTCAATGCCTCGATCGGCCAGGGCTACGTGCTGGCGTCGCCCCTGCAGCTGGCGATCATGACCGCGCGGGTGGCGACCGGCCTTGCCGTGGCGCCGCGGCTGGTGCGCGCGGTGGACGGGGTGGCCGAGCCCGCGCCGGATTTCCCCGATCTCGGCATCAATCCGATGAACCTGCGGATCGCGCGGGGCGGGATGGACGCGGTGATGAACGGCGATCGCGGCACGGCGGCCAAGTCGCGCATCCTCGCGCCCGAGTGGCGAATGGCGGGCAAGACCGGCACCAGCCAGGTCCGCAACATCACCGCGGCGGAACGCGCGCGGGGCGTGATCTCGAACGACCAGCTGCCCTGGGTGCGACGCGACCACGCGCTGTTCGTCTGCTATGCGCCGGTGGACGCGCCGCGCTATGCCGTGTCGGTCGTTGTCGAACACGGCGGCGGCGGCTCGGCGGTGGCGGCCCCGATCGCGCGCGACATCCTTCTGTTCGCCTTGGCGGGCGGGCTGCCGCCGCTTGACGCCTATCCGCCCGGCCAGCGCGACGCGGTGGTCGAGATGCGGGCCAAACTGCGGCTCGACACGCCCGAGCCGCCCAAATCCGCACGGGTGCGCGCCTGATGACCTATCTCGACTACAAGGTGGTGCAGACGCCGACCGGCTGGCGCAAGATCCTGCACCTGAACTGGCCTTTGGTGTTCCTGCTGGCGGCGGTCGCCTCGGCCGGGTTCCTGATGCTGTATTCCGTGTCGGGCGGGCGCCCGCACATGTGGGCCGAGCCGCAGATCGAGCGGTTCGCGGTCGGCATGGTCGCCATGATCGCGCTGGCGTTCGCGCCGATCTGGTTCTGGCGCTCGATCTCGGTCCCGGCCTATGTCGTCTGCTGCATCATGCTGCTGGCGGTGGACCTGGTGGGTCACATCGGCATGGGCGCGCAGCGCTGGCTGGACCTCGGCCCGGTCAAGCTGCAACCGTCTGAACTGACCAAGATCGCGCTCGTCCTGGTGCTGGCGGCCTATTACGACTGGCTGGACATGGACCGCGTCTCGCGCCCGCTATGGGTACTGATCCCGCTGGTCCTGATCCTGCTGCCCACCGCGCTGGTGCTGAAGCAGCCCGACCTCGGAACCTCGGTGATGCTGGTGGCGGGCGGCGGCATCATGATGTTCGCGGCCGGCGTCAGCCTGTGGTATTTCGCAGGCGTCCTTGCGGTGGTCGGCGGGCTCGTCTTTGCCGTCCTGGAAAGCCGGGGGACGGACTGGCAGCTTCTGCACGACTACCAGTATCGGCGGATCGACACCTTCATCGACCCGGCAAGCGACCCCCTGGGCGCGGGCTACAACATCACCCAGGCGCAGATCGCGCTGGGATCGGGCGGCTGGTCGGGACGCGGGTTCATGCAGGGTACCCAAAGCCGCCTGAACTTCCTGCCCGAAAAGCACACCGACTTCATCTTCACCACCCTGGCCGAGGAGTTCGGCTTCATCGGCACCATCTCGCTTCTGACGCTTTACGCCCTGATCCTCGCGTTCTGCCTGTATTCGGCGCTGACCAATCGGGATCGCTTTGCGAGCCTGCTGACGGTTGGCGTGGGCGGCACGTTCTTTCTGTATTTCGCGGTGAACATGTCGATGGTCATGGGGCTGATGCCGGTGGTGGGCGTGCCGCTGCCGTTGGTGAGCTATGGCGGGACGCAGCTCATGATCCTGCTGATGGCGTTCGGCATGGTGCAGTCCGCGCATGTCAGCCGTCCAAGGGGCTGAGCGCATGCGCGTCCTGTTCGCAGCGCCCCCGCAGGGCTGGGACCGCTGGTCCGGCCCCCTGCGCGCCGCCTGCCCGGAGATGGAGCTGCTGCAGGACGGCGCGCCCGACAGCTTCGACGCCCTGATCTACGCGCCCGGCTATCCGGCGGGGGGCGCGGCGCTGGATTTCACGCCCTTCACCCGCGCAAGGCTCGTTCAAAGCCTGTGGGCCGGGGTCGAGCGGATCGTGGGCAACCCGACGCTGACGCAGCCCCTGTGCCGGATGGTCGATCCGGGGCTGCGGCAGGGGATGGTGGAATACTGCGTCGGCTGGGCCATGCGCGGGCATCTTGGGATGGACGGCTACGCGCAGGACGGCGTCTGGCGCAACGACGTCGTGCCGCCGCTTACGGCAGAGCGGCGGGTGACGGTGCTGGGCACCGGCGCGCTGGGGGGCGCGGTGGCGCAGGCGCTGGCGGCACTGGGTTTCGACGTGGCGGGCTGGTCGGCATCGGGCCGCGCCGTCGATGACGTGACGGCGCTGGCCGGGTCCGACCTTGGCGCGGCGCTGGCGCGGGCCGAGATCCTAATCTCGCTTCTGCCCGACACCGACGCCACGCGGGGACTGCTGGACGCCGCCCGGCTCGCGCTGCTGCCCCGTGGCGCGACCCTCATCAACCCCGGCCGCGGCACGCTGATCGTCGAGGCCGACCTGCTGGCGGCGCTGGATCGCGGACAGGTCGGGCTGGCCGTGCTGGACGTGTTCCAGACCGAGCCGCTGCCGCCCGCGCACGCCTTCTGGTCCCACCCGCGGGTCATCGTGACGCCCCACATCGCTGCCGAGACGCGCCCCTCGACCGCCGCGCCGGTGGTGGCCGACGCCTGCCTGGAGCACGCGTAGACGATCATGCTGGCCACCTCGTCGACGCTGGCGCTGGTCGTCTCGAGCAGGTTCTTCGCCGACAGCACTCGCTGTTCGGTCAGCCAGCGGCGAGGCGAGATGCCGACCTCGTCGACGAAGCCCTCAATGTGACGCTCGTCGGGGCCGACATACGCCGACAGCGGGCGGATGAGGGCGTTGGATGCCGCCTGCTCCATGATGTGCGCCGTCCAGCCCACGACGCGCGCGGCGACGAACAGCGGGGTGAAGGTCAGGGTGTCGAAGCCCATCAGGTTGTAGGCCGGGCCGGAAGGATAGTCGAGGTTCGGGTAGATGCCCTTGCGCGCCACGAACTCGCGCTCGAGCGTCGTGTACAGCGCCTCCACGTCGGGGCGGTCGTAGTGCGCGATGAGGGTGTCGAGCGCGGCCTTCATCGTCGGCACGCGCGAGTCGCCGTGCTTGTAGACCCGGTGCCCGAAGCCCATGATCTTGCGCTTCTCGGAGAGCGCGCGATCGAGCCAGGGGACGACGTTGTCGGCATCCCCGATCTCGTCGAAGATGTGCAGCACGGCCTCGTTCGCGCCGCCGTGCAGCGGGCCGTAGAGCGCCGCGACGCCGGCCAGATCATGCTGTGGGGCGTTCGGGTGAACCACCACCGAGGCATTCACGTCAGTCTGCGTCCAGATATTTTCGCCCGTAAGCTCGGCCGTGATGGTGAAGTCGACGCCGTTGGCATAGGCGTTCGCGCCGGCGCTGGCAGTGTCCTTCACATAGGCAATGCCGAGGACCCGGCCCGACACGCGGGGAGAATAGGCGGTGGCAACGCCCGAACCGTCCGTGGTGACGGTGACTTTTACGCGTTTGACAGACATGACTGCTCCTTTCGCGGGCGAGTGGCCCTACTTGTTTCTGGCCTTGCGGCCGGGGGCGGCTTTGTTCGCCGGAGCGGCGTCTTCAGCCTTGTTGAGGGGAGCCGGTTCGGCCTTTTCTTCGGCCGGACCGATGG
>ERZ500994.235-NODE-235-length-18102-cov-24.614673_pt1 | contig 18102 bp, 27 predicted proteins | sample MGYA00248878_ERZ500994 | MGnify/ENA primary metagenome ERZ500994 (study PRJEB25958, sample SAMN03398533) | human skin metagenome | study: EMG produced TPA metagenomics assembly of the Human Skin Microbiome Metagenome (human skin metagenome) data set. | reverse complement strand
CAGTTACCAAAATAAAACTTATTAATATTGTTTTTACCATCTTTATTACTAATGGCAATAAATAGTTCTAGTGTTCTATCAAAGTAAAAGCTACTGCTAACGTCTTTAGCCCGCCCACCTTCAATTTCAATAGTACCATTTAAATCTACCAATTTAAATAGATTACTAATTTGCTCATCGCTAATAGTGTAATCGGTAACAAAGATACTATTTAGTGAGTTTTGCATTAACATCGTTAAACTAGGTGGCACTTTTACAGTAATGTCTTCTGAATAAAAATGTACATTACCATCATCGAAAGTACGCTCTAAGGCTGTGGGTGGATTGAAATATGGAGACAATGTAAAGTTCATTGTCTTTAATGTAAGATCTAAATAAAATTCGCGATTGTCCTTATGAACTTCTCGTAGGCTCTCACGGGTTTCAATCAACTCTTTAATAGTAACATGATAGTGGTTCATTTATTTTCCTTTAACTGTTTCAATGTATCCTGCCTCATCAGATAGGCAATGTAAGCAATATGCTCAGGCGTTAATCTATTGGCTAAGTTTTGCTTTCTTAACTCTTCATAAAAAGCCTCGTTCTCACGAGGCTTCCTTTTTATGTTAGGCATGTATCACTCCTTTTTATATACTGATTGCCATTTCAATGGATTTACCACATTTATAGTTCTTTAAACTATCTACTAGTTTAGCATACGTTTCATGTTTTCTAACTATAAATAATTCATCTAAGATACATGAGTATTCATTCACTGGGGTATCTTTCGTAAATGATTGAATTTCTTTGGCTTCTTCAATAAATAAATTTGATAAATCTACAGTCGGAAGTGGATAAGTGCTAGCTGCTAATATCTTATCTACCGCGCCAGTTTCGATATGATTTTTATAGATATGCATGTCACCGGCAGTATAGATTAATTCTTTAGCTTTATAACCGGTCAATTGTGCCAATATTAACGTCAGTAAAGCATAGCTTGCTATATTCGCAGGAGCACCGATTAAAAAGTCATTACTCGTGTATGTTCGGGTAGAGTCGCTAACTCTACCCCGCAGCTTTACCTGCAGCTGCATGTCTCCATGCAGACCAGACTATATCACCTACTCCGGCATTACCCGGTAAGTCACCAATTAAGGGGGTACATAGAGGTATTCACCACTGTACCAGTTCTACCATTTCGAGTACGCTTGTACCCTACGTCTTTCGACTAGTCGTTAGGCATTTAATCTTCATCATCTTCATTAATATAAAATACATTTTTATTTTTACCGTGTTTAGCACGCCATGACAACGTTTGACGTTTAATATTTAATTGACTAGCTGCCTCTGTGCAACTATCATAAATAACGCCATCCACTGAAATTTTTTTACTACTACTAATATTAGGCACACCTTTAAACGCCGCAGATAATTTAGCCCTAGTTTCAGCGGTATGGGTTCTTCCATAAAAAGGGTTTTTAGATCCTGTTTTATCCACGCAGTGTATACAGACCTCAGAAAAGTTACCCATATGCCCTCCACATTTGGGGCATGTTCTATTTTTAACGGTTTTACCATGTCTATAGTTTGGGTTTTGAACACCATCTAAACGTCGAGTATAATTAATGAGATTAGTATTAGACTTAGCGTTTTTCTTTTGTTTCTCTCTAAACTCAGCGTTTTTAGGATGCATGGAAATTTTATCGCCACCGGTGCTATGAACGCGAGTATTTAGTTTATTATCTGTTTTTGATAATAAATCTTTTTCTTTTTCTCTGGCAAGTCTATCGTCATCAACTTTTTCAATAATCTCTAATCGTAACGTCAAATCGTTTGGATTAGAATTATATAGTTCTTGAAAACGCTCAGAGGTATGTCGATTACCGCGTAAACTCGATTGGTGTTTCTTAAAGCGTTGGTACGGGTCTTTACTACAACCTATATAAACTTCATCGGTTAAATTATTATGTATTTTATAAAGATATTCAGTCATTTTGATACTCCTACGTATGAATGTAAACGAGATTGTTTACAATGTAGTAGTATATAAATAAAATAACTTATGTATTGAAAATTTTTAGCACGGGATTGTCTATATAAGAGTTCCCCCGTTTAGGTAGAATTTGCTATTAATATTTCTATTAAAAGGCGCTAGTAATTAACGCATATAAAACAAGATTGATAACTCATCGTTTTCAACGTAATACTGAGATAATGGATGACATGGTGCTAACGCCATTTGACCATATTTAGGATTATCTTTTGGAGCAACGCCATTAAAGGGAAGATAATCTGGGGTCCAAGAATCTAATACGATACGTCTTGACCAAGGATCGTCGTGTAATTGTTTTAAGATAACTGCCATTTGGTCTACATGGTAAGGGTTGTTACCACGCCAAGCAGCGCCGTACATAGGTCCAATGCTACCTTCATCATCGGCAAATTCATCCCAAAACTTACAGTTGAGTTCATTTAGCTCATTGTTATTAACTGAACCAGATAAGAACCAAACTAACTCACCAACAATGCCTTTCCAAGGCGCACGACGATGTGTAATTAACGGAAAGGTATCTTTAAGGTCATAGCGGGTTTGATAGCCAAACACACCTCTAGTACCAGTACCAGTTCTATCGTTTCTATCGTTACCGTTTTCCATAATATGTTTTACGGTATCTAAATATTGTTTCATGAAATTGTTCCTTCTTAAGTTAGAAAAAAATAAAACGGGCATAGAACCCGTTTTATAAAGTTAAGCTACATTTACTGGTTTAGTAGTATTGTAGCGATTGACACGACGTTTAAACTCATCAATTGCTTGATTAAACATCATGTGATTCTCTACTGTGCCTGACATCATAAGCGCACTAAATACCCGCTTACGAAGGTTTTTAGCAAAGACGGTTTTACCATTTTTAATGGCATCGTTGATACGGATGGTAAATTCTTTACCAAACGAACCTTGACTAGGCGGCACTGTTCGACCGGCGGTTAGATGATAGTCTACATCAAAGCGGATAGCAGATACTATTCGCTCCAATAACACGTCATCTTCGTTTTTAAGTTTCAACTCTTTGAGTTGTAAAAATTCTTTTGAAACACTCATGTTTATCTCCAATATGTGGTTAGTTAATAAATAAGAATAAGTCTTCTCACTTAAATAGTGTATATCTTTAAATTATTTAAAATTTCAAGAATACAATGCGTTATTGATCCACTTAACGACATGTAGTAAAGAATAATATTGTTTCTCAGTATTATCATCCCCCATTGTTTTGGCTTTTAATTTTCTACGGTTGAGTCGCTCTACGGTTAGCTGCATATGCTCACTGTTAGCATACTGTACAACAAAACCCCCTTCAAGTGATGGTATTTTAAAACTACCAATGGCTACTGGTTCTGCCACTAGGTTGTATAACTCTAGCTTTTGTTTTAACATACGGTCAAATGGATTTGAATCAAAATCTTGATCCGGTACCGGTTTTTGAAATTCAAGATCTGGATATTTTTCTTTAAGCTTATGGTAGTTTTCCCAGTTAGCGGTGAAGAGCTTACTAGTATCTCTTACTTCATCGCAAATACCATAATGCTTCTCATCGCTAAAAGCGGCTCGAAATAATATTGCACCAGTACCAAACGCGTACGCATCGGGATTGATACACTTATACACGTGTTGAGCTGTATTCTTCTCGTCCAAGTAATAAAAGTTACCAGCTTTTAAAATACCAAGCACGCGTACCCGCTCTAACGCTTGTTCTATTGCTAAACTTAGATTGTCCATAACAATCTCCTTTTCTGTTAGTAAAAAAGAATGGAGAATCCCCCATTCTTTTTATGCTGTTAAATTAACTTTAATCGTCATCACATTCGCAGTAATGGTCGTACAGTGGTGCGGTTTCTGGTAATGAGTTTAATGTTTTAGTAACAGCGTTGATAGCAAACTCAATTAGACCTTCATGACCTTTAAGCTCATCGCAGTTTCTTAACGTCTCTTCAAACAACGGTAAGATATTTTTGGTGAACTTACGATAACTTGAATCATCTTTTGTCATGTTGTAAGTAAACAAGTTCTGATAGATGATATCGTTACCTTCTTTATACACAGCGTATAAACTTAAGGTTTTTGATAGATCCGATTGATTATTTTTGGGGCCGTTTTCTAAAACTATCATCGGGTAAGGTGCTTCTTTAGAACTAAAGATGTAAGTTGTAGAAGTGGTAGTTGGGTTCGTTGTAAACTTATACGGATTATCTTCTACAGGTGGAGAGGCTGGTTTAAAATAAGGACCAAAGTATGGTTGGTTAATATTAAACATCGTAGATGATAATTGACTTAAGAAATACGATAATGTGAGACCACCCTCTACATTCGGGTTGATTTCACCAATCTGCTCTTCTGTAAGTTCATCCACTCCAACCAGACCTTCTTGTAAGAGCTTAAACTTTTCTAGACATTTGTTAAATGCCGGCTCGTATGGAGATAACGCACTAAATAAACCTAAGCAGCGGTCTATCACTTCATGCGCAGTACCGGTTAATGTTAGATTACTACCGACACCAAAACGAGAAATAACGGTGTTATAGTTAATATCTCTGTTGTTAGCATTAATATATAACGTTACGGTGGAAGGATTTTCTCTCCCAGCGTCATTAATACTAATACCTTCGCTAAAGGACGAATGGTAATTGGTGTGTTTGGTTATATTATCATCTAAAGGTATCTGGAAACCAGCTGCCCCCGGATGACTGTTATAGGTAGGTTTAAAAACAAGATTTTGCTTATTGGCAAGGTAGGACAATTGGTCGATTAGTCGTAAGTCGGTAAATTTCATTTTGTATTTCTCCAATTAGTTAAAAAAGGTCCAATGGCTCAAGATCAATGTTGAGCTTAATGTTGATTAGGTATTGTTTGGCGTTTTCATATAGCTCCTTAAAATGTTCGTCTTGTGAATAAGGTATAATATCAGCTTCAAACTTATCAATGATCTGCTGATAAATCGCTTCGACCCCGGTAGCATCCGGTTGATACATTGGATAGTTAATCTGAATGTATTTAGCAGGATCTGTCATGTCAATTACTGAAAACTGAACAGCAGTATTTGTTTGCGGGTCACGTGAGATTTGGATACGCTGCTTAGCATTTTTACTATAGAATAATATACCATTGTTACCAGTCTTAATGCTAAAGTTAGCGTTAGTACGACCGTATAAATTAAACATGCGGTCAATGGTTTCTGCCAACTCGGTATTAAAGTAAAACTTTTGGAATAAAAGCTCATCTAAATTTGACAACTGAGATGTAGCGTCTAACATGTTTCTAAATACCGCAATAAGCTCATCTGATACATTGGTGACTGCACTTAAAGCGCATAGCATTGCATAACATTTTTCAACTACAGGCACAATGGTCTTGTCTTTGAAAGAAGCATTTTTTAATAAGCCAAAACGTTCTACAACATCGCTAGGCTCAAATACGTTACCAGCATTCTCTTTAGCTTTATATAAATCAACGTGTATGCCTTGAATAGTATTTTCTCGGCGAATGCAAACATGATCATAACCTCTAGGATACTGGTCAACTTCGTATTCTTTTAGTTTTTCCTGATCGTTGGTTAGTGGGATAAATAATACATTAGAAGACACTTTATTACACTTCGGCTTATGAGGGTCGTTGTAATAATTTCTACGATAAAAATAGTTAACATTCGCTAAATCAAGTAGCAGTAGTAGCTGGTTGTATAGCGGTAAATCAGTTAGTTGCATTTTATTTCTCCGTGGTTAATGGTAAAAGATAATGATAGTCCTACCGACCTACCATATCCTTACCGAATTCTATATTTCTTAACTTTACCCTCTACTTCGCTTATATTTACCATCTCCAATTTTAAGAACTTGCATCTCAAGTTTACAAAGACCACATTTTAATTTATCGTTAGCGGCTTTTGATAAATCAATAGAGCGACCACGAATATAAGGCCCCCTGTCGACAACGGTTACTACAACCGTTTTACCGTTCTTTGGGTTTCTAAGTTTTACCTTAGTTCCAAATGGTAAGGTCTTATGGGCTGCTACCATCGTGTGCATGTTATAGCGGATGCCGCTAGCGGTAAGGCGGTTGTGGAACTCTTTTCCATACCAACTAGCTTTAATAACTTTAGAGTTAGGTAATGGCTCATCTACCACTAAAGAACCATTTTTAATAGTATAACCCTTAGCAGACCAGCTACCGTATACAGTATTTAAAATGGAAAAGCCGATGACAATTAGTAATACACCTAACACGAAGTTATTAACGCGATCAAATAAAGACATTATATCTCTCCTTTTTTAATTTCAGTTTTATGTCATAAAAGAAGGGCAATAAAACTCACCCTTCTCTGTGTTAAATTTATTTATAAGTACGATTTAACAGATCAACTACAGCGATAAGACTAAAGGCAGGCTCTAAGTTAGCTGAGTTTGCCCAACTAAGAAATTCTTGGATATTCATTTCTTTCTGTGGGGTATCGATAAAGTTACTTCTTACTGTAAATTTATCATTAGCATCACTAGTTGATTTCAGTATCGTTTGACCAATACGTTCATTGATCAATACCCGATAACAAAGTTTATCGTGTTCACGAATATAGTCAACAAAACTAACCGATGGTATAGAACTAGTTAATGGTCTAGCGATGCGTTGAAGAATATTAGGGATAAGCACTTCTTCTAATAACGGTAGTAATACTTCATCTCCTTTAGCTCGCAAATTGTCGATATCCAAACTAGCCGTGTACTCGCTGATCCACTCAACATCATCACGTACGTATTTAAGTAACGTACCGCCATCTGGCGCACTTTCATGACAGAAGGTAAGAAAGGTATCTAGATGACCTTCTTTGGTACAGCGAAAAGTTAAGTCTTCGCCTAATTGTTGCCAGTCGTTAGAACTATGAAGCGCAGAAAATATCTGAGACATAAGTGACTGCGGTGCGTTAGGATCAGATGCATCTGGTACGTAAGGTTTGAATTTAGATTGACCTAGTTTTACTTTGTCGTGATTATGATTTGCTGTCATGGTTTTCTCTCTTGACATAGATGGGGAAACTTGAGTGTATGCGGTAAAAATACAATCTGCTATGTATTCAATAATGTTATACTGATTACCCAGTTGACCATATTTAGCTTTAAGTTGGCTAAGTTTGGCTAAAATTGCATCCACGCATTCATGTGGACTAAATTCAATACGACCGACATCTAAACATCCGCGATAATAGTTGAACATGACATCTAGATAAATCTGCTCACCATTCACCCGGTTATCAACGTTTAACGTCAATCTATCAAGGGTGCTTTCGGTAATATGATTTTCTAATTTTTCAACAATTATTAGGCGTGTTTTATAGAACAAGTCCATAGACCATACACGGTTTTCTACACCAACATTTCGCGCATCGGCATACTTTTCATAAATCCAGCGAATAAATAATGAAAACTCCCAGCCGAATGAGCCGAAACTACTATTAACTATACTGGTAAGGTCGGATACTTTATTCCATTTAATCCAAGTATCGTTATCGGACTTAGCCGCTGGTAGTTTATAATAAAGGTTACCTTTCTGGTCTGCCCTCAAACACAATTTATGTGACCCAACAAAAATAGCCACTTCTTCATTGGCGTAACGTGTATAACGGGGATGAATAGTGTCGTCAACACAGTGTTTTAAAATGGTGTAATAATCTACCTGTTTTTCATTTATCACGATTATTCTCCAAACATTTAGGTTTATCACCAATGGTCACTCGTACCGTTGATGCATTAGGGTCGTAGAACCCGTATTCTAGATACTCATTGATAATGGCTTGTATCTGACGACCATATTCAATAATGTTAGTCTTGTATGTAGAGAAGTGAGTAATGGTGATGATATCTAATTGATCAGACTCCTTCTCCTTATACATGTGCAATTTAATAACACACTTGTACCAACGGTCAGATTGCATCATGGATGCAAAGTTACCAATGTACTTTGTATTAGGCTCCTGCGTATTTAAACAATACGTCATAGCTGGTTTCACTTTACCAGGTTTAGAAGCTCTACCAAATACTCTAACTTGTGTTTTAGACATTACGCATATCCTCTTCTACAGCGCGATCAGATAATAAGTCTGATAGCAAATACTGGTGACCACTGAAAATTACTTCGGTTAGTAGATCTTCTACTTGTCTGACTTCTTCTTCGGTTTTAGCTGCCTTAAAAATATAACGACACATAAACCCAACAGCTTCATGTAAGCTGTTTTTATGACGATTGTTACGAAGAGTAGATTCACCAGTGACAACAGTTGTCATGTTGGGGTTATCGTTAAAGATAATTTTATAAGCGTATGGGGTATCTTCAGTAGAGACAGTCATATCACCGCTAGCAAGCCAAACTGGCACAGTTTGATTACCATTAAACGCTTTAGCAAGCTTTCTTTGTTTTACGTATTCATCACAAAGCTTATACAGATTGACATTGATGAACTGACGCGCAGCTAGGTATCTGAAATAAAAGATATTGGTATACTTATCTAGGTCACGTTGATTCTTAACAACGTAGGTTCTAGATAGCTTACCTTTCTCTTTAAATTTAAATGTCATTGTACCATTGTTTTCTGTAATGGTACTGACATAGAAACCTTTAAATGCGGTGTCTGCGTTTAGTTGGATAAAGTCACGAATCTCCCCAGACTCAGCAATACCCGCTTTGACTTCTTTTAGTAAGTCATTATAGTCAATCTTAAAATCTAACTGCATGTTTTTCTCCTTTTATTTATCCCTAGTTAATAAAGAGAAGATACGGGATTATATCTTCTCCATTTATATTACTTAGTTTTTAACTTCTTTACTAAGTGTTTATAAGCTTCGGCATGGCTAATCTTGTTACGGCGCAAGGTTGATGGTAGTACCGCTTTGCTAACAATTTGTTTTAGTTTAGCATTATTTTTCATTTGCATACCCCTTGTTTAAAATCATAGTTTCAAATAGGCGAAGTGTATCACGATCCAACTGTTTAATTTGGGTTATAAAGGCATCGGTTTCTGCTGCGTCTTCGTCTAATGCACTTGTGTTATAAAGTTCATTTAGATGCCACGGATCAAAACGAAGATGGACACTAGACTTGTCTTTAACTGTAAGTGCCAATGTATCTTCTTCGATTAACAAAATATCACCAGTTGCGATATAGACGAGTTCGTCTTCATTGGCTATCCATTTGGACGAATCATAGTTACCTTCCTTGATAAGTTTCAAAAAAGATGAAACAATATCAATTTGCGATAAAACTTCTTCGGCTTCGTCTGCTGAGGTTATATAGTTGCGCAGATCAAGTAGGTCAATAACTTTGCGTACAGCTGGTATGACATAACTGTTTAAAGCCATAGTACCGTCTTCTTGCTCTTTTAACTTAAAGCTATTAGCAAGCAGGATATCTTGGATATCTTGATCTTGGAGTAACTTATTAATGTTCATCGACTTCTCCTGTAAATACAATACCCATTGCTATTGATAGTTTAGATAACTTTGGGTGGGGTTGGTTAGTTGGCTTTGAGCGAATCTTTTCGATAAGATACTCTCGATATTCTTTTAGTCGGTTTGTTTCTCCAAAAGAATCTGTTATATTAACTGCAGTTTGTCTAACGACTTTTCTACCCATTTAGATTGTCTCCTTTTAACAATACTAACAGAATAACTTTTATACCGCTATTCAACTAAATAGTTTATATACCAAAAAACTTAGATATCATAGATTTTAGAGTGTTTGTATTTTTAAACAAAAAAAAATAAAGTCCACCACTGGGGCAGGCTTTATTTTCCATAACCCTATACAGCTACGTATAGGGTTATGTATGTGCCACCAGGACACGCAGATGAGAACACGTACGCCGATTGCCCTTTCTCAAGGACGACGTTATAGTGTTCTTCTACGGCGACACCGGTGTCGGTAGTTCCAACTTTAACTTTGGAACCATTTGTTCGGGTAATGGCGACGTATGCACCACTACCAAAGTATGTACCGTCTACTTCAAGACCTGTCACTGTTTCACCAGCTGGTACTGTTACTACCTTAACAATTTTTGGACTCCACACCATCCGTTGGAGGGATGTGAGTTTTAGGTACCCTAAGTCTACACCCGCTAGTTCGGGTATAAGCTCATGAACCTGTGCGATAACAATTTCTTTTAGTCGATCTGGCGAAATTGTAGTTACAAGTTTCTCACCTCGGCTACAATACTCGTAGCCTTTACTACCGGTGCGTCGTACCGTTGACTTAATGATACTGTTGTTAAGAGTCCACCATGCTGCTTCTTTAACAAGACGTTCATTGTTTGCTTTGATAGATGCTTTCATTTCTTTTCTCCTAATCCTTTAATAGTATAAGCTATCTATTACCAAGGATGATAAATAATAGTAGCGGTTAATACCAAAATAGTAGTATATATTTGAAATAATTTTATTCTTGATTTATAAATATGTTAAGTAATTATTAACCTTAACAGTTTACCTTTTAAAGGGAGTAAAGATATGGCTAAACTACGTGGCTATAAAACATTTATCTTTGGTGTGTTAATTATGGCTTTACCGTTCCTTGATTACATTAACAACCAAGATGTCTACAGTATGTTTCTTAGTAACCCTGAACACCAAAAGCTTGCTGCGGTGATTGTTGGTGCATTAATGATTGTACTTAGATTTTTAACTAATACTCCAATCTTTCAAAAGAATATTCCAACTGAACTAGTGCCAGTTGTACCCGTTGTCCCAGTTGACGGTGGGGAAACTATTGGTATTCCAGTAGATACTACTAAAGCTCCAGTGGCTTCTGATGAAATGAAAGAAGTATTAGATAAATAAAAAAAAAGAGTGGGAATTCCCACTCTTTTTCTATGCTGTCAATTTTAGATTACTTTGTCAATTGCTGTGATAACCATGTTTACTATTTCAACTGGGTTAGTTTGACCACGTAGTTTTAATTCGTTATTTTTATTAAATAAGGTTTTAGCCTTACGTTTAATTTGTTTTAGTGTGTCTAATTGGTCTTGTGTAAATTTGTTACGGGTAATGCGACCAACATCTTTTTTAATTTGTACTTGTTTATGTCTTAAAGTTGTAATTGCCGATAGGGCTTGTTTTTTCTTATCTAGTTTGCTATTTCTTGCTTTGAAGTAAGTATTAGCCAGTTCAACATATTCATTTAAGCTATTAACTAAGATTTGAGCAGTAGTAGAGATTACTACGTTTTCGCCATCATCTAGTTGTTCTTCTTCATCAATGTTTTTAATGTAAGTATCCATTGTGTGTGATACTTGTCCCATTGCATTTAGTTCAGCTTTTAAAGCTTTAGCGTCTTCTAACTCTTGGGTTAATGCTTTAATGTGGTTGTCTAGTAAAGTAGCTTTCATCTATAAATTCCTTTGTTTAGGTTAGCTTGTTTGTCTTGATGGGTTCATTATAGCAACTAACTTTAAACAATGCAACTACTTTTATAAAAAAAATGAAAAAAAAAAGAGCGAGATTAACCCGCTCTTTAAATTTACAGTTTTGCAATAGATTTAACTTTCATTAAAAAACCAGCACTACGCGCATGACCACCACCGCCACCTGCGTATTTAGCGTAAGCACCTGCATCCCAGTCAACACCGTCTTTAACACGAATTGAAACTTTAAGTCCCTTCTCAGTTAAACACCAAGTCATACTAATCCCAGTAGGACTTTGTTTTGCAAGTACGTCACCCACGTCGCTTGCCCACATACCTTGACAATTACACATTAAGATATTTTGTTTAACCCCGTTGTGGTCAATGATCTCATCTGGGTAATGGTTATAGGCAATGTTTTCAACTACCTTGCGGTTATAGTCTAAGTAGGTTTTACCCTTTAATAATAGACTATTTAACAGTGGTGTATCTGGGTTAAGGCTGTCATTTATTAAATCAACAAAGATATTAAGCTTATCTTCATTTTTAGGATAGTCGGTACTAATGGCTAGATATAAACTATCAGCATCGTCGCTTTGCTTTTGCCACATATCCCTTTGATTTACTAAATCAAGAAACGCTGGAGCTGGTTCATTATGATGAGTAAATTCCCATGCGATCATCGCACCGCATTTATCGAGTTTAAAATGATCTTTAAGTTTACCTTCGAGGGCTGGAAATAGATTATTATAAGCTGACTTATGATGATCTAAAACCGTAACTCCCCAAGCCACATCAATGATCTTTTCAATGATTTCTTTAGGATAGCTAAAGTCTAGGAAGTAAACATCTTTCTTGCGGAATCTTTCAATGTCCACTGCATCTTGATAAACACCATAGATGAGTTCTACTGAATAATCGGGATAGTTTTTATTCAAGAAATGTTTAAAGATGGCGGCTGCCGCTGTACCGTCTTGGCAACCACCATGATAGATGATAGCAAACTCGTTTGTAGTGATATCCTCACTACATTCGAACTTGTTAGCTAAAGCGGTTATATCCATACGTGCGCATATATATTCCATTGTGTACTACTCCTAGTTAAACGCTAATTGTTTATAATTGTATAAAACATTGATGATACGGCGCATAAATGTTTTCTTCCAATTAATTTCATCTATACTAAGTCCAATGGCTTGCAGGTTAGTATAGAATTTTAATACATGAATTAAATCTTCTAACTTTGAGGCATCAGAAATATCGTGTTGAAGTTTAGAACCTTCAAAGAAGAACACGATAACATTAGTCTCTGGATTAAAAGTTACACCGTTGAAGAAACCATACTGGTCACTAGTTTTTTGGATTCTACGTACAGAAGTTATCAAGTAATCTTTGGCATCGGTGTGTACCAGTGGCGCTATATCTGTTCCAACCACAATAGCACATGGAATACCTAGTCTAGTCAATGCCTGATAAGAATCTTGGTCAATAAGAATTGTTAAGTTAAACATTGATATTCTCCTTTAATATATTTAACTAGATTCGAGTATAGATACTACTCAATTAAATAATACGTAGTTGAAATAACTTTTAATTTAACACAAGTAGTCGCCGCTACTCATAGCTTTGTGAAAGAGTACCTTAACACCTTCTTGATTTAAAAAGCTATCAACAAATTCTTTTAGCTGTTTTAAATCGTCTAGTAAATCTTTGTTATCGTCTTCATTGGCAATCTCTAAATTATCAATAAGACTATTAACTGTTAAGCTTACAAAGCGCACGCCTTCTTGGTTTAAAATATTTAAGCTAATTTGAAGAGATTTGGTAAGCGGGTGGTTGATATAAACCATATACTCATTTAAATCATTAGTGTCTGTTACTTTAACATCTGGTGTTTTGAAATCTAGTAATCTAGATAAACTGCAATTAATTTTCTTTAACATAATAGTCCTCATGTTTAAACCTTTTTATAGCTACTAACAAATCTGCATTAAGTTGATGCTGACTGTTCAACATTATCCAATTCGAGTATATCGGTATTTTTAATTTCATTTAAGCACTTTAATATAGTTTCTATTTCTCCTACTTTATCGCGATCATTTAACATGTTAAATAATATACGATTAGTTGTTAATGTATAGATCAAATGTCTTAGATCATCTTTGTTTGCTAAGTTATACGTATTTCTATTGCTGTAAACTGTAAGTGTTAACGATGTACCATTTAGGGAATCGATAAATTGACTAGTAGTATTGGATAAAAATTTCATTAATTCATATGCTTGCATAATGTCTCCATTTAAACAATAGGCTGTGGATAACGACAAAAAAATACTACCACACCAAGGTGGTAGTATTTGCACTAATTAATATTACTATAAAGTTGATCATGTCGTTCAATCAATCTTGCTGTGTATTCGCTATCTACTAAAATAGCTGCAGTTAATGTTGCACGGACTTCAGGCACGACATTACGCGGTAGAATAACCAAATCGCCCAAACCGTTTGTACGGCGGACATCGTCTAGCCAGTAGACGGCACTGTTTTGTAATGGAATGATGCGCGCACCAGAAGGCTCATTCGCGTCACGCACTGAGATAGAAAGGGCTAGGGTAATCGCATTTACATCACGCTTATACATCGCTTCTATGGCTTGCAGGCCCGCTTGAATATTACTCTCAATAGTACGAGTAGTAGATTCAGAAGCATTTAAACGAATGATAACTGGATAATGATCATAGAGTAAGGGACCTGTTGCAATATCACTTAACACTGAAACCCCGTTATGATTAGTCATATCAGTGCCCTCTAACGTAGGCACTTTAATTTCAGTGGTTTTGGCAGCTTCTACCATAGGTACTTTGTTGTTAGATAAAGTTTGACTATTTACTGACATGTTTATATTCCTTCTTTATGTCCTTAAGTGCTGGGAACCCCGTACTTTAGGACGGGGAGGAAGCACCGATTGTTTAATTATAACTATATCCTTAATGGTCACCCATTTGTTCTCTGCTTGCGCAGGTTTGCTCTCCTCGTCAATGTTATAATAGCTTGTTAACTAGGTTGACTGCCCCTTACCCACAGGGCTGTTTACAGAGCCCACATAGAGCGTCGGGCTGGAGAAGCACCCGACGGTATGATAACTAAAATAACGGAGTGGAGTTTCAAATCCACACAGACTGGTCAACTTAGGCTTTTTTAAGCCACTTGCTTTAGCAAGGGGTTAGTTGACAATTAAAAGTTAATAGTTTGAATATAGCATAGAATTTACCTATGCTATATTTTTTTACAATACAGTTATTTCCTACTGGTTAGTAATTTCACTGTAAACGGCGTCATGTTCCAATATAGTCCGCTCTGTATCTAAGTTATCAACACCAATTCGATGTACGAGATTTACGCGTACTTGTGGCAAGGTTACATTAGGTAGAACTACAATAATTTTACCACCAATTAGTTTGTCGCTGTTAACCAAGTATATACGGGAATGTTGCAATTGGTGTTCACGGATACATACATGGTCACCCTTAGTTAAAACGGATAACGTATCGCTTACAGTTATTGAATCATTATCTAAACGATAAGCTTCTTCCACTAAGCTTACGCCTTCGCCAACTAAATGGTGTAAGTTATCTTTACTGGGCACTATGCTGTTTGTTCTAATGATGACCGGATAACTAGTTGGCTCTTCTTCAGGTATAACGGGAGCATCATCCTCGTTATTATCTTTCGTACCCATAACCTCATCGTAAGTAGTTCTAGTCAGATTAAGTTTATGAATAAAGAGATCTAGCGACGGTTTTAGTTCCCATGAGATGTCAAGTGACTCTGGGGCATAGCAAATATTAATACCAGTATTGTCGGCATTCTTAGCTAGTATAAAGTTATACGGACATTCGTTTATGTCAAATGTTAAATGACATTTATCACCATCAATTTTACTAATGATGCAATTGCAATGATCCAAGTTTAGATTAACTGTAAACTGCTTCCGTAGTTCACCCAACGGCTGCGCGTTAAACAACTCATGAAACAGATAGGTAAATAACGGTGTCTCGCGATACAAATAATCCAACCGATATTTAACATTTAAGATAATACCGTAGATTTCATCTACTACAGAATCATCGTGCTGCAGTGTTACTGAACCAAACTTATTTAAAGAAAATTTATATTCCTTCTTGTCTTCACTGGTGATAGTTACCCCATCCTCATGTTTTGAAATACTACAAGAGCTATTTACGTTTGTACCCTTAACGACGTATCGAATAGGATCGCCAGGTATACAGGCAACTGATAGCTTACCCACCCATTGTGTTACGTGTTCAAACAAAGTGTCGATATTTGATTGTTCATTTTCCATTTTTTTATCCTCGTTGGTATTTGGCACCGTAGTGCTATTAGTGATTACAGTTGCATTTAGTTCTTTAACCAAATGATCAATAAAGGATTGTAAATCTTTATTTTCAATCTTTGTTCTATCTACTACGATTTCAATATCCTCTCCGTTTTCTGCAACTCTAATAATCCCTTCTCCACCATTACAGTTCATTGATACAAACTGTAACTCTTCAGGTATCTGAGTCTCTTTAATGGTTACTGATTTATAATTGCCAAAGATAACTAAGTATGATTGTTTAGGGCTGGCGTATTTACCTTTTACGACATTACCATTGCCGTCCCATTTATTTAAGGCTGGTCGTATATAATCAAACAACGGTATTTTCTTAAACGTATCGTTTAAGTAGCAAAGAACTTCGTTAACCGTGTCTGTGGTTAAACTTGCGCCAATAACTTCATTTGGATACCGTGGGTTTAAATTACGCTGCATTGCCAAATTACCAAACCGTGAACGCTTAAAGCTATAATTTGCATACATCTCTGAACTTCTAAGTACACAAACGTCATCTTCAACACCTACATCTAACGCTACGGTTTTACCTTTATGGTAAAGTGTAATACTGTAACGTTTATACAGAGGTCCTTTTGTTTCAACTGTATTTTTATAGGTAGGCAATGCTTGAATAGCTCTTACAACATAATTTCTTATGTTTGTCGCATCGGTAATAGGTTCCTCAGCGTTATCGACTATTTCATCTGTATCATTTACACAATCATCGACTGAGGTGTCAGGCGTGTCATCAACCTGTGGCTTTTCTTCACCTATGACGGAACACCGACTATTTAAAAATGCCAGTATTCTTGTAATAAGTGATTCACTAAAAAGTGTAGTTGACTTGTTAAACAATTTATCAGGATCATTATAATCTAAAGCTACAAAATTGTTAAATGGGGTTTTACGCAAGATAACCATTGCGTTATCATCATCTGTCTGTAGCACATAATCACCATTATCGGTTTTATAGACCAGTAGTATTACGTGGTGGGGATCTGCTAGTTTAAATACAACCGATAATCTCTCATCCCCAACACTACGGATATAAAGATAAGGGACATTGAAATGGTCTTTAATAAAAACACTGATAAGTTTAATGACATTATATTCCATGTTTTTTCTCCAAGTTAATTAAAAAAGATGATTAAAACAAATACCACCGCCCATTGGCAGTGGTATTCTTAAATTACTAATGATCTAGATTACTTAATAACTCTTCTAGATGTTTTGCAGCATTATCAATTGTTCTAGGAATTGTGGCATTAAACGATAACTCATCCGGTAAGTCTATATCATCGCCATCATCACTTAGCATTACAAGCATGAACTTAATAAATGCTGGCTTGCTATTATCTAAACTAATTTTCATAGTACGATAGCAATCATTGTTATTCTTAACAGCTAGATAAAAACCTGCGTTATCAACTTTATTTTTAACAATCACCAAATGCGTATCAGGGAAACCAGTATAAACTAGTTTTTGGTTTAAAAGATTTCTAGACCAGTTAATGAAACGTTCATAGTCGGTATTGGAAAAATTCTCATACGTGGTATGAGGTTCCATAAACTTTCTAGCAATTAGCGGAATATACCCTGATATTTCTGTTACTGGAAGATTGTCAATAACAGCTAAGTTGAGTTCACCATACGCATCTTCATCATAAGCCTTTAACATGTTTATTAGAGCTTCAAAATCACACAAGATTTTACTAGTGTAAATTTCTGCGTCTTCATACCGAGTCATGTATGAGCCAGCGTAAACACCATTGATCAACAAACAAACTAACATACCGCTAACACATTCGTTGACTTTACCAACATATAGTTTAGCTGTAGGGTCGATATGCGGCAGCTCAATCACGTGAACTGTATTTTCAGGGAAGCTAGCCATAAATTCTAATACTTCCGTGTGTGGGGTGTTTGCCACCTTTTGTTTAGACTGCAAAATCATATTGCTTTATCATCGGGGTAGTCATTAACCAATTCAAAATTACTAACATTTGGACTTGATAGCAATCCTACTAGTCTATCCTTAAGAGTTTGCATAATTACCCCTAGTTTAAGTCTAAAGCATATTTAGCGTGCTTAGCTGGCACTATATCGACTAACTGTTCAATTAGTAACCGACGAAACTGCAGTAAAGGAAATAAGTAACCAACTTCTACAAGAGTATCTGGGTGTCGCTCTTGTAGGTCATCTTTTACTTCGTCGTAATAGCGTTTGATCTCATCAATAACCGTTTCAAGGTTTTCCGGATCGTCTAAATCCACTTCGACTGTCTCATCTAATAGAC
>ERZ500994.233-NODE-233-length-18131-cov-5.650863_pt1 | contig 18131 bp, 17 predicted proteins | sample MGYA00248878_ERZ500994 | MGnify/ENA primary metagenome ERZ500994 (study PRJEB25958, sample SAMN03398533) | human skin metagenome | study: EMG produced TPA metagenomics assembly of the Human Skin Microbiome Metagenome (human skin metagenome) data set. | reverse complement strand
GGTCGACCGCGTTCGACGACGTGCAGCAGATGTCGGTGAGGCCCTTCACCTCGGCGGTGGTGTTCACGTAGGACACCACCAGCGCATCGGGGAACTCGGCCTTCCAGGCCCGGAGTTCGTCCGCGGTGATCGAGTCGGCGAGCGAGCATCCGGCGCGCTCGTCGGGGATCAGGACCCGCTTCTCGGGGCTCAGGATCTTGGCGGTCTCGGCCATGAAGTGGACGCCGCAGAAGATGATCTCGTCGGAGTCGACCTCGGCGGCGATCCGTACGACCAGGGCGGCGGCGCTGCCGGCGGCGGCTTCTCCGGGTTCGGTGGGTTCAGCGACATCATGGACGCGTTCTTCGGAGCTGGGGCCGGCGGCCGGACGGGTCCGCGTCGCAGCCGGGTCCGCCCAGGCGCCGACGCGCTCATCACGCTCGACCTCGAGCTCGCCGAGACCGCCTTCGGTGTCACGAAGGACTTCGCGGTCGAGACCGCCGTGCTGTGTGACGGCTGCCAGGGCGCGGGTACGTCGCCGGGCACCAGCGTCGCCGAGTGCGGCACGTGCGGTGGCATGGGCGAGATCCAGGCCGTGCAGCGCACCCTGCTCGGCCAGATGATGGTCACCCGCGAGTGCCACGCGTGCCGCGGCACCGGCACGATCATCCCGAGCCCGTGCCCGAAGTGCGGCGGCGACGGTCGCGTGCGCGCCGGCCGCACGGTGACCGCGAAGATCCCGGCGGGCGTCGAAAACGGCATGCGCATCCGGCTTGCCTCGCAGGGCGAGGTCGGTCCCGGTGGCGGACCGGCCGGCGACCTGTACGTCGAGGTGCACGAGGTCGAGCACGACATCTTCACCCGCGAGGGCGACGACCTGCACTGCCGCGTCTCGCTGCCGATGACCTCGGCCGCGCTGGGTACTTCGCTGACGCTCACTAACCTCGACGAGAGCGAAGAGGACCTGGAGATCAAGGCGGGAACGCAGGCCGGCGACCAGATCACGCTGCGCGGCAAGGGCGTTCCGCGGCTGCGCAGCTCGGTGCGAGGCAACCTCGTCGTACACCTCGAGGTGCAGACGCCAACGAAACTCGATGCCGAGCAGACCCGACTGCTGACCGAGCTCGCGCGGTTGCGCGGCGAGGAAGGCGAGGCCTCCACGAAGGCCAACCCGCACGGCGGGCTGTTCAGCCGGATGCGCGACGCCTTCAACGGCCGGTAGCCCGTGGCCGAGTCGGCGTACCTGCCGGTCTTCTACCGTTCTCCGCTGCCTGCCGAGCCGGAGTTCGAGCTGGACGGCGACGAGGGACACCACGCCGCTCGGGTACGCCGCCTGCGGGTCGGCGAGCAACTGCGGATTGCCGATGGCGCAGGGACTTTTGCTGACTGCGTGGTTTCTGATGTGGGACCGCGGTCGCTCACGGTGCGGGTGGAGTCGCGGGGTTATGCCGAACCGCGGCGGCCGGCTCTCGTCGTTGCGCAGGCGCTGCCGAAGGCCGACCGGGGGACGCTCGCCGTCGAGCTGCTGACCGAGGCCGGGGTCGACGAGATCGTGCCGTGGCAGGCCGAGCACTCGGTGTCGCGCTGGGACGGTAAGTCCGAGAAGGGTCGAGCGAAGTGGGCGGCCGTCGCTCGTGAGGCGTCCAAGCAGAGCCGTCGGGTGCGGATCCCATCTATTGCTGAGGTTTTGCGAGGAACCTCGATCGCGTCGCTGGGGGAGCGCGGGCGGCTGATCGTGCTGCACGAGTCGGCATCGGAGCCGCTGACGCCGGTGAACCTGGACCCCGCGGGGGAGGACGTCGTACTCGTCGTCGGCTCGGAGGGCGGGATCTCCCCGGACGAGCTCGCGGCGCTGACTGACGCCGGCGCTGACGTCGTGCGGCTCGGGCCGGAGGGGCTGCGGACGTCGAGCGCCGGCATCGTCGCCGCCACCTGGGCCAGCCTCGCCCTCGGCCGCTGGACCTAACCGCCCCGAGCGCGCTGGCGCAGGGTTGACCCGGTTAGTAAAGGCCACCCCGGTTGTAACAGGGGCGCCCTTTACTAACCGGGTCAACCGTGGCGCGTGGCCGCTCAGCAACCACCGGCCGAACACCCCGTATTGGTGATCGAGCAGGCCGAGCGCCCCCGGGCGCGAGGCCGTGTCGAGATCCCCGCAGCCCGACCTCCGGACTCGCTAGAAGCGGTACGCCGAGATGCCAGTAGGCGTCTGCACGTAGTACCAGGCGAGCTTTTCGTCGAGCGGATCCTCGACGGGGGTGCCGTAGCCGTTGTTCGCCGAGTAATGCTTCCCATCGCGCCATGCGAACCACGCGCCGGCCATGACGCTCGATCGCGTGAGCGGCCCATCGACAGCGTCGCCGGCGACAGTGCAGGTAGCGGTTGTGGTCCCCGTAACCTGCTCGACGCGTGGCTCGGAGGGATTGCTGAACTTGTGGCCGGTCCAACTGGCCTTTGTATCGCATCCAAGGATCGGCTCGGTCTGCAATGGGACGACGCTCCCTGTTGAGGTGTCGAGATACGTCGGACTGCCTTCGTTAACGACGAGGTAGTACCCGGGAGGGCCGGCGGAAAGCGCGGGTGTGAAAGCCGTGGCCGATTCCAACGTTGTCTCCCACCGGGGCGCTGCCGTCTCGGCATCGATTCCGATGAAGGTAACTGTTCCAGGGGACGTCGACGTCGTCTGCTCGCCGATGGTGGGAACCGGTTGGAACCCGGCCGGACACTCCACCGGTTGGCCATTCAGACACAACGTGACACCGCGCTTGTTCCATAGCGGTTGGCCGTCGGTTAATGAAAACGCGAAGGAGCCGCGAAGTTCCTCGCGGCCGAGAATCTCAAAACTGAATGCTGCCACCGATGGCGAAAACGGATCATCTACTCCGATGCGGTACGTGAATCTGTCGCCAAAGTCGGCCGATGAAATGCCCTCGGGGAGGAGCTTCGACAGCGGCGTCCGCCAGACTTCGACCCCGTCGACGTCCCAGGCGAGAAAGTCGTCAGTGACACCCAAGGTGAGGTTCTGCGTTACGGCCCAACTTGACACCTGCCCGGTATGAGGCCCATCGCCGACTTCGATCTGGAACGACTGTGGATCCAGCCTCGCGCTATACCAGGCGCCATCCGCGCTGCCCCCGCTCGATTGGTAGACATCGAGGCATATTTCGAGGTCGCATTGTTCAACATCCGCTACCCACGCTGACGCGGGATTGGCGAGGATCTCGCCGGTTTGTGCATCGCGTACCTCGAGTGGATGCGCGTAGCTGCCGTCAGGCTGCTGCACCGGTGCGCCGACAATGAGCGTGATTGGTTCGCCCTGCGTAGTCCGCGACACGACGGGCGTCCACGGCTGTAGGGGTTGTGATGCTCCAGGTGAGGCCGGGGTGCTCCACAGCATCTCGCCGCTGTCGGCATCGATAGCTTGAAGACTCGTCGCGGTGCCGTCAAATGTGTACGCCAGCAACGTGTCTTCGATCCGTATGGCCTGCCACCCGACGGGCGTGAGCGGCGCCGTCCATTCGGGTTCGATGGGTTCGGACACGAGTGTGGACAACCGGAATGAACTTTGAGCTGACTCGGGAATGCGCAGTGTTGAATCGGGCGAACTCGATGTGCAGCCTGAGACGATTGCGAGAATCGTGACTATTCCGTATCGCAATTTTCCCTGGTGAGCGACCATTAACGGATCCTAGAGGATCGAGCCCGGGTCGCGATCGCCGGAATCTTCGGAATCCCTAGAAGCGGTACGCCGAGATGCCAGTAGGCGTCTGCACGTAGTACCAAGCCAGTTTGTCGTCGAGCGGATCCTCGACGGGAGTCCCGGGTGTCCAGCCGGCGGCGTACGACTTCCCGTCGCGCCAGGCGAACTCACTTCCGAACGTGACGACCGAGCGCGGCGTGGGCTCGTCGGTCGCGACACCGGTGAGGTCGCAGGTCGAGTAGGTGTACCCGGTCTCGAGCGTGACCGTCGGGCTGGACGGTTTGCTGCCCTCGAATCCGGTCCAGGTCGTGATGGATGCGCAGCCCATTGTGGGCTTCGCGTGGACACTGATCTCTTCGCCCGTCGCGATCTCGACGTAACGCGGCTCCCCACCGTCGATGACAAGCAGAAATCCTGGGGGAGCGGAGTTCGGTGCCTGCGGGTCGACCTCCTCGAAGGTCTTCTCCCAGCGTGGTTCGCCGGTCTGCATATCGATTCCGGCGTACGAGTAGCTGCCGACCGGCACGGGGGCGTCCGACCACCGGAGCTCCTGCATGCCAAGCGGGCACTGAACGCCGCTGGCAACAGCACAGAACTCGAAGTCTCGCTTGTTCCACAGCGGCGTGCCGTCGGCGATGGAGAACGCAAACGCACCGCGTAGCGGTTCCTCCCCGACCTGAAAGCTCAATCCGACAATCGTGGGCGCCGACGGGTCATCAACAGCCACCTGGCGGGTGAATTTGCCCCCGAGGGCGGCGGGCGTCACACCGTCGGGCAGATGCAGCGATAGCGGTGTCTCCCAGATTATTTCGCCGTCGACGTACCACTCGAGTTTGTCGTCGTCGAGGTGCAGGTGCATGGTGCCACCGATTCCCCATCCTTCGGCCGTTCCGTCGTCACTCCACTGCTCGGCTAGCTCGATCGTGAGCGAGTCGGGGTTGAACGTGGCTTCGTACCAGGTCGAGTCGTCGGTATTAACCCGCATGCAGATCTGCAGATCACACTGGCGGACGAGTGCGACCCACGTTGGCGGAGGTGTGGCGAGTACGTCGCCGGTGCGCACGTCACGCACTTCGAGCGGATGGGCCCAGTCTCCGTCCGGTTGCTGGATCGGCGGCGGAGCGAGCAGTGTCACCGGCACGCCTTGCGATGTCCGGGCTACGACCGGCGTCCAGTCTTGACCATTCCCCGAACCGCCTGGCGTCGCGGGCGCATTCCAGAGCAGATCACCGCTTTCGGCATCGATTGCCTGCAGGTAGGTCGCCGACCCGTCGTAGGCGTAGGCGAGCAGCGTGTCATCGACACGAACGACTTCGGCTCCGACGGGCGTGAGTGGAACGGTCCATTCGGGCTCGATGGGCTCGGAGACGAGCGTCGTCAGCCGAAACGAGCTCTTGGTCAAGTCGATATTGAGTGTGGCCTTCGGCGTACTCGACGTGCACCCGGCAACTGCGAGTACGACGATCGCGAGCAGTGCAAGTTGCGATTTCCCCTGGTGAGACCCCATTAACGGATACTAGGGCGCCGGGGTTGTCGGCCGTTTTGATTATCCACAGGCCGAAGGCCCCCGCCGCCAACATGGTGCAAGATTGCTGCTCGTATGTGGCTGAAAACTTGCACTATGTCGGTCGTACGACGGTCGCGGGGAAACGGAATGGTGCGTGTCGCCCGCGGTCACTAGACTTGCAGCTACCAGAACCCCGCAGAAAGGCTTGGTAGCGCCACACGTGTCGAGCACCGGCGAACCCACGAACGTCAACACGACCTTCGAAATCCCCACGTCCACGCCCATGGTCGCGCTGCTCGGCGTCGCGGATGAGTTCCTGCGGCTGATCGAGTCGAGCGTCGGCACCCAGATCGACGTACGCGGCAACGCCATCACCGTCACCGGCCAGCCCGGCGAGGTCGCCTTCACCCAGCGGGTCTTCGACGAGCTGCTCGCGCTGCTCGACTCGGGCCACGAGCTGAGCGCCGACGTCGTACGCCGCTCCATCTCGATGATGCGTTCGGGCGGCGACCGGCCGGCCGACGTACTCAGCATGAACATCGTCTCGCGGCGCGGGCGGTCGATCCGGCCGAAGACGGTCAACCAGAAGCGGTACGTCGACGCGATCGACAACAACACCATCGTCTTCGGACTCGGCCCGGCCGGCACCGGCAAGACCTACCTCGCTATGGCGAAGGCCGTGCAGGCGCTGCAGTCCAAGCAGGTCAACCGGATCATCCTGACCCGGCCGGCGGTCGAGGCCGGCGAGCGGCTGGGCTTCCTGCCCGGCACGCTGTCGGAGAAGATCGACCCCTACCTGCGCCCGCTCTACGACGCGCTGCACGACATGCTCGACCCGGAGTCGATCCCCAAGCTGATGGAGGCCGGCACCATCGAGGTCGCGCCGCTGGCTTATATGCGTGGCCGAGCACAGCCGTACGACGCGCAGGTGATGACGCCGGACGGGTTCCGCGACCTTGGCTCCCTTCAGGTGGGCGATCTCGTCACCGGCTCTAACGGCCTGCCGACGCCGGTTCTCGGCGTCTATCCCCAGGGGCCGCGCGAGGTCTACCGGGTCACGACGCAAGACGGGGCGTCCACGCTGGCGTGCGGTGAGCATCTATGGACGGTGCGCACGCCGTCGGACAAGCGACGCGGCCGTTCGCGCACGGTTCAGACGTCGGAGATGATCGGTGAGCTTCGTGCCGCGCATGCGCGTCGTTTCGAACTGCCGATGGTGGCGCCGACTGAGATGGAGCCGCAGGAGGTTCCGCTGGACCCGTACGCATTAGGCCTGCTGCTTGGTGACGGATGTCTGACGCTCACGACAACTCCGGGTTTCTCGACGAACGATCTCGAACTCGTGGAGCGGCTGCAAGAAGGGCTTGACCAGAGCGGGCTCGGCGGCGATGGCGCCGAGGTCTGGCCCCACGGCTCACCCACCGACTTCGTGCTCCGTCGACGCGGAGGTGGTGGCCGGGGCGGCGTGATCACCGCAAACCCGGTCACGGCCGTGATCCGCGAACTCGGGCTCGGAGGCACGACCTCGTTCACGAAGTTCGTGCCGGCGATCTACCTTCGCAACTCGGTTGCGGTGCGCCTCGCCGTACTCCAAGGATTACTCGATACCGATGGTGGTCCCGTCGTGCAGAAAGACCGGACAACCCGCGTCCAGTACACGACGATCTCGCAGCGGCTGCGCGACGACGTAATCTTCCTAGTGCGCTCGCTCGGCGGTGTGGCGTACGCCCGCACCCGAGCGGCTGCTGGGCGCAAGCCGGGCATGGTGCGGGGCCGCCCGGTCGGCTACAACCACGACGCATTCATCGTCGATATCAGGCTTCCCGCTGGCATGGCGCCGTTTCGATTGACTCGCAAGCAGCAGCGGTACGACGTGAGCGGTGGTGGGCGACCGATGCGGTTCATCGAGTCGATCGAACCTGAAGGGGTGCGCGACACGCTGTGCATCCAGGTCGCCGCCGAGGATTCGCTCTACGTCACCGACGACTTTCTTGTCACGCACAACACCCTTAACGACGCGTTCATCATTCTCGACGAGGCGCAGAACACGACCGCCGAGCAGATGAAGATGTTCCTGACCCGCCTCGGCTTCGGCTCCAAGGTCGTCGTCACTGGCGACACCACGCAGGTCGACCTGCCCGGTGGTCAGCAGTCCGGGCTGCGCGTCGTACGCCGCATCCTCGACGGCGTCGAGGACATCTACTTCTGCGAGCTGTCCAGCGCCGACGTCGTACGCCACCGGCTGGTCGGCGAGATCGTCGACGCCTACGCGCGGCACGACGCCGAGGATGCGGCCAACGCCGCGGAGGCGCGCGAGAGACGGGCCAGGCGGCAGGCGTGAGTGAGTTCGGGGGCACCGCACGATGAGTGTCGAGATCACCAACGAGTCCGCGATCCCGGTCGGCGAGGCGCGGCTGTCGCATATCGCGTCGTTCGTGCTCGATCAGATGGGCATCAACCCGCTCGCCGAGCTGTCGGTGCTGATCGTCGACGTACCGCACATGGCCGCGCTCAACGAGCGGTGGATGGGCGAAACCGGCCCGACCGACGTACTCGCCTTCCCGATGGACGAACTGCACGAGTCCGGGCGGCCGGGCGTCGCCCCGGCCGACGTCGACGAACCCGACGACGAGCCGGTCATCCTCGGCGACATCGTGCTGTGCCCGGCGGTCGCGATCTCGCAGGCCGCCGCGGCCGGTCACTCCTTCGAGGACGAGCTGCACATGCTGACGACGCACGGCATCTTGCATCTGCTCGGCTACGACCACATGGAGCCGGGTGAGGAGCGCGAGATGTTCGGCCTGCAGTCGAAGCTGCTGAGCAAGTGGCGCGCCGCCGCGTCGGAGTCGTGAGCCGGCCGGATCTGGAGATCGAGCGATGAGCGGCTCAGACGTCACGTTGGTGATCGTCGCCTTCGTGCTGATCGTTGTCGCGGGGTTCTTCGCCGCTATCGACGCCTCGCTGCAGCGGGTCAGCCGTGCGCGGGTCGCCGAGATGCAGAAGGACGGCCGGCGCGGTGCGAAGTCGCTGCTCGACGTACTCGAAGACCTGCCGCGGCACACCAACCTGCTGCTCCTGCTGCGCGTCGCGTGCGAGATGTCGGCCGCGGTCATCGCGACCGTCGTCATCGCCGGCCACATGTCGGCGCAGTGGCAGGTGATCCTCGTCGGCGCCGCCGGGATGACCGTGATCAGCTACGTGCTCATCGGCGTCGGCCCGCGCACCCTCGGCCGCCAGCATCCCTACAGCGTCGCGCTGCCGACCGCCGCGCTCGTGCGCACCCTCGGCGTCGTACTCGGCCCCATCGCCTCGCTGCTGATCCTGCTCGGCAACGCGATCACGCCGGGACGGGGCTTTCGCGAAGGCCCGTTTTCCACCGAAGCCGAGCTGCGCGAGATGCTCGACATCGCCGAGCTGCGCGGCGTCGTCGAGCACGAGGAACGCGAGATGCTGCACTCGGTCTTCGACCTCGGCGACACCATCGCTCGCGAAGTGATGGTGCCGCGTCCGGACGTCGTGTGGATCGAGGGCCACAAGACCGTGCCGCAGGCCCTCGCCCTCGCGCTGCGCAGCGGGTTCTCGCGCATCCCGGTGATCGGCGACAACATGGACGACGTACTCGGCGTCGTCTACCTCAAGGATCTCGTACGCCGCACGCAGTCTCGCAATGCCGATCCCGACGTGCGCGTCGCCGACGTGATGCGCCCGGCGACCTACGTCCCGGAGTCCAAACCGGTCGACGACCTGCTGCGTGAGATGCAGATCAACCGCATCCACATCGCCATCGTGATCGACGAGTACGGCGGCACGGCGGGGCTGGTGACGATCGAGGACATCCTCGAGGAGATCGTCGGGGAGATCGCCGACGAGTACGACATGAACGAGACCGCGCCGATCGAGGTCCTGCCCGACGGCCGCGTGCGGATGCAGTCGCGAGTGACCGTCGAAGACCTCGCCGAGACGTTCGACATCGACCTCGACATCACCGACGACGTCGAAACCGTCGGCGGGCTGATGGCCGAGAAGCTCGGCTTGGTCCCGATCCCCGGCGCCACCGTCGACGTCGCCGGGCTGCGGCTGACGGCCGAGGGTACGGCGGGGCGGCGCAACCGGATCGAGACGATCCTGATCGAGAAGCTCCCCGAGCCCACCGACCCGTCGGATTCGGCGGATGAATCCGAACCGGCCGGCGGCGCCGGTTACGAAGAGGTCGAAGGCATCGTCCGCTGATCCCGCGCGCATTGTCTGCGCCAACTCACCGTGCGCTCGAACCAAAATTGCAAACCTGAGGGCCGAACTCGGCCCCTGGCGGGGTGAGGGGCCGCCTGGTTGGCAATTTTGGACCGGTGCGCGGCACGAGACCGGCCGTGCGGCTGCGAGATCGCGTCAAAATGGACGAGAGCGAGGACCCCATCGCAATATAGGACGCGAGGTGCCTGCTCTCGTCCATTTTGGTCGGGTCTCCGGCGGGTTGAGCGGTGCCGCAGTCGCCGTCGGCTGGCAGACTGGAGGAGTTATGACGACACCCCCGCAGTCCACCCCAGAGCCCGACGAGGCAGCGCCGGAGCCCGACGAGGCAGCGTCGGGCGACAGTACGCCGCATCGGTCCGGGTTCATCAGCTTCGTCGGACGTCCCAACGCCGGCAAGTCCACGCTGACCAACGCCCTGGTCGGCGAGAAGATCGCCATCACCAGCGACAAGCCGCAGACGACCCGCCGGGCGATCCGCGGGATCGTCAACCGGGACGACGCGCAGATCGTCATCGTCGACACGCCGGGGCTGCACCGCCCGCGCACCCTGCTGGGGGAGCGGCTCAATGACGTCGTCACCGCGACGCTGTCCGAGGTCGACGTCATCGGGTTCTGCCTGCCGGCGGGGGAGAAGGTCGGCCCAGGCGACCGCTACATCGCGCGCATGCTCGCCGAGCACACCCGCGCGCCGGTGATCGGGATCGTCACCAAGACCGACATCGCGCCGCCCAACCGGATCGCCGAAGCACTCGTCGAGGTGAGCGGCCTGCAGTCCGAGCTCAGCCGCGACTTCGCAGATATAATCCCGATCTCGGCGGTATCCGGTGACCAGGTCGAGCTGCTGGCCGACCTGATCATTGCCCAGCTTCCCGAGGGCCCGCAGCTGTTCCTGGACGACGAGAAGACCGACGAGACCACCGAGTCGCTGATCGCCGAGTTCATCCGCGAGGCCGCGCTGTCCGAGGTTCGCGACGAGCTCCCGCACTCGATCGCCTGCGCCGTGCAGGAGATGCTGCCGCGTGAGGACTCCGACGTGATCGACGTCCACGCCACGCTGTACGTCGAACGCCAGAGCCAGAAGCCCATCATCCTCGGCCCGCGCGGCGCGCGGATCAAGAAGATCGGTACGACGGCGCGCCAGCAGATCGAAGAGCGGCTCGGGCTGCGCATCTACCTGCACCTGCACGTCAGCGTCCTGGCCGAGTGGCAGCGTGACCCCAAGAAGCTCACCCGGCTGGGGTTCTGATGGGCACGCTCGCGGCGGTCAGCGACTTCCAGCCAGGGATCTGGACCCTTGTCATCATCGCGCTGCTGCTCGGGCTCGCGGTCTGGACGGCGCTTCGCGCTCGCCGCGCCGCAGCCGAGGTGTCGAAAGCACTGCCCGAGGACGCCTGGACCGTCGACGCGCTCGATCCCCGCGATCCCGGCAAACGCATGCTGCTGGCCGTCACCGACGACGGCTTACGGCTGATGCCGTTGAAGGGCACCGCCGGCCGGTCGTGGTCGTGGGCAGAGGTCGGCACCGTGATCGAACGCAGCATGCGTTCGCGACTGAACTCCTATCCCGGCCTGCGGATCTCGTTCGTCGACGGCGAGAGCATCGACCTGCTCGTGCCGCTGGGCACCGGACGTTCGGCGTACGCCGACGGAGTCCGCGAGACGCAACGCCGGATCGCCCCGCACCTTCACGCCGATCCGGAGCCAGAGGTGGGAGGATCGAGCGCGTGAGCACCGTCCGCGACGAGGGAATCGTGCTGCGCCAGCACAAGCTCGGCGAGGCCGACCACATCGTCACCTTCTTCTGCCGCCGCGGTGGCAAGGTGCGCGCGGTGGCCAAGGGAGTACGCCGTACCGGCTCGAAGTTCGGCGCGCGCCTCGAGCCTGGCAGCCACGTCGACCTGCAGCTGTACGCCGGCCGTTCGCTCGGCATCGTGACCCAGGCCGAGAGCCTGCACCCGTACGGCGCGCAGATCGTCGACGACTATCCGCGCTATACCTCGATGATCGCCATCCTCGAGGCCACCGAACGCATCGTTGCCGAAGAGGGCGAGTCGTCGCTGCGGATGTACCTGTTGCTCATCGGCGCGCTTAGATCCCTTGCAGAGAAGGAAAAACCGTCGCGCCTGGTCTTCGACGCGTTTCTCGTGCGGGCGATGTCCGTCGCCGGCTGGGAGCCCTCGCTGCTGGAGTGCGCACGGTGCGGCACACCTGGACCGCACCGCCGTTACTCGGTCGCCACGGGCGGCACCACCTGCACGTCGTGTGCGGTGCCCAAGGCAGTGACGATCCAGGAGCAGACCCCCGCGCACCTGCTGGCGCTGCTGCAGGGGGACTGGGACGAGGCGCTGGGCTCGCCCGAGCGCGTACGCCGCGAGGGCGGCGGCGTTCTCGCCGCACACCTGCAGTGGCACCTGGAGCGGTCGTTGCGCTCGCTGCCCTACGTCGAGCGGGACGGGGCGCCGGTGCGACTGCCGATGCCCGGGCCGTCGCCGTACGACGACCTCGAACCCGAGCTGTTTACCGAGCTCACCCGGTGAGCGCGCGTACGCCGCGCCGCCCCCGCCCGCACCCGTCCGGTGCTGTGGCGCCGCAGATCCCGAAGGACCAGCTGCCGCAGCACGTCGCGATCGTGATGGACGGCAACGGCCGCTGGGCGAAACAGCGCGGACTGGAGCGCACCGAGGGCCACAAGGCCGGCGAGAGCAGCCTCTTCGACGTCGTCGAGGGCGCCATCGAGATCGGCGTCAAGTGGGTCTCGGCCTACGCCTTCTCGACCGAGAACTGGCGCCGCTCGCCCGAGGAAGTCCGCTTCCTGATGGGTTTCAACCGCGACGTGATCCGTCGTCGGCGCGACGAGATGCATGAGCTCGGCGTGCGTGTGCGGTGGGCTGGCCGCCGGCCGAAGCTGTGGCGGTCGGTGATCCGCGAGCTCGAGGTCGCCGAGGAGCTCACCCGCGACAACGACGTCTGCACGCTGACGATGTGCGTCAACTACGGCGGGCGCGCCGAGATCGCCGATGCCGCAGCGGCTTTGGCTCGCGAGGTCAAGGCCGGGCGGCTCGACCCGGACAAGGTCAGCGAGAGGACGTTCGCCCGGTTCCTCGACGAGCCGGACATGCCCGACGTCGACCTCTTCCTGCGCTCCTCGGGCGAGCAGCGGATCAGCAACTTCCTGCTTTGGCAGTCGGCGTACGCCGAACTGATGTTCGTCGACCGTCTGTGGCCGGACTTCGACCGGCTGGATCTGTGGGACGCCTGCCTGCAGTACGCCGGACGCGAGCGCCGCTTCGGCACCGCCTAGCTAGCGGGGTCTTCCTGGCTGTGCAGGACGGCATCGGCGACGATGTGCGCGATGTGCTCGTCGGCCAGTCGGTAGCGGACCTCACGTCCGTTGCGGTCGCCGACCACGACGCCCGCCGCGCGCAGGATCCGTAGGTGCTGTGAGACCAGCGGCTGCGCGACGTCGAGGGACTCGACGAGCTCATGCACGCACAGCGGACCGTGCTCGTCGAGCAGCGAGACGAGATGGGCGCGGATCGGCGCGGCGAGCGCCTTGAGCAGCTCGCCGGCAGCGACGAAGGCGGCCGAGTCGCCACGTGAGCTGCGTAGCTCCGGGACGACGTCGTGTGGGCTGTGCTCGATCGGCGCGGGTTCCACGATGTCCTTCTTGCAGCAGGGGAGACAGGGGCGTCGCTAGGTGCGGCCGCGAAGCCGGCCCAACAGCGCCGTCACGAAGAATACGCCGATCGCGAGCACGACGATCAGCGCTCCGGCGCCGACATCCAGCGGCCAGGACAGCAGGACACCACTCGTCGACAACACCACCCCGAGCGTGATGGCACCGAAGATCGTGCCGAAGAACGACCGAGCCACCTGCGATGTCGCGGCGACCGGCAGCACCATCATCGCGCTGATGAGCAGCAGTCCGACGATCCGCATGGCGATGGTGATCGTCATCGCGGCGGTGACGGCCAGCAGCACGTTGAGCCAGTCCACCGGCACGCCGCTGACCCGCGCGAAGTCCTCGTCGCTGCTGACCGAGAAGAGCACCTTGCGCAGTCCGACGGTCACGGCGAGTACGACGGCGGCCAGCACGGCCATCATCACCAGCTCGTCACCGCGCACGGTGTAGATCTGTCCGAACAGGAACGCCGGGACCTGGTTCATGCCGGAGTCGTTGATCGAGATCAGCAGGGTGCCGGTCGCGATGCCGCCGTAGAAGAGGATCGCGAGGGCGATGTCGCCGCTGGCCTTCGCGCGCGAGCGGACGAGCTCGGCGACCACCGCGCCCGCCGCCGAGACCAGCACCGCCGTGATCACCGGGGACGTGCCGAAGAGGATGCCGGCTCCGACACCGGCGAACGCGATGTGCCCGATCCCGTCGCCGAGCAGCGACATGCGGCGCTGCACCAGGTAGACCCCGACCGCCGGCGCACACATGCCGACGAGCGCGGCGGCGATGAGCGCGCGCTGCATGAAGGTGGGCAGGCTGAACAGATCGAGCGAGGCAGCTACCCCGCTCAGCTGAGCAGAGAGGTTCATCGCCGCGCCGGCCCCTCGATGGGTACGTCGGAGGAGGTCCACGGCACGCCCGTCGGCGCAGCGTCGTCATGGGGATGCACGTGGTCGTGGGGCGCCGCGGGCAGAGCCATGCCAAACGGCGTACTCGCCGCCGGGTGGTCGTCGCAGTGGTCGGGCGCGCGTTCGGGCCCGGCGTCGTAGTCGACGCGACCGTCGGCGAGAGCGACGACCCGGGTGATGACCGGTGCCAGCGGGCCGAACTCATGCAGCACCAGCACGACCGTCCGCCCGTCCTGGCGCAACCGTTCGATGATGCCGGCGAACGCCTCCTGCTGGCTGAGGTCGACCCCGGCCAGCGGCTCGTCCATCACCAGCAGCGCCGGGTCGCGCACGAGAGCGCGCGCGATGAGCGTGCGTTGCTGCTGGCCACCGGACAGCGCGGTGACGGGACGATCGGCAAGCTCGACGAGCCCGACGGTCGCGAGTGCGTCGTCGATCGCCGGCTGCGCGGGGCGGGTGGCGCGCGCGAAGAACCCCGAGGGCAGTCCCGAGGCGACGACCTCGCGCACCGACGCAGGCAGCGCCCCACCGACGGCCACCCGTTGTGGCACATAGCCGAGCCGAGCGCGCGGGAGCGTGCCTCCGGTCGCGGGGTCAAGGAGCCGCACGCTGCCGGACGACGCTCGATACAGTCCGACCATCGCCTTGACCAGGGTCGACTTACCCGAGCCGTTGGGGCCGATGATCGCGAGTACGTCGCCGCGGCGCACCTGCAGGCTGACGCCGCACAGCACCGGCCGGCCGCCGATATGGACATGGAGGTCGTCGGCGAGGACGACGACCGGGTCGGGGAGGCGTTCTGGCACGAGATCACGGTGCCGAGCGCCCACAATTATTGTCAAAGGTGCATACATGCATAGGTGGCGTGCCGAGGTCGCCTAGCGAATCCGGGGAGTACGCCGATGCTGGTTGTCGTCCGTTTCGATCCGCCCGACGACCGAGCCGACTTCGTCGCGCGCGCCGAGCGGGCGCTTGCCGCGTTCGCCGCGTGCCCCGGCCACCAGCGCGGCTGGCTGGCGCGCAGCACCGACGAGCCGGAGACCTGGATGGTGTGCACGCTCTGGGACAACGTCGGCGCCTACCGCCGCGCCCTGTCGTCGTACGACGTCAAGCTGCACGCCAATCCGCTGATGTACGCCGCGCGCGACGAGGTCAGCGCGTTCGAGACGGTCCTGGAGTCCGGACCCGACGGGGTGCGCGCACTCGGCACGGACCGCGCCGACGACGCGACGAGTACGGCGATCGGCGACTTCGGGCCGCGCGGCCCGGGGAACCCTCCGGCACCGCGCACGCGTCCGTCTTGACGGTGCCGGCCGGGAGAGCTGACGCCGTACTCGAGGAGCGAGCATGAACCAACCACCGGCCAGGCCGCGCCCAGGCACTCGCCGGCCGCCGGACGCGGGATTCGCGGCGCCGGTCGGGCCGCGAAGCCGCGGCCCGCTGTGGATCTCCCTCGGATCGGTCGTGGCGCTCGCGGTCGTTGTCCTGGTGGCGATGCTCGTGCGCACCGACTCCGGCGCCGGCGGCGCCAGTGGCGGTCCCGGCCCACGCGAGGTCGTTGTCGCGTTCATGGCCGCCGCGGAGACCGGCGATGCACAGGAGGCGAAGAAGTACGTCTGCGAGAAGCTGCAGCCGGAGATCACCGACGATGGGCCGATGGCGCCGGACATGTCCTACGAGGTCGGCACCGAGACGATCGACGGCGACTCCGCGAAGGTGCCGGTCGAGCTCACCATGTACTACGAGTCGAAGGTCACCGAGACGATGATCTTCGTGCTGAGCAAGGCAGAGGGTTCGTGGAAGATCTGCGGCTACGAGAATGAGGTCGACTAGTCCTGCCCACCCGCGAACCGAGACCGCGATGCGATACGTTGCGCGCAATGAATCGCGACAGACAAGCGAAGGTTGAGGCTGCGATGAGCCAACCTCCGAGCGGCCAGTTCGCCGGCCAAGGTGGACCGTACCCGCACAACCAGGGGTGGGGTCAGCAGCCGGCCTGGGGAGCACAGCCGAAGAAGCGCGGCTCCGGCATGCTCATCGCGATCATCGTCGGCGTCGTCGTGCTCGCTGGCGTGCTGGCGTTGGTGCTCGTGCTCATCCTCGGCAAGGACCGCCCTGCTCGCGAAGCTGCCGACGGCTTCTTGAAGGCACTGCAGGACCAGGACGTGTCGGCGATCAAGGAGTACTCGTGTGATGCCCTGGACGCGGAGCTGGAAGGTGCGGATGTCGTCACCGATCCCGAATCCGCGCCGACGTCGTACATCTTGCTGACGGTCGAAGAGGACGAAAACACAGCCACTGCCGACGTGTCGTTGAACTTCGCTGGCGAGCCGATGATGGTCACGCTCTCGTTGGAGCGCAACGACGACGGCGACTTCGAGGTATGCGGCTTCGGCGAGTCGGGCGAGTCGGGCGAGTCGTCGACCACGGGAGACTGAGGCGCTGCAATCCGGCCGACCTGCGCAAACCGCGGCGCCGATGCGATACGTTGCGGGCATCGAATCGCGACGACCAGAGAGTAAGAATCTGCGATGAGCCAACCTCCGAACGGCCAGTTCCCCGGCCAGAGTGGGCAGTACCCGGACAACCAGGGCTGGGGCCAGCAGCCGCAGTCCGGTTATGGCCAGCAGCCGGGATACGGCGCCCAGCCCGGGTACGGTCAGCAGCCGCAGTCCGGCCAGCCCGACTACAGCCAGCAGCAGTACGGCGCCCAGTCCGGCTACGGCCAGCAGCCCGGTTATGGCCAACCCGGTTACGGTCAGCAGCCGCAGTACGGCGCCCAGCAGGGGTACGGGCAGCAACCCGGTTACGGGCAGCAGCCCGGCTGGGGCAGGCAGCCGCAGAAGAGCGGTTCCGGCAAGCTCATCGCGATCATCGTGGGCGCCGTCGTACTCGTCGGCGCCGTCGCCCTGGTGCTTTTCTTGACTTTGGGTGGCAACCGCAACGCAGAGGACACCGCCGAAGCATTCATGGCAGCCCTGCAGGACCAGGACATCTCAGCGATCAAGGACTACACCTGTCCGGCGCTCGATGCCGAGGTGGGAGGCGAAGAAGTCGCCACGGACCCGCAGTACGCCGTCACTGATTACACCGTCCTCACCGTCACCGAGGATGGAGACAGCGCGACAGCGGACATCTCCGTCACAGTCGCCGGCGAGCAGTTCGACACCACACTCACCCTTGAGAAGAACGACGACGGGGACTTCGAGGTGTGCGGGTTCGAAGAGCCGTCCTCGGCCGGCAGCTCGGGCGGCTGATCTAACCGCCGCGAGCGGTCTAGAATTGGGGAGTTGCCTCCGGCGTACTGCGCCGGCGATCTTTTACTGCGTTCAACCTGCTTGGAGCACCAACTGTGGCGTCCGCCAACTCATCCGACAAGTCCTCCTCGATCGACGCCGTGGTCAGCCTGGCCAAACGGCGCGGTTTCGTCTTCCCGTCGGGGGAGATCTACGGAGGCACCCGGTCGGCCTGGGACTACGGCCCGCTCGGTGTCGAGCTGAAGGAAAACGTCAAGCGCGAATGGTGGCGCTCGATGGTCATCGAGCGCGACGACATCGTCGGTCTGGACTCCAGCCTCATCCTGCCGCGTGAGACGTGGGTCGCCTCCGGTCACGTCGGCGAGTTCACCGACCCGCTGACCGAGTGCCAGCACTGCCACAAGCGGTTCCGCGTCGACCACATGCAGGAGGCGGTCGCGGAGAAGGCGGCCAAGAAGGGCAAGGAGATCAACCCGGACGACATCCCGCTGAGCGATCTCGTCTGCCCGAACTGCGGCACCCGCGGCCAGTGGACCCCGCCGCGCGAGTTCAACATGATGCTCAAGACCTATCTGGGCGTCATCGAGGACGAGTCCGGCCTGCACTACCTGCGCCCGGAGACCGCGCAGGGCATCTTCATCAACTTCGCCAACGTGATGGGCGCCGCCCGCAAGAAGCCGCCGTTCGGCATCGCCCAGCAGGGCAAGTCGTTCCGCAACGAGATCACCCCGGGCAACTTCATCTTCCGCACTCGCGAGTTCGAGCAGATGGAGATGGAGTTCTTCGTCAAGCCCGGCACTGACGAGGAGTGGCACGAGAAGTGGATCGCCTGGCGCAAGCAGTGGTACGTCGACCTCGG
>ERZ500994.232-NODE-232-length-18138-cov-6.251673_pt1 | contig 18138 bp, 12 predicted proteins | sample MGYA00248878_ERZ500994 | MGnify/ENA primary metagenome ERZ500994 (study PRJEB25958, sample SAMN03398533) | human skin metagenome | study: EMG produced TPA metagenomics assembly of the Human Skin Microbiome Metagenome (human skin metagenome) data set. | reverse complement strand
AGCCCGATCCGCTCGCCGCGCTCGACGCCACCCACCTGCGTGACCGCCGCGCTACGGAGCTCTCGGGCGGAGAGCTGGCGCGGGTGCTCATCGCCCGGCTTCTGGCGCAGCGCACGCCGCTGATCCTGGCCGACGAGCCGGTGGCGGGCCTCGACCCGGCGCATCAGCTCGCGGTGATGGCCGAACATGTCGCGGCGGCGCAAATGGCGGCCTCCGCCGCGTTCGTGTCGGGGCGAACGGTGCCGACCTTGCTGGCCGCGGCGCTTGCCAAGGCGCGCGCCAGCGACGCCGTCACCGAAGTCGCATCAATCGCCCATGCGGTGCACGGCGCCATCGGCGTGACCGAGGAATATGACCTGCAGCTCTTCACCCGTCGCCTTCATGCCTGGCGCATGTCGCACGGGTCGGAAGATCACTGGCATCGCTTCATCGGCGAGCAGGTTTTATCGGCGCCAAAGCCGATGCCGCTGCATTTGTTCGCGCAGCAGGAGCGCTAACCGGTTGCTTCCGTGTCACTCTCGGTCCTGTCACGTTCTGTGTGAGTGAACGATAACTCCCGGACACCCTAGCCCAACGCCAGATCCTGCATCGCGCGATCGCGCAACGAAACGCGCTGCACCTTTCCGGATGCCGTCATCGGCAGGTTCTCGACCACGACGACATGGCGGGGGATCTTGAAACTGGCGATCTTGCCCTTGCAGCAGGCTTGAACCTCCTGAAGCGAGCAGTCCATGCCGGCCTTCGGCACGATGTAGGCGCAAGCCACTTCCATAAGGCGCTGATCGGGCACGCCCACCACCGCCACCTGTTCGATCGAGGGCACGAGCGCCGCCAGTTCCTGTTCGAGCGCGGCGGGCGAAACATTCTCTCCGCCGACTTTCAGCATTTCCTTGTAGCGGCCGAGGAACTGCATGAATCCGTCTGGCCGGAGGAAGCCTCGGTCGCCGGAATGCAGCCAGCCGTCGGCGTCGATCGTGCGGGCGGTCGCCTCGGGATCGCGGAAATATCCGCGCATGACGGTGTAGCCCCGCGCGAGAATCTCGCCCTCGGCGCCGAGCGGCTGTTCGGCTCCCGTGACCGGATCGGCGATACGCACTTCCAGTCCCGGCATCGGCCGGCCGGAGGTCGTGCAGCGCTGTTCTTCCGTATCGTCGAGGTCGCTCATGAAAACATAACAGCCCGTCTCGGACATGCCCCAGCCGGATACCGTGGGACACAGCGCCTTCTGCACCTGAGCCGCGACGGCGTTCGAATTCGCCATTCCCGCAGGAAGGCCGCCGAAGCGAACGCTTGAAAGGTCTTTCCGGAGACGCTCCTGAGCACGCAGAATATCCGCGTAGTGCGTCTCGAAGCCCTGCAGTCCGGCCACGCGCTCGGTCTCGATCAGCCGCAGCGCTTCCTCCGCGTCCCAGATATCCATCAGAACCTGATGCGAGCCGATCAGCAGGCCCGCGAGCATGTTGTCCGACATGCCGAAGAGGTGAAACAGCGGGAGAAACGCCAGAACGGCCTCGCCCGCGCGGATCGGCCATTTCTCGTGCCGCTCCCGGATGTTGCGCACGATGCTGTGGTCATGCATCACGCCCTTCGGATTTCCCGTGGTTCCCGACGTGAAGACGATCAAGGCGAGGTCGGCAGGGGACACAGAAGCCGCGGTCTCTTCCAGGTCGGCGGCCGTAACACGTTCGGCGTCCTTGAGGAATTGCTCCCATGACGCCGGCGCATCGACGGGCTCGTCGCCGACGACGACGATATCAACCAGATGCGGAAAGCCGGGCGTCGCGGCGAACCGCATCCCGTCGAATCCGGACAGCACCGCTTTCAGGATCCCGGCATAGTCGACGGGCCCCGACCGCTCGACGACGAACAGCAGCTTGCATTCCGCCAGCTTCAACGCGAAGGCGACATCATGTTCGCGGTAGCGCGTGTTCATGGGCGCCACAACGGCGCCGATTCGCATGGCGGCGAAGAAGGCGACCGGGAATTCGATGCGGTTCGTCATCCAGATGCCGACGACATCGCCCTTGCGGATACCGCGCGCCAGCAGGGCCCGCGCGGCGCGATCGATCTGTTCGTCGAGTTCGCGGAACGTGAGCCGCGCGCCACGAAAGCTGATCGCCGCGCTGTCAGGCCAGCGTCGGGCCGCCGCGCCCGCCAGATCGCCAAATCGCATGGAAGGTACGGACACGTGACTGTCTCCCTTACTTTCGTTCTCGTTGACCGTCTTCGTCGGAACAGCTTGTGGAAGCCTCCAAAGCCCCGGGGATCGTACCGGGGCCGTCACACCCTAAAGGTTCGGATTGAGCTTCTGCACCATCAATGTCTGGGAAAGGCCGCCGTCGCAGTTGAGATTCTGGCCGGTCACGAAAGAGGCCATCGGTGACGCCAGAAAGACGATCGTATCGGCCAGCTCCGACGGCTGCCCCAAGCGACCCATGGGGATTCGCAAAGCTCTCCCGGTGATGTCCTCGGGCGACAGCACGGCGCGCATCAGCGGAGTCTCGACCGTGCCGGGACTGACCACGTTGACGCGGATGCCGTCGCCGGCCCATTCCATCGCCATCGTCTTGGTGAGGGCGATCAGCGCCGCCTTTGTCGTGCCGTAGGCCCCGCCGTTGGGATATGCGCCCAGACCGGCGAGCGATGCAACGTTGACGATGGCTGCGTGCGGGCTCCTACGTAGATGGGGCAGGCAGGTGCGCGCCAGCATGACCGCGCCCTCGATGTTGACGGCGAAGGAGCGTCGCCAGTCTTCCAGATCGCTCGTTTCGAGCGAGCCGCCCTTCACCAGCGCGGCGGCGTTTATGACGATGTCGAGGCGGCCGAAGGTCTCGACAGCCTTTGCGACCGCTGCATCGATATCGCCTTGACGCGCGACATCCATCGCTACGGAGATCGCTCGTCCGTGGTCCGCGCCGATGGCGTCCGAAACGCGATCGGCGGCTTCCTTTCGAATGTCCGCAATGACGACGTCGCCGCCGTTGGCTGCAATCGCGCGCCCGACCTCCTCGCCGATCCCGCTTCCGCCGCCGGCGACGAGGGCCACGAGCCCTTCAAGGCGGGAACGATGCATCCAGTCCCGTGGACGATCCTTCGTAATCGGGTCGGCTTTCATGATCGCTCCTAATGCCACGACGGACCTGCGGCCGTCGCGCTCTGCCCGAGAACCCCGGCCCGCGCAGCGGGAACGGCAAGAATTGCCGCTCTGGCCGCGGCCGGTACAAAGGGGGCCTACTTCTTTTCCTGCGCCGCCTTTGCGAACGGGCACTCGCCTTCGGAGAGCGGACGAAACGCCTCATCGCCGGCGATCTTCCGCAGCGGTTTCATTACGTCCCACCCGCCCTTGGACTCAGCCGGGGCCTTCGCCTCGAAGAGATAGAAATCGCGCAGCACGCGGCCATCTTCGCGCGCACGCCCGTTATGCGTCATGAAGTCGTCGATGGGAATCTCGCGAATTTTGGCGGCGACCTTCGCCGAATCCGTGGTCCCAGCCGCCTTCACGGCCGTGAGATAGTGTTTCACTGCGCTGTAGACGCCCGCCTGCATGCTGTTGGGCATCTTCTTCAACTGGTCCTGAAACCGCCGGGAGAACGCGCGCGTATCGTCGTCCAGATCCCAATAGAACGCCTCGGCAAGCAGAAGGCCCTGCGTCGTCTTCAGCCCGAGCGCATGGACGTCATTGACGTAGGAGATGAACGAGGCAAGCTTCTGCCCGCTCTCGACAAGCCTGAACTCGGCGGCCTGTTTGATGAAATTGTTGAGGTCCGTGCCGGCAATCGCCAGCATGATGGCCTTCGCGCGCGACGCCTGCGCCTGCAGGATGAAGGAGCTGAGGTCCGGCGTGTTCAGCGGAACGCGTACCTCGCCCAGCGACTTGCCGCCGACCTCGTTCGCGAACCGCGTGGCGTCCCGCGACATGGCCGTGCCGAAGGCGTAATCGGCGAGGACCATGAAATAGGGATTGCCGCCGGTGCGGACCGTTTCCGCGCCGATCGTCTTGGCCAGGGCATAGCTGTCGTAGACCCAGTGGAACGATGTCGGCGTGCACGCCTTGCCGGTGAGATCGCTTGTCCCCGCCGAGGTGACGATATCGATCTTGCCCTTGCCGCTGGCGATGTTGCGGACGGCAAGCGCGACGGCGCTGTTGCCCAGCCCGGTAATCATGTCGACGTTCTCGACGTCGAACCATCGCCTCGCGATCGCGACGCCGATATCCGCCTTGTTCTGGTGGTCGGCGGAAATGATCTCGACCTTGCGGCCCAGAACGTGACCGAAGTCCTCCGCCGCCATTCTGGCCGCTGCAACCGAGCCAGGACCGGACACGTCGGCATAGGGCCCCGCCATATCCTCGAGGACGCCGATGCGCAGCATCGAATCCGCGGCCTGCGCCCGGATCGGCAGAAGCGGAATCGCCAGAGCCGTGATCATCCTGAGTGCGGCGCGCATGTTCCTCTCCCCTTGGTTGCTCCGGCAGGCCAGGTCGACGTACCGTTATTTTAAATCAAATACCACATGGTAGATTTTTATGTCAATTCATCAACCGGCGCATGATCGAGATTGACATATACCCAACAGTAGTTTTTAATACCGTAATATACATCTTTCAAAACAACGAGGGCGGAGCGAGCGCGATGGGGCGGAATCCTTTCAAGGTAGCGATTATCGGCGCCGGCGCGTCGGGAATCGCGATGGCCGTCAGCCTTCAGCGGGCCGCCATTCCTTTTGAAATCTTCGAACGGGCCGACGACGTCGGCGGCACGTGGCGGGACAATACGTATCCGGGGCTTGCCTGCGACGTGCCTTCGCACCTCTATCGCTATTCCTTCGCGCCCAACGCCGAGTGGACGCATGAATATTCGCCGGGCGCGGAGATCCACGCCTATTTCCGGGGCGTCGCCGAAGCGCGCGGAATCCTTGGCCGCATTCGCCTGTCGAGCGAAGTCGTACGGATCGCCTATGAAGGCGACGGCGAATGGCGGCTCGATACCACGCAGGGTGATCAGGGGCAGTTCAACGCGGTCGTCCTCGCCACGGGCATCCTGCACAAGCCGGTCCTGCCGCGGATCGAGGGAATCGACGATTTCCTGGGCGCGTCCTTCCACAGTTCCAGGTGGGATCACAGCCAGTCGCTGGCCGGAAAACGCGTCGGCATCATCGGAACCGGATCCACCGCGACGCAGATCCTGCCGGCGATCGTCGACCGGGTCGCCGAGGTGTCGATGTTCCAGCGTACCCCGCAATGGATCGTCGCCGTCCCGAACAACGAGTTTCCCGAAGAAAAAAAGACCTCGTTTCGTGACGATCCCGAAAAGATGAAAACGCTGTACGAGTTCCTGAACGACATCTTCAATCAACGTTTCGCAGCGTCTCTGGTCGGCGAGAACGATGCAGGTCTCGCCGAGATCGACCGCCTGTGCCGGGAAAACCTTGAAAACAACGTGCACGAGCCTGAATTGCGCCGGCGTCTGACGCCGTCCTATCAACCCGGGTGCAAGCGTCTGATCGTGTCGGACAAGTTTTATCCCGCCATACAGCGTCCCAATGCACATCTCGTCGACACGGCGATCGAACGGATCGAGGCCGGCGGCGTTCGCACTGCGGACGGACGGCTGCACGAACTGGATGTCATCGTCTATGCGACCGGCTTCGACCCGTTCGCATTCTTCCGGCCGATGGAGATCGTCGGCAAAGGAGGCGAGACCCTCAACGAAGTCTGGAAGGACTCCTGCCGCGCCTATCGTTCGGTTGCCGTTCCGGACTTTCCAAATCTGTTCTTCATCGGCGGGCCAAACAGCCCCATCGGCAACTTCTCGTATCTGCGAACCGCCGAAGTCCAGATCGGTTACGTGGAGCAACTGATCGAGGAACTGGCCGCCGGAAACTGCAAGGAGATAGAGCCGACACGGGAAGCGACCGACAAATTCAATACCGAGATCGCGGCCGCGATGAAGGACACGGTGTGGGTCACGGGCGGCTGCACGAGCTGGTACTACGACAAGCAGGGCAACGTGGTCTCCTGGCCATGGACATATGCGCGGTTCGAGGCGGGCCTCAAGCACCCGAAATTCGAGGAATTCCGCGTCGCCTGAACGCATAATTTCCAGTATCGCGGAGTCCGCCGATGGTCATGCCGCCCGCTGAAGTTCTGCCTGTGACCGGTAAAAGCCGCATTCCGCTCCGCGAAGACGCGGTGACGCGCTACGTCCTGGAATGCCGCGCGTCGCAGCATCCGGATCGGCCGTTCCTATGGCTGCCCGATGGCTCGGCACTCGGTTACGGTCCCTTTTGCGCTTCCGTACAGAAGCTGGCCGCCGGTCTCGCCGCACGCGGCGTGGCGCAGGGCGACACCGTCAATGTGTGGCTGCCGAACACGGTCGACATCGTGCGCACCTGGTTCGCAATCAACTGGCTCGGCGCCGTCTACGTGCCGATCAACACGGCCTATCGTGGCGGCGTGCTCTCGCATGTTCTGAACAACGGCGGTGCATCGGTGATCGTCGTCCATGCCGGTCTGCTCGATCGCCTCGACGGCATTGACCGCGGTGCGATAGGCACCGCAGTGGTCGTGGGAGACGCGACCGCCCGGATCGACGGCTTGACGTGCGTGTCGATCACCGACCTGGAGAGGGATGCGTGCAAGGTGCCGGACCTGTCACGGCCCATCGAGCCCTGGGATCCGCAATCGATCATCTATACGTCGGGAACGACCGGACGGTCGAAAGGCGTTGTCAGCTCCTACGCCCACATGTGGCACATGGCCAGCGAGGCCGCCTATCCGATGCTTGACGAGAGCGACAGCGTGTTGTGCTTCCTGCCGTTCTTCCATATCGGCGGCACGCTGCCGCTGTCCGCGATGCTCTATCGCGGCGGATCGCTGGGGCTCGGCGGCGAATTCTCCACCGAGCGCTTCTGGCCGATCGTGCGGGCGACGCAGGCGACCTACACGATCCTGCTCGGCGTGATGTCGGGCTTCCTGTCGAAACTGCCCCCGTCGGCGGAAGACCGCACCCACACGTTGAAGAAGGTGACGATGATCCCGCTGCCGGGCGACTGGCGCGATTTCGCCGCCCGGTTCGGCGTCGATGTCTGGACCCTGTTCAACATGACCGAGTTGAACACGCCGATCGTCTCAGATCGCAACCCCGACACGCCGGGCGCCTGCGGCAAGGCGCGGCCTGGTAACGAGCTTCGCATCGTCGACGAGCATGACCGCGAGCTTCCGACCGGCTCTATCGGGGAGTTGATCATCCGCAGCGACGATCCGTGGGCGCTCAATTCCGGCTACTTCAAGGATCCGGCAGCGACGGCGCAAGCCTGGCGAAACGGCTGGTTCCATACCGGCGACGCGTTCCGCGTCGACGAGAAGGGCAACTACTTCTTCGTCGACCGCTTCAAGGACGCCATCCGGCGACGCGGCGAGAACATCTCCTCCTTTGAGGTCGAGGCCGAAATCCTCGCCCACCCCGCCGTGCGGGAATGCGCGGTGGTCGCGGTCGCAAACGAACTTGCCGAAGACGATGTTCTCGCGATCGTCGCCCCGACGCCCGATGTGGAGATCGATCCTGCTGAATTGCTGGAGTTCCTGCGGCCTCGCCTCGCCCATTTTATGATCCCGCGCTACATCCGCGTGGTCCCGGAACTGCCGCGCACCCCGACGCAGAAGGTCGAGAAATATGTCCTGCGCGGTCACGGCCTGACGCCGGACACCTGGGACCGCGAAAAAGCCGGCATCCGTGTGAGGCGCGACAAACTCGCGAACTGATCGCCGCCATCAGGCAAATTTCCTCGGAGGAACTGATCCATGCAAACAGCCGTCATAACGGGATCGTCGCAGGGCGTCGGCCTCGGCATCGCGAAGGTCTTCCTGGACAACGGGTGTCAGGTCTTTGGAGTGGATCGAAATCCCGCTCCCGACGAGCTCGCATCGCGGGAGAACTACGCGCATGCCGTGGTGGACCTGCGTGAACGTGCCGACTGCCAGGCGACAATTGATGGGTGCGTCGCACGCTTCGGAAAGATCGATGCGCTCGTCAACAATGCGGGCGTCGGCAACGGTCAGCCGTTCCTGAAGACCGAGGACGAGGATTACGAGCGCTTCTACGCGATTAACGTCCGGCCTGTCCTGCGGCTGTGCCGGATGGTTTTGCCAGAGCTGAAGAAAAGCCACGGCTCGATCGTCAATATCGCCTCTGCCTTCGGCCTCGTCGGCATCGCTGCAAGCGCGGGCTACGTGCCGACGAAATTCGCGGTCGTCGGCATCACCAGGATGCTGGCGACAGAATTCGGACGCGACGGAATTCGCGTGAACGCCGTTGCGCCGGGCCTGATCTGGAGTCCGGGGACGGACGACCGGATCAAGAACAACGCATGGTGGCACCGCATGATGATCGAGCAATGCCCTCTCGGCCGGGTTGGCCAGCCGGAAGAGATCGGCCATGCCTGCGCGTTCCTCGCCTCGCCGAATGCGAGCTTCATCAATGGCGTAGTCCTGCCCGTCGACGGCGGATGGTCGGTCGCAAAATTCCTGCCAGATCCTGCGGGCGCCTGATAGCTCCAGCCCGTGCGGCACGAATGGACAGGGCTCACGGTGGGACCCCGCGAACCAGAGGAGGTCTAGCGGCGGTGCAGGAGCATCTATCCCAGTTTTGATCGAGAGCCTTTCAACTCGATTTCCGCGCGACCAGCTTTAAATTTCGAACAATATCCTGCAGCAGACGCGCCGCCGCCGGCGGCAGTTGGCGGCCTTGAGAAGATACCACATGGCTTCGGCCGCCATGCAGCAACACGTTCTTCATGGGGAGCGCCACGACTTTTGCAGCTTCCAGAGGCATCAGGGAAAGATGAGAAACGAGGGCATAGCCGAGCCCTGCCGACACGAAATGCGCGACGGCGTCGAACGACGCGGTGGTTAGGACCACGTTGAGGCGGACGGCTTCGCTGATTTCCGCTGCCTCGATATGCTGGCGGACACCGAAGCTGCGATGGAGTGTAGCGCCCGCGAATGGCAGAAGGTCCTCGAGTTTCAGAGGGCGGTTCAATTCCGTCAAAGGGTGCGAGCGGTGTACCCACGTCCAGATGGGCTGCGGGTTGGAATGATGCGAGCGGAGACGTTTGTCCTTCGGCGGCCTGAAAAGCACGCCGATGTGCACGTGGCCTTCAACTACGTGGTTCACAATCTCGTCGGTGCTGCCGATGTCGAGATCGATGGTGATATTGGGATGTGCTCGCATGAAGGGGACGAGGCTTCCTCGCATGAGGAGGTCGACAAAGCCCTCGCCGACGGCGATTCCGACATGACCGCTGTCAACGTTCCGAATGCCGTCGAGCCGTGCAAGCAGGTTCTGACGCTCGTGTCGCTCCCGCTGCAGAAACCCGGCCATGATCGTGCCGGCTTCGGTCGGCATGACGCCCCGGCCACGACGTTCCAGCAGCGAAGTGCCGCAATCTCGCTCCAGAAGAGCAACGGCGCGACTTACTGCGGAGGCGTCCATGCCGAGAACATCAGCCGCGCCGCGTACCGAGCCGCTTTCGACGACCGTTAGGAAGTATCGGAGCCGCCGGATGTCGAGCCGATTATCCACGGGTGCGTAACCGTTGCATAAGATGCAACAATTATCGCTAGATCTGGTCATTGATGCAAGGACCAACCTGCCGGAAAAGTGGCTCGCTTTACGACGGCGCGGCAGGCCTGCGGCGCCCGGTCCGGAAGGAGCCGCACAGTGACGTCGATGCCTGTTTCAACGGATGCGCGAGCCGAAACTGCGGCAAACCCCGCGTTCAAGAAAATCGTCCTTTTCATCGTCGTCCTGATCGTGGTGACGATCGCCGAGACGATCGGCATCGTGCGGTTCAAGCTCGGACCCGGCCAGGTCATCCTGCAGCCGATGGTGTGGGCCCTCTTGATTGCGGCTGCGTGGGGCCTGGCGTGGCGTCAGCTTCCCGCATTCGCCGGCATCCCCCCAAAGCTTCAGTCCTATGCGGGGCATCTGCTCAATGCCGGCCTGCTTCTCTTCATCATCAAGCTCGGCCTCACCGTCGGCAGTGCGTTACCGGAGGTGAAGAAGGCCGGCTGGGCACTTCTCTTCCAGGAGTTCGGGCATACGTTCGGAACCCTGGTGCTCGGGCTCCCGCTCGCGCTGCTGCTCGGCATCAAGCGTGAGGCGGTCGGCGCGACCTTCTCGATCGGGCGTGAGGGCAATCTCGTCATCATCGGCGAGAAATATGGGATGGCTTCGGCAGAAGGGCGCGGCGTCCTCGCCGAATACATTACCGGCACCGTGCTCGGCGCGCTGTTCATCGCGGTGCTCGCGGGATTCATCACAAGCCTGCACATCTTCGATCCGCGCTCGCTCGCGATGGGCGCGGGCGTCGGTTCGGGCAGCATGATGGCTGCGGCCATCGGCGCCATCACCGCCCAGCAGCCGGCCGAGATGGCGCCGACACTTAATGCGATCGGCGCCGCATCCAACTTGTTGACCGCTGTCGTGGGCTTCTACTTCACGCTGTTCCTGGCGCTGCCCGTCAACAACTGGCTCTACTACAAGCTCGAGCCGATCCTTGGCCGCTTCTCAAAGCGCACCGCCGAGGAAGCGCCATCCCTCGCGGAGGCCGGCGAGCTGGAAAGCGGCAGATACACATTCGCCGACACTTTACTGGCATGGCTGCTCGTATCCTGCGGCGTGGTGATCGGAAATTACCTCTCGTACAAGGTGGCGCCGGGAACGACGCTGATCGGTCTCGTTATCATCGTCGCGATCGCCTTCGTGGTCCATTTCGTGAAGCTCGCGTTGCCGATGGTCCCGCAGGTCCTCATCCTGTCGGTAGCGGCGACCGTCGTCGGCATCCCGGGTCTGTTGCCGTTCTCCGATTGGCTGATCGATGCGACGAACAAGGTGAACTTCCTCACCTTCACAACACCGGTCCTCGCGCTGGCGGGCTTCTCGGTGGCCAAGGATCTACCGATCTTCCGGAAGCTTGGATGGCGAATCGTCCTGGTCTCTCTGACCGCCGCGGCAGGCACGTTCCTCGGCGCAACCGTCATCGCCGAAGTCTTTCATCTCCAGCACTGAGGAGGACACAACCATGTCTCAGGATTTCGGCATTGCCGACGACATCAACGCCCGCATGGTGGAATGGCGCCGCGACTTCCACAGACATCCTGAAACCGCCTTTGAGGAGCATCGTACCGCGCAGGCCGTGGCCGATGCCCTGACGGAGATGGGCATCCCCGTCCATCGCGGCCTCGGCGGCACCGGCGTCGTCGGTACTCTGCAAAACGGCAATGGCCCCAGCATCGGCCTTCGCGCGGACATGGACGCGCTCGACATCCTCGAACTTGGCGCCGCCGCACACAAGTCGACGATCCCCGGCAAGATGCACGGCTGCGGCCATGATGGCCATACCGCGATGCTGCTCGGCGCGGCCGCGCAGCTCGCGCGCACGAAACCGTTCCGTGGTACGGTGCGCTTCATCTTCCAGCCTGCCGAGGAGAACGAGGGCGGTGGCCGCCGCATGGTCGACGACGGCTTGTTCGACAAATTCCCGGCCGATGCGGTCTATGGTATGCACAACATCCCGAACATTCCGCGTGGGCGCTTCGCGCTCCGGGAAGGTGTATCGACAGCGTTTCTCGACACGTTCGAGATCGTCATCACCGGGCGCGGCTGCCATGCCGCCATGCCCGAGAAGGGTATCGACCCGATCGTCGTCTCAGCCAGTCTCGTCAGCGCATTGCAGAGCATCGTCAGCCGCCGGATCGGCGCATTGGAGTCTGCCGTCGTCAGCCTCACGCAGATCCATGGCGGCGACACCTGGAATGTGGTGCCCGAAACACTCATCCTGCGCGGCACGGTGCGGACCCTGAGCGCGCGCGTGCAGGATCAGGTCGAGGTGGAAATGGGCCAGATCTGCGCCGGTGTCGCCCAGACGCACGGGGCCAAGGTCGATCTCACCTATGCCCGGCGCTATCCCGGCGTCATCAACACGCCGGCGGAAACGACCGCTGCGGCGCAGGCTGCCATCCGGCTGGTGGGCGGGAACCTCGTGCAGACGGACCTCAAGCCGGCCATGGGTTCGGAAGATTTTTCCTTCATGCTGCAGAAGCGCCCCGGCGCCTACATCTGCATCGGCGCAGGCGAAGGCCCGAACGACCCGCCGCTCCACAACCCTTACTACGACTTCAACGACGCGATTCTGCCGTTAGGCGCCGCCTATTGGGTGGAGTTGGTCAAACAACAACTACCGGCGGCGTGATGCTGTCCGTTTTCGATATATTCAAGATCGGCATCGGCCCGTCGAGTTCGCACACGGTTGGACCGATGCGCGCGGCCGGTTTGTTCGCGCGCCGCCTGGCGCGCGACGGTCTTCTTGCGTCGACCGCGCGCGTGCTGACAGGTCTTTACGGATCGCTCGGCTCGACGGGGCGTGGGCACGCGACCGACGTCGGCGTCATCCTTGGCCTTCTCGGCGACATGCCCGACACGGTCGAACCGGCGACGGTCGAATTGCGGCTGGAGGACGTGCATCACACCCGGACGCTGCAGCTTCTCGGGTGTCATCCGATCTCGTTTCGCCGCGAACGCGACATCGCTTTCCTTGGGGAACAAACGCTGCCGGAACACCCCAATGCCATGCGGTTCGAGGCACTCGATGCGGATGGCGTCGTGCTGGCACAGGCAAGCTACTTCTCAGTCGGCGGCGGTTTTGTGGTCGAAGGCGGCGCGACACGCGCGGGCGACGCCGCAGATATCAGGGAACTCGCGTGGCCCTATCCTTTCAGCACCGGCGACGAACTGATGGCGCAGGTCGCGCAAAGCGGCCTCTCGATCCCTGACATCATGCTCGCCAACGAACGCGTATGGCGTACCGATGCAGACATTCGCGCCGGTCTACTGAAGATCTGGGCCGTGATGCAGGATTGCGTCCGACGTGGACTCGGCCGCACCGGGTCGAACGACGACGGGCGTCTGCCAGGCCCCCTTGGCATGCGGCGGCGGGCGCCGGCGCTTTACCGCGACCTGTCGCGGCAGCACGGCGATCAGGCAGCTGATCCGCTTGCCGTCATGGACTGGGTGAACGCCTTCGCGATGGCGGCGAACGAGGAGAACGCATCCGGCGGCCGCGTCGTCACGGCGCCGACAAACGGCGCGGCGGGCGTGATCCCGGCCGTGCTGCACTACTACGACAGGTTCACGCCCGGCGCGTCCGAGGACGGCGTGATCGCGTTCCTCCTGACAGCTGCGGCGATCGGCTTTCTTTACAAGGCCAACGCGTCGATCTCGGGTGCGGAAGTCGGCTGCCAGGGCGAGGTCGGGGTCGCGTGTTCCATGGCGGCGGGCGGCCTTGTTGCTGCGCTGGGCGGCACGCCGGGACAGATCGAGAATGCAGCCGAAATCGGTATGGAGCACAATCTCGGGCTCACCTGCGATCCTGTTGGCGGCCTCGTCCAGATTCCGTGCATCGAGCGCAACGCGATGGGAGCGGTAAAGGCGATCAACGCCGCGCGCATGGCGTTGCGCGGCGATGGCACACACTATGTCTCGCTCGACGCCGTCATCGAGACGATGCGGCAGACGGGCGAGGATATGAAATCGAAGTACAAGGAGACGTCGCTCGGCGGTCTCGCAGTCAACGTCGTCGAGTGTTGATGATCGCGCTCACGATGCCCGCTGATCGAATGCCCGCCACCCGCAGTGCTAGGTAAGAGCGTCGAATGTCTGTTTCCTGGCGGCCGTTGACGTTGGCTGTTGACGCACAGCGGGAGTAAGCCGCCTCAGGGCAGCGTTTCTGACCGATGCCGACTTCGTCAACAGCTTTCGGAAGAAGATCGCACGATCGCGTGGCGCTCGATCAAGGCAGGCAATTTCTGCAGCGTCGAGTCCACGTTGAAGGCGCCGGACGCCGGAGGCTTGCAGATCAAGACATCGTTCGGCGTAATCGGCGTCACCGTCGCCGATTACGCGAAAGGGCCGGTCGTCGTCGATTGCGGCAAGCCCGGCTGCCGCCTTTCGCTCGTTCCTCGCGGGCGACAACCCGCACCTGCCCGTATCGCTGACGCGGCGCATCGCGTTCGATCCGGGCCGCGACACGTCCGTCTATGTGGCCGTCACGTCGAGGACGGCCACAAGGTCTGGTCCAGCCCGATCTATTTCGTCGGCGCGCCGCGTTAGTCAATCGCTACGCGATCGCCAATCGCGTCACCGGGGATGGCTGCAGAACATAAGTGAGGACAGCGCCGGCAAGAAGATACAACACCATCACCAGATAGAGGCTTGCAACCGGCGTTCCCGTCGCACCGTTCAGCCAGGCGGAGACCGAGGGCATCACGGATGGGCCGAGGTTGCCGAGGCAACTCACGAGAGCGATGCCGCCGGCCGCGGTGTTCTTCGGGATGTACTCGCTGATCGCCGTGAAGAACAGCGGCGTGACGGCCGACTGACCGATCCCCATGACGCAAAGGCCGAGAAGCGAGCCGACGAGATTCCCCTGCATGACGATCGTGATCAGCAGGCCCGCCGCGGTCAGCACCGCACTGAACAGGAAGTGTTTGCGCCGCTCGAGCTGCTTGTCGGAACTCCGGCAGATCAGGACCATACCGACCGCGCCGAACACGGCCGGAAGCGCCGACAGGATGCCGACCAGAAGCACGTCCGCGACGCCCCACGACTTGATCAGCGTCGGCGCCCAGAAGATCATCACATAGGACGCGCCGAGGAACAGGAAGTAGATGAGCGACAGCGTATAGATCTTGGGGTCCCGCAGGAGAGCTCCGAGCGACCCGTGTGAGGCGCTCTCGACGACCTGGACGTCGTGATCCAGATGATTGCGAAGCCGGACCTTTTCCTCGCCCGTCAGCCAGTCGGCGTCCTCTGGCCGGTCCTTCAGGGTGAGGAAAGCGATGATGCCGAGGAGCGACGCCGGCAGGCCCTGGATCACGAAGAGCCATTGCCAGCCGTGGAAGCCGAGCGAGCCGTCCATGTATTTCATGATGGCGCCGGACAGCGGGCCCGCGATGATATACGCGATGGCGGTGCCGGTCATGAAGATGGCGACGTTCCGGCCGCGCAACGGCGAGGGGTACCAGTACGTCAGATACAGGATGATGCCGGGGAAAAAGCCCGCTTCGAACGCGCCCAGCAGAAAACGCAGGATGTAGAACTGCATCGTGGTCTGTACGAACATCATCGCCGCCGCGCAAAGTCCCCACAGGAACATGATGCGCAACAGCGTCTTGCGGGCGCCGATCCGCTCCAGCATCAGATTGCTAGGGACCTCGAACAGGAAATATCCGATGAAGAAGACGCCCGCGCCGAAGGCGTAGGCTGCATCGCTGAAAGGCAGCGTCTGCTTCATCTGCAGTTGCGCGAAGCCGATGTTGATACGGTCGAGAAAGGCTATGATGTAGCAGATCACGAGCAGCGGAAGGATACGCCAACTGACCTTCCGGAACAGCGACGCGTCCTCCGCGCTCAGGATGACAGGGCCTGTTGCGCCCGATGGTATTGCACCCATGTTTTCCTCCCTGTGCATTCCAACTGCATTTGCAGGTTTGTGATTGTCGCGCCGCTTTATGCTCTCGCGATGCCGTGTTCGTTGCTCTTTGAGTTTACCGCCCGAGCCTCAGCGACAGCGGGCAACGCCTCGATATCGTCGAGCGCCCGTTTCAGATGTTCGATCAGCTCATGCGACTCGTCCTGCGACAGGGCGCGCTGGCAGGCGGTAAGTCCAAACTCCAGTTTGCCTGCATAACTCTGGACGGTGATGTTCAGCGCGCTGCCGTGATAGGGAATCGAAACCGGAAAGAAGTGCACCATCGTCGCACCCGCAAGGTACAACGTTGCCGGCGGGCCGGGGACGTTCGAGATCAGCACGTTGCCTGCCGCTGGCAGACGGCCCGCGAGATTCGAGCGGCCAAGAAGCGACGCGAGCCCGGTCATCAGCCACGGGGAGCCTGTGATCGGTACGTTTATGCCGAGGACCGGCTTCAGCTCCCTGACGACTGCCTTGGCGGCCTCGGACGATGCATGGATCGCCTTGAATCGTCCGGGCAGATCGTCGATATCCGTCGCGAGGTCGACACGAACCATCGACACCTGGTTGTTCATCGAGGTGTCGCCTTCGGCGCGCAGGCTCACCGGCACCATGGCGATCAGCGCCTCCTTGGGCAGAGCACGGCGCTCCTTGAGGAAGCGCTGGAGCGCGATGCTGCACATGGCCATGACGATTGTGTTGACCGTTCCCCCGACACGCTTTCCGAGCGCCTTCACGTCCGCCATCGGCAGGGACATCGTCGTGTAGGAGCGCTGGTTGGTGATCGATTCGTTGAAGATCGACTTGGGCGCCAGGCCGAGGTTCAGCGGACGTTCGCCCTGTGGCGTGCGCTGGCTCGCGACGACACCGGCCGCCGTGGTGAACGCCCGGGCGGCCGTGGGGAGGATTTCCGCCAGTTGACGATACTGCTTGGCCGCATTGGCGGCGGCCGCCTGGAGAAGTTCCGAGACGCCGAGTTGATAGTTGCCGCTCCGACGCGTGCGGCGCGGCGCCGGTACCGCGCGAACCTCAGGCGAGATATCGTAAAGCACCTTCGCGAGCTCGACGCCGGCTTTGCCATCGACCCCGCTATGATGGGCTTTCGAGTAAAAGGCGACCTGACCGCTTTCAAGTCCTTCGATGACGTACATTTCCCACAACGGGCGGCTGCGATCGAGCAGCGACGAATGCAGACGCGCGATAAGCTGCTCGAGCTGCGCCATCGTGCCGGGCCGGCGCAGGGTCAGGCTTCGCACGTGATAATCGACGTCGATGTCTTCGTCTTCGATCCATACAGGCTCGGACAGTTCGAACGGCATCGGCGCCAGCTTGCGCGTCAGGACCGATGCCAAATGCATGCGCGCTCCGATCATCGCTTTCGCATCTTCGTAGAAGTCGCCGTCGTAGCCATCCGGGAGATCGAGCAGCATTAGGCTTCCGACATGCATCGGCGTCTCAGGCGTCTCGAAATGCAGAAAGGACGCATCCATGCCGCTAAGTTGATCCATGGCTTCCTCCGACGACGCGGTTCTCTGGTCCTGCCGCGCCGTGATCGATTGAACATCGCATCCGTGGCAAAATGGGTCAGGCCGACGCTCGCATTCTGTTGCGCTCTTCGTCCTGCAGATCCTTCTTGGAAATCTTGCCGACCGCCGTCTTCGGAAGTTCGGCGCGGATCTCGAGCGCGTGGATCATCTCATGCTTGCCAAGCTTGTCCTTCAGGAAGCTCTGCAGCTCTTTCAGACTGAATGCGTCCACGCCGTTCTTCAGCTTCACGAACGCCTTTGGCGACTGCCCGCGATACTCGTCAGGAATGCCGATGACCGCGACCTCTTCGACAGCCGGATGCTTGTAGACAGCTTCCTCCAGAACACGCGGATAGACATTATATCCGCTGCACAGCAGCATGTCCTTGGTACGATCGACAATGAAGACGTAGCCGTCTTCGTCCATGTAGCCGACGTCGCCGGTGCGCAGAAAGCCGTCGGCGGTCATTGTGTCTGCCGTCGCGTCAGGCTTGTTCCAGTAGCCTTTCATGACATTGGGGCCATGAATGCAGATTTCGCCGCGCTCGCCGAGAGGAACATATTGTGTGGGATCGTCGACGCTCAGGAACCTGATGACGATGCCGGGCGAAGGAACGCCGCATGATCCAACCTTACGCTTTGCATCGGCCTGACCGGGCGTAAAGGTGCCGGTGGGCGACGTCTCGGTCATGCCCCACCCTTCGCACGGTGTCACGCCGGTGATCGCCTCGAACTGCTCGGCCACTTCGACCGGCAGCGGCGCGCCTCCGGAACCGCAGTATTTCAGCGAGCGAAGGCTGCGGCCGGGCGTGTCCGGATGATGAATGAGCGCTGTGAACATGGTCGGGACACCGCAGAAGACGGTCACCTTCTTGTTCTCGATGTCGGCGAGCACAGCCTTCGGATCGAACCGCTCGTGCTGGATGATCTCCGCGCCGGCGAGGATCGCAAACAGCATGTTCACCGTCAGTGCGTAGATGTGGAACGGCGGAAGGACGGCAAGCATGCGCTCCTGCCCTTCGTCCAGGACGGGAGGATTGCCCCCCGTGGTGGCCCATGCCTGTCGCGCGGCAGCGGTGAGGTT
>ERZ500994.231-NODE-231-length-18185-cov-4.962052_pt1 | contig 18185 bp, 16 predicted proteins | sample MGYA00248878_ERZ500994 | MGnify/ENA primary metagenome ERZ500994 (study PRJEB25958, sample SAMN03398533) | human skin metagenome | study: EMG produced TPA metagenomics assembly of the Human Skin Microbiome Metagenome (human skin metagenome) data set. | reverse complement strand
CGGTCGGCGGCGCGATGATGTTCAGCCAGATGACGCGGGGCCAGTCGGCGGTCGAGCGTCGCCTGCTCGCGCGTCAGGTCGCGACCTATTCGGCGGTCGTGATGCTGGTCGCGCTGTGGGTCGGGTCCTGGATCCTGCAGTTCTTCGGCATCAGCCTGTCGGCGCTGCGCATCGCCGGCGGGCTCGTCGTCCTGTCGAGCGCGTGGTCGCTGCTGCAGGCGCCCGACCGCCACGAAGGCCGCGAGCAGGTCGCGCAGAACGGACCGCGCGACGACATGGCGTTTTTCCCGCTCACCATGCCGCTGACGACGGGCCCGGGCACCATTTCGGTGGCGATCGCGTTGGCCTCGAACACCCCGGCAGATCCGGAAAAGCGCTTTTACGCGATCGCCGGCGCGTCACTCGCGGCGATTGCCGTGGCGCTCATGATCTGGGTCGCCTACACGCTCGCCGACCGGATGTCGGCGATGCTCGGACGGTCGCGCGCCAATATCGTGTCGCGGCTCGCCGCTTTCGTGTTGCTGTGCGTCGGGACGCAGATCACGCTGGCCGGCGTCGCCGATTTCGTGCGCAGTCTCTCGGGGTGAGACGCCGATATCGTTCCGAGACCTCCTCCTGAGAGCCCGTCGAAATCCGCATTCCTCATGCCGAGGAGGCGCGAAGCGCCGTCTCGAAGCATGATGTCGAGTTTGCGCCTGCGGCCATCCTTCGAGACGCTTGCTTCGCAAGCTCCTCAGGACGAAGTTTCGGGGAGGCCCTATTTCCGGTCTGGTTCTAAGGCTCGTCGTACTTGCCGAGGCCTTTCGCCGCCGCAAGCAGGTTCGATGCGGAGAACGGCCGGAAGGTGAAGACCACCTCATGCCGCCCGGCCGGGACCTCGACGCCGCGGAACAGGACATTGGCCTTGATGACCGGCGCGGGCGCGCCGTCGATCGTCGCCTCCCAGCCGGGATAATAGAGGTCGTGCAGGACCAACAGGCCGCCGCGCTGGCTGTCTTCGGACAGCACGACGCGATTGTCGGAATAGGATGTGATCGACACCGCCGGCGTCGCCGGCGCGTCGGTCGCGTCGCGCGCCATGAGATCCTTCGACAGGAGATCGATCTGCCGGTCGTCGATCAGCGCCTCGAAATTGCGGTCGAACTCCGGAACCTGATGATCGGCGACCGACTGCTCATTGTCGATCGGTTTTACGCGGTCGGCGAGATAGGCGCGCGCGACCACCGGCGTCAGGCGATACACATAGAAGCCCGGAGCACCATAGAGAAGCGTCGCCATCGGGCGCGGCACATGGCGCGGCAGTTTCGCGATCGGCCGGTCGAGCACGAGATAGTCGATGCCAAGCATGCGGGCGATGCGGCACTTGTAGCCCCGGAACGAGTCCGGAAAATGCCGCAGGTTCGGATCGACGGCGTTCTCGCCGGGGCCGACGACGCGCTCGTAATCGGAGATGCGCAGCGGGTTGTAGCCGAGCGTGTTCTCGATGCCGAGCACCATCGACGCGTTCTGCCAGCCGCCGCCCAGCCCGAGCATTTCCACCCGGGGGTGCTGGCCGGCGGCGGCGCGCGCCGCGAGGTCGCGGCGTAGCACGGCGAGACCCTCGGTCTGGGCGGGCGTCATGCCGGCATAGACCGTATAGGCCGACGCCGGTTCGGCGTTCATGGAATTCGCCGTGTTCCGCCACAGGAGTTCGCCGCCAGTCGCGGCGACGAGGACGATGGCAGCCACGGTCCGGCGCCCGGCGCGGTCGCCTGCGACGAGAACGCCGACGGTGAGCGCCGCTAGAACGGCAGCGAGCGCGAGACTCCGCAGCGACGCGAGGAGCTCATGCTGACCGGCGGAAAACAGGATCGCCGCGCCGGCGAGGATCGCGACGCCAGCCGCAGCCGCAAGGCAGAACGCCGGTCCGAACCGGCCGGGCAGGGCGCGCAACGGATGCGGCGCGCCGGACCGGATGTAGCGATGCAGCAGATAGGCGCAGGCGAAGCCGAGCGCGGCATTGACGACGAAGGTCGCGTCGGCGGGCCGCCGGTAGAGCGACACGCCCGGCACGAGATTGAACATCATGTCGAACAGCGGCGTCGCGCGGCCGAGCGCGAACAGCAGCGCGCCCGACAGGACGAGCAGCGTGAAGCGGTTTTCGCGCGCGAAGAGGCGCGCGCCGGCGAGGCCGTGCCACACGAAAAGCACCATCGGCACGGTGCCGACGAAGAGATAGTTGACGGCGCGATCGGTCCAGTCCGTCTCCGTCATCGTCTCGTAGCCCGGCCCCCAGTAGTGGTACGACCAGTCGAGCGAGCCGAACACGTTCGGCGCGAACAAGGTGATGAGATTGACCGGCGCGAGCGAGCCGGCGGCGGCGACGCCATAGGAAATGCCCGGCCGGTTCGAGCCACCGAGAAACTGCATCGTCAGAAGGGCGGGGATCGCGACGATCGCGAAGATTGTCAGCGCGCCGACCGCGAGCGGGACGAAGCGGCGTCCGAGAAAGGTCAACGGATCGGCGGAACGAACCATGCTGTAGCCGGCCCGCAGGACTAGAACCAGCGCGAGAAGAAACGCCACCTGATCGCGTCCGAGCACCATCAGGCTCGCGGCGAGACCGAAGAAGACGCCGTCGCGGATGCGGGCGCGCGCGAGCAGCCGTTCCAGCATGAACAGCGCGAGCGGGAAGAACGCATAGGAGACGATCATCCCCGTATGCTGGAGCCGCGATGAGGCCGCGCCGCCGAACATGAAGATCAGCGCCGCGAGGACCGCCGCCGCCGGTTCCCATCCATAGCGGCGGCACAGCGCGAGGACGCACAGGCCGCCGAACAGGAGATGCGCCAGGATGACGAGGTCGAAGGCCTGCATGGAAGCTGTCGGCGCGATCGCCGCGACGAGCGCCAGCGACGGCGTGAAGATCAGGGATTGCGGATCGGCGACCGCCGGATGGCCGGCGAAATGGAACGGATTCCAGAGCGGGATTTCGCCCCGCGTGAAAGCCCCGCCGACGAAGCGGAACATCGCGTAGAAATGGTTCTTGGAATCCCACGGCACGACGAGGCCGGCGAGCACCCATGAGAGCGCGGCCAGAGCCGCGACGGCGACGAGCGCGGCGACCGCGGCGAGCGTCTCGGTCCGCGTCCACACGCGAGTCGTGAGCGGCGTCGTCTGCGGGCCGGCCAGCGCCGTCCGCAGGGCCGCCAGAGGGCGGCGCGCAGGCGCGAGGCCGGCGCTCGTCCGGTCGAGAAGGGTCATGGATGCGTTCGGAAGCTCTGGGCGCTCAGGAGGCGGTTGGATTGGCGCGGGCGCGCGGTCGGATACGCAGATACATGGCCGTTTCCCTCACGATGCCTTCTGGTGGGCGGCGAACCGGACCATTTCATGGCCTCGACCGCAAGGCCCAGGCTATGAATATAAAGTCGGGAGCCAGCGCTCTATACGACCTTGCCACGACCCGGCCAGCCCACTATCCGGCATGATCGCCCCAAGCGGCTGAATTTCACCTGAACGGAAGGACATCGCGTGCTGTTCTACGAGCCCGGCCGACGTGACAGATCGATCCTTCCGCACGATCCGTTCAAGGCCCTGATCGCGCCGCGCCCGATCGGCTGGGTCTCGACGATCGGCCGCAACGGGGCGATCAATCTTGCGCCATATTCCTTCTTCAACGCCGTCGCCGACAAGCCGCCGCTGCTCGCCTTCTCGTCGAACGACGTCAAGGATTCGGTAACCTTCGCGCAGGAAACCGGCGAATTCGTCTGGAACATGCCGACCTACGATCTGCGCAACGAGATGAACGCGACCTCCGCGACCCTGCCGCTCGGCGAAAACGAGTTTCTGCACGCCGGTCTCGAAATGGCGGCGAGCACCCTCGTGAAGCCGCCGCGCGTCGCGGCCAGCCCCTGCGCCATGGAATGCAAGGTGACGGAGATCATCCGCCTGAAGAACAAGGAGGGCGGCCATGCCGACAATTATCTCGTCATCGGCGAGGTTGTCGGCGTGCATCTCGATCCATCCTTCATCAAGGACGGTATCGTGCAGATCGCCGAGATGCAGCCGATCGCGCGCTGCGGCTATCTCGCGGACTATACGGTCCTCGACGACCTGTTCCAGATGACGCGTCCGCGCTGAGGCGCGGCGGGATCGCAGCGGAGGGCACGGCCTCGTGCCGAGGAGCTTGCGAAGCAGGCGTCTCGAAGCATGATGTCCGGGGACCCCTGCGGCGCATCCTTCGAGACAGCCCTTCGGGCTTCCTCAGGATGAGGTGCGAGAAAAGCAGGCCGCGTTTTCGGCCACGCTCCAGGGAGACGATGTCTTGTGGATCGCGCAGCTTTCCGACCCGCATGTGCGTCCGCAGGGCGTTCTCTACCAGGGCGTGGTCGACGCGAACGAGGCGCTTGCGTCGGCAGTGCGGCAGGTGAACGCGCTCACGCCGTATCCTGACCTGGTCCTGCTCAGCGGCGACGTCGTCGATTTCGGCGATCCGGCGGAATATGCAGCGGCTCGCGCTATCCTGTCGGAATTGCGCGCGCCACTCTTCGTCATCCCCGGCAACCACGACGAACGCGAAGCCTTTCGCACCGCCTTCGCCGATCATTCCTACCTGCCGGTGGACGGCCCTCTGCACTTCGCGGACGAGGCCGGCCCGCTGCGCATCGTCGGCTTCGATGTGACGATCCCCGGCAAGCATCATGGCGATGTCGACGAAGCCGCCGCCGCCTGGTTGCGCAAGACGCTCGCCGCCGATCCGGCGCGGCCGACGCTCGTGATGATGCACCAGCCGCCGCTATCCTCCGACGTGCCCTATCTCGACGCCTATCGCTGCTTCGGTGCGGAGCGGCTCGCATCCGTCATCGCGGATTTTCCGGCCGTCGAACGTGTGCTGTGCGGCCATGTCCATCGCCACATGCAGATGCGGTTCGCCGGCACGCTGCTCTGCACCGCGCCGAGCACCGCGACGACGATCGCGCTGAAGCCGTGGCCCGACGCCGCGCCGGCGTCCCATATCGAGCCGCCGGGCTTCCTGCTGCATCACTGGGACGGACGCCGGCTATTGACGCACAGCGTTCCAGTCGGGACGTTTCCGGGACCGTTCCCCTTCGCGTGAGAGCGCCATGACGGATGCCGCACTCGAGCAATGCACCGCGCTTCTGGGAGCGTTGCTGCGCGCGCTGGAGACGCTCGAACATTGCGCGCGGCATGTCCGCCCGGACGGGCTTGACGATCTCGCGCCACTCGTCGTCGATGCGGAGCGGGGGTTGCGCACCGTTGTCGAAGGCCTGTCGCCATGGCCTGAGGCCTATGCAAGCTTGCGTGGCGCACTCGATGCGTCCGTGGAACCGGCGTTGCGCGCGCTTGGCGAATTCCGCGTGGCGACGACCGAAACGGGCGATCTTGGAAGTGTCTATCGCTCCTTGCGTCTGCTGCCGCGCGGTCAGGAGGCGCTCTACGACCTTTCACGGCTGCCGCCGGTCAGCCGCTATTTCCTCGAGAACGACAGCGCGGGCAGGGCGGAGGCGCTCGCGCGGGCTCCGCGTTCGGACCACACCGGCCTCATCCATGTCGGCAACGAGCCGAAGACGCGTGGCGGCTTCTCGCTCTATATGCCGGAGGATTACGACGCAGGCCGCGCGCACCCGCTTGTCATGGCGCTCCACGGCGGTTCGGGTCACGGCCGGCGGTTCCTCTGGAGTTGGCTGCGCGCCGCGCGCTCGCACGGCCTCATCCTCGTCGCGCCGACCTCGGTCGGACCGACCTGGGCGCTGACGGGACCCGATCCCGACACGCCCAATCTTTCGCGCATTCTTGACGCGATCTGTGACGAGTGGACCGTCGATCGCTCGCGGCTCCTGCTGACCGGCATGAGCGACGGCGGCACCTTCGCCTATATCAGCGGGCTCGACGAGGCGTCGCCGTTCACCCATCTCGCGCCGGTCGCGGCTGCCTTCCATCCGATGCTCGCCGATATGGCGTCGCCGACCCGGCTGCGCGGCCTGCCCATCCAAATCACGCATGGCGCGCTCGACTGGATGTTTCCGGTCGCGATGGCGCGCGAGGCGCGGGAGGCGCTGTCGCGGCGCGGCGCGGATGTGACGCTTCAGGAGATCGCCGATCTCAGCCATTGCTATCCGGCTGAGATCAATCCTGAACTGGCGGACTGGCTTGTCGGGGCGACCTGAATCGGGGAGCGACGCGGGCGGAGTCCTGCGTCGTCAGTCGGAGCATCAGGGCGGCCGCGCGCAGCAGGATCGCGCGTTCGTCCACGTCCAGACGATCTTCCATTGCGGTCCCGAGCCATTCGCGACGCCGCGACAGCATGCGCTCCAGGGCAGCGAGCCCCCGTCGCGTGGGCGCGATGACGTGGCGGCGCCGGTCCACCGGATCGACCGAGCGATGGATCATGCCGTTCGACTCTAGATCGACCAGCAGGCGACTGAGCGATTGCGGTTGCAGCCCTTCACGTTGTGCCAGAGCGATGGCGCTCGCCGGGCCGTCGCGCCGCAGCGACGCGAGCAGCGAAAAACCCGCGCCCGTCATCGAGCCTGCCGCGTCGCGCCGGCGCAAGGTGCGTGCGAGGCGCAGGACGGCACGCATGATCACGGCCTCAGGGCTTTCGGCGGGGCGGACACTTGACATATTAATACGCATAGCGTATGGTTATGCGGCATTCAATCGGTTCGAGCCAATCGGCATGGCGTTTCCTCACGGCGCGCCCGGATTCCTGCGGGACGTTGTCGCGCTCGGTCACGGCGTGCCGATCTCGTTTCGATCTGTCGCCGTGCCGGCGCTCGGCGTGATCGCGCCAGTCGGTATCGGGCTGGCGATCGGACAGTTTCATCTCGGCCTCCTCGCGGCGCTCGGCTGCGTCTTGCTGGGCGCACCGTCGTCATCGTCCCTGGATGTGAAGCAGCGCATCGTGTCGACAGTGTCGGACTTCGCGCCGGTATCGCTCGCGATCGGCGCGGCGGCGCTGATTGCAGACAAGCCCTGGGGCGACGCGGTCGCCATTGCTCTCGTGTCGGGCGCCGGACTCCTGGCCGGATACAGTCGTCCCGTCGCGGTCGCGGCGATCCGGTTCGGCGTCTGTCTTGTTCTCGGTCTAAGCCTGCTTTCAGCGCCGGCGGCGGACAGTCGCGGGATCGGCGCACTGGCCTTCGCCGCCGGAGCGCTCTGGGGCGCTGGCCTCGGCTTGCTTCCGCGCGGCGACAATACCGCCGCCGCCAAGAAGGGTCGGCCTGCGATCAGCCCCCGCGCGCGGCGCGTCCGGTTCTTCCGGACGCTCCGGACCCTTGGCGGCTGGCAGTTTCCCCTGCGGCTTGCGCTCGGCCTCGGCATCGCCAGCGCGATCCGGCACTTTTGGCCGGCGCATCATTTCTACTGGATCATGCTGACGGTCGCGGTGCTCACCGCGCCCGCGATCGAGCCGCTTCCGGTCAAGACAGCGCAGCGGCTTGCAGGAACGCTCGGGGGCGTCGCGTTCGCCGCCTTGCTTCGCGCCGGTCTGCCGTCGCCGGTCTGGCTCGCGCTCGCCGCGTGTCCGCTCGCGATTTTGCTGCCGATTGCGCGGACGACGAGCTATCTACTTTATTCGATCGTCGTCACGCCATTGATCCTGCTGGCGCTGGATATCGGCGCGCCGGAGACGCATGGACTTTTCATCGACCGGCTGACGGCGACCTTCGCGGCCGGCGCGATCGTACTTGCGCTGAATATGATGTTCGACCGGATCGGCGTCGCCGGTGCAAAAGCCGTCGCCGGCAATCCGCTTTCGACACCATGAACGGCGCGAACTCATGCTCGGGAGCCGGGCTACGAAGCAACGTCGGACCCGTCACTTCAACGTCGCGGACCCGATCGTGCCGTTTGTCTGACCACCTATGTTTCCGCTGAATCTGTTGTCGCCATAGGAGAAGACGCTTCCGGGGCCGTAATTGTTCAGGCCGTAGCCAAAGCCGTTGACGCTTTGCGAGCGGCCGATCGTCAGGACGCCTCCGGTTCCGACAGCTATCCCGCTGCCGTTCCGGGTGCCTCCGACCGTCGTGAGATCGATGGCAACCTTTGCCGCCACCAGAATGATGCCATTGTCGCGCGCATGATCGATCGACGAGTTCGTGATCCATGCCGAGGCTGTTCCCGACGACCGACTCCCGTCGATGTAGATGCCGTACACATCGTTGGACAATGTCGCTCGCTCGATCGCTATCTGCGCCGCCGCGCCGCCGGTCGCCGGATAATAGAAGATTCCGGCAAAGGCATTGTCGGATGCCGTGGTGTTGGTAATCGTGATCGTTGAGCTTCCGGAAGACGGTTGCAACAGAACGCCGTTTCCACCGGGCGTCGCGTTGCCGACGAAGCCTTGTACAACGCAGTCGGCGATCGAAAGTTGACCGCCGCTGTTGAAAACGATGCCGTTCGCGCCGATGCCGGCGCCTTCGATGGTCAGGCCGCGCAAGGCGATTTTATCGCTTGCGCCGGCATTGACCGTGATGGCATTGGCGCCGACGCCCGCCAGCACGCCTGCGAGACTCCCGTCGCCGACGATATTGATCGCCTTGGTGATGACGACCGATCCGTAGCCGGCCGAATCCTTCACGTCGATCTCGCCACCAGCGCTCGTGTTGTCGTGCGCCCATTGCAGGGAGCGGCAAGGCGTCGCAATGGGACCGCAGGACGCATTGTCCGTGCCCGCGCCAGATACCCAGGTTCGGGTGTTGAGGGCGTGAGCGGGAACGGCAAGAAGGCAAAGCGCGCCTGCAAGCGCGATCGTGCGAGCTTCTGTCACGGCAAGTTCCCCTTTCGCCGCCGGAGAGCGACGGCTCGGAGGACTATTTAGCTGTTTTCGCCGTGTGCCCCTACCGGCGTCAGCGACGGCAGGCCGCCGCCAGCCGGGCTCGCCGAGTCGCTACGTGTTCGCGCGCTTGAGCAGTTTCCGCGCCCGGGCCAGATGCGGCTTGTCGTACATTTCGCCGTCGATCGACACGACGCCCGCGTCCGGCTGCGCGGCGAAGGCCGCCACGACTTTCCTTGCCTGCGCGACCTCGGCGGCCGGGACCGTGAACACCTCGTTGATGACCGGCACCTGCGCCGGATGGATCGCCATTTTCGACGTGTAGCCATCGCGGCGGGCCGCCTCGCATTCGGCGCGGAAGCCGGCCTCGTCACGGAAATTCGGATAGACGGAATCCATCGGCTGTACGCCGGCCGCCACCGCGGCGAGCAGGGTCAGCGTGCGGGCCAGCGCATAAGGCGGCGCAAGCGTGCCGTCGGGCAGGCGGTTCGTCTCGGCGCCCAGATCGGCGGAGAGATCCTCGGCGCCCCACGTAAGTGCCGTGAGCCGCCGGCTCGATCCCGCATAGGTGGGCAAGCCGAACACCGCCGCCGCCGTTTCGGTGGCAACGCAGATGATCTTGGTCGCGCCGTCGGCGATGCCGTGGTCGGCCTCGCGCACCGCGAGTTTCGCGGCGAGATGCTGCACGTCGATGCCGCCGCGCGGTTTTGGCAGCAGGATGCCGTCCGGCTGCGCCGCCATCACGCCGTCGAGGTCGATGTCCGTCAGGCCGGTGTCGAGCGCGTTGACGCGCACGTAGAGCAGGGGGCGTCTCTCGCGCTTGCGGGCGTCGGCGACGAAGGCGCGTGTCATCTCGCGGGCGGTCGCCTTGCGGCTGTCGGCGACGGAATCCTCGAGGTCGACGAACAGGCAGTCGGCCCCGCTCTCGAGGCCTTTCACCATCTTGCGGTCCGAGTCGCCTGGAACGAACAGGGCCGAGCGCATCACGCCTGGTCCTTCGGGCGCAGGTTGTCCTTCGGGCGGACAAGCATCAGTCCCTGCCGCCGACATTCGGCGACCAGCGTGCCGTCCTGCTTGTAGGCGCGGTGCTGGAAGTCGACGATCCCGGAATCGCCGCGCGACTTCGAGATGCGCGTCGCGACGATCTCGGTCTCGACGCGGATCGTGTCGCCCTCGAAGAGCGGGGCGGGGAATTTCACGTCGGTCATGCCGAGATTGCCGATCGTCGTGCCGATCGTCGTGTCATTGACGGAGATGCCGATCATCAGGCCGAGCGTGAACAGCGAATTCATCAGCGGCTTGCCCCATTGCGTCTCGGTCGCGCAGAAATGCGCGTCGATATGCAGGGGCTGCGGGTTCAGCGTCATGTTGGAGAACAGCATGTTGTCCATCTGCGTGACGGTGCGCGTCAGGCCGTGGCGATAGATGTCGCCGACCCTGAAATCCTCGAAATAGAGTCCACCGCGCGGGTGGCGTTTCGCGGTTGCGGCCGGTGTCGTCATGCTTCCTCCAAAGTGTCGCTTAAGCGTCCGTTTACCATGATTTGAGAACGTCATAAGGGGCGGCAGCGCCTCTCGGGACACTCAATGATCGTTCGCCGTTTCATGCAATGGGCCGCTACCGCACCGGCGGCCGAACGCGCAAGCGGCGCGGCGGCCCTCGCCCAAGCCTATCTCTATTCCGATCTCGACGAGATGGAACGCGACGAGGCGGAAGTGGCGCTGACCGCGCTTCTGGATGACGCAAGCCCGCAGGTGCGGCGCGCGCTGGCCGAGGCGCTCGGCGCATCGGCGGGCGCGCCGCACGCCATCATCGTGGCGCTCGCCAACGACCAGTCCGACATTTCCGCCACCGTGCTGCGCCATTCGCCGCTGCTCGGCGATTCCGAACTCATCGATTGCGCTGCCATCGGCGACGCCTTCGCGCAGGCGTCGATCGCGCTGCGCCCCCTCGTCTCCGCACCGGTCGCGGCGGCGCTCGCCGAAGTCGGCCGTTGCGAGGCTTTGATCGCGCTCGCCGTCAATCCGCATGCCGAAATTCCGGAATTCTCAGCCCGCCGTATGGTCGCGCGTTTCGGCCACGATGCGGAGCTGCGCGAAAGCCTGCTGTCGCGCCCCGATCTGACGCCTGCGACGCGCAGCGATCTCGTCGCCGCGACGGCGAAGGCGCTCTCCGGCCTCGTCGATTCTCGCGGTTGGCTGTCCGGCGAGCGGATGGGCCGTATCCTGCGCGAAAGTTCCGACCGCGCGCATCTGATCATCGCCGCCGACATTGATCTTCGCGACGGTTTCGCGGCCGCGCGGGCGCTCGCAGTGCATCTGCGGACCTCCGGGCAGCTCACGCCGAGCCTCGTCCTGCGCGCGATCCTGTCGGGCAACCGGCCGCTGTTCGAGGCGGCGATGGTGGAACTGTCCGGCCTGCAGGAGCGCAAGGCGCTGGGCCTCGTGCGCCAGCGCGGCGGCAACGGCTTCGCAGCGCTCTACCGCGCCGCCAATATGCCGCCCGCCTTGCTGCCGGCGTTCCAGGCCGGCGTAGAGGCGATGGCGGAGATGCCAGGCGCGGCGTCGGCGCGCCTATCCCGCGCCGCGATCCAGCGCGTCCTCGCCGCCTGCGAGGCAATCAACGAGGGCGAACTCAATGCGCTGCTCGCGCTTCTGCGCCGCTTCGAGGCCGAGGCGGCGCGCGAGGACGCGCGCGAAGCGGCGGCCACCATGCGCGCGCCGGACGTGCAGCTTCTGCCGTCCTTCGATCCCTATATGCCGCCGCCGGTCAGCGCGCGGCGTGTCATCGAGATCGACCTGGTGAAATTCGAGGCCGATCTTGCGGCGTGAGGTTGTTATTGCGCCGGCAGGACAACGGGCGTCGCATTACCCGGACTGGTGTTGTTGTACACCGTATTATTGCCCCGCGTAAAAATCGTGCCGCCGGAATCGACGGTGAAGACTTTTGCGTTGCCCGCGATCGTGCAGCCGTCCGCGACCGCATCGGCACCTGCGCCCGTCACATAAAATGAATAGAACAGGCTTCCGCTGATCGCGCAGCGCGTCGCGACGAGATGCGGGGTCGAGCCGGAATAGATCTGGCGTGCGGACAGCGAGATGTAGTTCGCGGTCAGTTCCGTGTCGGTGACGAGGCCGTTGGCCGCGTTGTTAGGGGCGTGATCGTTGATCAGGATGCCGTAGTAGGTGTTGCGGATGGCGCCCCCGCGCGCAACCAGCTTCGTATTGGCGGGGCTGTCGACGACGATCCCGTTGTAGAAATTGCGGATAGTCGTATCCTCCACGACCAGGGTGCCGACGGACTGCACGTAAACGCCCTTGGCGCTGCCGCTGAGGCCTGGGCCCTCGATGATCAGTCCTCGCAAGGTGACGATATCGCTCGCGCCGGCGTTGATCGTGACGCCATTGCCGTCTGCGGTTGTTACGGTCACGAAGCCGGACACTCCCGGCGGCACGACGATGCCGAGGCCCTTGGTGATCATAACCGCGCCATATCCGGCGGTGTCGAGGATGACGATCTCCCCGTTGGTGAAGACCGCGTCATGCGCCGCCTGGAGCGACCGCTTCGGCGTCGCGCGACCACCGTCATTGGCGTCGTTGCCGGTGGATGCGAGAAAGATCTTTGCCTGCGCGAACGCGGACGATGCGGTCGCGCCGAACATCAGCACCGCGATGGCGAGTATTTTCAGCATGGAAGGCCCCCTTTTGACCGTCGGGGAAGGGCATCCCCGACGGCCGGAAGGCTAGCATGCGCCCGGCACGAATTCATGTCGGCGCGGCGCTGCTTCCATGACCAGACTGCCCGTCCGGGTGGCGCGATCGCTACTGCGCCGTCAGGGGAGTAGGCGTTGTATTGTCGGCATTCGGATTGTTGAAGATCGTATTGTTGCCGCGCGTGTAGACGGTGCCGCTCGCCGTTACGGAATAGACCTGCGTGTTTCCCGTGATCGTGCAGCCGTCGGCCACCGCATCGGCGCCGCAGCCGCTCACCCAGAACGCATAGTACAGGCTGGCGCTGATCGCGCACCGCGTCGCGACGCCTAACGGAACGAGGCGCGGCAGGCCGGCGACAGACTGGCCATGTTCTGACGCAGGCAGGCCGCCCGCGCGCCGGCATCGTTGATGACGCTGGCGCACAGGCGTCGCGCGTCGGGCGCGCAGGGACTGCCGCGCTGCGATCCATAGGAGCCCCGCGCATCGGGATTCATGTTGATGGACTTCTCCATGGCCGTGGCGGGGAACGGCAGGGTCGCGGCAAGCGCGACCAACGCGCAAAAGGCAATTCTCATCGTTGTTTCCCCCTCAGGACAATATCGGCATAGAACCATGGTTTCCCCGTCTTCAATAGCCGAATTGCTCGCGCAGAATCCGCTCCTCCAGCGAATGGCCGGGGTCGTGCAGCAGCATCAGCCCGGTTGCGTGATCCATTGCGATCGACACATGAACGACGCGGCGGAATTCCTTGTGATCGGCCACCGCCGATACAGGCCGTTTATCTGCTTCGAGAATCTCGATGCCGACCTCGGCGCGGTCCGGGAGCAGGGCGCCCCGCCACCGTCGCGGCCGGAAGGCGGAGATCGGCGTCAGCGCCATCAGCGGCGCGTCGAGGGGCAGGATCGGCCCGTCGGCCGAGAGATTGTAGGCCGTCGAACCGGCCGGAGTCGCGACCAGCACGCCGTCCGCCACGAGTTCGCCGAGGCGCTCCTTGCCGTTGATCGAGATGCGCAGCTTCGCGACCTGGTTGGTCTGCCGCAGCAGCGACACTTCGTTGATCGCGCGCGCCTCATGTTCGCGGCCCTGCTGGTCTTTCGCGCGCATCACGAGCGGATGGACGATGGAGGAGGTCGCCGCCGCCAGCCGCTCGCGAAGACCGTCCTCGCGGAATTCGTTCATCAGGAAGCCGACCGAGCCGCGGTTCATGCCGTAGATCGGGAGGGCGCGGCCCATGAAGGCGTGCAGGGTCTGAAGCATCAGGCCGTCGCCGCCGAGCGCGACGATCACGTCCGCCTCGTCGAGCGGGGCCTCGCCGTAGCGGGTGATGAGCGCGGTGCGCGCGGCCTGCGCGTCGGACGTGTCCGATGCCAGAAAGGCGAGACGCTCGAAATGTTTTGGCCGGATGACCGATTGCGGAGACATGGCGTGAACCCTGATGGCGACTGTCATGCCCGCGCAGGCGGGCATCCAGGACGGACCGCGACGGACGGCTGACGCCGTTTGTCGTGCGACGAAGGACCGACGGTCATTTGCGCATGGATTCCCGCTTTCGAGGGAATGACAAGTCCGGCGTTCCCACCCGAACTCCTCATGCTCTAAGCAGAAGCGCCGCCGCGAGGGAAGGAGCGTTCCTCGCTTCTTCCTGGTGAGCATGAAGATTCACTTTGTCGGACCATCCGTCTGAAACGGAACCGGAAAACACCGATCGCATTGAGTGATGGCTTCGTCCTGGCTTCCTCGCGGGAAACGTCATGTCGCTTGTCTCATCCGATCTTCCACCACCCGAAACGCCGCCCGGCCTTCGCTACGTGAACGACGACGAGCCGGGCATGACTCGCCACCGGAAAGGAGATGCGTTCTTCTACCGGACTGCGTCAGGTAAGACGGTGCGAGACAAGGAAACGCTGGCGCGCATCCGGACGCTCGCCATTCCGCCTGCCTACACGGATGTCTGGATCTGCGAGAAGGCGAATGGGCACATCCAGGCAACCGGTCGCGATGCGCGGGGCCGCAAGCAATATCGCTATCACCCGAAATACCGGGAGCATCGCGAGGGCCGCAAATACGAGCATATGATCGAGTTCGCGCGCGTCCTGCCGGACATCCGCGAGCGTGTGAAGAAGGACATGGGCCGTGCGGGCTTGTCGCGCGAAAAGGTCGTCGCGACGGTGGTCGCGCTGCTGGAATCGACCCTGATCCGCGTCGGCAACGAGGATTACGCGCGAGATAACCGATCCTACGGTCTCACGACGTTGCGCGAAAAACATATCGATGTGCGGGGGCAGGAATTGCGCTTCCGGTTCAAGGGCAAGAGCGGCAAGGACTGGAACCTGAAACTCTCCGACCGCCGCATCGCAAAGGTCGTGCGGCAGTGCCAGGATCTGCCGGGCCAGCATCTCTTCCAGTATGTCGACGACGAGGACGAGCGCCGCGTCGTGACGTCGGCCGACGTGAACGACTATCTGCGCGAGATTTCCGGGCAGGATGTGTCGGCCAAGGATTTCCGGACCTGGGCGGGCACGGTGCTGGCGGCGCTCGCGCTGCGCGAATTCGAGGCCTTCGATTCCCAGACGCTCGCGAAGAAGAACATCAAGGCGGCGATCCAGCGTGTGGCCGAGCGGCTCGGCAACACGCCGACGATCTGCCGTAAGTGCTACGTGCATCCCGAGATCGTCACGACCTATCTCGACGGCAAGCTGGCCGAGGAACTCGAGCGCAAGGCAGAGAAGGAGTTCGAGAACCTGTCGGCGCTTCAGCCGGAAGAGGCGGCCGTTCTGGCGCTGATCCGGCGGCGTCTCTCGATCGAGAGCGGGAAGCGCAAGGCAGCGCCAGTCCGTAAGGCGCGGGTGGCGAAGGAGGCGGGGTTCAGCGACAGAAAGGCGGCGTAACAGGAGCGGCGGCCAAAGACGCGCCTACGTTCTCCCGTGCGCGGGAGAACGTGCCTCGCGCATGCGAGGCGGATGAGGGGAGCCACGAGGGAAATGACAAGGCGCGGAGAGGGATATTCCAAAGCAACTGGCGACCGCACACAACCTGCTACCGATACCCCTGCGGCTTCCCTCACCCGTCATGCTTCGCATGCCACCCTCTCCCGCGAGCGGGAGAGGGATAAGCCCCGTCATCGTCGGCGCAGCGCGATCCCTTTCTTCACGGCGTCCGCGCCGAATTTTGCGCGCAGCGCATCCACGGCGGTTTCAGCGGCCTTTTCGCGCAGCACGCTTTGGTCGGCGAGGTCGGCGTGATCCGCCTCGCTCGCATCCACGATGTCGGACAGGCCGATGCCGATCAGCCGGTAGCGGGTGCCGTCGAGTTCTGGCCGCAGCATGTCCTGCCCGATCTTGAACAGCCGTCCGGCGAGTTGCGTCGGTTTGAGGCCCGATCGAGACCGCGTGCGAGTGCGGAAGTCGGCGCTCTTCAGCTTCAGCGTGATGCCGCGGCCCGCGAGGCCGGCTTTCTTGGCGCGCTCCGAGACGCGTTCGCACAGGCGGTGCAGGACGGGCAGCAGATCGTCGGCGGATGACAGGTCGTCGTTGAAGGTCGTCTCGGCCGAGATGCTCTTGGTCTCGCGGTCCGGCGCGACCGGCCGGGCGTCGATCGCATGGGACAGGCGCCACAGTCGGCGGCCCTCGTCGCCATGCCGGCGCATCATGTCCGTTTCAGAGAGGGCCTGCACATCGGCGATCAGCCGCAGGCCGCTCTCTTCGAATCGTCTCGCGGCGACCGCGCCGACACCCCAGATGCGGCTGACCGGCAACGGTGCGAGAAAGGCGATGGCCTCGGCCCGCCCGATGATCGCGAAGCCGCGCGGCTTGTCGAGATCGGAGGCGAGTTTCGCCAGGAACTTGCAGTCCGACAGGCCGACCGACACCGTCACGCCGACCTCGCGCTCGATGTCGCGCGCGAACCGCGCCAGCACGAAAGCCGGCGGCGCGCCGTGAAGACGTTCCGTGCCCGTGAGATCCAGGAAGGCCTCGTCGATCGAGAGCGGTTGCACCGCCGGCGTCAGCGCCTGCATCCGGGCGCGGATGTCGCGGCCGACCTCGACATATTTGGCCATGTTCGGCTTCACGACCGTCGCATGCGGGCACAGTTTCAGCGCCTTGAACATCGGCATGGCCGATTTCACGCCGAAGGTCCGGGCGATGTAGCAGGCGGTCGAGACCACGCCGCGCTTGCCGCCGCCGACGATGACCGGCTTGTCGCGCAGCTCGGGCCGGTCGCGCTTCTCCACCGAGGCGTAGAAGGCGTCGCAATCCATATGAGCGATCGACAGCTGGTCCAGTTCGGGGTCCGCCACGAGACGGCGCGAGCCGCACGCCGGGCAGCGTCGATCCGGCGGCCCGGCGGGGTCTTCGCCGGTCCACAGGCAGTCGCGACAGACGGCCTTGATGGCCACGCTTTAAGCTCTCCGTAAGTTTGGCTTCATCCCAACTTAAGACTGGTCGGCCAGTATCGCATCAAGGAAGCCGTCCCCACGTTCAGGGACGCGCGGGCTGGGTGATGATGTCGAAGAAGGTCCTCATCGTCGAGGATAACGAGCTGAACATGAAGCTTTTTCATGATCTGCTCGATTCCCAGGGCTATGAGACGCTGCAGACCCGCGAAGGGATGCAGGCGCTGGCGCTTGCGCGCGCGCACCAGCCTGACCTCATCCTTATGGACATCCAGTTGCCCGAGATTTCCGGTCTCGAAGTCACCAAGTGGCTGAAGGACGACGAGGAGCTGAACCACATCCCCGTCATCGCCGTCACCGCCTTCGCCATGAAGGGCGACGAGGAGCGGATCCGGCAGGGCGGCTGCGAGGCCTATATCTCCAAGCCCATATCGGTGATGCACTTCCTCGAAACCGTGAGGAAGCACCTGACATGAGCGCGCGCGTCCTGGTCGTGGACGACGTCGAGGCCAACGTCCGTCTGCTCGAAGCCAAACTGACGATAGAGTATTTCGACGTCCTGACGTGCCAGGACGGTCAGACCGCCCTGACACTGGCGGCCGAGAGCCAGCCGGACCTGATCCTGCTGGACGTGATGATGCCGGGCATGGACGGGTTCGAGACCTGCCGCCGCCTGAAGGCCCAGGCCGAGACGCGCCACATCCCTGTGGTCCTGGTCACGGCCCTGGACGGCCGCGAGGACCGCATCCGGGGGCTGGAGGCGGGCGCCGATGACTTCCTGACCAAGCCGATCGACGACGTGATCCTGTTCGCCCGCGTGCGGTCGCTGACCCGTCTGAAGCAGGTCATGGACGAACTGCGCGAGCGCGAGGAAAGCAGCCGGCGCATGGGCGTCGGCGGCGACGGCGCGCGGCGTCTGCGCGCCGAGGGCGGGCGGGTGTTGATCGTCGACGACAACGAACGTCAGGCGGCGGTGATCGCCGAGGTTAAGAAAGCCAGCCCGTCGAAGGGCGTGATACGTGCCGACTTCGACCCCGCCGCGATCGCGACCAGCTACGAGGCCGGTGGTGCCGCCTGCCTGTCGGTGCTCACCGACATCGATTTCTTCCAGGGCAGCGATGACTTCCTGCAGCAGGCGCGTGCGGCGTGCCGCTTGCCGGTGCTGCGCAAGGATTTCATCGTCGATCCCTGGCAGGTGGTCGAGTCCCGCGTGCTGGGCGCCGATTGCGTGCTGCTGATCGTTGCGGCACTCGATGAGTTGATGTTGCATCGCCTCGCCGCGCAGGCGTTGGCCCTAGATCGG
>ERZ500994.230-NODE-230-length-18209-cov-7.923708_pt1 | contig 18209 bp, 23 predicted proteins | sample MGYA00248878_ERZ500994 | MGnify/ENA primary metagenome ERZ500994 (study PRJEB25958, sample SAMN03398533) | human skin metagenome | study: EMG produced TPA metagenomics assembly of the Human Skin Microbiome Metagenome (human skin metagenome) data set. | reverse complement strand
TTGTGTTTTTTGGTTGCGGGGGCAGGATTTGAACCTGCGACCTTCAGGTTATGAGCCGAACCTATTGATTTTTTTGACTCTTTTGTTTTCAGGGACTTAGTGGACAAGCCTTTGGAATGGCGGATTCTTTTGCGAACTCTCGACGTTTCTCGCCGGATTTGGGCGGATCGACGTGCGCTCAGGAAGGCATTCGCGGGTTGACCAGACGTTGACAAGCGATGCTCATCAACTGTGATAGACCATCACCACGGTCGCATACACCGATCATGACGCGAAGGGCGGAAAGCTGACTCACGCAGTGTTGCCAGCCAGCGTCTGCCCAATTTCGTGTCAACGCAACAAATCGTGACGTGACGTGAGCCAAACCCCAACAAGGGTCACAGCGAGGCCCGCGAACATGACGAATGTGAGCGGCTCGCCGAACAGTGCCCATGCCCAAATCATCGTCACGGGCGGGCTGAGATAGATGGCCGCGCTGACCTTGGCGACGGGGAACAGCCGAAGACTTGTGTAATAGACGGCATAGGTCATGAAAGTGGCGATCAACACCAGCCATGCCATGCCGATCGCAAAACTGGTTGTCATCGGTGGCGCAAGGCCATCGCCCGCAAGCAACGCGCTGACGCCGAACAGGAAAGCGCCGGTCAGTGTCTGGATGCACAGCGCCTGATACCAGGGCATGCGCAGTTCCTCGCGCCCTTTGTGCAGGACCGACGCCAGCGCGAAGATCAGCATCGACGCCACGGTCAGGCCGTAGGCCCAAAGCGGCGCTGTTCCGAAGGTCAAGCTGTGGAACGACACGATCACCACCCCAACAACGGCGATCGCGGTTCCGACCCATTGCCGCCCTGACAGACGCTCGCCCAGCACCGGCTGCGACAGGGCCGCAATCGCTAGCGGCAGGAGGTCCGAGATCAGCGCGACCAGCCCTGTCGGAACACGCTGCTCAATGGCAAGGGCAAAACCGCCAAGGTAGAGAAACACCGAAAGCACCCCGAACGCCATCTGGAACCCGATGGCGCGCAAGCGAAGCCTCGGTCCGAAACACAGGGCGAAGGGCAGCAGGATCAGACCCGACAGAAACGTGCGCCAGAACAGGAGCAGAAAGACGCTGGCCTCTTCATTTGCAAAACGAATGCCGACAAAGCCTGAACTCCAACCGATCACCAGTAATGTCGCCATCACCGGCCACAGGAGGGGGTGCAGGGTCGGAGACGAGGTGCTCAGGGTGGTCATTCCGGTCTTTCCGTTCGGTTGCCTAACTGGAATACGCGGAGCGCCGGGATTGTTGGTATGACAAATTTCGATGAAGCAATGAAAGTTATGTCATTCATGTAATGAGGATTTGCCGTCTTTTAGCTTTTCTGTCACCTTTTGGGCAGAAACACGGGAAGCCGCATGTCTGATCTGTCCACCCGCCGCCTTGACATCGATGCCTTGCGGGCGCTGCGTGCGATCCAGCAGCACGGGGGCGTGACCCGCGCCGCCGAGGCACTTGGGCTGACTCAATCCGCCGTCAGCCATAAGGTGAAGCGGTTGGAGACCAGCCTCGATTGCGACCTTCTGAACCGTCGCGCTGGCGCGCCGATGTTCACCGGCGCAGGACAGGACCTTCTAGACTACGCCGCCCGCATCCTAGGCCTGCATGACGAAGCGCTTCTCAGCCTCACCAAGACCGATCTTGCCGGTCGCATTCAACTGGGCCTCACCGAGGACACCACCTGCACGGATCTGTCGCGCATCCTTGGTCGTTTCCACCGTCTGCATCCGCAGGTCTCGGTGCGGACCAAGGTCAGGATGAGCGTCGTCCTGCGCGGCATGTTGGACAGGGGTGAGCTGGACGCCGCCATCGTCCAGATCTTCGCGCATGAAGTGCGACCAACCGATGTGGTCTTGTTCCGTGAAGGACTGCACTGGGTGAAGCTTGCGGGATCGCCCCTTCCGGTTGACGGTCCGATCCCGTTCCTGTCCTTCGATGACGACTGCTTTTACCGCCATTGGGCATTGGACATTGGACAGGACGATGGTGCGCTTCTGGAAACCGTGTTCGAGTGTTCCAGCGCCGCGGGGATCGTGGCGGGTGTTCTCGCGGGCCTTGGCGTGGCGCTGCTGAGTGATCGTCACATCCGGCCGGAAATGGAGATCATCCGTTCACGCCTTCCTCCGCCGCCCGACCTTGCCTACGTCGTCCGCCGCGCCCGCAAGGCCCGCAATCCAGCCCTCGACAGTCTGATTGCCGAGGTGGAAGCGGAGGTCAGCCGGTACGGTGGGCTATCGCTTGTGGTGTGACGCCTGCAGACGACGCAGCGGCAACCTTTTACCCAGAAGCGGGCGCAGCTAACGGTTGCCTGGAACGCCTGCAAAGGGCCGAAAGCCCCTCCCCTACCCCTTCGGCGTCACATCCTTCATGCCTTTTTGCAGCAACAGCGCCACCTGTTCTGCGGTGAACTTGAACCCCTGGCCGTCCGGGATTCGCTCGGCTGACACCGGGTACTTCGGGCGGCGGGGGTCGATGCCGGTGATGCGGAACTGCTCGCGCCCGGTGCTGAACAGGCGGCCGTAGTCGGCGGGGGAAAGCCCGAAGGCCTCAGCCAGCGCCTCGAACCGCAGCCGCTCGGGGTCGAGGGCTGTGCCATCTGGCAGTGGAATCGAGATGCGGAACGTGGCATCGAACCCCCAGCGCAGGTCGACACCGGTGATGTCGCGCGGCTCGACAACCAGGCCATGACGAGCGGCGACGGCTTCGCAGGCCTTCAGCATCTCGGCTTGCAGGCGCTGACACAGCACGGGCGTCAGGTTTCTCGGGGGCTTGGCGCTGGGCATGGCAGTTTCGGGATAGGGGCGTTCCGACAGGATTACCTCATGCGCAGATCCCGATCAAACCATCGGCGAAGATGGTGGAGTGCGTCCGTCTTTTCCCAACCCCGCGCACTGGGCCAAGTCGCGTAACACCTTGTTTTTCCTTTCCGGAATTTTCCCCCGGCATCCAGTTCCACCTTCCGCCTGTATTCCGGTCCCTGCCCCGTGGTCCGACTTGATAGTGGCGCGGGTCTACGCCTGTGTCGTCAGGCAAGGAGGCGGAATGGATGGTCAAGAGACTGAAACTGAATGAGAAAACCCTGCGCGAGGCGGAGCCGAAGCCCGGCGTCAGCTATCAGATCTTCGACACGGAGGTGATCGGCTTCGCGGCCCGGGTTCAGGCCTCGGGTGCGCGGACCTTCACCATCGACTACCGGCACGCCGGGCGGCAGCGGCGGATGACCATCGGGCGCTGGCCGGAGTGGAGTGTCACGGCCGCACGCGAACGCGCCAAGGAACTGCGCCGCTCCATCGACGAGGGGCAGGATCCTTTGGCGGCGCGCGACGAATGGCGCGGGGCCCCTCGGATCACGGACATGATCGATCGCTACATCGCCGAGCATCTGCCGAAACTCGCCAAGACCAATGCGGGCGACCAGGTGTCGATGTTGAAGAAGATGGTCGAACCGGCCTGGGGCAACCGGCTGGTGACGGAGATCACCAAGTCCGACGTCGCGAAGTTCCTCGATTTCGTGGCCGAGGGGCGGCCTCGCCCCTGCAAGGCGAAGCCCAACAACCGGGCCCGTAAGTTGCAGGGTCACAAGCCCACCCCGATCCGCGCCAACCGCATGGGCGAGGTGCTGCGCAAGATGTTCACGCTGGCGATGGAGTGGGAATGGCGGACGGACAACCCGGCGCAGGGGTTCCACCGGCGCATCGAACATGCCCGCGAACGGTTTCTGTCGCCCGAAGAGCTGACCCGGCTGGCGGCCGTGCTCGATGCCGCCGAGGATCAGCGCGCCGCGGCGATCATCCGGATGTGCATGCTGACCGGCGCCCGGGTGGGCGAGGTCCGGACGGCCCGGTTCGAACAGTTCAACCTCGACTACGCCATCTGGTCGAAACCCGCCTCGACCACCAAGCAGCGCAAGATCCACCGCGTGCCGATCTCGCAGGACGTGGCGGCCATCGTGCGGCTGCGCCAGCAGGCGGTGCCGAGCGGGAACCCGTGGCTGTTCCCCGGCGACACCGTCGGCCAGCCCGTGCGGGAAATCCGCCGCTTCTGGGCCAAAGTGCAGAAGGACGCCGGGCTGGCCGACGTCCGCATCCATGACCTTCGCCACACCTTCGCCTCGCTCTTGGTCAGCGGCGGCGCATCGCTGGAAATGATCGGCAAGCTCTTGGGCCACAGCCAGATGCAGACCACTCAGCGCTACGCACACCTGATGGATTCGCCCCTGCGCGCGGGCGTCGACACGGTGGCCAGCCTCCTGCGCCCGCGGCCACGCCTTGTGCATGACGCGGCACAGGACGGAGCCGACCTGCCGAAGTCGGCCTGAGCATCAGATCGGCTCCTCGCCGCGCAACTTGCTCCAGAGCGAGGTCAGCCGCTTGCGGATGGTGCTTTCATCGGGGACCTCCCCGGACTTCGAGTTCTGCACGAACCAGTCCTGCACCAATGAGACCAGCGCGGTCTTGGTTTCTGGAAGCCCCTTCTCGTGGGCGAACCAGAACAGCCACGCATACATCGCATCCCAGTCGTAGCGCGGCGTGGCACCGATGGTGGAAACCAGACGCGGCAGCAATTCCCGCTCGTCCTCGAACTGATGCAGATTTCCGGCATCCACCAGCAGGTCGAAGGACCGGACCAGCAGGCCCTCGGCCGGGTCCGTGATCGCCAGCCAGGTCGTCGCCCCAAGGGGCATGACACGCTTGAGGCGCGCATGCTCGTCGCTCGGGCCGATCCTTCGAAACAATCCCATGAATTCGGCCATCGGCACCTGCACCATTCCTGCGACGGTTTCCGCTCCGCAGAGCACCGGGGGAATGCCGGTCACAACGTTCAGGTGCCCCGCCGCCGCCCAGCCCGCGACGTCGGCCGGATGACGGTTCCAGCGAAAGGCCAGCTCATAGATCGAATGGAAGGCAACAGGCGGCAGAGGCATCGGGAAACGCCTTTCAGACATGCGGCATCCTTCGGCCAGGGCCGTCGGCATGCAGGTTACAAATGACCCGCCGTGCCGAGCACGTGGGCAGACTGGGGTTCAGAGCACGTCGTCGAGGAAAACCGCCTGTAGGCCAGAGGCACACCGTGACCGGCGCGCACATCCGACTGTGTTCGTCTTTTCGATTCTTATGGACTGCTCAACCATGAATCTATGCATCCGGAAGGCGAGCACGCAACCACAATCCTGTGCTGTTCGTCACGAACAAAGAAAGAACCTGTGGATATCGTCGAGTGCCTGCGGAACCCGACCGGAACGACCTATTCCGGTCGTTCCGGTCCCCTCGGAAGCGCCGAATCCGTCCGAAGGCCGGTCAAAGCGCCCTCCCCGGAGAGAGCGGTGACGCTGGTGCATGGATCGCCGCCCGGAACCGCCTCAGATGACGGCCGCGGAGGCGTTTGCCTGGGGTGGCTCCGACTCACAGAATCCAGAAAAGTCCAATGAAACAAGGGGTGGAATAGGTCGGAGGACTGCAATTCCACCTTCCGCCTGTCTTCCGGTCCTCGCGCTCTGCTTCGCTGACCCGGCCCCCGCCAGAGGTGCGAAAGGCGAATGGAGCAGCCCATGAAGGACATTCAGACCGATCTTGACGAGGACATTCCCGACTTGCTGTCCGACTGGATCAGCCGGGAGCAGCTGGCCCGGGCGCTGGGCCTGACGGCCGACACGCTGTCCCGGTGGGAAGCCCGCCGCCAGGGGCCGCCCTGCACACGCATAGGTCGCAAGACCTTCTATCGCCGCGCCGCCATTCAGGAATGGATCCGCGCGCAGGAACAGGCCCATCCGGTGCGCAAGACGCGGGGGCGGTCATGACCATCCAGCCCCGCACACCCGCCTGGCCCGCCGACCGCGTGGCCGAGGCCCGCGCCGTCATGGCCGATGTCGCACATCACAGCGATCTCCTGATCCGGCTCGCCTGCAACGTGCTGGTCCAGCATGGCGAGACCTCGTCCGAGCGGGCCGAGGCGCAGCGCCTGCTGGTGGTGATCGAAGCGCGGCGACCGGTCAGCCGCGCCCAGCGCGAGGATCAGGGGAGGGCCGCGCGATGATGCGCCGTGGCACCCCCGAGGCCGATTTGCAGCGTACCGTCGTCCAAGCGCTGCGCATCGCCCTGCCCCGCACCGCCATCATCCATCACTGCGCCAACGAGGTGACCGAGGCCGGGCCCCGCGGGGCCAAGCGTCAGGCTATCCTTGTCGGCATGGGCGTCCATGCCGGGTTCCCCGACCTGATGGTGATCTGCGACAGCCGCGTCCTGTTCCTCGAGTTGAAGGCGCCGAAGGGGCGGCTGCGACCGGAGCAGGAGGCGTTCCGCGATGCGGTGCAGCCGCAGGGGTTCGGCTGGGCGCTGGTGCGCAGGCTCGACGATGCGTTGGGCGCATTGGCGGAGCATGGCTTCACCACCCGCATCGCCCCTGCCCCGCGGAGGCCCGCGCCATGAGCCACGAGGCCACCAACTGGGCCATCAAGCAGCGCGGATTGAAGCCCACGACCAAGATCGTGCTCTGGCACCTTTGCGACCGGTTCAATCCCGACTACGGCTGCTTCCCCTCACAGGACCGGCTGGCCCATGACTGCGAGATCAGCCGGTCGACGCTGAACGATCATCTTGGCCAGCTGGAGGCCGTGGGTCTGCTGCGGCGCGTACCGCGGCTCGATCCCGTGACCAAGCGCCAGCTGCCGACCCGCTACATCCTGGGGTTCGAGCCGGGCTTCACACCTGTGGCTGTGGCCCCGTGTCCGGAAATCGGACACGGGGAGGATGAGGGCGCGGAAAGCCTCGACGATGCCGATGGTTGTGGCGTCGACAGCATGGCCGATGCCCTGCCGTGTCCGGATTTCGGACACGGGAATACGGCGATGCCCGTGTCCGATTTTCCGGCCGAGCCGTGTCTGGAAAATGCCGAAAGCCGTGTCCGGAATTCGGACACTAACCCTGTAAGGGAACCTCTAAGTAAACCAGTAAAGGAGGAGGAGGGCGCGCGAGCGCGCGAGGCGATTTCCGATGAGGTGTTCGGGGATCTGCTCGACGCGCTGGGCCTCGATCCCACCGCCCTGCCCGGTTGGTGGCAAGGCTGGCCGCCCCGGCTGCACGTCCAGCGCTGGCGCGACGAGTTGGGCCTGACCGAGGCGGAGATCATCGCTACGGCCGAGGCCAGCCGCGAGGAGCATCCCCAACCACCCGATGGGCCGAAGGCACTGGACCGGGTGATGCAGCGCGCAGCCCAGCGCAAGGTCGAGGCTGTGGGCCGGAAGCGCAGGACGCCCAAGACACCCCCTGCCCCGGCCGCAAAGCCGATCACCGACTTGCCCGCCTTCTACGCCGATCTGGTCAATTCCGACCGGTACTTGCCGGTCAGCGCGATCAGCAACACGATGCGCGATGCCATGCTGGCCCGCGGGCTGGTCACAGCCGAACGCCTGCGCGAGCGCGGGGTGCGGTGAATGACATGGTGTCACGTCCCCGGCACGGATTGTCCCTCTGCGCAGGCGGCGGAGGCCTTGATCTGGGCCTCATGCTCGCCGAACCCGGCTATCACACCCGCGCCTTCGTCGAATGGGAGAGCTGGCCAAGGGCGGTGCTCATCGCCGCCCAGCGCGCGGGATACTTCGCCCCGGCCCCGATCTGGACCGACCTGCGCAGCTTCGATGCCCGGCCCTTCCGCGGCGCCTTCGATGCCGTCCTGGCCGGATACCCTTGCCAGCCCTTCAGCGCGGCCGGGAAACGTGGCGGCGCCGACGATCCTCGCCACCTTTGGCCCGACGTCGCCCGGGTCATCGGAGAATGCCGTCCCGAATGGGTCTTCCTCGAGAACGTCGCCGGTCACGTCACCCTCGGCCTCGAGACCGTCCTGCGAGAGCTTTGGGGATTGGGCTACACGCCTGCGGCGGGCCTGTTCTCGGCGGCTGAGGTCGGCGCGCCGCATGAACGGCTGCGGATCTTCATCCTGGCCCACACCGATGAGCCTGCATCCCGGCACCGACCGCTACAACCCGGCCGGGAACAGCGACTTTACCCGGAAGGCCGAGGCGCTGGCGCTGGGCATCGCGAAGGCGTTGCCAAACCAGTGGCCGACGCCTGCGGCGCAGAACTGGAAGGGCAGCAGCGCGGACAGCATCACCCGCATGGACGGCAAGTCCCGGATGGACCTGCTTCACTACCGAGCGGAGCAGGGCTTCACCCGCCCGCGCCCGGTGACCTTGCAGCATGGGCAGCGGTCCTCGCCGCACGCCCCGATCTCGCGCCCGCTCTGGGCTTCGATGATTGCCTCGCATGGGCGCGCTGTCTCGCGGCGGATCCTGAAGGGCCGGTCGCGGCGGCGGCTGAACCCGCTCTTCGTCGGATGGCTGATGGGCTGGCCCATCGGGCACGCGCTCTGCGCCTGCTCGGCAACGGAGTTCACCCTTTGGCAGCAGCACATGCGTGGCGCTCTCTCGCAGCTGCCCACGGCCTCGGGCCCGTGGATCTGGCAACCGACCGATGCGGCCCAGCGCCCGGCGCAGATGGATTTCCTTGAAGGATTGCAGACATGAGTTTCCACGGCCGCGTCAGCGGCACCAGGATCAAGCGCGCGCTGGGCGTGCAGGCGGCGCTGGAATGGGCGTTCCGAATCGAACAGGCGCAGCTGGAACTGCCCCTGCCCCCGGACGTCACCGAGGAAGGCTTCGGCTTCGGCCTCGAATACGTCCTCCTCCAACGCGCCGTGCTGGGCTGCAAGATCGACGGCGGCCAGCACAAGATCGGCGGCTACACCCACGAGGACGCCGAGGTGATCGCCGCCACCGTCGCCGGGATCCCCGACAGCCTCGGCGGCAAGCGCATGGCGATCCGCGTCGCCGAACTGGCCCGCGCCGGGCTGACCCCGGACTGGATGCCGGGCGCTGTGCCGCGCTGCGTGCCGACCATCGTGAAGCAGAACCAGCATGGCACGCATGCGGGAACCATCATCGTGGGCGTCGAACGCATCCGCGTGCGCGGCGCGAATGCGCGCGCCACTTGGAAGACAATCGACATCCTCGCCTGCCCGGTCACATTCTCCCCCCACCCGCAGCAGATCGAGGCCGCCCGGCGGGGATATGACGACTGGCGGCAGGCGCTGGGCTGGGTTCGGGACGGGCTTATCGCGGGCGGGATGCTGCGAGAGGTCGAGGTGACAGGGGCGATGCCCCGTCCCGCCCCTTGGGCGAGGGTGCGTCCGTCCGGGTAACGGATCGCCATTGCCTTTTGGCACATAATGACTATATTGATGCCAAAGGAGAACGACCATGCAGTTCGCCACGGTCCAGCCGATCATCGCCCGACCCGACCTTCCTGTCATCACCGACGAGGAAGCGGCGGCGCTGGCACGCACCACCGTCAACCTGTTCCGCGCCTGGGGCCTGACGGACGCTGAGGCGCGCGTGCTCTTGGGCGACATGACCCAGCGCACATGGGCGCGCTGGAAGGTTGGCGACATCGGGCGCATCGACCGGGACCTGCGCGCGCGGATGGCGATCCTGATGGGCATCCACAAGTCGCTGCGGTATCTCTTCACCGAACCTGCCCGCGGTTATGCGTGGATCCGCAAGCCCAGCACGGCCTTTGGTGGCCGCAGCGCGCTGGACATCATGTTGCGGGGCGAGATCACCGACCTAATCGACCTGCGGGCCTATCTGGATGCCGAACGGGGTGCCTGGTGAATGTGCCTGTCCGCCGCGTGACATGGCCACGCACTGTCCGCATCATCCGCTCCATCCATCCGCCCATCGACCTGTTCGAGGACATCGCCGACCCCGCCGATTGGGAGGCGTTGGCCTCGGCCGAGGCCAAGTTCAACCCGCGCATCCGCGACAGCATCGGTGATCTGTCGAAGGTGCCGGTCGCGCGCCGCGTGACCGGGCCCGGCGCGAGCTGGGTCATGGCGCCTTTCGTCCATTGCTCGCCCCTGCGGCCGGGGCGGTTCTCAGACGGCAGTTTCGGCCTCTATTATGCGGGCGACCGCACCGAAGTGGCCATCGCCGAAACCATCCACCACCACGCCCGCTTCATGCGTTCCACGAACGAGGCCCCCGGCTGGACGTCGCAGTTCCGCGAACTGATCGGGTCCATCGATGCCGATCTGGACGACGCCACCGGCCGTGCCGATCTACTGGATCCCGACGATTACCGCGCCTCGCAGGTCTTCGGGGCCGAGCGGCGCGCAGCCGGGTCAAACGGCATCACTTGGCCCAGCATCCGCTATCCCGATGGTCAATGCATCGCCGTCTTTTGGCCCGACGTGATCCCTATCCCCACCCAAGGCGCGCATTTCGCCTATCACTGGAACGGGACGGCTGTCGACTATGTCAGGAACATCGAAACCAAGGAAATCATTCAAGTTGCATAGCACACCCTTTAGCAGTTCTGTTGCGCACCCATGACTCGAAAGAGCTTGTCCAGCACATCCGTAAATCCAAACCAGCTTGACGCTATTGAGGCTGTGGATGGACCCGTACTAATCATCGCGGGCCCAGGTTCGGGCAAGACATTCACCTTGGTGGAACGAATTGTTCATCTGATCATTGAGAAGAAGATCGCCCCGGAAAGCCTGCTCGTCGTCACATTCACTGACAAGGCGGCCCGAGAGCTGACCACCCGGATATCGAACCGGCTCTCTGAACTGGAAATCAGTTTCAATCTGAATGAGATGTACCTCGGGACATTTCACATCAAATCCGCCGCGGTCCGGGCGACGGAAGGCCGCGGCAGGGCCGCCCCCTAACGGTTGCCGTCGATCCATTTCGACATCAGCCCCTTGTCGCGGAAGCATTCCTCCGGCACCGCGCGGCGCTTGATCCGGGCCAGCCGCTCGGCGAAGGCCACCTGCTTGGAACTGGGCAGCCGATCGGTGGGCGACAGCGGCCGCAGCCGCGCCTGCGCGTCGATCCAGGCCGAGAGGCTGCGGCGGTCGCGCTGCACCTCCCAGGGCAGGAGCGTCTGGTTCCGCAGCGCGAGCGAGCGGGCATAGGCCATCTGCCGCGGGGTGGGGGACAGGGGGAAATCGGGGTCTTCCATGGCGGAACTCCCTTTGCTGATCGGCCCCCTGATATAGAACGAACAGGGAACATTTTCAAGCCGCAAGGGAACAGTCCCGGCAGGAGGCCGGAAAGCGGCCCGCGCACCCCAAGGGCGCGCGGGGACCGGGGTCACTTCATGGTAGCCAGGTAGGCGGCCACGTCCTCGTTGCCCTTGTTCAGCTTGAAGGTCATTTTCGACTTGGCGGCGTCATCGCCGGTCTCGGCCTTCAGCCAGGCGGCGGGGTCCTTGGTGTATTCGACCAGCGAAGCCTCGTCCCAGATCTTGCCGGCCGCGCCGACCGACAGGATGGAGTCGCCGTATTTGAAGTCGGGGTCCGAGGCCACCTGACGGCCGACGACACCCCAGAGGTTGGGGCCGGTCTTGCCGCCCTTGACGACCGCGTTGCCCTCGGGATCGACGATGGCATGGCAGGACTTGCACTTGTTGAATTCCTTGGCGCCTTTCTCGGCGTCGCCCTGGGCAAGGGCCGGCAGGGCGAGGGCGAGGAAGGCAAGGGTCGTGGTGCTGACTCGGAGGATCATGGTTTGGTCCTTTCAGGCTGGCGTTATGGATTCGGGTCTGGTTTCGGCGAATTTCTCGCATAGGGTTTCGATGCCCGCCTTGACTTCCATCAGGCAGGCGGCGGTGGACAGCGCGTCCGCCAGCGCGGCGGAGGGGGCCGAGATGCTGACCGCCCGCCAGACCGGGACGGCGGGGGTGCCGGTGCGCGGGTCGAGGATATGGCCGACCCGGCCCGCGGCATCGAAGGTGGTGCCGAGCGGGGAAGAGGTCGCCAGCGCCCGGCCGCGCAGGCCGACCTGCCCTCCTTCGGCCAGATGCACCGGCCAGTCGCCGCCGCGCGGATCGCCGCCGAGGGCGCGGAACTCGCCGGTGTCGATCAGGATGTCGGCCAGCCCTTCGGCCTCCAGCAGCGCGGCCACCCGGTCGGCGATGTAGCCCTGCGCGATGCCGTTCAGCGTCAGCGCCATGCCGGGCGCCAGCGCGATCCGGTCGGGGCCGATCCGCAGGTTCTGCCAGCCGGTCCGCGCCAGCGCAGCCTTGCGTTCGTCCTCGGTCGGCAGGCGGCCCTGCACCGCAGTTTCGGCGTAGAGCGCCCACAGCGGCTGCACCGTCGGGTCGAACAGCCCGCCGCTGGCGGCATGGACCGCCCCGGCCAGCGTCAGGCATTCCAGCAACTCGAAGGGCGGGACCTCCAGCGTGCCGGAGGCATTCAGCCGCATCAGCGCCGAATCAGTGCGGTAGAGGCTGAACACCTGCTCCAGCCGGGAAATCTCGGCCAAGGCGCGGGCGGCGATGGCGGCGGCGTCGGGATGCGACAGCCGCAGGGTGACGCGGGCGCCGAGCGCCTGCCCGGTGGCGACATGCAGTTCTTGCGCCAGCGCCGGCACGGGCAGGCAGCAGGCGGCGGAGATGGCAAGGAAGCGGCGGCGGCTCAGCATCGGGTCATCCTCCGGTCTGGTCGGACAGGTCGCGCAGGCGGCGTTCGTAATCCGGGTCTTCGCCGGTATCCGGCTGTTCGGGCGGGATCACCAGCGCGTCGGGAATCTCGGCAAGCCGCATCACGCTGCCGCCGTTGGCCTCGGCGAAGGCGCGGGCCTCGTCGCGGTCGGCGAAGGGGACGAATTCCTGTTCGCCCATGCCGCCCTCGATGGCGGCGCCGACGACATAGAAGGCAGTCGTGGCGTCGATCCAGTTGGCGGCGCCGGGGTCGTCCCAAGTCGCGCCGGGGGCGCCCATGTCGCTGACCCAGAGGGCGAGGATGCGGTGGCTCTGCTCGGGCATCCGCACATAGGCCACCACGTCGCGGATCTGGCTGAAGAACAGCGGCGTGCCGGGCAATCCTTCAAGATGCGCCTGCCCCTTCGGGCCGGGATGTTCCAGCATGTTCATCTGGCAGAAGTAACCCACCGCCTCGGGGGTAAGTTCCACCGGATCGGTGTTCTGGGTCACTTCCTCGCGGCAGGCCGCCAGCGCCAGCACGAAGATCAGCGCGCGTTTCAGGGTCATGGGATCACCTTTCGGAAGGCGGCGATGGCCAGCGCCAGCGCCAGCACCGGCCAGAGCAGGATCGAGGTCAGGGATTGCCAGACCGGCACCGTGGCCGCCGCGCCGCCCACGCCCGCCGCCGCCGCCGTCGCCTCGGAGGCGGACAGGTTGTAGAGCCGGAAGGCATCGGCCGGGTTGGCCAGCAGGGCGGCGGGGAAGCCGTGGACGGTGAACCAGCCGCCGTTGTCGGCGACGATGGCGGCAAGGAGGCCGAGGTCGTAAAGCACCACCAGCCCCAGCCACAGCCCGACCGCCAGCCCGGCGGCGCCGGAGGGGCGGCGGGACAGGGCGGAAAGGGCGTAACCGATGCCGATGAAGGTGGCCCCCAGCAGGACCGAGGTTGCCAGGAGCCGCAGCATTGCGGGCAAGCCGGCGCTGGCCGCGGGATCGGCCCAGAGGGCAGCGGCGGCGGCCAGCCCGTAGCCCACGGCGCAGGCCAGCGCCAGCACCGCCAGATGGGCGATCAGCTTGCCCGCCAGCACCTCGGCCCGGCTGACGGGATAGGTCAGCAGCAGCGGCAGCGTGCCGCGCTCCAGTTCCCCGGCGATGGCGTCGAAGCTCATCAGCAGCGCCAGCAACGGCACCAGATAGACCGCCAGCGAGGTCAGCGAGGCGACGATGACCGACAGCCTGTCCACGCCGAGGCCCCCGGTGGGGGCCGATCCGGCGGCGGCCAGCACCAGCGAGAACAGCGCCATCAGCACCATGGCGATGGCGACCCAGCGGTTGCGCAGCGCGATGCGGAATTCGGTTCCGGCGGTGGCGAGGATGCGGCTCATTGCCCGTCCCTCTTGCTGAAATGGCTGTAGAGGTCCTCCAGACTGGGCGGGGCCACGTCCAGGTCGGCGACCAGATCGCCAAGCGCGGCAATGCGCGCCAGCATCGCCAGCTTCTCGCCCTGCCCGCAGGACAGAACCAGCCCGTCGGCCCGGGGTTCCGCCCCCGGCAGCGCGGCGGCGACGGCCTCGCCCGCGCCCGGACGCGGGGTGACGTGCAGCATCACCGGCAGGTCGGCGCGGCGGCGCAGGTCGGCCAGACTGCCCTCGGCCACCATCCGGCCCTTCGACAGGATCAGGATGCGGTCGGTCCGCGCCTCCACCTCGGTCAGCGCATGGCTGCTGAGCAGGATCGAGGCCCCCCGCGCCGCCAGCCCGTCCAAGAGCGCGTAGAAGTCGCGCCGCGAGACGGGATCGAGGCCCGAGGTCGGCTCGTCCAGAACCAGCAGTCGCGGCGTGCCGATCAGGGTCTGGGCCAGGCCGACGCGCTGGCGCATCCCCTTGGAATAGGTGCCGATGCGGCGGCGGGCGGCAGGACCGAGGCCGACCTGCTCCAGCAGCTCCATCGCCTTCGACGGGCTTTCGCCGCGCAGCGACAGGTAGTGCCGCATCTGCTCCAGCCCGGTCAGGGCGGGGTGGAAGGCGGCGTTCTCGGGCAGGTAGGCCACCTGCCGCCGCGCCCCGGCGCTGCCCGGCGCGGCGCCGCAGACCTCCACCTGCCCGGCGGTGGCGGGGATCAGGCCGAGGATGATCTTCATCATCGTCGACTTGCCTGCGCCGTTGTGACCCAGAAGCGCCACGCGCTCGCCGGCCGCGACGGTCAGCGACACCTCGGTCAGCGCCGCCACCTCGGCGAAGCGCTTAGTGAGTGCCGAGATTTTCAGCGTCGATGTCATCGAAATTGCCTTGCGCCCAACGGCCGGCCACCAGGGCCTCCATCGCGGCGATGTCTTCTGGAACGGGGATGGCGATGGGTGCCATCAGCGGGTGGCTGTCGACCACGCCGCCGGGCAGCGTGGCCGGGAAATTCGATTGCGACCAGCGGATCAACTGCACCGAGGGCGCGCCGGTCAGCAGCTTGGCCGCGGGCTGGGACCACAGGATATGGTCCATCAGGTCGTTGGGGCGGAACACCCCGTCGGCGATGCCGTCGCCGTTCAGGTCGAAGGCCGGATGGTCCGACCAGTAGTTGCCGCGGCCCTCGAAGCTCCACTCCAGGAAACGGGTGCCGACGTATTTCACCTGCTCCTGGTTGCCGAGGAAGGCATTGCCGGTCAGCACGTTGCGTTCCGACCCGGCGGTGAAATGGATGCCGATGCCGCAGTCCTGGAAGCGGTTGCCGACGACAAGGTTCTTGTGGGCGTTGTAGACGAACAGGCACTTCTTGGTGCCGCCCCGGACCAGGTTGCCGGTGACATCGGAATTGTTGGTGTAGTTGAGCATCACCCCGTGCTCGCGGTCGCCCAAGCTGAGGTTGCCGCGCACCACCGCCCGGTCCGAGTTCATGATGGCGAAGCCGAGGTGGTTGCCGATCGAAATGTTGTCGATCACCTCGGTGCGGTGGGTATACATGAAATGGACGGCAAAGCGCAGGTCGCGGAACAGGTTGCCGCGGTAGGTGCTGTCCTTCGAGGTGTTCGAGAAGATGCCGTCGCGGCCCCAGCGGATGTCGTTGCCCTCGACCAGCGCGCCGGGGCTGTTCCAGACATAGACGCCGTTGCCGCGTTCGTTCATCCGCGGGTCCTGCCGGCCCTCGATCACATTGCCGGCGACGCGCACGTCGCGGCCGCCGTGGATGTCGACGCCATGCATGTTGTCGGTCAGGTAAAGCCCTGTCACCAGCACCCGGTCGGCGCCCTTCAGGATCTTCACCCCGGCGTCGAGGTCGGCGTTCACCTTGCCCGATCCGGTGACGGTGAAGCCTTCCAGCACCACGTCTGGCGCGGTGACGGTGATCACGGTGCCCTGCCCGCCGCCGTCCACCACGGCGCCGCGCGGGCCGCGCACAGTCAGGCTGCGGTCGATGGTGACGGGGCCCGGATAGGCCCCGTCGGAGAGGATCAGCACATCGCCGGGGGAGGCCCCGGCGACGGCTTCGGCCAGCGCGCCCGGCCCGGGCACGACCTGCAGGTCCCGCGCCCAGGCGGGCGGGGCCAGGCAGGCCAGCGCAAGGATCAGGGCGCGCAGCATCGGTCTCAGGCGTCCCTGGGTTCCACGAACATCCGGCCGCGCATCTCCATGTGCAGGGCATGGCAGAACCACTGGCAGTAGTACCAGTAGACCCCAGCATTGGCGGCGGTGAAAGTCACCGACGACGTCGCCTGCGGCCCGATCTCCATCGCGACACCGTGGTTGCCCATGGTGAAGCCGTGCGTCAGGTCGTCGATGTCGTCCAGGTTGGTAACGATCACGGTGACCTCGTCGCCTTCCTTCACCGTGAAGCTTTCCAAGGCAAAGTTCGGCGCCTGGCTGGACATGTAGACGCGGACCTTCTTCGGGTCGTCCTTGTCGCGGATCACCATGTCCTGCCAGTCGTCCAGATTCACCCCGTCCGCTTCGGCCTGCTTGCGGGTTTCGGCCCACATCGGGTCCTGGCGGTTCCAGACCGACAGCGGGTTCAGCTTCGACGCCGCCACGGCAATGGCGTCATGCGGCTCGGCGAAGTTCGGGCCGTCGTGCACCACGACCATCTTGTCGCCCGAGATGTCGATCAGCTGGTCGTTCTCTGGCTTCAGCGGACCCACGTTCAGGAAGCGATCCTTGCTGAACTTGCACAGGCAGACCAGCCAGTTGCTTTCAGCCTCCAGCGTCTCGCCCATCACCGTCTTCAGGTGGCCGGGCTGGTACTGCACATCGACCTTGTCTTTGATCGGGTCCACCGCCTCACCGGCATAGGCCTTGATCGCGTCCTCGATGCTCCACTTGACCACCTGGCTATCGAGAAAGAGCGAGGTGTAGGCAAAGCCCCGCCCGTCAAAGGCGGTGTGCAGCGGGCCAAGGCCAAGCTCGGGCTCCGCCACGACGACGCTGCGCGGATCGACATCACTGTCGAACAGGGTGTCGAACTTCGTCACATCCAGCACGGTGACAGTGGGCGAGAGCTTGCCGGCAATGCAGAGGTGCTTCTTGTCCGGCGCCATGTTGCAGCCGTGCGGGTTGTTGGCGATCGGGACATAGCGGGTGAACTGGCTTTTCGCTTCCTTTCTTCCGTCCAGAATGCGGACGCCGTTCAGCTCCTGCCCCTCGCCCGCTGCAACTGCTGCTTCGATTGCGGCGATGTTGAAGATTACGACATGGTCCATCTCGGCTGCAGTCATTTCGGCCAGCGTCATCCCCATTTCCGAGTTGTACGAGGTCGAGAACGCCCATTTGCCTTCGTAATCCGCGTCGCAGTTGTCCAGGTTACCCGAGACCATGACCTGCCAGGCGGGCAGCATCGCTTCAGCATCCACGGCGGTGAAGACGTTCACATAGGTCGAGACGTCCTGCATCGTCGTCCCGTCGTTGACCAGCGGAGCCTCGTCCTCGCCGTTGCAGAAGATATACTTGGTGCCAGGAAACTTTTGCGGCCGCAAACCGTGGATCGCCTTGGCGTTCGGGATTTCCAGGATCGCGTCGGTCTTCATGACGTCGCAGCGCACCCGGGCGACTCGGGTATTGGCCTTGTCGTTCATGAACAGGTACTTGCCGTCGTACTTGCCGTCGGTGAACGACATGTGGACGTGGTGCAGGTCGCCGTTGTCGTGGATCTTCTTGCCGTTGGCAGCCAGCTGCTTCTTGGTCTTCTCGGTCATCGTGCGCTGGTGGATGCGCAGCGATTCGTTGGTCGAACCCCAGCCGGTGGCCGAGCAGCGGTTGAACACCGGAACGCGCATCAGTTCGCGCATCGAGGGGATGCCGAGGATGCGCATCTCGCCGGTCTGGCCCGAGGACCAGAAGCCGTAGTAGTCGTCCAGCTGGCCGGGCGCGATGCCGCCGTCCGCGCCGGCCGCCAGCGCGGCGGTCGAGCTGCCGGCGGTCAGGCCGGCCGGGTGGCGATCCGCACTCCGCGGCGGCGCATCGCCCCGCCGACCGCGCCGAAGCCGAGGACCAGGGTGAAGAGGGAGAACGTGCCGATCAGCCCGAACGTGCCGCTGCGCCTGCTGCTCGAAGAGGCGGGGGTGAAGCCCGAGGCCAAGTGGGTGCTGGCCGAGGGTGCCGATGCCTCCTCGAACGCCCGCAGCTTCCCGCTGGAAAAGATGCTCGACGACGTGCTGGTGGCCCGCAACGGCGGCCGCAACCCCGAGTACCGCGAGGGAGACGGCG
>ERZ500994.229-NODE-229-length-18220-cov-4.963666_pt1 | contig 18220 bp, 20 predicted proteins | sample MGYA00248878_ERZ500994 | MGnify/ENA primary metagenome ERZ500994 (study PRJEB25958, sample SAMN03398533) | human skin metagenome | study: EMG produced TPA metagenomics assembly of the Human Skin Microbiome Metagenome (human skin metagenome) data set. | reverse complement strand
CGCCACACAGGGTTGGGTACTTTTCGGCAAGTTACCCACCAGTAACTGTCGCTGACTATACCGCCCGGTAACTTCAACGCAAGACCACTGTGAGCAATTTCGGCGCAGGGACCAACCGAGCAGTTGGCCGGGACACATTTTCGGCTCAGTTTCAGTGTCTGAGCTGGGCAAACGCCGCCCTGTGATCATGGTCACGTTTGATTCTCTAGGGTGTGGTGATGGCTTCCAGCATCGGTGTCGCGGTATGGGGAACGGGCAACATGGGAGCGACGTCGATCCGCTCCGTGACGTCGTTTCCGGGGCTACGGCTCGCCGGCGTGATCACGTCTTCGAAGGACAAGGCCGGCCGGGACGCCGCGGGAGAGCCCGGTGAACACCGACGAGAACACCCCGACCTGCAGCAGCAGCGCAGTGACGACGGTCTTTGCCAGCACCACGCCGACCACCGACGCGGGCCGCAGCGCCGCGAAGCCCTCGACGCGATCGGCGGCGAGCAGCGCGAGTGGGCCCGGCCCGACGGCAACCCCGGCCGCGTCGTACGCGACGACTCCGACCGCGGCCAGCAGACCCGCTCCCCCGTCGTTGGTCGCTGACCCACCGAGCCCGACATAGAGGGTGCGCGCGCCGGACTCGACCGCGCCGCGCATCAGCAGCCCCACGCCGTACGACGACGCCACTGCCGGGTCGCGTTCGAGCGGGTCGACCAGCGCCAGGCCCGCGGCCTGCGCCGACTCGACATACCCGGCGCCGCCCGCCGCGACCAGCACCGTGCCCTCGACCGGCCGTCCCAGCGGGTCGAGGGTGGGCACCGACACTCGCCGCGCGTCCGGCAGGCCACTGGCGAGAGCATCCACGAAACCCGGCCCGCCATCGGACATCGGCGCGCTCACCAGCTCGACCGGTCCGGCGGCCTCGTCGAACCCGGCGGCGATGGCCGCGGCGGCCTCGGGGGCGCTCAGCGTGTCTCCGAACGAGTCGGGAGCGATTACCACCTTCATGCTCCACACCCTGCCAGCGCTACCCTGGGAGTGCACGTCGGGGCAGTCCAGCTGAAAGGCGCATAGGCGTGGTGGCAGTCAAAAAGGGTGCTGTCGAACTCGTCCGGGCGATGACTCCCGAGGACCTCCCAAGTGTGGTCAAGGTGGCCCGGCGCGCGTACGACGAAGACCTCAACGTTCTTTCCGCGCGGCCCGGCCTGGAGCCGTGGGCCGACTCCGGGCGGATCGCCCGGATGGACAGCCGGTTCACCTCGCTGGAGCTGGCCGAGCACATCCTGCGCCACGATCCGCAGACCTGCCTGGTCATCGAGGACGACGGCAAGGTCAACGGCGCCGTGATGGCGATCAACCGCGAAGGAATGATCATCATCTCCATGCTCGCGGTGCGCCCGAAGGCGCAAGGCAGGGGTTACGGCTCGTTGATCGTCGACCGGATGCGTTCGATGCTGGACAGCTACCGCCGATCGATGACGATCGTGAAGGCCTCCGAGACGATCCGTACGATGTTCCCCTGGAACTTCGATGTGCACCCCGCGATGCGCGCCGAAGGGATCGTCGATCGCTCTCGGCTCACCAGCACGAAGTCGGTGCGCGACGGGACCGCCGACGACCGCGACTTCATCGAGGGTCTGGACCGCCGCCTGCGGGGCGCGAGCCGCGGCGTCGACCACGACCTGCTCTCGTCGTATGCGCGGCTGTTCGTCGCCGAGGACCGCTCGGCGCGCGGCTACGCCTACGCCCACAGCGACGGATCGCCGCTGACGCTCGCCGCCACGACGACGACGGTTGCGCGGGAGCTGCTGATGGCCTGCCTTGCCTCCGGGGGTGGGCCGGACGACCTTCCGGTGGTGCGCAACCTGACCGGCGAGCAGCGGTGGGCCTTCGACGTCGTGCGTACCTTGGGGCTGGACCTGCGCCTCGCCGGGCCGGTAATCGTGCGCGGGATGGCGCTACCGGCGCCGTATCTCCCGCACGACTCGCTGGGCTGAGCGGCTACTGCTTCGTCACCAGCACCGGCATCGTCGCATCGAGCAGCACGCGCTGCACCGTGCTGCCCATCAGCAGCTTGCCGACCGCGGATCGTTTGCGGGTGCCGATGACCAGCAGATCCACCCCGGCTTGCTCGGCGAGCTCGAGCAGTACGTCGGGCAGGCTGCCCTGCGTCGCGCCGGTCACCAGCTCCCACGACAGGCCGGCCGGAGCGCCGAGCGTGCCGAGCCGCTCGCGCACCGACTCTTCGACGCGGGCGTTGAGCCCGGCATCGGCGGCGTGCTCGGAGGTGTCGACGACGTGCAGTACCGCGAGCGGTGTTGCCCGCAGCGTCGCTTCGCGCACGGCGGCCCCCAACGCGGCCGTCCCGGCCGGGGTATCGCTCAGTGCCACGCCAACGGTCATATCCACATCCCATCGCCGGTGCGCCGTACGACGCGCGCTACGTCATCAGTGCGGAGCGTACCGTGACGCGGTAAGCCAAGGTCTGCCAAGATTTCCCGCAGCACCGGTGCGCCGTGGGCCGGTGCCGCCGCAAGCCCCCAGTTCTCGAAGGTCGTGGTCACGATGGCAGCGAAGTCGCGGATCCTGCAGGCGCTCGGCGTCGTGGTGGTCGCCGTACTCGCCGTGTTTGCCGTCCTCGATGCCCGCGGCGCCAGCGACGGCGGCGGTCCCACCGCCAAGCTCACCCTGGTCGCGCCCGCCGCCGTCGGCGGCGGGTGGGACCTCGTCGCCCGCGAGGCCCAGCAGGCACTGCGCAGCGACGCGATCAGCACCTCGGTCAGCGTCGTCAACGTGCCCGGCGCCGGTGGCACGATCGGGCTCAGCCAGCTCGTCGGCATGGAGGGCGACGGCCAGACCATGATGGTGATGGGCACCGTGATGCTCGGCGGCATCGTGCAGGCCGGCGGCACCATCACGCTCGCCGACACCACCCCGATCGCCCGCCTGGCCGAGGATTTCGAGGTCATCGCCGTCCCAGACGACTCGCCCTACCAGACCCTCGACGACTTCCTCGCCGAATGGAAGGCCGACCCCGCGGCAATCCCGATCGGCGGCGGGTCCGCCGGCGGCATCGACCACCTGGTCGCCGCGCAGCTCGCCCAGGCCGCCGGGATCGACCCCGCAGAGCTGAAGTACACCCCGCACAGCGGCGGCGGCGAGCTCACCCAGTCCCTGACCTCGACCGCCTCCGGCACGGTCAACATCGGGATCAGCGGCTACAACGACTTCCGCGACCTCATCGAGGGCGGCAAGCTGCGGGCGCTGGCGATCATCGCGCCGGAGCCGGTCGACGGCATCGACGTACCGACCATGATCGAGCTGGGCTACCCGCAGGTCGACCTGGTCAACTGGCGCGGCTTCGTCGCGCCGCCAGGCATCACCGACGACGAGCGCGCGGCGCTCGTGCAGGTCGTCAAGGACATGATCGCCACCGACTCGTGGGCCGAGGCGGTCGAGCTCAACAAGTGGCAGGAGAACTATGCCGACGGCGCCGAGTTCGAGGAGTTCATCGCCTCCGAGCAAGAACGCATCGCCGCGCTGATGGAGGAGCTGCAGCTGGTATGACAGACCCATCCCCCACGGCACCGGACGGCGCAACCACCGATCATGGCGCGCAACCGACGCCCGATCGTCCGCATGATCGCGATCTCGGCACGCTGGTGATCCCCGGCGTACTCGTCGTCCTCGGCACGCTGCTGGTCACCGGCATCGTGACCATGAAGGAGGCCGGCGACGGCGGGCTCTTTGGCCCGAAGGCGTTCCCCTGGCTCGTTGCGGCGTTGTGTTACGTCGTCGCCGCGCTGATGACGGTGCACATCCTGCGGCCACCGGCGCCCGAGCCGACCGCCAATCCGGGCGACGAGGCCGACACGATCCTCGACCATGAGCCGCCGCAGGCCAGCACGAGCAACTGGCGGTCGCTCGGCATCGTGATCGGCGGGGTCGTGCTGTTCATCGTGATGCTCGAACCAGTGGGCTGGCTGATCTCGGCGACCCTGCTCTTCGCGATCGTCTCCTTCGGGCTCGGCGCCCGCAACCACGTCGTCGGGCTGCTCGCCGGCCTCGGGATGGCCTCGGCCGTCCAGCTGGTCTTCAGCGGCTTCCTCGGCATCCACATCCCGCCCGGAATCCTGGGGTAGGCGGCCATGGAACAGATCGGCAACCTGCTCGCCGGGTTCGGTGACGTCTTCACGATCGGCAACCTGCTCTTCGTGGTGATCGGGGCGATCCTCGGCACCGCCGTCGGCGTACTGCCCGGACTCGGCTCGGCGATGGCGGTCGCGCTGCTGCTGCCGCTCACCGCGAGTCTTGACCCGCTCGCGGCGCTGGCGATGTTTGCCGGAATCTACTTCGGCGGGCTGTTCGGCGACTCGATCGCCGGGATCTTGATGAACACCCCGGGCAACAGTACGGCGATCGCCTCGTCGCTCGAAGGCCACCGAATGGCGCGCTCGGGTCGGGCGGCGCAGGCGCTTGCGACCGCCGCGATCGGCGCCTTCCTCGGCGGGCTGATCGCGACGATCCTGGTCGTCTTCTTCGCCCCGACGATGGCCGAGCTGGCGACCCGGTTCGGGCCGGCGGAGTTCTTCGCGCTCGCCGTCTTCGCCTTCGTCGCGATCTCCACCGTGGTCTCGGACTCGGCGATCCGCGGGCTCGCGGGCCTGGCGATCGGACTCACCCTCGCGCTCGTCGGCATCGACCAGCCGACCGGCACCGAGCGGTTCACCTTCGGGCTGCGCCCGCTCTTCGACGGCATCGACATCGTTGTCATCACCGTCGCGCTGCTGGCGCTCGGCGAGGTCTTCTACCAGGCCTCGCGGATCGGCCAGCCCGACGAGGCCCAGCTGCTGAAGACCAAGGGCCGGCCGTTCCTGTCGCGCGCCGAGTTCCGCCAGGCGCTGCCGGCGTGGCTGCGCGGCACCGGTTTCGGCGTACCGTTCGGGGTCATTCCGGTCGGCGGCGCCGAAGTGCCGACCTTCCTGTCCTACGGCACCGAGCGCACCCTGGCGCGTCGTCGCAAGGACGACCAGTTCGGCAAGGGCGCGATCGAGGGCGTCGCCGGGCCCGAAGCGGCCGGTAACGCGACGGCCGGCACCGCGATGGGCGCGCTGCTCGCGCTCGGGCTGCCCACCTCGGCCACGGCCGCCGTACTGCTCATCGCGTTCCGCCAGTACGGCATGCAGCCCGGGCCGCTGCTGTTCGAGCGCAACGGCGACATCGTGTGGGCGCTGCTGGCCAGCCTGTTCATCGCGATGGTGATCCTGCTGATCCTCAACCTGCCGATGGCGCCGCTGTGGGCGCGGCTGCTGAAGGTGCCGAAGGCCTACCTCTACGCCGGCATCACCATGCTCGCCGCGTTCGGGGTGTCCGCCGCCGGCTCCAGCACGACCGACCTGTGGATCATGCTCGGGCTGGGATTGCTGGGCTTTGCGATGCGCCGCTTCGACGTACCCATCGCTCCGGTGCTGATCGCGGTGATCCTCGGCCCGCTCGCGGAGTACTCGCTGCGCGATGCGATGGGCAACTCCGGCAACGACCCCGCCGTACTCGTCAGCAGCCCGATCACGATCGTGTTGTACGCCGTACTGATCGCCGGTGTCGTGTGGGCGGTGCTGCGGCGCCGCCGGTCGGCCCGCGCCGACTTCTAAACGCGCCCGGTATCCTGGTGGGCATCATGAAACTGCCTTGGTCCAAGCCTGCCCCCGAACCGACGACGCAGCCCGAACCGGCACCTGCGGTCATCGACAACCCGGTCCGCTCAGCGACCGACAAGAAGGGCACGGCAACCCCCAAGCGACGCGACGCGCAGCCGCGACGCAGCGGACCGGTGCAGGCACCGCCGATGACCGGCAAGGAAGCGCGCGCCCGCATGAAGGAGCGCAACAAGGAGCGTCGCGCGCAGGGCCTGAAGCCGGAGCGTCGTCCCGCGGCGGCCGCCGCCGAGGACCGGATGACGGCCCGCGATGCCGGCCCGGAGCGGGCGCTCGTGCGCAACATCGTCGACTCGCGCCGCAGTCTTGGCTCGGTGTTCCCGCTGTTCGCGATCGCCGTACTCGTGGTGACCTTCACCGGACTGCAGGCGCGCGACCCGCAGCTCTACAACATCGTCTCGTTGATCTGGCTGGTCTTCTTCGTCGCGATCATCGCCGAGTCGATCTGGCTGAGTCGCAAGGTGATGCAGCGCATCCGCCAGGACTTCCCGAAGACCAAGGAGCGCCCGGGATCGCTGCGCTTCTACGCCATCATGCGCTCGCTGATGTTCCGCCGCGGCCGCTACCCGAAGCCGGTCGTCAACGTCGGCGACAAGGTCTAGCCGCCAGGGCGACCGCTTTACTGCTGCGGCGGGTGCAGGCTCATCCCGGAGTACTCGACCCGGTCGCCCTCCAGCAGCGTGACCGAGTCGACGCCCTGCTCGAGCAGGGTTTGCCACTCGTCGCCGACCCACGTCTCGGCATCACCCTGCGACTCGAACTCCGGTACCTCGATGCCCCCGGGGGCTGGCTCGCCGGATGCGGTCTCCAGTCGCCATGTCCACGCCATGAAGTCCTCCTGTCCTAGCTGTCCTTAGCGCACGTTCGGCTGCACGAACGGCGGTTTGACGATCTCCATCTCGGCCGAGCGTCCGCGGATGTCGACGCTCACCTGGTCACCTTCGCCGAGCCCGGAGTCGCGGTCGACGAGGGCCAGCCCGATGCCGACCTTCAGCGTCGGCGAGAAGGTGCCGCTGGTGACTACTCCTACCTCGTTACCCGCGGCGTCGCGCAGGCGCATCCCCGGGCGCGGAATGCTGCGCCGGTCGCCCTTGATGCCGCGCAGCAGCCGGGAGGGCTTCGCCTCCTTCTCGGCGGTCAGCGGCCCCTTGCCCCAGAACTGCGGCTTTGACCAGCCGACCGCCCAGCCCGAGCGCGCCTGGTTGGGCGTGATCTCCAGCGAGAGATCCTGACCATGCAAGGGATATCCCATCTCGGTGCGCAACGTGTCGCGCGCTCCGAGGCCGGCTGCGCGGGCGCCGTACCGCGCGCCGCGCTCCAGCAGCGTGTCCCACACGGCAGCGGTGTCGTCCCACGGGATGACCAGCTCGTAGCCGTGCTCGCCGGTGTAGCCGGTGCGGCACACGGTGAGTGGTACGCCGTCCAGCTCGGCCCGCTCGAAGGCCATGTAGTCGTGGTCGGTGGGTAGCCCCAGGTCGGCCAGCAGCTCAGCCGAGCGCGGTCCCTGCACCGCGATCACGCCGAAGTCGCGGTGCTGGTCGGTGATGCTCACGCCGTCGGGCGCCTGCTCCTGCAACCGCCGGACGACCTCGGCGGTGTTGGCCGCGTTGGGCACGAGGAACACGTCGTCCGGGCCGTTGAGGTAGGCGATCAGATCGTCGACCACGCCGCCGCTCGCGTCGTCGCAGCACAGCGTGTACTGCGCGGCACCGGGCCCGATCTTGCCCAGGTCGTTGGAGAGCGTCGCGTTGACGTAGTCGGCCGCGCCCGGGCCGCTGACCTGCGCCTTGCCGAGGTGCGAGACGTCGAAGATCCCCACCGCCTCGCGCACCGCCTGATGCTCGGCGAGTACGCCGCCTCCGTCGTACTCGATGGGCATCAGCCAACCGCCGAAGTCGGCCAGCTTGGCCCCGAGCGCGACGTGCCGCTCGTGCAGCGGTGATTGCAGCAGTGACGAAGCCATAGGCCAGAAACTACCGCACCGGGCGCCTCGGTAGGGTGAGTCCCCAATCCGCCTGCCGCACAAGGAGTACTGCGTTGACTGACCTGGCTGTGACCGACCGCGACCCCGCGAAGCTGAAGATCGACGCCGTCATCATCGGCACCATCTCGAACGACGACGAGCTTGCGTTCGCGCCCGGCGCCGACTCGATCACCACCGATGCTCTGCGTGACGCACTCGTGGCGGCCGGCGCGACCGGAGCCGAGGGCGAGGTCGCCAAGGTCGCGACGTTCGGCACGCTCGATGTACCCGTCGTCATCGCGGTCGGGCTGGGCGATGCCGCCGAGGAGTACGACGACGACACCGTGCGCAAGGCGGCCGGCGCCGCGATCCGCGCTACCAAAGGGATGTCGAGCGTCGCGGTGACGCTGCCGCTGGTCAACGGCGGCGACGGGGTCGACCTCGTGCAGCCGGTCGGCGAAGGTATCGCCCTGGGTGCCTACCGCTTCGACGGCTACAAGTCCGAGGCGCCCAAGGCCGCTGAGCTTCCGGCCAAGAAGGCCTCGCTCGTCGTCGGCAACGCGCGCACCGCGGCCGTCAAGAACGCGCTCGCCCGCGCAGTCAAGATCTCCGAGGCAGTCGCGATCGCCCGCGACTTCATCAACACCCCGCCCAACGACCTCTACCCCGACTCGTTTGCCCAGCGGGCCAAGGCATTCGCCACGCAGGCCGGGATCAAGGTCGAGATCCTCGACGAGCGCAAACTGGCCACCGGCGCGTACGGCGGGATCCTCGCCGTGGGCGGCGGCAGCGACCGCAAGCCGCGGCTGTTGCGGCTGAGCTGGGCGCCGACCGGCGTCAAGCGCGGCACTCCCACGGTCGCCCTCGTCGGCAAGGGCATCACCTTCGACTCCGGCGGTATCTCGCTGAAGCCGGGTCCGAAGATGGACCTGATGAAGACCGACATGTCCGGTGCCGCAGCGGTTATTGCCGCGATGCTGTTGATCGCGGCGCTCGAGCTGCCGATCAAGGTCACCGCCACCGTGCCGCTCGCGGAGAATCTGCCCAGCGGTTCGGCGTACCGCCCGGCCGACGTCATCATCCACCGCGGCGGCAAGCGCTCGGAGATCCTCAACACCGACGCCGAAGGGCGCGTCGTACTCGCCGATGCGATCGCGCGGGCCTGCGAGGACCACCCCGACTACCTGATCGAGACCTCGACGCTCACCGGCGCGCAGGTCGTCGCGCTCGGCGACCGCACAGCAGGCGTGATGGGCTCGGACGAGTTCCGCGACCGCGTCGTCGAGGCCGCCGGCCGGGTCGGTGAGCCCATGTGGGCAATGCCGCTGCCGCAGGACGTACGCGACGGGATGAAGTCACAGACTGCCGACATCGCCAACATCGGTGCCGGTCCCGGCGGCATGCTCGCGGGCGGGCACTACCTCAAGGAGTTCGTCGACGACGACGTCCAGTGGGCGCATATCGATATTGCCGGTCCGTCGCACAACGGCGGCGAGGCATACGGCTACGTCGTCAAGGGTGGCACGGGCGTCCCAGTCCGCACGATCCTCGAGACCGTCGAGGACATCCTCGCCAACGGCTGACCCAACTGGTGTCAGGTGCGGTTGCGGGCACTCCAGTCACGCATCCGCTGCGGGTAACCGGTGCGCGCCGCGTCGTACACCGGGATCTTCCACTTCTCGCCAAGCTTGCGCATCGCCTGCTCGTCGGCGACCCGGCGGCGCGTCCACTCGCCGTCGGCGGCGACGAGTACGACGGTCATCGACGTCACGTTGGTCTGTGGCTCGACGTACGCCTCGACGCCGGCGCGAGTCTGGACGAACTCGCGGAGGTGCCGCTCGTCGTCCTTGCTCGCACCGCGATCAAGGCTGCCGTTGCCACGCTTGCTGAAGCGATCGAGCAAACCCATCGGTGTCCCTGTGGTTCGGTGGCGACGGCCAGTCCGCCGCACGTTGATATTCGGAGTTTGCGATGGCTAACCCGCCGCACGTTGTCAATCAATTAGTGACAAGATGTGAGGGTAGTGCGGCGGGCCGTAACGTGCTCGTCGCGACGTGCGCCAGCGACTCGAGAGCCACCCTAAGGAGATGCCGGACATGACCGTCTCGGTTACATTGCCCGAACTAGGTGAAAGTGTCACCGAAGGCACCGTGACGCGGTGGCTGAAGTCCGAAGGCGACACGGTCACCGTCGACGAACCTCTTGTCGAGGTCTCGACCGACAAGGTAGACACCGAGATCCCCTCGCCCGCTTCCGGCGTACTGCAGAAGATCGTGGTTGCCGAGGACGAGACGGTCGACGTCGGCACCGAGCTCGCGGTCATTGCCGAGGAAGGCGAGGACACCGGCGGCGGCGATTCGAGTGCCGAGCAGGGTACGCCGGAGCCCGAGCAGGACGACGCGCCGCAAGAGCAGGCGCCGCAGCAGGGGCAGTCCGAGTCGGCCGAGGAAGAGTCCGAGCCGGACGAGGAGCAGCAACAAGAGGCGCCCGCCGAGGAGCAGGCCGAGCCATCGGCGCCTGCGGCCAGCTCCGACGACGGACAGTCAGGCGGCGGCGCGGCCAGCGGCACCGAGGTCGAGCTCCCCGAGCTCGGCGAGTCGGTCACCGAGGGCACCGTCACCCGCTGGCTGAAGCAGGTCGGCGACGAGGTAGCCGTCGACGAGCCTCTGGTGGAGGTCTCCACCGACAAGGTCGACACCGAGATCCCGTCCCCGGCCGCCGGCACACTGCTGGAGATCCGGGTGCAGGAGGACGAGACGGTCGACGTCGGCACCGTGCTCGCGGTCATCGGCGACGCGAGCGCCCAGTCGGCTCCCGCGCAGGACTCCCCGGCGCCGCAGGCCCCCGCTGAATCAGAGCAGGAATCCGAGCCGAAGCAGCAGTCTGAGCCGGAGCAGTCTGAGCCGGAGCAGCCGGTACGCGAGGAGCCGGTGCAGACCGAGACCACCGCGCAGCAGCCGTCGAACGCTCCCACCCAGGCGCCCGCCGAGACCGAGTCGAAGCCCGAGCCTGCCGAGCAACCGCAGGCCGAGCAGCCCAAGCAGGCGAAGTCCGACGCCGCTGCGCCAGCAGAGTCTGGTGACGCGAAGCCGGCGCGCGATGACTCGACGGCGTATGTCACGCCGCTGGTGCGCAAGCTCGCGGCCGAGCACGGCGTCGACCTGAACTCGCTGAGCGGCACCGGGGTTGGCGGCCGCATCCGCAAGCAGGACGTCCTCGAGGCGGCCGAGAAGGCGAAGGCACCGGCCGAGCCGGCGAAGGAAGCCGCGCCTGCCGCATCCGAGTCGGCCCCGGCAGCGGCGAAGTCGGCCAGCGCGCCGGCCAAGGCCGAGACGTCTGGAAAGCGCGGCACGGTCGAGAAGCTGTCTCGCCTGCGCCGGCTGATCGCGACTCGCATGGTGGAGTCGCTGCAGGACGCGGCCCAGCTGACCACCGTGGTCGAGGTCGACGTCACCCGCGTCGCCCAGCTGCGTGACCGCGTCAAGCGCGACTTCGAGGCGCGCGAAGGGGTCAAGCTCAGCTTCCTGCCGTTCTTCGCCCTCGCCGCCGTGGAGGCCTTGAAGGCCTACCCGGTCGTCAACAGCACGATCGACCTGGACGAGGGGACGATCACATACCCGGCGGCCGAGCACCTCGGCGTCGCGGTCGACACCGAGCGCGGCCTGGTGGTGCCGGTGATCCACAACGCCAGCGACCTCAACCTTGCCGGGCTCGCCCGCAAGATCGCCGATCTCGCCGAGCGGACCCGCGACCAGAAGATCACCCCGGATGACCTCACCGGCGGCACGTTCACGCTCACCAACACCGGTAGCCGCGGCGCGCTGTTCGACACGCCGATCATCAACCAGCCGCAAAGCGCGATCCTGGGCACCGGCGCGGTCGTGAAGCGTCCGTGGGTCGTGCAGGACGAGGACTTCGGCGAGATCATCGCCGTACGCTCGATCGTCTACCTCGCCCTGTCCTACGACCACCGGGTCGTCGACGGTGCGGATGCCGCTCGCTTCCTCACGGCGATGAAGGAGCGCCTGGAGGGCGGCCACTTCGAGCAGGACCTCGGCATCTAGCAACCACAAACGCAACCAGAGCGGGCCTCATGCGCGATATGCGCCTGGGGCCCGCTCTGGTGTGCAGGATTGGCTCAGATGCGCACGGCTGAGGCGATCACCCACCCATCGGCGCCGAGCACTAAAGCCAGCTCGGTGCGCGCACTCGGCCGCCCCGCGACCGCGGTGCGCGTTCCGTCGAGACCGACGATCTCGAACGGCGGGATCCGATCGGTCACCCGGGCGGTTGCCGTACCTGCCTCGGACTCGATCTGCTCGATGCTCACCAGCTCGATCTCGAACCCGTCGAGCTGCGAGCCGTCCGCGGCGAGCTGGCCGATCAACGCTTCGTCCTGCGCGAGCATCGCGGCACCCGGCGCGTAGACCGCGGCCAGCTGCGCTCGGTGGCCGGCGCTGATCGCGGCTGAGCGTGCGGCGTACAGCTCGTGCAGGCGGTCGGCGAGCTGCGCGTCAGCCGGCGGTGCGGTTGAGGCGGACGATGACGCGGCTGCGTTCGCCGTACTCGCCCCCGGCGCGTCCTGCCCGCCGCGGTCAGACGTCCACACAGTGACGACCAGCGCGAGGAGGGCGAGTACGGCGCCGGGCATCAGCAACCTCGCGGGCCAGTCGCGCCCGGCCCCGGCCGCATGACGGGCGTGCCGGCGCGGGGCCGGGCTGTGGCGAGTACGCCGCCCGCGGGTCGGCTCGGATGCATCGCTGCCGGAGCGCAAGGACGCGATCAGGTCACGCTCCCGGTACTCCGCCGATCCGAGCGTTAATTCCGCCGATCCGAGCGTTAATTCCGAATCAGCATCGAGGGCAGCACGCGCGAGTCCGGCGACCTCCGTCAGCGACCTGCCACCGCGCGCTAATGCGGCCAGCGCGCCCGCGATCTGATCCGGGAGGTCGAGGCCGACGAACGCGTGCCGCAGTACCCGACCCAGCGAGCGCGCGTCCTCCAGCTGGTCTGCGACGGCCCCGACCACCGCCAGCTCGGCGAACCCGCGGACGGAGGCTGCGCCGTCGGACGCCACATCGACAAGCCAGGCGTCGAGATGACCGTGCACGAGCTCGACGTCATGCATCGCCTGCAGCGCAGCGCAGCTCGATGTGATGCACCGCAGCGCCTCCGGCACCGACCACGCCGCACGTACGGCGATCGGCGACATGTCGCCAGCCTCGGTAATCGTCACCAGGTCGCGCCCATCAGGCGCCAACGCGTGCGGTGCAGCAAGTGACCAGTCCTGAGAGCGCAGCCAGTCCGCGCGGCGCCGAATCGCCAGCGTCTGACCAGCGGCACCATCGATGCGAAGGAGCCAGACCGACTCGGCCTGCGCGCCCACGCCGCGGTACAGCTCCCACCCCGGTCCGCGGCGTACCTGCTCGCCGGTGCGGTAGTAATCTGCGAAGGAGTCCCTCATCAACTCACCGTAGGCAGGATCGCGTGACCGCCCCGCAGTTATCCACAACCGCAGCCGAGATCGATGTCCGGCGCCTCGGGCTCATTGACTACCAAGACGCGTGGGACCTGCAACGCGAGCTGCTGCCGCAGGTCGCGGCGGGCGAGCTTGCGGACACGGTGCTGCTGCTGGAGCATCCGTCGGTCTACACGGCCGGCAAACGCACCACGAAGGCTGAGCGGCCTCCGGCGAGCGTGCGAGTGATAGACGTCGACCGCGGCGGCCGGATCACCTGGCACGGCGAGGGGCAGCTCGTCGGCTATCCCCTGGTGCGGTTGGCCGAGCGGCTCGATGTCGTGCGTTATGTGCGCGTACTCGAGCAGGTGCTGATCGATACGTGCGCCGAGTACGACGTCACTGCCCAGCGGGTGGATGGCCGAACCGGGGTGTGGGTGCGCGGGGAGCCGACCGGGCGCAAGATCGCCGCGATCGGCGTCCGGGTCGCGCAGGGCGTCACCATGCACGGATTCGCGCTCAACTGCGACCCGGACCTCGCGAACTTCGGCTCCATCATCCCGTGCGGGATCACCGATGCCGACGTCACGTCCCTGAGTCGTGAGCTCGGCCGCGACGTGCCCATCGCGGAGGTGATCGACGGCGTCGAACGTCGGCTTGTCGCCGCCATCGCCACCGACCTGCTCTACTTCGTCGAACCCGGCCACGAGGAACTGCACCCCGACGGCATCCCCGACGGGCTGACCATCACCGCCCACCGCCGCAACCACACCTGGGGCTCCACCGCCCAAGTCTGGGCCCGAGACCCCCAGGGGGTTCTGCAGGCCAGCGCCGAATCCAGCGCCGCACACCCCGATCTGGGCCGATCCATCTCCGCGCGGATCCGCCACTTCCGCGGCGGCGGCCTGCTCTGGACCCACACCGCACCCGTGGTCACCGACGAACCGATCAACCCACTGGACCCCTGGAGCTACGCCGCTGTTGGCCGCCACCTCTACCAGCTGCGCCCCGAATACCGCCTCGACGGCGCACCCATCTGGGCGCTCCGCACCGACGACCTCGACACCGAACACCCCCGCTTCGCCGGTGTCGACTCCGCCACCACCCACATCGCCGAGGTTCTCGAACCCGCACCCGCCGCCCGGCGGCGCCGCAACACCCGCCGCAGCGCCTGAGATCACCCCCGACCGGCGGCCGCGAACCTACCGCGGCCGCCGGTGACCCCCACTCCACACCACCGAAAGGACACCGACATGACCGACACCGCCAACACCCCCAGGCCCGAGGCAACACCGATGCGCCGCGACGGCAATGCCCACTACTACAACCAGATTGACCCGCCAGCAACACATTTCATCGAGCAGACGGTGGCCGTGTATTTACGGCTCTCCGACGACGGCACCCGATGGATCGTCGACGGCCCCAGCGTCGACGGGAGCCCACTCGACAGCACCTACCCCGACCTGAACGCGGCCAACTCCGAATGCGCCTGCGGCAAGCCCGACGAGTGCACCCGCGTCCGCGACCACGCCGACACCCTGCCGCTGCCCACCGGCGCCGAGCTGCTCGCGATGCTCGCCGCCGCGTTGGACAGCCCCGCAGAACTCATCACCGCCGAGCAGGCCACCAGCTGGGCCGCCGGCCGAGACCTCACCGCCGAGGACCTCGACCGCCTTGCCGAGGCGATCCCGCACTCCTCGATCCCCGACGCCATCGACACCATCACCGCCAGCTGGGACTAACCACCCAGGGCACCGGGCCCGGTCACCCCACCCACAGGGTGACCGGGCCCCCTTTTTTGCTCCGGCTCACACCGCCACTTCCGCCGAGCCGCCTAGCGGCGGCCGGAGCTCCTCACCTTTTCTGCCTGTCAGTAGGCGCCGAGCATGACCGCGGGGCCCCACGCCGGCTCAACCCACACCCGCGACCACCTCCGCAGGCCGAGTGACCTTTTCGGCCCTACGCCAACTCGCCGAGACGCTGCGCGCCCGGCTCCTGCGGGCCGAAAACCCTGCTGCGCCTTATCGCGGCCTCTGCCGGGGTTGACCCGCCCCGACCCACGGTCGCAACGCACCTGCACTGACCGGCGCACCGCCGATCACCAACCGAGAAGGACACGCCATGTTTGACCCGTTCGACAAGATCGCCGTTCCCACCACCGCAGGCACCTACACCATCGCCCTGCACTACGACATCGACGCTGCCGTGCCCGACTACACCGACGACGGCGGATTGGTCTACCTCGGCGACGCCCGCACCATCAGCGCCCAACTCGGCGACGCCGCCCACGACGTCGCCGCGCTGCTGCGCCGCCACAGCGCCGCCAACGACTCCCTCTACCACCACGAGTACCGCTCCGCGGCCGCCGTCGCGCGCTACCTGAAGCTGGCCTACGGCCTAGCCGGAATCCTGGAAGTCACCCGCCGCGGCGACCGCTACCACGCCGAGCAGCCCGGCACCGACCGCTACCGCGGCATCGACGGACTGGCCTGGGCGCCCGCCGACGCCACCACACCCCAGGACTACACCCGCGGCACCGTCGCCACCTACGACGCCTGGGCCAACAGCGAGGTCTACGGCTACATCGTCACCGGACCCGACGACCGAGAAGTCCACTCCTGCTGGGACTTCTACGCCGACCCCGACGAACCGCTCACCGCCGACGCGCCCCACGGCCTGGCCCACATGGTCAACCAAGCCCGAAGCGATATCGACCACGACGTCGCCACGCGCACCGAACAGGCCAACACCATCGGCGCCGGAATCCTCGGCCTCATCTGATCGACGGCAAGAATCAGCGGGCCGGTCACCGTCAGCACGCAGGTGGCCGGCCCGCCCCCGCCTCTCACCTCCACTGAACGGCGCCCTGGCGGGCGCCGATGCCCGCCTGGCGGCGGGCTCGTCCGTAGCCACTCACCTTTAACCGTCAGCAGGGGTCGCAGCCTAATCGGCCGGGGGCCCGACCGGTCAACCCACACCGACGCCGAACTACGCAGGCCGAGTGACCTTTTCGGCCCTATCAAGCTCGCTGCCGCTCGCGGGCCGAAAACCCTGCTCCGTCCAACGCCGGCTCTTCGGGGTTGACCGCCCACCCTCAACCGATTGACCGCTCCCCAGCGCTGACCGGCGCACCACTCACCACGAGAAACGGGAGAACAACCATGGACCACGCATTCGAACTCGCCTTCGACCTTCTCGCCGAAGCCGCCGACCGCATCCAGCACCAGCAGTACGGCATCACCCGAAACCTGCACCACAACCACGGACCGATCCAGCTGACCACCGTCCACGAGTACAGCCCCGAACAAGGACACCACCTCGTCCTGCTCGCCAACGACGACTACGGACTCCTGGCCGCCATCGAAGCCACCGCACCCGACCTCGACACCACACCCGAGACCCGCATCCAGAAAGTGCGGGCCGGCGACCTGACCTTCCACGCCGTGCCCGGCACCTGGTCCTACCGCGCCACCGGCGCCCACACCTACACCCTGACCGCCGGAGTCGGCGACGAGCCGATGTGGACCCTCACCATCGACAACGCACCACTGGCCCTGGCCTACGACGACCTCCACGAGGCCATCGACGACGTGCTCACCACCGAACCCGCCGCCGCCTAACCGATCCCCGGCCGGGTCCGCCACTACCAGGCGGGCCCGGCCCTCATTTACCCACTCACCACTGGAAAGGACCCACCATGACCAACACCAACGACACCGACTGGCAGGCCGACTGGGCAATCGAGATCGACCGAGGCCGCCTCGCCCTCGACGGCAGCCTGGTCGACGCCATCAACGCCCTCACCCGCGCGCAGCAGGCGCTGACCACCTTGACCAGCAAGCACGTCTACGACACCGAGTTCGCCGACAACCCCCAGGGCGACGACATCGCCTCGTTCCTCACCGACAGCCTGCGCAACACCCGCGCCGCCTACCACATCGCGCACCACGTCATCGACGACGAACGCGCCTAACCACCGCAAGGGCCGGGCCCGCCACCACCCGGTGGGCCCGGCCCACCGGCCTCACATCATCAGCCCGACATCGGCGCTGTGCCAACGCATCTCACCCCAGGAGGACCACCCATGAGAACCACCCCACACACCGGATATGCCTTGCGGGGCGTATTCCCTCAGAGTAATATCAGCGTATGTTGATCGACTGGTCCGACGAGTTCAACACCTGGCTCGATCGTCTCGAAGATCACGCCGATACCGACCCCATCAGCGCCCGGCGCCTCGACTACATCACTGCACAACTGCAGCACCTCCAAGAACTGGGCGAGCCACCCGAAGACGACACCGCCCACCTGCGCCGCGTCCGCCAATCCAAGACCTATCCCGTCTGGCGACTCTCACACCCCTACGACCCCGACATCGCCGTGCGGCTCATCGTGTGGTTCCCCGACCACGAGCACGCCGTCATCGCCCTCTTCGCCGGCGACAAAGCCCGCATCGGAAACGCCTTCTACAACAGCGTCGGAACCCGAGCCGACGCCGCAATCGAGACCTGGAAACGCAGAAAGGACACCCAATCATGACTGTTGAAGACCGCGGCGGGGCCCGCCTCAAGAAGCTGCTCGCCGACCCCGACCGCGCCGAGCGCGTCAGCCATATCCGCCAACAGATGCGCGACGATGACCGCGCCTACGCCATGAACCTGGCGCTGATCCGCCGCGCCGCCGACCTCACCCAAGTCGAACTCGCTCGACGCCTGGGAGTAGGACAAGCCGCGGTGTCCAAAGTCGAGCGCCAGCACGACCTCCTGCTGTCCACGCTGTCGAGCTACGTCGCCGCCGCCGGCGCGCACGCCCGCATCGTCGTCACCGTCGGAGACCGCGACCTGGAATTCGACCTCGCCGCCCTGGCCGACGCAGCACCACCGGAGCTGTAACCAGTCGCACCCGAGGGCACCCGCCAGCTCGCGACGCTGGCGTGGTGCCCTCGCTCTTCGTCGAGCCTCGGCGCTGCGGCCCCGATGCGCCGGCGCACTAGGTGCGACCGGCGGATGCCCGCCTGCGGCGGGCGTGGGTTGGGTAGCTACTCACCTTTAACCGTCAGCAGGGGTCGCAGCCTAATCGGCCGGGGGCCCGACCG
>ERZ500994.228-NODE-228-length-18282-cov-5.155429_pt1 | contig 18282 bp, 18 predicted proteins | sample MGYA00248878_ERZ500994 | MGnify/ENA primary metagenome ERZ500994 (study PRJEB25958, sample SAMN03398533) | human skin metagenome | study: EMG produced TPA metagenomics assembly of the Human Skin Microbiome Metagenome (human skin metagenome) data set. | reverse complement strand
GGTACATCCGCAACGGCGGCCGCAGCGAGCAGTTGCGCGACGACCTCGTGGCCCGCGGCCAGGAGATCGACTTCCACCCGACGTTCATGCGCAGCCGCTACACCAACTGGATCACCGGGCTCAACGGCGACTGGTTGATCAGCCGGCAGCGCTTCTTCGGTGTGCAGTTCCCGGTCTGGTACCGCCTCGACGAGCAGGGCGAGGTCGTGCACGACGACCCGCTGCTCGCCGAGGAGTCGCGGCTGCCGGTCGACCCCACCAGCGAGGTGCCGGACGGCTACACCGAGGAACAGCGCGACCAGCCGGGTGGGTTCACCGCCGACACCGACATCATGGACACCTGGGCGACGTCGTCGCTCTCGCCGCAGATCGCGGCCGGGTGGCCGGTGGCGGCCGATCCGCTCGGCAAGAACGACCCGGAGCTGTTCGCCAAGATCTTCCCGATGAACATGCGTCCGCAGGGGCACGACATCATCCGCACCTGGCTGTTCTCCACCGTGGTGCGCGCCCACTACGAACACGGCAGCGTGCCGTGGACCGACGCCTACATCAACGGCTGGATCCTCGACCCCGACCGCAAGAAGATGTCGAAGTCGAAGGGCAACGCCACCACCCCGAGCGACATGCTCGAGGCCAACGGCACCGACGCCGTGCGCTACTGGGCCGCCATCGCGCGCCCGGGCACCGACACCGTCGACGACCCGCAGCAGATCAAGATCGGCCGCCGCCTCGCGATGAAGCTGCTCAACGCGAGCAAGTTCGCGCTCACGATGGGCACCGAGGGTGAACCCGTCGGCGGCGTCGAGGCGATTCCCGCCGGCCTGGGTCGCACGTGGGTGATCGCCGTCGCCGCGGTGCTCTTCACCGCCGAGTTCGTCGCCGACAAGGTGCCCTACTTCGACTCGATGTGGGACAGCATCCATACCTTCATCCGGCCGGTCGTCGGCGCCGGGCTCGGTTACCTGCTGACCAAGGACGCCGGCGGTTACGAAGCGATCTTCGCCACGCTCGGCGGCGGCGCGACCGCGCTGGCCAGCCACGGCGTCAAGTCCTTCAGCCGGCTCGGCGTCAACATCTCGCCGGAGCCGTTCTCCAACATCGCGGTCAGCACTGCCGAGGACGTGACCGTCGTCGGGCTTATCGCGCTCGCGGTCGCGCATCCGTGGCTCAGCGCGTCGATCGCGCTGCTGCTGCTGGTGATCGGCGTTGTCATCGTGTGGCTGCTCCTCAAACGCATCAAGGCCTACCGCGAGCGCCGCCGCGGCAGACGGATACGCGGGCCGGAGATGCTTCGCCAGCGGATCAGCGCCGCCACCCAGCGCGACCTTCCGGTGATCGGCGACACCGGACCGCCGCCGCGACGCCGCCGGCGAGGGAACTAAAACCGCGTCGAATCGTTCACATGACGTGCGCGCCGAGTTCGGGCGTCGGACAGATCCGCGCAGTTGACTGAACGCCACGTCGCTCGCGCCGTCCTGCGCGGAAGGAGAAACGCACCATGATGAGCATCGGCCTGGACCAGATGAACCGGATGTGCAACGCGATCATGGACCTGGGCTACCAGCCGCGGCAGGCCAAGATCGCCGTCGCCACCATGAGCCGGCTGGTCAACCAGCAAGGTTTCGCCTTCGGCAGCCCGGAGCACCTCGCCTGGGCGCGCCGCGAGATCGGCAACGACCGCATCGTCACCGCCGCCGCCAGCTCGCTCACCCACTAAACCCGCCGCAGCTCGGAACTATCCCGGCGTTCGCGGGCTCTCAACGAGTTCATGAGTTACCGACTCTTCAGGTGGAGGACCCATGAACTACCCGCACATTGCTTCTCAGGCCACCCGTAGGAGCGCCCTGAGCGCCGTACTCGCCACCGGCGTCGTCCTGACCTCCGGCTGCGGAGGTGGCACGGACTCCTCAGGTCCGCCAGGGAGGCGTCGGGAGTTCCACAGCAGCAGAGCGCGGCCGACGAAGCGAACTGCATCGACGATGCGGTCCTCCAGATCGGCGAGGAGGGGTTGGGGCCGGACGGTACGACGTTCACCGTCACTGACTACAGCCCCTCGGTTCCGGTCCCAAGCGGAATTGCCTCCTCCGGGCCGCAGGTGATGCAGCTGACGGTCGACATCACCGCGAAGGTGATAGGAGACATCGAGCCGACCCCGGTGGCTGACACCTTCAGGTCGATCGTGCTGACCAACGAGCCGACCCCAAGTGAGACGGCGGCCGACGTGGAAAAGCACGAGGCGCTCGCCACCGATCCGGCCAAAGTCGATCCGGAGCAGAAGCAGACCGTCATCGTCTACTACGACATCCAGGCCACCCACAACCCGCAGAACCCCGCGCCCGCATACGCGAGCATCGACATCGGCGCGGACGACTGCTGGGTCGCGCTTTCCTAGCGTCCAAGCCCGGCGGGCCACTCAGTAAGGTGAGGGCGTGGACGAGCACCCCTTGGCGCAGTACGTCGAGCAGTGGTACCCCGAGCCGACCGAGCGGCAAGCGGTCATCGACGCCGAAACTGCGCAGCAGCTGGGCGACATCCTCGATTTCGCGCCGCCGAGCGACGACGTACTTCCGCCGCTGTGGCAGTGGGGCTACTTCCACTCCTGGCCGCGCCTGCCGGGCCTCGGTGCCGACGGACACCCGGTGGAAGATGCCTTCCAGCCGCCCATCCCGAACCGCCGCCGCATGTGGGCCGGGGGATCGGTGCAGGTACGCCGGCCGCTGCGCATCGGGCGGCCGGCGACCTGTCGCGGCGAGCTCGTCAGCGCCGTACCGAAGTCCGGGCGCACCGGCGCGATGATCCTCGCGACGGTGCGCTACGAGTACGCCCAGGACGATCAGAGCTGCGTCATCGAGGAGCAGAACCACGTCTACCGCGGCGCCGAGGACGGCCCGCGGCCGGACTGGGGTGCCCGGCCAGAGGCCTTACCGAGCAGCGACGCGCCGTGGCAGCACGCGATCGTCACCGATTCGATCCGGCTGTTTCGGATGAGCGCGCTGACCGCCAACTCCCACCGCATCCACTACGACCGGCCCTACGCGCGTGACGTCGAGGGGTACGTCGACCTCGTCGTGCACGGCCCGCTGCTGGCGATGCAGCTCGGCGTACTCGCCACCCGGTTCGAGCCATCCCAGCAGCTCACCCGGTTCGACTATCGAGTCCAGGCGCCGGTGTTCGTCGGCGAGCCGGTGCTCGCGGCCGGCGGACCGGCCAGCGATGCGACCGAGCTCGCGGTGCTCTCCGGCGACGGCCGGGTGCACGTGGCAGCGACGGCGGCGTACGCCGCAACCGCCTCGTGAGTAACGACGCGCCCACGCCGGAGACCGGGGTCGGCGCCGAGCCGAGCGACCGGGTGTGGACCATCCCTAACGTCCTGAGCATGCTGCGGTTGGCCGGCGTACCGCTGTTTCTGTGGCTGTTGCTGGTGCCGCAGGCCGACCTGTGGGCCGCGATCGTGCTCGCGGTCTCGGCGTTCACCGACTGGGCCGACGGCAAGATCGCGCGGGCCTTGGGCCAGACCAGCAGGCTCGGCATGGTACTCGACCCGGCGGCCGACCGGCTCTACATCCTCAGCACGCTGGCCGCATTCGGCATCCGCGGGATCCTCCCGTGGTGGGTGATCGGGCTGATCGTGCTGCGCGACATCGTCGTCGGGATCGCGTTGCTGTTCTTGCGCAAGGCCGGCTACCAGGCGCTGCAGGTCAACTACCTCGGCAAGGCCGCGACTTTCAACCTGCTGTACGGCTTCCCGATGCTGCTGCTGGCGTACGCGTGGGAGAGCGCGGCCGCCGTCGTACTGCCGATCGCCTACGCGTTCCTGATCTGGGGGATCGGCCTCTACCTCATCTCGGGCGCGCACTACGTCTGGCAGATCGTGCGCATCGTCCGCGCCCAGGCCCGGTAGGGTGTGGGCGTCGCCGATGAACGAAGGAGTGCCCCATGATCCCCGAGGACCTCAAGTACACCGCTGAGCACGAGTGGGTAAAGAGCGGCGGAGACCTCGAGGAAGGCGTGGTGCGGATCGGCATCACCGACCACGCGCAGGACGCGCTCGGTGACATCGTCTTCGTCGAGCTCCCCGAGCCGGGCAGCACGATCACCGCGGGCGAGTCCTGCGGCGAGGTCGAGTCCACCAAGAGCGTCAGCGAGCTGTTCGCGCCGGTCAGCGGCGAGGTGCTGACGCGCAACGAGGCGCTGGAGAGCGCCCCGGAGACGGTCAACTCCGACCCGTACGGCGCCGGGTGGATGTTCGAGGTCAAGATCGAGGGCGCCGCTGCGCTCGACGGACTTCTGGATGCCAAGGCGTACGGCGAGATCGTCGCGCAGGCCTAGCCGCTGGACGTCGGCTGGGCGGCCGCAGGATCGCACAGCGGCGCTGGTGAACTGTAGGCTAGAGTCAGATTCTTCCAGTCGAGCCTCGAGCCCCGTTCACTGCTGGCTTGGGTCTTTGCGACTAGGGCCGTGGTGAAAGGTGACGCTTTGAAGTGCAAGGTGTGCAACGCCGAGCTCTCGCCGGGTGCGCGGTTCTGCGCCCAGTGCGGGGCACCGACCGGCGGCTCGGACTCCGCGCTGCCGGCCGGTGAGACGACGCGCCAGTTCAGCCCCGTCGCAGGCGAGAGTGAGCCCACCGAGGCTCCCGAGGCGCTGCACGAGGACATCTCGATCGAGGGTCTGCCCGCCGATACTGCGCTGCTCGTCGTCAAGCGTGGGCCGAACGCCGGTTCGCGTTTCCTGCTCGACCAGGAGGTCACGACGGCGGGGCGTCACCCCAAGAGCGACATCTTCCTCGACGATGTGACCGTCTCGCGCCGGCACGTGGAGTTTCGGCGGGACGGCGAGGAGTTCTCGGTCTCCGACGTCGGCAGCCTCAACGGCACCTATCTCAACCGCGAGCCGATCGACCAGGCCGTGCTGGCCAGCGGCGACGAGGTCCAGATCGGCAAGTTCCGCCTGGTGTTCTTGATCGGGCACCGCAACGCCTCCCAAGGAACGGACGCCGCCCCCACGGGGGCGGATTCGTGACAAGTGGCGAGAGCGCCGCGCGCGACGAGACGATCAGCATCGGCGAGCTGCGCGCCGCGCTGCTGCCGGACTTCCCGGACATCTCCATCTCCAAGATCCGCTATCTGGAGGAAGTCGGGCTGATCCAGCCGGCCCGCACGAAGTCCTCCTACCGCAAGTTCAGCCACGCCGACCTCGCCCGGGTGCGCTACGTGCTCACCATGCAGCGTGAGCACTTCCTGCCGTTGAAGGTCATCAAGGAGAACCTCGAGGCCATGGACCGCGGCCTCGAGGTCACCGCCGACCGGCCACGTCCACGGGTACCCACGCTGGCGATGGCGCGCGACCGAGACGGCATGCCGACCGCCGAGGAGTTCGCCAAGCCGGCGCAGCACATCCGCATCTCGCGCGCCGAGCTCATCGAGCAGTCCGGGATCGACGATCAGGTGCTGGAGTCGATGGAGCAGTACGGGCTGATCTCGCCCGAGCGTGGCGGGATGTACGACGCCGACGCGTTTGAGGTTGCCCAGCTCGTGGCGTCGATGTCCGAGTACGGTCTGGAAGCGCGGCATCTGCGCTCGTTTCGCACGCAGGCCGACCGTGAGATCGGGCTGTTCGCGCAGGTGGTCACGCCGATGATGCGGCACAAGACCCCGCAGTCGCGCGGCAAGGCCGACGAGACCATGCGCGAGCTGGCGGCACTGTCGGTGCGCCTGCACGCCACGCTGGTTCGCTCTGGGCTCAGACGCCAAGTCAACTCGTGACCGCTGGCAGGACTACGCTGGTGTTGTCCACGTCGCCAATCGGAGGTGCCTGCCATGCGTGAGATGGAGGTCGTCGGCGTACGCGTCGAGCTGCCGAACAACCAGCCGATCGTGCTGCTGAGCGAGTCGGACGGCGAGCGTTACCTGCCCATCTGGATCGGCAGCGTCGAGGCCACCGCCATCGCCTACGAGCAGCAGGGCGTCAAGCCGCCGCGTCCGCTGACGCATGACCTGATGATCAACGTGATCGACGCGCTCGGCTCCAAGCTGGAGCGGGTGCGCATCACCGGCATGAAGGACGGGCTCTACTTCGCCGAGCTCGACCTGGCCAACGCCCAACCGGTCACCGTGCGTCCCTCGGACGGCATCGCGCTCGCGCTGCGCGCCGGAGCGCCCATCTTCGCCGACGACGACCTCATCGAGACCGCCGGGATCACGGTCGAAGAGGCCAGCGGCAAGGGCGGCGACGAGGATTCCGACGACGAGGTCGAGAAGTTCCGCGAGTTCCTCGACAACGTCACTCCGGAGGACTTCGCCGGCAGCTAGGCGCCACCTCGCCGGCCGGGCTAACCCTAAAGTCGAGGTTTAGGCTTTGACACGCCGGTGGTGTGATTGACCATCCGCCTGCGCGGTGCGTACCGTGGAATTACCGCGGTGTACTTCCACGCACGCGGGCCAGGAGGATTGAAGTGACCGAACGCCACGTCCAGGACGGTTTGTTCCCTGACGTCCGCGATGCAGCGGTCGCCGACGCCGAGATCGGCTATCGGGGGCCCGTGGCCTGCAACGCTGCGAACATCACCTACCGCCAGCTCGACTACTGGGCGCGCACCGGGCTGGTCAAGCCCACCGTGCGCACCGCCAAGGGGTCCGGTTCGCAGCGGCTCTACTCGTTCAAGGACATCCTGGTGCTGAAGGTGGTCAAGCGGCTGCTGGACACCGGGATCTCGCTGCAGAACGTGCGCATCGCGGTCGACCACCTGCGCGAGCGTGGCGTTGACGACCTCGCCAACATCACCCTCTTCTCCGACGGCGTGACCGTCTACGAGTGCACCTCCGCCGAGGAGGTCGTCGACCTGCTCGCTGGCGGGCAGGGCGTGTTCGGGATCGCGGTCAGCGGCGCGCTCAAGGAGCTCACCGGCTCGCTGGAGCACATGCCCGCCGTACGCGCCGACGACTCCGGCGAGGAGCACGTCGACGAGCTCACCCGCCGCCGCCAGGCCAAAGCCGCATCCGCCTGAATCTCGACACGCTCACTCGCTGGCGCTCCCTCGCTGCTCGATCACCGGGACGTGGTAGCGACGGTGTGACGGCCGTGTCGATCACTCACCGAACGCTCGGCGATGGGCTACTCTAAGAGACGCCGATAACGTCGTGCGGGAGAGTTCCACCGGTGTACGCCGGGTAGGAACGCCGAAGGAGCAACACTCCCCGGAACCTCTCAGGCGCCAGGACCGCGCGATGCAGGCACCTCTGGAGACACCGCGGCAGCGGTGACCGACGGTGACAAGTCGCCACCCGCGACGAAGCTCTCAGGTGCAAGGACAGAGGGGGAGAGCGACGACGCATGTCGCGATCCTCGTCCCCCGAGTCCAGGAGTCCACCGTGGCGCAGCACCCCGACTACTTCGCCTTCGAAAACCGGCACATCGGCGCGGACGACGACCAGCGCAAACAGATGCTCAGCGTCGTCGGGGCGTCCGACCTCGATGACCTCCTCGCGCGCGCCGTACCGGCCGACATCCGCCTCTCCGGTGCCCTGGAGCTGCCCGACCCGGTGACCGAGACCGAGGCCATCGCACGGCTGCGGGCGCTGGCCGACGCCAACACGGTCGCCCGCTCGATGATCGGGCTCGGCTACTACGACACGCACCTGCCGGCCGTCATCAAGCGGAATGTGCTGGAGTCGCCGGCCTGGTACACCGCCTACACGCCGTACCAGCCGGAGATCTCGCAGGGTCGGCTCGAAGCCCTGCTGAACTTCCAGACGATGGTGAGCGACCTGACCGGGCTCGCGATCTCCGGCGCGTCGCTGCTCGACGAGGCGACCGCCGCGGCCGAGGCGATGACCCTCGCGCTGCGCTCGTGGAAGGGCAAGAGCGAGCAGCCGACCTTCGTCGTTGACACCGACGTGTTTCCGCAGACTCGCGCGGTGATCCGCACCCGCGCCGACGCGCTGAAGCTGCGGGTCCTCGAGCTCGACCTCAGTGAGGGGCTGGAGCAGGCGCTGTTTCACGCCGAGGCCGACCTGTCCGACGTCTTCGGCGTACTCGCCTCCTACCCGGCCAGCAGCGGACGGATCCGCGACCCGCGCGCGATCATCCAGGCCGCGCAGGGCGCCGGTGCGCTCGCGATCCTGACCACGGACCTGCTCGCGCTCACGTTGCTCACCCCACCCGGTGAGCTCGGCGCCGACATCGCCGTCGGCTCGGCGCAGCGCTTCGGCGTCCCCATGGGGTACGGCGGGCCGCATGCCGGGTTCATGGCCGTGCGCGACGGACTGCAGCGCACGATGCCCGGCCGCCTCGTCGGCGTCTCGGTCGACGCCGGCGGAGGGCAGGCCTACCGGCTCGCGCTGCAGACCCGCGAGCAGCACATCCGCCGCGAGAAGGCGACCTCCAACATCTGCACCGCCCAGGTGCTGCTGGCCATCATCGCCAGCATGTACGCCGTCTATCACGGTCCCGACGGGCTGCGCGCGATCGCGCGGCGGGTGCACGCCAGCGCCGTACGTCTCGCCGCCTCGCTCTCAGCCGGCGGAGTGGAGGTCGTCAGCGACAGCTACTTCGACACGCTGACGGTGCGCGTGCCCGGCCGCGCCGCCGACGTTGTCGCTCGCGCGCTGGACGCGGGCATCAACCTGTGGCTCGTCGACGACGACACCGTGCAGCTGTCGGTCGACGAGACCACGACCGAGGCCGACCTGGACGCGGTCGCCGGGGCCTTCGGGGTCGAGCTCACCGACCCGGTCAGCGCCGACGCGCTGAGCCTGCCGCGTCAGTCGGAGTTCCTGATGCATCCGGTGTTTCACGCCCATCACTCCGAGACCTCCATGCTGCGCTACCTGCGCTCGCTCTCAGACAAGGACTACGCGCTCGACCGCGGCATGATCCCGCTCGGCTCATGCACGATGAAGCTCAACGCGACGACCGAGATGGAGCCGATCACCTGGCCGTCGTTCGGGCGGATGCATCCGTTCGCCCCGGTCTCGCAGGCGCAGGGGTACGCCGAGCTCTTCGGCGACCTGGAGCGGTGGCTCGCCTCGGTGACGGGCTACGACGCGGTGTCGCTGCAGCCCAACGCGGGCTCGCAGGGGGAGTTCGCGGGGCTGCTGGCGATCGCGAAGTACCACGAGGACAACGGACAGGGCGAGCGCAACATCTGCCTCATCCCGTCGTCCGCGCACGGCACGAACGCGGCGTCCGCGGTCATGGCCGGGCTGAAGGTCGTCGTGGTCAAGTGCGATGACGACGGCAACATCGACATCGACGACCTGCGGGCCAAGATCGAGCAGCACGCCTCACACCTGGCCGCGATGATGGTCACCTACCCGTCCACGCACGGCGTCTACGAGCAGACGATTCGCGAGGTGTGCGGGCTCGTCCACGACGCGGGCGGTCAGGTGTACGTCGACGGCGCCAACCTCAACGCGCTCGTCGGGCTCGCCCAGCCGGGCAAGTTCGGCTCGGACGTCTCGCACCTGAACTTGCACAAGACGTTCTGCATCCCGCACGGCGGCGGCGGCCCCGGCGTCGGTCCGATCGGCGTACGCGAGCACCTGGCGCCGTACCTGCCGAACCACCCGCTGGTCGCTTCCGCAGGACCGCAGACCGGTCCGGGTCCGGTCTCGGCCGCGCCGTGGGGTTCGGCCGGGATCCTGCCGATCTCGTGGGCCTACATCGCAATGATGGGCGGCCAGGGGCTGTCGCGCGCGACCGCCAACGCCGTACTCAACGCCAACTACATCGCGGCGCGGCTGCGTGACCACTACCCGGTGCTGTACGCCGGCACGGACGGGCTGGTGGCGCACGAGTGCATCCTTGACATCCGCCCGCTGACCAAGGCGACGGGGGTGAGCGTCGACGACGTCGCCAAGCGGCTGATCGACTACGGCTTCCACGCGCCCACGATGAGCTTCCCGGTCGCCGGCACGCTGATGGTCGAGCCGACCGAGTCCGAGGACCTCGCCGAGCTCGACCGCTTCTGCGACGCGATGATCGCGATCCGCGCGGAGGCCGACCGCGTGAGTGCTGGGGACTGGCCGGCCGACGACAATCCGCTGCGCGGCGCGCCGCACACGGCCCTGGAGATCGCCGGCGAGTGGCCGCACGCCTACACCCGCGAGGAGGCGGCGTACCCGACCGAGGACACCCGCCGCGCAAAGTACTGGGCGCCGGTGCAGCGCATTGACGGCGCGTACGGCGACCGCAACCTGGTGTGCTCGTGCCCCGCACCGGAAGCCTTCGAAGACTAGGTCCGGCGCGCCCACGTCGCAGTGATAGTGAAAACTTTCAGTCACCTGGTGACTGAAAGTTATCACTATCCGTGTCAGGTCGCGAGGCCGCCGGCGAAGGCGATCACGTCGCGGTCGGCGTACCGCGGCCCGATCAGCTGCAGCCCGACCGGCAGGTCGTCGTTGCCGCGCCCGGCCGGGAAGCTGACCGACGGCAGGCCGGAGTACGTCGCCATGCCGGCCCACGCGAGCTGCGTCGCGCACGGCACCGGTTCGCCGTCGACGTCGAGCGTGCGCCCGGCGATGTCGGTGTCGTCGATCGGGAACGCCGTGCGGCTGAAGGTAGGCGCGAGCACGTAGTCGTAGCGCTCGGCGAGTACGTCGTCCCACTCGCGCGCGGCACGGGACTGCGCGTCGAGCAGATCGAGCCAGCCCGAGGCGGTGAGCGGATCACGGCCGGGCGGCACCGCACCGTGCGCGAGGGTGGTGTTGAGCAGCTTAACGTAGGCTTTGTGCTGCGCGGTGAGGTCGGGAAGATGCGGGCTGCGGTCGACGACGCCGCCGGCTGCCTCGATAGCCGCCACCGTGCGGTCGACGGCCGCGGCGACATCGGCGCCGACCGGCGCGACCGGGTGGGGAGCGACCACCGCGACGCGGGGCGCCGGCAACTCGCGCGGCGGCGCGAGTGGATGGTCGGCGAGCACCGACAGCAGCAGATCGAGATCATCCGCTGAGCGCGCGAGCGGACCGACGACGCCGAGGGGGAGGTCGGCGCCGTCGGTGCCGGGCAGGAAGTGACCGTGCATCGACACCAGCCCGTACGTGGGCTTGAGGCCCCACATGCCGCAGAATCCCGCGGGCAACCGGATCGAACCGCCGATGTCGCTGCCGACCTCCAGCGTGGTGAACTCGGCCGCCAGCGCGGCCGCCGACCCGCCGGAGGAGCCGCCCGGGGTGCGGCCGTGCAGGTAGGGGTTGTGCGTGGCGCCGTACACCTCGTTGACCGCCTGCAGGTCGGCCAGCGCGGGGGAGACGTTGGTCTTGCCGACAATCACCGCACCGGCCGCGCGGAGCCGGTCGACAACGACCGCGTCGCGGCGCGCGACGTGCTCGGCGTGCTCCGGCATGCCCCACGTGGACGGCAAGCCGGCCATGTCGATGCTCTCCTTGACGGTCATCGGGAGTCCCAGCAACGGCGCCCGCTCACCGGCGGCGAGGCGCGCGTCGGCCTCGGCGGCCCGCTCGAGTGCGCGGTCGAAATCGCGGACCACGACCGCGTTGATCTCGCCGTCACCGGCCTCGATACGCGCGATCATCGCGCGGGTCGCCTCGACCGAGCTCGTCTGCCCGGCCGCGAGCGCGTCGACCAGCTGCCGTGCCTCACCCATGAAAATCACCTCGACGCCGACGATAGCGTCGTGGCATGACACGACGCCTCGCCGACCTCGATTGGCCCGTCGCGACAGATCGGCTGACAATGAGGCCGGCGACCCACGACGACGCTGCCGCGACGTTCGCCTATCGCAGTCAGCCGGAGGTCGCCCAGTGGATGACCTCGCTGCCGACCGACCTCGCGGCGTACACCGAGCGGTTCATGGTGCGCACCGAGCACACACTTGTCGTCGCCCGCCACGGCGCCGTCATCGGGGATCTGATGCTCGAGGCGCACAACGTCGCCGACTCGCTGCATCGTGACGGCCGCTGGCTCGACGGGATGCAGTACGCCCTGCTCGCCGACGAGTGGTGAGGCGTCTTAAAGCTCTCCGGACTTCAGCTGGCTGATGATGTGGTCGGCCTGGCGCATCGCGAGCGCGACGATCGTCAGGGTCGGGTTCGCGGCCGCACCGGTGGTCATCACTGACCCGTCGCTGACGAACAGGTTGGGCACGTCGTGCGCGCGGCCGTACTCGTTGACCACGCCGTCCTCGGGGCGCGCGCTCATCCGCGCCGTACCCAGGTTGTGCGTCGAGGGGTACGGCGGGGGGTGATGCACCGACAGTGCCCCGACCGCGCCGTACACCGCGTCGGCGGCGGCATAGCCGTGCTCGCGCATGGCGACGTCGTTGGGATGGTCGTCGAAGTGCACGTTGGGCGTCGGGAGCCCGCGCGCGTCCTTCTGGTCGGTGTTGAGGGTGATCCGGTTGCTCTCCTGCGGCATGTCCTCGCCGACGATCCACATGCCCGCGGTGCGCTGGTAGGCATCGAGCTTCTCGGTGAACGACCGACCCCACTCGCCGGGCTCGATAAAGCTGGCCAGGAAGGCCGGACCGAGGGCCAGCGTCTCCATGTAGTAGCCGCCGGCGAACCCGCGCGACGTGTCGTGCTTGGCCTCGTCGGCGATGATCCCGGCCATGGTCTCGCCGCGGTACATCCGCACCGGGTCCTCGAAGGTGGCGTACGCCGACCCCGTGGTGTGGCGCATGTAGTTGCGCCCGAGTTGCCCCGAGGAGTTGGCCAGCCCGTCCGGATGCTGCGCGCTCGCGCTCATCAGCAGCAGCCGCGGCGTCTCGATCGAGTTGCCCGCGACGCAGACCAGGCGGGCCGCCTGCTTGTGCAGGTTGCCTGCGGCGTCGAGATACTCCACGCCGTCGAGGGTTCCCCTCGCGTCGTGGGTGATCCGCACCGCCTGACACTCCGGGCGCAGATCCAGATGCCCGGTCGCCAGCGCGCGCGGGATCTCGCGCACGAGCGTCGACCACTTCGAGCCGTTCTTGTCGCCCTGGAAGTTGAAACCGTCCTGGATCGAGGCGGGGCGGCCGTCGTACGGCGTGGCGTTGGTGCCGTACGGCCCCGTCGCGTAGTACTTGTAGCCGGCTCGCTCCGCACCGTTGGCGAAGACCTTGTAGTTGTTGTTGGCCGGCAGCGGTGGACGACCGTGCCGGTGCGTCGAGCCGATCGCCTGCTCTGCGCGGTCATACCAGGGCGCGAGGTCGGCGAGCGTGATCGGCCAGTCCAGGAGGTTGGCACCGTCGATGTCGCCGTACGTCGTCCGCGTCGCGAACTCGTGCGCCATGAACCGCGGCGTCGCGCCGGACCAGTGGGTGGTCGACCCGCCGACCGCCTTGACGATCCAGGCGGGAAGCCCAGGGAAGTCGGTGGCGACCCGCCACGAACCGCTGGCGGTGCGCTCGTCGAGCCAGGCCATCTGGTTGAAGGCGGCCCACTCGTCGTTCTCGTAGTCGTCGGCGGTCAGGTGCGGTCCGGCCTCCAGCAGCACGCAGTCGACGCCCTGCGCGGTCAGCTCGTGGGCCATCGTGCCGCCGCCGGCGCCCGAGCCGATGATCACGACCACGGGATCGCGGTGCTCGATGCTGGTCATCGCTGCCCCTCCGTCGCGGCCCGATCGGCAGGTTCGGTCACGAGCTCGGGGCGCGGTGCTCCGTCGTACTCCTCGACGCGCGGGTCGGGCAGCCAGTCCAGGTCGTTGAACCCGCGGTCGAGATAGCCGCCCTTGTCGAAGCTGCTTCCCTCGTAGCCGAGCAGGTCCCATACCTCGTGGTCGTCGTACAACGAGACCACGGTGGTCGCCTTGATGAGCGTGAAGAACGGCGAGCCGTCGACGGCACGGAGGATCTCGGTGGCCCGCTCGTAATCGAGTGACGCGAAGTCGCCGCCGGCGCGCTCATCCAGGTCGCGCAGGCCGTCAGCGAGTACGTCGTCGGCCCCGTCCGCGTCCTGCACCGCCTTGCTGGCCCGGTCGTACGGAGCGTCTGGGAAGGTCGGGTGCGGGTAGGCGACGCGCAGCACCCGGACCAGCAGCTTGGCCTGCCGGTCGCTCAGCTCCTGCGGCGGCGCGTCGCCGTCCTGGGTCGCCGCCTGATCCGGCGACCGGGGAATCTGGTCGTGCTGCCCTTCGTGCGCCACGTTGCGCCTCCGGAATGTGCGATCGTGCGATGGGTGTATGCAGGCTAAGCCGAGAGAGGTATGGGCGCGAAGGATTCTTCTCAACCAGTGAGAACGTCGTTATTGCTGTGCCCTGCCGCGCAGCAGCGCCGCGATCCGGGAGGCGACCTGGCGGAGCCGAGTCTCGATCTGGCTGTGGTGCGGGAGCAACCGGTGAGGCACGGCAGAGACCGCGACCGCTCCGAGCAGCGCGGCGTCCGGGCCGCGCAGCGGTACGGCGGCGCACGACCAGCCGGCCAGGAACTCCTCGTGCTCCCAGGCGATGCCGCGCGTCGCGACGACACCCAGCTCCGTGTCCAACGAACGGCGATCGACGATGGTGTGCGCCGTCAGCACGCGCAGCGGGTTGCGCTGCAGGTAGTCGTCGCGGGCCGACGTGTCGAGGTCGGCCAGCAGCACCTTGCCGAACGCGGTCGCGTGCGGCACCTCGTGGAAGCCGAACCGCATGGGCTGCAGCCGCGGACAATCCGGGGCGTCGACGACGTGCACCATCACCAGCTCCGAGCCGCGCAACACCGCCAGATAGGCAGCGCAACCGGTGGACTCGTGCAGCCGGGCGACCTCCCGTTTCACCGGACGGGACAGCCCGAGCTGCCGGTGCAGCGACAGGCCCAGCTGGTGCAGCTGCGTGCCGAGCTCGAAACGTCGTTCGCTGCGGATGTGCACGAGGTAGCCGGCCTCCACCAGCTCGGTCGCGAGCCGATAGACCGTGGCCAGCGGAAGTCCCAGCCCGTCGGCGATCTCTTTCGCCGACGCGCCGCCACGTTCTGCCGCCAGACCGAGGATCGCCAGCGACCGCCGTACCGGTCCGTCCAGAGGGCGCTCGTGCTCCGGAGCGGGTAGTGGCTCGATGTGCATCGTCATACTCGTCGATCCTGCCTTCGTCTTGACGTGGAATCCAACAACGCCGACGATCACGTGCGTACGCCGGCAATCTTCGCATCGCATTCTCAGACCGAAAGGTGGCGCACGATGTATCTCATCGTGGTGAAGTTCAAGACCAAACCGAACTGGACCGATCGCTGGCTTGACCTCGTGCACGACTTCACCGAGGCGACCCGCGCCGAGCCCGGGAACCTCTGGTTCGAGTGGTCACGCAGCGTCGAGGAGCCCGACGAGTTCGTGCTGGTCGAGGCGTTCACCGACGACGGCGCCGAGCCGCACGTGAAGTCCGACCACTTCGCCACGGCGATGAAAGAGCTCCCGCAGGCGCTCGCGTCGACGCCGAAGATCGTCAGCCGTCAAGTCGACGGCGACGGCTGGGAAGAGATGGGCGAGATGAAGGTCGAGGGCTAGATGCGGCGCAGACGGATGCGCTCGACCTGATGGTCGGCGCCCTTCGTCAGGATCAACCGGGCCCGCGAGCGGGTCGGCAGGATGTTCTGGGTCAGGTTGGGCCCGTTGATTGAGTCCCAGATGCTTGAGGCGGTCGCGACCGCCTCGTCGTACGACAGCGAGGCGAAGCGCTTGAAGAACGAGTTCGGGTCGCTGAACGCCGTCTCGCGCAGCGCCAGGAACCGGTCGACGTACCACTGCTTGATGACCTGCTCCTGCGCGTCGACGTAGATCGAGAAGTCGAAGAAGTCCGACAGGAACACGGCCGGCACCTTGCCGTTGGTGGACACGCCGTGCTGCAGGACGTTCAGGCCCTCGATGATCAGGATGTCCGGCGTACGCACCAGCTTCTTCTCGTCGGTCACGTCGTAGACGAGGTGGGAGTAGAGCGGGGCGGCGACCTCGGCGCGCCCGGCCTTGACCTCGGCGACGAACTGCAGCAGCGCGCGTCGGTCGTAGGACTCCGGGAAGCCCTTGCGCTCCAGCAGACCCCGTTCTTCGAGTACGGCGTTCGGGTAGAGGAAGCCGTCGGTGGTGATCAGCTCGACCTCGGGGGTGTTGGGCCAGCGCGACAGCAGCGTCTGCAACAGACGGGCGGTCGTGGACTTGCCGACCGCGACCGAGCCGGACACCGCGATGATGAACGGCACCTTCTTCTCGGTCGAGCGCAGGAACTCGCGCTGGGCCTCCCACACCGCGTGGGTGCCGCCGGCATACAGGTTCAGCAGGCGAGACAGCGGCTGGTAGACCGACTGGACCTCGTCGAGGTCGATCGACTCGCCGATGCCGCGGATCTTCTCAAGCTCCTGCGAGCTCAGCGGCAGCGGAGTGTTTTCGGCGAGCTCCTCCCACTCGCGCCGGTCGAACTCCAAGAACAGGTGCGGGACGTTGCCCGACTTGCGAGTACGACGGCGCGACGGGCTGGCCTGCGGCGTGGCGTTCGGGACCGACATGCGAATCATCCTTGCCGTTCGGCCGTGGTGTGTCGCCGGTTTTGCGGCAATTTTCACACGAGTTCAACGCCGTGCCGCCCACGCGCGATATAGCGCGATTACCGCGTGTCGGCCAGTACGATTGCGCGACATGGGAACTCGGCGCCGACGCCGCAACCACTTTCAGCGGCACCCGTCGGCCTTCTTGCTTGGCGCGCAGTTGCTCGGGCTGATCATCTATCCGCTGCTGGAGGACGCAGGTGCAGGGCGACTGCTGTTTGAGGTGGTCGGGATCGTCGTGCTTTGCCTCGCGGTGCACGTCGTACGGCACTCGGCGGTGCCCACTCCGCTGATCGCCGCGCTTGCCGTCGTGGTTGTCGTGTTCGCCGTACTGGCCTCGCTGCGCGATGACACGTGGCTGGAGGCCGCGTCCGCGGCGGTGCACGCGATCTTCTACTTCATCACGGCGTACTCGCTGATCTCCTACATGGTCCGCGACCTCGTGGTCACCCGCGACGACCTGTTTGCGATCGGCGCGACGTTCACCCTGCTCGCGTGGGCGTTCTCCTACGTCTACCTGTTCGTGCAGGTGCTCCAGCCGGGCTCGTTCACCGGAGCGGTCAACCCCGACGAGCCGCGCACCTGGACCGACCTGCTCTTCCTGTCGGTGACCAACCTCTCGAGCACCGGGCTGTCGGACATCGTGCCGGCGCGCCCGCTGGCGCGCGGGGTGATGATGTTCGAACAGCTGGCCGGACTGGCCTTCCTCGCCGGGTTGACGTCGTACCTGGTCGGTCTGTCGATGCAGCGGATCGCCCGGCGGGTGCCCGCTGATGCCCCGCGCGACGACTCGGAGCAAGATTAGGGACATGCAGACACGGCACTTCGACTTGGTCATTATCGGCACTGGATCCGGAAACTCGATCATCGGACCAGACCACGATGAGCTCGACATCGCCATCATCGAGAAGGGCCTGTTCGGCGGCACGTGTCTGAACGTGGGCTGCATCCCGACGAAGATGTTCGTCTATCCCGCCGACGTCGTCGGCGCCGCGACCCACGCCCAGCAGCTCGGCGTCACGCACGCGGAGGCGAAGATCGACTGGCCGGCGATCCGCGACCGGATCTTCGGGCGGATCGACCAGATCCCGCCCGCGGGGGAGCGCTACCGCCAGAGCCTGCCCAACGTCACCGTCTACAAGGGCCAGGCGAAGTTCGTCGGCGAGCGCACGATCGACACCGGGACGGGCGAGGTCATCACCGGCGAGCAGGTCGTCGTGGCTGCGGGCGGCCGCCCGATCATGCCGAACATCCCCGGCCTCGAGCATGCCGACCCGGCGCGCGGCGTGCACACCAACGACACGGTGATGCGGATGGAGGCGCTGCCGGACCGGATGATCATCATCGGTGCCGGTTTCATCGCCGCCGAGTTCGCGCACGTGTTCTCCACCTTCGGCGTCGATCTGGAGTGGCTGCAGCGCAGCGACATCGCGCTGCGCGACGAGGACGAGACCGTCTCCGAGGTCTTCACCGAGTACGCCGTCAAGAACAACGGACTACACCTGAACACGACGGTGACCGATGCGTCGTACGACGGTGGGGTCTGGACGCTCACGACGCAGTCACCGGACGGTGAGCGCACCTACCAGGCCGAGACGGTGCTGATCGCGATCGGCCGCGAGCCCAACACGGACCTGATCGACGCACGCGCTGGCGGGATCGCGCTGCACCCCGACGGGCGGATCATCGTCGATGAGTACCAGCGCACGAACGTCCCCGGAGTCTGGGCGCTCGGCGACATCAGCAGCGACTGGCAGCTCAAACACGTGGCCAACCTCGAGGCCCGCACCATCGCGCACAACCTCACCCGTCCCGACGACCTCATCGCCTCGGACCAC